>Ga0209963_1000251_pt1 | contig 149956 bp, 134 predicted proteins | sample ThiBio_1000_biof_2_FD_183957 | JGI IMG/M metagenome (GOLD analysis project Ga0209963, IMG submission 183957) | Wastewater bioreactor microbial communities from Cape Town, South Africa - Thiocy_cont_1000_biof (SPAdes) | ecosystem: Engineered > Bioreactor > Thiocyanate-remediating >... | reverse complement strand
TCGGCGGTTCGTCGACCTGTCGCGGCGGTTCGGGCAGCGTCGCCAGCCGCTCGACCAGCGGCCCGGCACCCACTTCCCGGCGCAACACCTCGCCCTCGGGCACATAAACCATCACCGCACTGGCCGCCGCGTCCTTGACCAGTGCATTGGCCAGCGTCATGTAGATCGCCGCCGGCTCGGGGTGCGCCAGCAGCGCGCGCTGGATCGTGCGATGCGCATCGCGGAAGCGGCCCAGTCGCAGGTTGCGTTCCAGTTGCGCCTGGTCGTCCCAGAACCGGGCCAGCTCGTCGGCTAGGCGCTGCGCCCAGTCGAGCAGTTCATGGGTGAGCGCAGGCCCGCCGCGGCGCGAGTAGGCGGCCAGCGCCAACTGGCCACCGTCGGCGGTGCCGGCGGCCGCCACGATGACCGAGTCCAGGCCGTAGGCATGGGCCGAGCCCTGCCAGTCCGCGTCCCCGGGCGAGTCGATCGAAGCCAGCTGCGGACGGCCGTCGCGCAACGCGGCTCCGGCCGGGCCGCGACCACCCGGTTCGCGCGGGTCATCGCTGACCGGCCACGCACCGGCGTATTCCGCGGCGGGACCGGCGGCGATCAGCTCGAGCGTGGATTGGCCCAGTTCGCGCCGGCCGATCCACACCAGCGGCAGATCCATCGTGCTGACCACGGTGGTGGCCACTTCGAGCAAGGCGCGGCGGCGATCGTAGTCGGCGGCCGGGTGCAGCAAGGTAAGCGTCTCCGCCACGCTCTGGTAGAAGCGCTCGCGAAGTTCGCCATGCTGCCGATCCTGCCCCTCCACCGCCATGCCGATCCTTCCCCCGAAATATCCTCTCCGACGCCCCGCTCAGCCGGCCGATGGCCGAAAGACGGGCAGCAGCCAGACGCTGCGCCCCACCGAGAGCCCGCCGGAAACAGGTTCACGGCGCAGTAGAAGCAAGTTCCGCGCCATCGCAGCCGCAGCACGGAAACCCCTTGCCTGCAGGCATCGCCGGCACTCCCCCGCCGTGCCTCGGGAGAGCGAACGGGAAAATCCATGCCGTTTGGGTCAGAACGGGCCGACCTGCGCCGCTACCGGCAGGCACGCGCCCGCTCGCGCATCATGGCCTGCTCGCGACGGTTGCGGGTCAGCGTGGCGGCGCGCTCGAACTCCCGGCTCGCCTCCTCGCCGCGGCCCAGCCGCGCCAGCAAGTCGCCGCGCACGGCGGGAAGCAGGTGGTAATGGCGCAGGCTGGGCTCGTCACCCAGCGCGTCGACCAGAGCCAGGCCCTCGGCCGCGCCGCTGGCCATGCCCACCGCCACCGCGCGATTGAGTTCCACCACCGGCGAGGGCGCGACCCGGGCCAGCACCGCGTACAGCGCGGCGATCCGCGACCAGTCGGTATCCGCCGCGGTGGCGGCGCGCGCGTGGCAGGCCGCCACCGCCGCCTGCAGGGCGTACGGCCCGCGCTCGCCGCCCAGCCGGCGCGCCTGTTCCAGCGCGGCCAGGCCACGCCCGATCAGCAGGCGGTCCCACAGCGCGCGATCCTGGTCGAGCAGCAGGATCGGCTCGCCGCGAGCATCGGTGCGCGAGCGAGCGCGCGACGCCTGGATCTCCATCAGCGCCACCAGCCCGTGCACCTCCGGCTCTCGCGGCATCAAGCCGGCCAGCACGCGGCCGAGGCGCAGCGCGTCCTCGCACAGGCCCGGGCGCATCCAGTCGTCGCCGGCGGTGGCTGCGTAGCCTTCATTGAAGATCAGGTAGATCACCCCGAGCACCGCTGCCAGCCGCGCCGCCAGCTCCTCGCCGCGCGGCACTTCGTAGGCCACGTCCGACCTGGCCAGACTGCGCTTGGCCCGCACGATGCGCTGGGCGATGGTCGCTTCCGGCACCAGGAAGGCTCGCGCGATCTCGTCCGTACTCAAGCCCCCCAGCAGACGCAGGGTCAGCGCCACCCGCGCCTCCATCGACAGCAGGGGATGGCAGGCGGTGAAGATCAACCGCAGCAGGTCGTCGCCGAACGGGTCATCGAGCGTGCGTTCGGCGACGGCCTCGGCGGATTCGTGTTCGCGGTCCCACTCGTGCACGAGTTGCTCATGCTTGCGTTCGACCAGCTTGTGCCGGCGCAGGCGATCGATGGCGCGGTGTTTGGCGGTGGTCATCAGCCAGGCGCCGGGGTTGTCCGGCACGCCGGCCTGCGGCCACTGCTCCAGCGCCGTCACCAGCGCATCCTGCGCCAGCTCCTCGGCCAGCCCGACATCGCGCAACATGCGCGCGAGGCCGGCGATCAGGCGGGCCGACTCGATGCGCCAGACGGCATCGATGGCGCGGTGGGTCTCGGTCATGGTCATGACCGCCGATCACACCACCGGTCCGCGGCGGGCGCAAGCGCCGTTGGTTGGGTGGTGCCCGCCTACTCGCGTTCCAGTCGGGCGCGCAGGCGTGCTTCCTGTTCGCGCAGCTCGGGCGTGAACGCCTCGCCGAAATCGTCGGCCTCGAACACCGGACGGATCTCGATCACCGACTCGCCTTCCATCGGATTGGGACAACGCCGCACCCAGGCGATCGCCTCGTCCATCGACTTCACCTGCCACAGCCAGAAACCGGCGATCAGCTCCTTCGTTTCGGCGAATGGCCCGTCGACGACATGGCGCTCCTTTCCCACGAACGTCACCCGCGCGCCACGCGCGCTGGGCGTCAGCCCTTCGCCGGCGAGCATCACGCCGGCCTTGACCAGCTCCTCGTTGAACCTGCCCATTGCCGCCAGCAACTCCTGGCTCGGCATCACGCCGGCTTCCGATTCGGCCGTGGCCTTGACTATCACCATGCATCGCATCGTCGTGTCTCCCGTGTGGCCGGGTCACCCTGAGCCGGCTTCACTGCATAGACGAACCAGCTCGCCGCGGATCGACACGCCACTCGTCGCAGGCGGCGAGACTCGGGCGCGCGACAATGCCGCTCCACTTCGAGACAATCGCCGCATGAGCGCACACGAGCCCCGCCCCCGGTGAGCACCGCCACGATCTCTGCCGGGACTCCGATCGAACCGGGCCTGATGGTGCTGCACGGCAACCGCCTGGAAGACCTGCGCGACCTGCTCGCCGCCTGGCTGGCGCGCGCGCCGCTGCGGCCGCTGGAAGACGAGCTGATGCTGGTGCAGAGCAACGGCATCGCGCAGTGGCTGAAGCTGGCGCTGGCACGAGCCCGCGATGACGGCGGCCTGGGCATCAGCGCGGCGATCGACGTGCAATTGCCGGGGCGGTTCCTGTGGACCGCTTATCGCGCGGTGCTGGGCCGCGAAGCGGTGGCCACCACTTCGCCATTCGACAAGTCGCGGCTGACCTGGCGGCTGCTGCGGCTGATTCCGCAACACGTGGACGACCCCGACTTCGGCCCGTTGCGCGACTACCTGCTGGCCGGGCGCGCCGAAGCCGACGGCCTGCGCCAGTACCAGCTCGCCGCCCAGGTCGCCGACCTGTTCGACCAGTACCAGGTCTATCGCGTGGACTGGCTGGACGACTGGGAACGCGGCGACGACGTGCTGCGCGACGAGTTGCGCGGGCGCCGCACGCCGGTCGACGCCAACCAGCGCTGGCAGCCGCGACTGTGGCGACTGCTGCTGGGCGACGTCGGCGCCGGCGCGCGCGCGCAACACCGTGCCGCGGTGCACCGGGCCTTCCTGGCAGGCATCCACGAACTGTCCGAACGACCCGCGGCGCTGCCACGGCGGATCGTCGTGTTCGGCATCTCCTCGCTGCCGCAGCAGACGCTGGAAGCGCTCACCGCGCTGGCGCGCTTCAGCCAGGTGTTGCTGGTGGTGGCCAATCCGTGCCGGCACTACTGGGCCGACATCATCGAGGACCGCGAGCTGCTGCGCGCCGCGCACCGTCGCCAGCACGCCAAGCCCGGCCTGGCGGCGGCACCGCGCTACGAAGACCTGCACCTGCACGCCAACCCGCTGCTGGCGGCCTGGGGCAAGCAGGGGCGCGACTACATCCGCCTGCTCGACAGCTTCGACGACCCCGCGCGCTACCGCGACCGCTTCAGCGCGATCGGGCGCAGCATCGACCTGTTCCAGGATGTGCCCGGCGACGGCCTGCTGCAGCAGGTGCAGCAGGCGGTGCTCGACCTGCAGCCGTTGCCGCCCGATCCGGCCGCGCGCCGAGCGTGGCATCCCGGCGACGCCACGCTGCGCATGCACGTGGCGCACAGCCCGCAGCGCGAGGTGGAAATCCTGCACGACCGCCTGCTCGACCTGTTCGAGCAGGCCGAACGCGATGGCAGGCCGCTGGCGCCGCGCGACGTGATCGTGATGGTGCCGGACATCCAGACCTACGCGCCGCACATCGAGGCCGTGTTCGGCCGGCTGCCGGCCGGTGACCCGCGCCATCTGCCGTGGAGCGTGGCCGACCAGTCCGCCCGCCGCAGCGCGCCGCTGATCGTGGCGCTGGCACATCTGCTGGCGCTGCCCGAGTCGCGCTTCGCGGTCAGCGACATACTCGACCTGCTCGACGTGCCGGCACTGCGCCGACGCTTCGGGCTCGACGACGACGGCCTGCCCACGCTGCGCCGCTGGATCGAGGGCGCCGGCATCCGCTGGGGCCTGGACGGCGCGCAGAAACTCGGCCTCGGGCTGCCCGCGCTGGAACAGAACAGCTGGCGCTTCGGCCTGCGCCGCATGCTGCTGGGCTACGCCGTGGGCGATGGCGAGAGCCTGGACGGCATCGCGCCCTACGCCGAGATCGGCGGGCTCGACGCCGCGCAGATCGGGCCGCTGGCCAATCTGCTCGATCAACTCGAGGCAGCGTGGAGACAGCTCGGCACCGCCGCCACGCCGAGCCAGTGGGCCGAACGTCTGCACGCACTGCTGGGCAACTTCTTCGACCACGACGACGCCGATGACGCCTGGCGCCTCAACCGCCTGCACGACGCACTGGACACCTGGCTGGAAGCCTGCGGCGAGGCCGCCTTCGAGCGCCCGATTCCGCTTGCCGTGGTACGCGAACACTGGCTCGCCGCGATCGATGAGAACCGCCTGTCGCAGCGTTTCCTCGGCGGCGCGGTGAGCTTCGGCACCTTGATGCCGATGCGCGCGATTCCCTTCCGGGTGGTGTGCCTGCTGGGCATGAACGACGGTGACTACCCGCGCCGGCAAACCCCGCAGGATTTCGACCTGATGGCGCAGCCCGGCCACGCGCGACCGGGCGACCGCTCGCGCCGCGAAGACGACCGCTACCTGTTCCTGGAAGCGCTGCTGTCCGCGCGCGATGCATTCCACCTCAGCTGGGTCGGCCACAGCGTGCGCGACAACAGCGTGCTGCCGCCGTCGGTACTCGTCGGCCAGTTGCGCGACTACCTTGCCGCCGGCTGGCATCACGTCGACGAAACCGCCGACGCACCGCACGCCGGCCAGCACCTGCTCGACGCGCTGACCACCAGCTACCCGCTGCAACCGTTCAGCCGAAGCTACTTCGAGGCCGGCCACGACCCGCGCGTGTTCACCTACGCCAGGCAATGGCAACAGGTTCATCAGGCACCGTCCGCCGTGGCCGCACCGGCCGCACTGGAGCCGTGGTTGCCGGACGCCGCGCTGAGCCTGGGCCAGTTGCACCGCTTCCTGGCCCGGCCGGTCGCGTTCTTCTTCAATCAGCGCCTGAAGGTGCACTTCACCGAGAGCAACGACGAAGCGCTCGACGACGAACCGTTCGACCTCGACCCGCTGCAGCGCCACGACGCTACCCGCCGCGTGTTTGCCGCCGCGCTGGAGAGCAACACGGAGCAGTCCGTGGCCTCGGCAGTGCGTCGGCTCGCCGATGAGGGCGTGTTGCCGCCGGGCGGCTTCGGCGCCGAACTGGCGCAAGCCATCGCCACCCAGGCCCGTGCCCTGGCCGAACGCTGGGAGGCGGCATGCACGCGCTGGCAACCGCTGGAGGCAAAGCACGAATTGCGCTACCGCCGCGGCGACCTGCTGCTGGAGGACTGGCTCACCGATCTGCGCCGCGATGCACAGGGCCAGCAGCGCCGGCTGGAACTGGTGCACGGCGCGTTGCTGGACAAGGACGACGTGCTGCGCATGGACAAGCTCACTCACGCGTGGGCCGCCCACCTGCTGGCCAATGCCTGCGGCGTGCCGACCCAGACCCAGCTGGTCGCGATCGACGCGCAGCCGGCGTTCGCCGAACTGCCACGCGAACAAGCCTGCGCCTGGCTCGACCAGTTGCTCGACGCGCTGTGCCGAGGCATGCGCGCGCCGCTGCCGCTGGCCCGGCGTACCGCCTTCGCCTGGCTGAAGTCGGAAGGCAGCAAGCGCGAGCCGGCCATCGTCGCCGCCGCGTGTTACGAGGGCAATGCATTCGCCCATGTCCCCGGCGAACGCGACCGCGATCCCTGCCTTGCCCGCGCCTGGCCGACGTTCGCGGCGATGCACGCGGCAGGCTTCGAAGAACTGCTGCAGTTGTATCGGCCGCTGGGCATGTCGCTATTGCCGACGGAGGGCGCCGCATGACCGCGCTAGCCACCTTGCAGCCGCTCGACGTGCCCTTGCAGTGCGTGCAACTGATCGAAGCCAGCGCCGGCACCGGCAAGACCTGGACCATCGCGGCGCTGTACCTGCGCCTGGTGCTGGGCCACGGCCGCGCCGGCCCGGCACTGCTGCCGCCGCAGATCCTCGTGCTGACCTTCACCAAGGCTGCCACTGCCGAGTTGCGCGAGCGCATCCGCGCGCGCCTGGCCGAGGCTGCCGAAGTGTTCCGCGGCCAGCGCGCGCCGGACGATTACCTGAGCCGCCTGATGGCGCACTACCCCGCCGACGAGGCCCGCGCACTGGCTGCACGGCAACTGGAACTTGCCGCGCAATGGATGGACGAGGCAGCGGTGTTCACCATCCACGGCTGGTGCCAGCGCATGCTGGGCCAGCACGCGTTCGACAGCGGCCATCCGCTGGTGCAGGAGGTGAACAGCGACGAAAGCGCGTTGCTGGCCGAGGCGGTGCGCGACTACTGGCGCCAGCATTGCTTCGTGCTCGAACGCGAACACAGCGCGCGGATCAGCGCGTTGTGGGCCAACCCGGCGCAGCTGCAGGCCGCGGTTGCGCCCTTGCTGCGGCAACCGCTGGAGCAACTGCGCGTCGGCGGCGAGCCGCTGCCGCAAATCGACGACCTCGCCAGCATGCTGAGCGGACACTACGCCTCGCTGGCGGACGCGGAGCGCGCCGCGCGGCAAGACTGGAGCGAGCACGCGGGCGCACCGGCAACGATGCTGCGCGAAGCGCTGCAGGCCAAGGCGCTGAACGGCAGGACATACACCGCCGCCAAGCTCGACAGCGACCTCGCCGCCCTGCAAGCCTGGATCGACGGCGCCATCCGCCCCCCGCGCGACGTGATCGAACGCGCCGCCCAGACCAGGCTTTCGGCATCGACCAACAAGAACGGCAGCACGCCGACCCATCCGTGCTTCGAGGCGATGGATCGCCTGCTCGCGGCGATCGATGCCACCGGCTCGCCGCAGCCGCTGGTTCTCGCCCACGCCGTACCGTGGATCGCCGCGCGCCTGCAGGCAGCCAAGCAGCGGCTGGCGCAGATGGGTTACGACGACATGCTCACGCGCCTCGACCAGGCCCTGCACGGCATCAGCGGCGAGCGGCTGGCCAGCACCATCGCCACGCAATACCCGGTCGCGCTGATCGACGAGTTCCAGGACACCGATCCGCTGCAGTGGCGCATTTTCCAGCGCACGCATGCCGGGCGGGCCGACACCGGCCTGCTGCTGATCGGCGACCCGAAGCAGGCGATCTACGGCTTCCGCGGCGCCGACATCCACACCTATCTGCGCGCGCGCCGCCGTGCCCAGTCACCCACCTGGACACTGGACACCAACTTCCGCTCCACCGCGGCTCTGGTGCGCGCGGTCAATCACCTGTTCGAACATGCCGAGCAGCACCCGCGCGGCGCGTTCGCCTCCGGCAAGGGTGCCGACGCGCTGGCCTTTTTCCCCGTGCGCGCCCATGGTCGCAAGGAAACCCTGCTGCTGGACGGCAAGCCGGTGGCGGCGCTGCAACTGGCGCGCGCAGCCAGCCTCGAACCGATCGGCAAGGGCGCCGGCCAGACCGAGCTGGCCGATCACGCGGCGGCGTGGCTGGTGCATCTGCTCGACGCGGCGCAGCGCGGCCATTGCGGGTTCGATGATGGCGAACATCCGTTGCGCCCGCTGGTGCCGGGCGACGTCGCCATTCTGGTGCGCAACGGCACGGAAGCGGCCTGCGTGCGCCAGGCTCTGCGCGCGCGCGGACTGGCCAGCGTCTACCTGTCCGATCGCGAATCGGTGTTCGCCTCGGCCGAGGCGGCCGACCTGCTGCTGTGGCTGCGCGCCTGTGCCGAGCCAAGCTCCGATCGCGCGATGCGCGCGGCCCTGGCCACTGCCACGCTGGATCAGGACTACGCCGCGCTGGATCTGCTCAACCGCGACGAAACCTGCTGGGAGGCGATGAGCGAACGCTTCCGCCAGTTGCACGAGCTGTGGTTGAAACATGGCGTGCTGGCGATGCTGCACGAGCTGCTGCATCGTTTCGAGTTGCCCGCGCGACTGCTGCGCCGCGACGACGGCGAGCGCGCGTTGACCAACCTGCTGCACTTGGCCGAGTTGCTGCAGCAGGCCGCTGCCACGCTCGATGGCGAACACGCGCTGTTGCGCCACCTGGCCCACCAGATCACCCAGGCCGGCGAGGCGGGCGCGGAGCCGGCCGACGAGAAGATCGTGCGGCTGGAAAGCGAGGCGGCGCTGATCCAGGTGATCACCATCCACAAATCCAAGGGGCTGGAGTATCCACTGGTGCTGCTGCCCTTCATCTGCTTCGCGCGCGAAACGAAGGCCAGCGACCGCTTCGTGCTGCACCAGCAAGACGGCAGCGCCACGCTCGACCTGGTCGTCTCCGAGACCGACCGTGGACGCGCCGACCGCGAACGGTTGCAGGAAGACCTGCGCCTGTTCTACGTGGCGGTGACACGCGCCATCCACGCCTGCTGGCTGGGCGTGGCCAACCCCAGGGATGGCCAGAAGAAGGCATCCGGACTGCACAAGTCCGCCTTCGGCTACGTGCTCAATGGCGATGAGCCGATTGCCGAGGGCGAGCTGGCCGCGCAACTGGAAGCGCTTGCCGACGAGCAAGCCGAGGTCCATCTCGTCACCCTCGACGCCGCACCGGCCACCCACCGCTACCAGCCCACCCGCGGCGAAGTGCCCATGCAACCCGCGCGCCGCTACCACGGCACGCCGGCCGAACCGTGGTGGATCGCCAGCTACAGCGCCTTGCGCATAGGCCAGGAAGACAACTCGCGACCGGCTGCCCCGGAAACGGCGCGGCAGGATGTGCTGGCCGAAGGCCTGGCGGGCGAAGCGGTCGACCTGCCCGCGGCCGGCACCGCGGTCGGCATCCATGCGTTCCCGCGCGGCGCCGAACCGGGCACCTTCCTGCACGAGTTGCTGGAGTGGTGCGCGGAGGCGGGTTTCGCCGCCACCGCCGATTCACCGCAGGCGCTGCAGGCCTTGATTGCACGCCGTTGCCAGCGGCGCGGCTGGGACGAATTCGCGGACACCTTGTCGCAGTGGCTGCCGGACTTCCTGCGCACGCCGCTGGCGCTGCCCGATGGCCAGCGGGTGAGCCTGGCCGACGCCGACGGTCATCGCGCCGAGATGGAGTTCTGGTTCGAGGCCCGCCACGTCGATACGCTGGCACTGGATCGGCTGGTCAGCGCGCAGACGCTGGCGGCACGCCCGCGCCCTGCCCTGCTCGCCGACCAGCTCAACGGCATGCTCAAGGGCTTCATCGACCTGATCGTCGAGCACGGCGGCCGCTGGTACGTGGTCGATTACAAATCCAACTGGCTCGGCGGCGACGCGCGCGCGTACAGCGGCGAAGCGATGGACGCCTCGGTGCGCCACAGCCGCTACGACCTGCAGTACGCGATCTACACCCTGGCGCTGCATCGCCAGCTGCGCGCGCGCCTGCCGGACTATGACTACGAACGGCACATCGGCGGCGTGCTGTACCTCTACCTGCGTGGCGTGGACGGCAACGGCCACGGGGTGCATCGCGAACGGCTGCCGTTCGCCCTGATCGACGCCATGGATCGCCTGTTCGCCGAAGGGGAATCGCGCGATGCCGCATGAGCGCACGCTGGGCCTGCTGCAACGCGACCAGCAACAGCATCGCCTGCGCCCGCTGGACGTGGCGCTGGCGCGCTTCATCGCCGAACGCGATCCGCACGGCCCGGCAACGCTGCCGTGGCTCGCCGCCGTGCTCAGCCGGCAGCTCGCCGACGGCCATCTCTGTCTCGACCTCGCCGCGCTGGAAGCCCTGGCCGACGAACAGGACTGGCCCGCACACTGGCGCCAGGCGCAGGCCGCGCTGGGCGACGGTCACGCGCTGCTGGCCTCGCGCCTGGTCGCCGATCGCGACGGCTTGCCGCCGGACGCGCCGCTGGTGCTCGACGGTCCGCGCCTTTACCTGCGCCGCTACTGGAACCATGAGCGCCAGGTGGCTGCCGCGATCCGTCAGCGACTGCAGCCGATCCAGCCGGTGCCCGATGCGCTTGCCGCGGAGCTGGCGCGCCTGTTTCCCGCGACAGCGACCGGCCTGCCCGACTGGCCGAAGATCGCCTGCGCGCTGGCGGCGCGGGGCAGCTTCACCGTGATCACCGGCGGCCCCGGCACCGGCAAGACCACCACCGTGGTGCGCCTGCTCGGCCTGCTGCAGACCCTGAACCTGCGCGACCAGCCGCATCCGTTGCGCATCCGCCTGGCCGCGCCCACCGGCAAGGCGGCCGCACGGTTGAATGCCTCCATCGCCGAGCAACTGGCCCGGCTCGATGTCGACGATGCCACGCGCGACGCCATCCCCGCCCAGGTCGAAACCTTGCATCGCCTGCTCGGCGCACGGCCGGACACGCGCAGGTTCCGTCATGACCAGGGCCACCCGCTGCACCTGGATGTGCTGGTGATCGACGAAGCCTCCATGATCGACCTGGAAATGATGTCCGCCGTGCTCGCCGCGCTGCCGGCCAGTGCACGGCTGATCCTGCTCGGCGACAAGGACCAGCTTTCGTCGGTGGAAGCGGGCGCCGCGCTGGGCGACCTGTGCCAGCGCGCTGAGGCCGGCCATTACAGCGACGACACCGCCGCATGGCTGCGCAGTATCACCGGCGACGACATCCGGCCCTTCGTGCGGGCGGACGCGCGACCACTGGATCAGCACGTCGCGATGCTGCGTTACAGCCATCGCTTCGCCGAAACCAGCGGCATCGGCCAACTGGCGCGGGCGGTCAACGCCGGCGACATCACGCGCATCACGAACCTGCTGGAAACGCCGTGCGCCGATCTGGCCTGGGTTCCCGCCGCCAGCAGCACGGAAGTGGCCGAGCTGGCGATCGACGGCGGCGGCGCGCGCTTCACCGGCGACGGCACGGCCGCGAGCCGCGGTTACCGCCACTATCTCGAACAGCTGCGGCACTGGCGCCCCGACGCCGACGCCGGCCCCGCCGCGCACGACGAGTGGGCGCGCAACGTGCTGCAGGCATTCAATCGCTTCCAGTTGCTGTGCGCGCTGCGCCGCGGGCCGCATGGCGTGGAAGGGCTCAATCAGTTGATCGCCGCCGCACTGCAGGCGCAGGGCCTGATCGAAGCCAGCAGCGGCTGGTACGAGGGCCGCCCGGTCATGGTGACCCGCAACGACTACGCCCTGGGCCTGGCCAACGGCGACGTCGGCATCTGCCTGCGCACGCCCGACGACCACGGTCAGCTGCGCCTGGCCGTGGTCTTCCTGGCCAGCGGCGGCGACGGCTCCGGCACCCGCGTACGCCACGTGGCACCCTCACGGCTGGGCGAGGTCGCCACCACCTACGCGATGACCGTGCACAAATCGCAGGGCTCGGAGTTCGAACATACGGCGCTGGTCCTGCCAGCCGAAACCAGCCCGGTGCTGACCCGCGAGCTGCTCTACACCGGCATCACCCGCGCGCGCCGCTGGTTCAGCCTGCTCGGCAGCGAGGCGATCCTCGCCGACGCGGCGGCACGCCGCACCCGCCGCCATTCCGGCCTGGCCGAGCGACTGGCGGAGGACGTCCGCGACCAGAGCAGTCCCGCGGCCCCTGCCACCTGACCGCAACGCACCGCCACGCAGCCGGCCCAGCCCTTGCCGTCATTCCTGCGAAGGCAGGAATCGCACCGCCCTGCGCGTCCGGGCCACCGAACCACGTGCGATCCCAGCCTTCGCCGGGATGGCGGTCGGGATAGTTGCAGGCATGACGACGCGGTGAACCTTGCCCTCCAGAACTTCGACGACACCCGCAAAAAAAAAAAGCGCCGCCGCGGAATCCGCAGCGACGCCATGTTCAACGCCTTGATCGGCTCAACTCGGCGTGCAGCTCCCGGTCGTCAGCGATTTCGTGGTGACGCTGCCCGAGCCGTTCACGTCCAGCTGCGCGCCGGGCACCTTGGCGGTGATGCTGCCGACGCCGCTGCTGCCACTGCGATAGCAGGCGGCGAATACCAGCGGCGTGCTCGGCTTGAGCTGGCCTTGCTGGCCGAAGGTGACGATAGTGCCGCTCTTGGCCTGGATCGAGACGTTGGTCTGCGGGTCGACGCTGCGCAGCAGGATCGAGCTGCCTGCCGCGTATGCCTTGTTCGCCGACGCGGCGCCCGCGGGGTAGGTATAGACGAGCCAGCCCTGGTCGTACGCCGTGCCGCCGGAGGTGCAGCCGGCAGTCTGGTCGCCCGGGCACATCGAGACCAGCTGGCCGCGCGTGATCGCCTCGCTGCGCGCGTAGTTCAGGCTGGCCAGCATGGCGTTGCTGGCCGAGCTGACCTGGTTGCGATGGATCACGTCGCGGAAGCTGGGCACGGCGATCGCCAGCAGGATCGCCATCACGGTGATGGTGATCATCAGCTCCAGCAGGCTGAAGCCGCGTACGCGGTTGGGCATGGCCGTCACGGCGCTCACCAGCAGCTTCCGTTGCTGTTGGAGGAGGCCGAGGCCGGGCCCGGTGTCTTGTTGCCCGCGTTGTCGATGGTCAGCGGACCGCACACGTCGTTGGCCTGGCCGCCGACCGGCGTGGCGGTGGCCACGAAGGCTTGCGACGAGGAGCTGGCCACCACGGTCACCGAGTAAAAGCCCTTCTCCGAGATCGCCGGATCGCTGAAGCCGACTTCGGTGAGGCTGCCGTAGGCATTGGTTGTGGCGTACTGGCGCTCCTGCGCGGTGGCAATGCGCAGCAGCAGTTCCTGCCCGTCCGCCCGGTGCGCGCGGAACGCGTAGCGCCCGTAGGTCGGGATCGCGATGGCGGCGAGCACCGCGATGATCACTACCACGATCATCAGTTCGAGCAGGGTGAAGCCGCGCATGCGCCCCATCGCCCATTCCTTCTGCTTGCCGTCACAGGTCATTGTTCAACTCCCGCCACGCGCGCCGACGCCAGATCGCGTCATCGATATTGAGGTTGCCGCCGCCCTGCAACTCCAGGCCCGGGATCAGCAGTTTGCCGCCGCCGATCACCGACGCCACCGGCACCGAGCCGCCGGTGGGCGGATTGTTGACCAGGCCGCCCACGGTACTCACCCCACTGGCCCAACCCGAGGTCGGGCCGGCCGGGCCGGACAGACCGCCGCCCGAACCGCCGGTGGCCGCGTTGAGCACCATCAGCGCACCGCCGATCGTGGCGCTGCAGGGATCCTGGCTGCCCGGGATCAGCGTGGTGATGATGGCACGGTTGGTGTTGAACAACGCACCGGCGGTCACCACCATGCGCTCGCCCGGAGAAGAGGACAGATTCAGGTCGATGTACCAACCATTCTGCGCCAGGGTCAGCGAGTTGTCGGTCAAGCCGCGCAACGTGTTGAGCCCGTTGGCGGACTGCGCCTCATACAGCGTCTGCTGCTGCAGGTCGGCCTTGACCGCGGTGATCGGGTTGCCGCTGGTGTCGAGCTTGTCGCGAATGCCGTAGATCGACTGGGTCAACGCGCTGGTGCTGGTGTTGTCGTCTGCACCCAGGTACTTACCGGTGCCGAACACCACGATGAAGCGGTTGGTGGCCGGGTCGGGGAACAGCCGCGGCATCACCGTGATCGGTTGCGCACCCTGGGTGGCCGGCTTGAATGCCAGCGTCACGTGCGCCTGCCAGTTGGCCGGATTGGGATCGGTCAGGTCGAAGCGCCACAGGTTGCCGTTGAGGTCGCCGGCAAACGCCACGTCGTCGATCTGGTCATTGTTGTAGTCCCCGAGCACCACGGACGACAGGCCGCCGCTGGTGACGCCGCTGATCGTGGTCAGCGTCTTCAGCTCGCGCAACAGCGTGCCGGTCTGCGCATCCAGCACGAACAACGCGCTGTAGCCCTTGGACGCGGCCGCCAGCGTCACGCAGTTCGGCGGGCGATCGGACTTGCTGCAGTCGGGGAAATAGCCGCCCGGCACCAGCACCACCCACTTGCCATTGGCCAGGCGACCGATGTTCGGTTGGCCGAAGGTGTAGCCCAGGTCGGCGGGGTCGCCCACGCCGCTCACCGCCGGGGTATCGGCGTTGAACTCCCACAACACCTTCTGACTGGCATTGGTCTCGGTGACTTGGCTGGGATCAGTGATGTCCAGCGCGTAGATGCCGCGGCCGCCCAGGCGCAGGCCGCCCACCAGCAGCGTGTGCCAGCCCTTCGTGGTCACGGCAGGCGTGGAGGTGTCATTGGCGAAGTAGACATCGCGCGTCACCGGCGTGGCGTCCACGGTCGGAGCGAACTTGAAGTTGGTCCTGGCCGTGAGATTGCCCAGGTTCGGGTACACCGTGCGCGGCACGTAGGCGAATATTTCCTTGCCCGCGTCGGCGTCAGGCACCGCCACCGGCGGCGTCGACGAGTCCAGCACCATCTTGGCGTTGAACGCATGCAGCATGCCGTCGTTGGCGCCCACGTACACCGCGGGCGTGCGGTCCTGATAGATCTTGGCGAACGCTTCGTAGCTGTGGCAGGTCGTCAGCGTCGGCGCAGTCACGTCGCAGGTGGTGTTGTCGTTGGCCATCGCGGTGGCCTCGGGCGAACCCGCGGGCCATGCGCTGTGGTAGCCGCTCGACGGTGCGCCCACGTACAAGGCCTGCGAGTTGATGATGGCGCCGAGCAGGCTGCTGCGCGTGCGGTAGACGCTGCCTTCCAGCGCGCGCGAACCGCGCAGGTAGTCCAGTCGTGCCTGCCCGGTATCCGTGCTGCCGGTGCTGGCTGGCAGGCCGCTGAGCAAGGTCTGTGCGCTCAGGTAGCTGCTGCCGGTGCTGGCGGTCAGGTTGTCCAGCCCGGTGAAGGTGCGGAAAGCGGCGCCGCCGTCGAACGAACCGTCCGCCTTCTCCTTGGCGCTGAGGATCTGCCGGTTGGCCGGCGGGGTCTTCGTCGCGTCAGTGAGGATCACGCCCGCATCCCACTGCAGGCCCGCCACGGTGCCGTCGACGTTCGCCGTGATGGCCTGGAACACACCCGTCCAGTCGCCCGAACTGTAGCCCGAGGTGAAGCCGATCGCGCCCTGCACCAGCACGCTGGTATTCAGTGCGCTGGTGGTCGCCGGCACGTTGCGTGCGCTGATGTTGGTCAGGATGTTGGTCAGCTGGTCGACCAGGTTCTGCGGGTTGGCTGCATTGAAGTAGTCACCGCGGCTGTTGATGGCGGCGTGCCAGGTGTCGTCGATCGCTGCCGGATCGTTGTTGATTGGCCGCGGCCAACCCGTACTTCCGCTGGAGTTTGTCTGCCCGCGCCGCAGACGGCATAGATCGTTGTTGGCGTCCGTGCAGTCGGCGTCGGTCGAATGGGTCAGGTTGCCGGGTACGCCCAGGGTCACCATGTACTGCACCAGGTGCGGCCAGTTGGCGGGATCGTTCTTCGGGTTGAAATACTTCTCCAGGGCCGGCGAGGTGGCGCCGGTGACCACGCCCGTCGTGGTGTCGGGCATGTACGGCGGCACGATCTTGCCCTGGGATGGCTTGTACAGGTCGGGGCGCAAATTGGTCGCCCAGTAGTTGAACGCGATATTGGCCAGCGACGAGGTGTAGACGCTGCCCTGCACGTCCCAATACACGCGGGACTCGGCGGTATTGGCTGGATAGGCGGTGCCGTCAGGCAAATTGCCCGACACGGCCGACTGCGACGTCTGGAACGGGGTGGGCAGAGTTGGATCGCCCTCGTTCCAGTAACCGTCGGTCACCAGCATGTGGTAGTTCTGCCGGCACACCAGCTCCAGGCCGTCGGCGCTGCTCGTCTTGGGCGGATCCCAGTACGGATCCTGGAGGTTGCCGGTGCCGCCGGTATTGCCATTGCCACGCTGAAAGAACTTGCCGGCGCGAATGGTCGAAGCGCGGTTGGGCGTACCGCCGCTGGCGTCGGTCTGGAACATCCAGTTGAAGAATGCGCTGCGGTAGCAATTGGGCGGAGTCTTGATCGCACCGGATTGCTGGATGGCCGAAGGACTGGACGTGGTCGACGAACTGGCATCGCATCCGGACGCATCGATCAGGCTGGTGATGATCGCGCTGCTCGGCAGCTTGAACGTGCCGTCGTTGATGTTCTGCCAAGCGACGCGGATGCTGTTGCCGAAACCGCCGGTGACGGTGGTTGCGCCGAGCGAGCCGAACACGCGCGACAACGCGGTTTTCGTCATCAGGTTGCGCGTGCGGTAGTAGGCATACCAGTTGGCGAAGTTCTGCCACTGGTTGACTGACTGGCCATTGATGGTGACTGTCGTGTTGGGGACGGCCACAGCCTCCCAGTTGGAGCTGGTGTAGAGGTTGCCGCGACCGGCGCTGTCCGGGTTGCCGAACGTATCGACCGTGATCGTCGGCGCCGTGGACTTGTAGCGGTAGTAATACGGGCCGCCGTTCGGATAGGTGTTGCCATCGGGGTCAGTGCTGCTGCCGTCCATCGGCGAGCTGCCATAGCCGCATTTCCAGCGGTTGTCGCTGGCGACCTGCGAAGTATCCGTGACCGAGACTGTCCAGGTGACGTAGTTCGCCGTGGCGGCGGTGTTGTCGCCATCCCTGCGGGTGTATCCCGAACTGCTGCTGATCCGGGTCCTCAGGCTGGTGCCCGAATAAACCGTGGCGATACCGCTGCCACTGGTGTTGTCAACGTTGCGCGTCCAGAAGCGGTGTGTGCCGCCGTTGGAGGTGTCAGAAGTGTTCAGCTGGCAACTATCCGTGTCCGCGTTGGCCGCGCAGGTAGTTCCGAACATGGCGTAGTAGGTGACAGTGGTCTTGTAGGTAAGAACACCGGTGAGATCCGTCAGACCGGTGGGATCAGTCGTGCCGTTGGGATTGTTGCGGTAGCTGGAATAGGTATCGGCCGTCACCGGCGAATACGGGCGGTTGACGCCGATGCCGTCCAGCCACACGGCAGCCAGCGTCTTGTCCGCGTTCGGGAACATCGAGCCGTCGGCCTTCATCGGCGGCGAATAAACCACGTTGGGGTTGTAATAGACACCATTTATGGCCTTGGAGCGGACGTCGCTGGCGGCCGCGATGCGCGGGTCAATCACGCCGGCGCAGCGCCACGGCCCGCTGTAGTCCGCAGGCGAAGATGCGTTCCAACCGGTACTCTCATTGTCCCAATCTGGGATGTAATAGGTACGGCCGTTATATGAATGGGCAGTTGACCATGGTGGATGGTCGCCCATGTAGTTGCTGGCCATGGAGCCGGAGTCGTCGAACGTCACCACGATGTTCGGCGGCACCGCCTGGGTCACGTTCGGCGGCGTGGGGCTGAGCTCCACGATGCCGCTTGTCGCTGCCGTAGCCGCGGAAGCGGGTGCGGAAACGAAGCTGCTGCCGGCGGCGACCAGCGCCATCACCGACAGCGTCGCGGGCACCTGGGCCGGTGCGGAAAGACCGCCCAGGGCGGTGAGCACGGCACCCATCAGCGCCGACGACATGCGTCCGGGAAGAAACCGACGACTGGACATGGTTTGGATACTCCGACTCAGTTGCTCTGGCTCAATTGCTCTTGGCCGCGAAGGTGCTTTCCATCACGCGCACGGTGTTGGCGCTGCCGCCCGTGGCGCGCGCGGTGATGCGATAGATGTGGCGGCTGGCGCTGGCGGTGCCGGTGCCGGTGCTGCCGGTGGTGCCCGACTCATGCAGTCCGCCGCTGACCCCCGGCGGCAGTTCCACGCCGAGGTCCTCGATGATGTAGCGCGGGTTTTGCGCCAGCTTGCCGTCACCACTGGTGTAGCCCGAACCGCTGTAGCCCTTGTACTCGGTGGAGCCGGCGGTGACCCAGCCCTGCTTGGTGCGGAAGTCGACCACGTTGGCGATCGGGTTGGCCGGGTCGTACACGTAGCAGTCGGTGAAGATGCCGGTGCCGCAATTGAGGTGGGCGGTGACGTTGGTGGTGCTGGTCCACAGCTTCCACTCGGCGCCGCGCAGCGCGGTCATCGCGCTCATTTCCGCCTGCTGCGCATTGTGCAGGCCGCCGGCCATGCGCTCCTGCAGCAGCGAGCGACCGGAGGCGCTGATCGCCAGGATGGTCAGCAGGATCAGGAAGATCAGTGCCACCACCAGCACCGCGCCGCGCTGGGCGCGCGGGCCGGTTCGCATCGACAGTGGCTTGTTCGGTATCGCCATGGTTCGGCTCCAGGAAAACACTCGCACGGCGGTACCGGTGAGGGCCGCCGCCTTCATCACGGGTTGTAGTTGCGCACGGGCACCAGCACGCTGAACTCGCGCCGCAGCAACTGGTCGGGGAAGCCCTGATCGCTGGGCTTGATGGCATGACCGGACGGCGCCAGCAGGCCGGTGTTGGCATCGGCGCTGTAGCGGTAGTTCAACTGGTTGCCGGTCAGCGTGTACAGCGGCGTCTGGCCGTCCATCAGCAAGCTGACCTCGATGCTCACGATGCCGCGCCACAGGCAGCCGGTGCTGGTGAGCGCATTCAACTCGCCTGGCGGACAACTGGTGGATGCATCCACATCCTTGGCGCTGAGGAAGCTGATCTTGCCGTTGGCATCCTGCACGCCGTAACGGAAGTCCAGCCGCTCGACACCGCGCACCAGTTCGTCCTCGGAGCCGCCGCGACCGGTGACGCCGTTGACCCGTCGCATCAGCGCGCCGGTCAGCGGCGCCTTGCCGTCGTTGTTGACGCTGACCAGCTTGAGGTAATAGGTGACGGTCTGGAAATCGCGGTTGACGTCGAACACCTTGGGCGCCGACTCCGGCTCCTGCGCGGTCGGCAGGTTGGCCGCGCCGGTACCGAAACCGTCGGTGGTGTTGGCGACCGGGGTGATCACGCCCACGCTGCTGGCAGTAGCGGGAAAGATCTGCGCGTTCGAGCAGTCCGCCAGCATGAACAGGTCGCCATTGGCGGCATTGCTCACCGGCGGTTCGCCGGTGCGCTGCACCAGCGTGATCGAGGTAATGGTGGCCGCGCTGCTGCTGGTGGCCAGGGTGCTGCCGGTGACACCTGGGGGGACGATGGCCCAGCCGGCGGCGGGGTCGACGTAACGCACGGTGAGCACGTCCGCGCCCTTGACCCGGTTGTCGATCGCCGTGCCCATCGCCGGGATGGAGCCGACGGTGGTGTGCGGATCGACCGGTTGGCAGGCGGTGAGCGTGCAGTCATAGCCGCGCATGAACAGGAACGAGGGCATCGAATACGGCGCCGTGGGGGCGGCCGGGTACGAACCGCTGCCCCACGCCGTGGTGACGTCGCCGAACGCGCCGCTGACCGCGCCGGCGGCGCCGATCAGCTTCTTGGCGTAGACCTTGGGTGCGCGGATGTGGTCCAGCGCGTTGCCGCCCGAGGCGACCTTGGCCACGCCGCCGGTGTTGGTGCAGTACTGCCCGTTGGCCATGCGCAGGTCGGTGCCCATGCGGGTCACGGCGAAACGGCCGGCCTCCTGCAATTGTGCCAGCTGGTTCTGCGCCTTGTTGCTGCTGGAGGTGGAGGCGAACACGGTGACGATGCCGGCGGCTACCAGCAGGCCCAGCACCATGGCCACCATCAGTTCGATCAGGGTGAAGCCGCGCGCAGCGCGCGACAGCATGCGGAACGCGCTCATGGCTGGAAGTCCCACGTGAAGGATTGTGCTTCGCTGTCCCGATGATCCTTGTCGCCGGCGCCCTGCTCGTTCCAGTTGATCGTCATCGTGCAGTTGCCGCCATAGGGCGGCCGCATGGCCAACTGCGAGGTGGGGTCGTAGCCGGCGGAGCCGACGCCACCACAGGCGATGCTGGCCGTCGGGTTGGGCAGGAAGGTCTTCAACTGGCTGCTCCACAGGCGCTGGTCATGGGTGGCCAGCTCCGCCGCGTCGCAGGCTGCGCCGGACCCGCAGCCGATCGAACTGGACGAGACCGGATAGCTGGTGCTGTTGTAGTCGCCATTCCACACGCCGATCGGGTTGGCACTCATCCGCGCGGCCATGCTGTTGGCGAGGAACACCGCCTGGGTGCGCACGTAAGCGGCGTGGTTGGAGCGCGTGGCCATCACCATCAGGCTGGCCAGGCCGATCAGGCCGATGCTGAAGATCAGCACGGCCATCATCACCTCGATCAACGAGATGCCTCGCTGACGCGACAGGACTTGCATGGAATTCTCCCTGATACCCCTGCATGCAATGTACCCGTCGCGCGAGGCGCGGCCAGCCCCCAGCCGACCGGCGGTAGGAATTGGCCGATGAGCGGTGCGGTCGTTGTCGGAAAGGGTGAACCCGATCACGCGGCGAGAGGAGCCTTTAAAGCCCTTCTCCCTCCGGCGACCGCAGGGAGTCCCCTTGCGGGTGAGAAAGTGGCCCGAAGGGCCGGATGAGGGTGTGGGGAGAAACCTGCAGCCACGCCTCGACCCCGAACCCTCACCCCAACCCCTCTCCCGCAGGGAGAGGGGCTTTCCCCGCCCTTCTCTCGCCAGCGACCAAAGAGGGAGGCTTCAATGCGCTGGCGGGCGATAATAGCCCGTGGTTCAACTCACTGCCGCAAATCTTCTGGACAATCCGCATGTCTCTTCGCCACACCCGCCCCGCCACTCCGCCCGCACGCCGCGCCACGGATCCCCGCCGATGACCGCCGACCGCCTCGACATCTGCCGTCCCGACGACTGGCACGTGCATCTGCGCGATGGCGCCACGCTGGCCTCGGTGGTCGGCCATACCGCGCGCCGGTTCGGCCGCGCCATCGTGATGCCCAACTTGAAACCGCCGGTGACCACGGTGGCGCAGGCGGAGGATTACCGCCGCCGCATCCTCGCCAACCTGCCACCTGATGCCACCTTCCAGCCACTGATGACGCTGTACCTCACCGAGGCCACGCCGGCGCAGGAGATCGAGCGGGCCAAGGCCAGCGGCACGGTGTTTGCGGTGAAGTACTACCCGGCCGGCGCCACCACCAATTCGCAGGACGGGGTGCGCGACCTGGAGCGCGTCAGCCACGTGCTGGAAGCAATGCAGCGCCACGACCTGCCGCTGCTGCTGCACGGCGAGGTGACCAACCCCGCGATCGACATCTTCGACCGCGAGCGCGTGTTCATCGAACGCCACCTGATGCCGCTGCGCGCGCGCTTCCCTGCCCTGCGCATGGTGCTGGAACACATCACCACGCGCGACGCGGCCGAGTACGTCGCCGCCGCCCCGGCCAACCTGGCGGCCACAATCACCGCGCATCACCTGCTGCTGAACCGCAACGCGCTGTTCGCCGGCGGCCTCAACCCGCACCACTATTGCCTGCCGATCCTGAAACGCGAGGCCCACCGCGCCGCCCTGGTGAAGGCGGCGACCAGCGGCGATCCGCGCTTCTTCCTCGGCACCGACAGCGCGCCGCACCCACGCCACGCCAAGGAATCGGCTTGCGGCTGCGCCGGCGTGTACAGCGCGCACGCCGCGATCGAGCTGTACGCCGAAGCCTTCGACCAGGCCGGCAAACTCGACCGACTGGAAGCCTTCGCCAGCTTCCACGGCCCGGATTTCTACCGCCTGCCGCGCAACCGGGAGCGCCTGCTGCTGCAACGCAAGCCCTGGACCGTCCCGGCCGAGCTCGCCCTGGGCGATGCCACCTGCGTGCCGATGCGCGCGGGGGACACGGTGGCGTGGTCGCTGGTCGAGAATTGACCGTCGAGGGCCCGGCGCCACCTCACGGACGGACATCCGCGGCCGCGCCTGCACCGGGTTTCACGGCCCCAAAAGCAAGCGGCCCGATCCGGAGATCGAGCCGCTTGCGTGTGCTGCATCTGGTGCCGGAAATAGGAATCGAACCTACGACCTACGCATTACGAATGCGCCGCTCTACCAACTGAGCTATTCCGGCAAAGAGCCGTGGATTTTACGGTGCCCGCCGCCCCCACGCAACCGCGCAGGGTCGGCGATGCCGGAGTCGGTGAACGGTGCCCGCCGCTTCTCGCGACGATGCGGGAGCTGGCGGGCGGTGCGGCCCTGCGACCTGACCGTAACAAGGTCGTCAGAAGCCGGCCGAGCCGCTGGTACCGACCACGCGCAGTTCCTTGGGCAGGGCGAAGGTGATGCTTTCCGGTTCGCCGTCCAGTTCGCGCACGGCGCCCGCGCCCCACGACTGCAGGCGGGCGATCACGTCGCGCACCAGTTTCTCCGGGGCGGAGGCGCCGGCGGTCAGGCCGATGCGCTGCACGCCATCGAGCCACGCGCGATCGATGTGTTCGGCTCCATCAATCAGATACGAAGGCACACCCTGTTTCGCGGCCAGCTCGCGCAGACGGTTGGAGTTGGAGCTGTTGACCGAGCCCACGACCAGCATCAGGTCTACCGCGTCGGCGAGGCGGCGCACCGCATCCTGGCGGTTCTGGGTGGCGTAGCAGATGTCGTCCTTGCGCGGACCCTCGATGCTCGGGAACTTCGCGCGCAAGGCCTCGATGATCGCCTTGGTGTCGTCCACCGACAGCGTGGTCTGGGTGACGTAAGACAGCGCCTGCGGGAACTTCGGCGCCAGCGTGGCGACGTCCTCCAGCGACTCGACCAGCAGGATCTGCCCGCTGTTGGCGGGATTCCACTGCCCCATCGTGCCCTCGACCTCCGGGTGCCCGGCATGGCCGATCAGCACCACGCTGCGGCCGATCCGGCCCAGCCGCGCCACCTCCATGTGCACCTTGGTCACCAGCGGGCAGGTGGCGTCGAACACCTTCAACTGCCGCTGCGCGGCCTCCTCGCGCACCGCTTGCGAGACGCCGTGCGCGCTGAAGATCACGGTGGCGCCATCGGGCACCTCGTGCAGTTCCTCCACGAACACCGCGCCGTCGGCGCGCAGCTTGTCCACCACGTAGCGGTTGTGCACCACCTCGTGGCGCACGTAGATCGGGGCGCCGTAGGACTCCAGCGCACGCTCGACGATGGCGATGGCGCGGTCCACGCCGGCGCAGAAGCCGCGGGGGTTGGCGAGCAGGATGTCCAAGACGACCTCGATTTCGAAATTCACGTAGGAGCCCGCTTGCGGGCGATGCTTCTCGAGGCATCAAGGCAAAGGCATCGCCCGCAAGCAGGCTCCTACCGAAGGCCTATTATCACACGCTGTCCGCGGGCTTGCCGGCAAACAATCCGAATACGACCAGCATGACCGCACCCACGGTGATGGCGCAGTCGGCGATGTTGAACACCGGGTAGTTCCACTGGCGAAAGTACACGTGGATGAAGTCGGTGACCTGGGCCGCATGCAGACGATCGACCAGGTTGCCCAGCGCGCCGCCGATGATGAAGGCCAATGGCAAGGCGGTGCTCCAGTCGCGTCGCGGCGTACGCGCCAGCCAGGCCACCAGCACCGCGCTGATCGCCACCGCCAGCACCACGAAAAACCAGCGTTGCCAACCTGCGCCATCGGCGAGAAAACTGAAGGCAGCGCCGGTATTGAACGCCAGCGTCCAATTCAGGAACCCGGGGATGACCTCATGCGGTGTGCCCATCGGCTGCAGCGCATGGATCGCCCACCACTTGCTCAGCTGATCGAGCGCGATGACGGCGACGGAGAGCCACAGCCAGGGGAGTGCGTTGGGTTTGGTCATGGGAATGGAGTACCAGGTTGCCCCGCAGGAGCGCACCCTGTACGCGACGCTCTTTGTCACGCAGCGAAAGAGCATCGCGCACAGGGTGCGCTCCCACAGGAGTTGCGGTCAGAACCAGCGGCGATCCTCGCCCGGCCCTTCGACGTTGCCGACGCAGCGGCCACAGAGCTCCGGATGCTCGGCGTGGCTGCCGACGTCGTCACGTCGGTGCCAGCAGCGCACGCATTTGGCGGCATCACTGACGCTGGCGGAAACCCAGGCTTCGGCGCCATCGAGTTCCACCTTCGCAGCCTCATCCGTGCGCGGCGTCAGGGGTGCCAGCGCGAAGTCGGAGGTGATGAAGAAGAAGCGCAGCTCGTCGGCCACCTCGGCGTAGCGCGCCGCGAGCGCGGCGTCGGCGTGCACGACCAGCTTCGCCTCCAATGCCGCGCCGATCTGCTCGGCCTTGCGCATGCCTTCAAGCACGCGCGAGGCACTGTCGCGAATCGCCAGCAGGTCGGCCCACCAGCGGCGCTGCTCGGGCGTCCCCTGGGTGGACACCAGGCCGTCGTACCAAGTCTCGAACAGCACGCTTTCGCCCCGCTCGCCCGGCAACTGCTGCCAGATTTCCTCGGCGGTGAAGCCCAGGATCGGCGCCAGCCAGCGCACCAGTGCCTCGGCGATGCGGTACATCGCGCTCTGCGCACTGCGCCGGCCGCGGCTGTCGGTCGGCATGGTGTAGAGCCGGTCCTTGGTGATGTCCAGGTACAACGCGCCCAGTTCGTTGGTGCAAAAGTTCTGGATGCGCGACACCACTTCGGGGAAGTCGTAGCGCTCGTAGGCGGCGACCACCGCCTGTTGCATGTCGAACGCCTGCTGCACCGCCCACTGGTCCAGCAGCAGGCTGTCTTCCACCAGCAGCAGGTGCTGCGCCGGATCGAAGCCGTCGAGGTTGCCGAGCAGGAAGCGCGCAGTGTTGCGGATGCGCCGGTAGCTGTCGGAGACGCGCTTGAGGATCTCGTCGGAAACCGACATCTCGTTGCGGTAATCGGCCGAAGCCACCCACAGGCGCAGCACGTCGGCGCCCAGCGTGTCCATCACCTTCTGCGGCGCCACCACGTTGCCCAGCGACTTGGACATCTTGCGGCCGTTGGCGTCCACCGTGAAACCGTGGGTAAGCACCTCGTCGTACGGCGCACGGCCGTGGATCGCCGACGAGGTCAGCAGAGAGGACTGGAACCAGCCGCGATGCTGGTCGGAGCCTTCCAGATACATCACCTTGTACTGCTTCGCGTCGTCGCGCTGCAGCTCGGGCCGCTGGCCGATCACCGCGAAGTGGGTGACGCCGGAATCGAACCAGACGTCCAGCACGTCGGTGACCTTCTCGTAGTCGTTCGCCTGGTCGCCCAGCAGCGTGGCGGGATCGAGCGCGAACCACGCGTCGACGCCGCCCTGCTCCACGATCTTCGCCACCTGTTCGAGCAGCGCGACGGAATCGGGGTGCGGCTCCTGCGTGACCTTGTGCACGAACAGCGCGATCGGCACGCCCCAGGTACGCTGGCGCGAGATGCACCAGTCCGGGCGGCCCGACACCATGCCGGCGATGCGCTCCTCGCCCCAGCCCGGTACCCAGCGCACGTCCTTGATCGAGGCCAGCGCAGTCTTGCGCAGGTCCGCCTGTTCCATCGAGATGAACCACTGCGGCGTGGTGCGGTAGATCACCGGCGTCTTGTGCCGCCAGCAGTTCGGGTAACTGTGCTCGATCCTGGCGAAGGCCAGCAGCACGCCGCGCTGGCGCAGCAGGTCGACGATGGCGTCGTTGGCCTTCCAGATGTGCATGTTGGCCAGTTCGACTCCATCGGCAGTCGGCGTGTCGGCATGGTACGCGCCGCGCGACCCGACATAGTTGAGCAGGCCGATGCCGTACTCGCGCGCCACCACGAAATCCTCCACGCCGTGGTCGGGCGAGGTGTGCACGGCGCCGGTGCCGTCTTCGGCACTGACGTGGTCGCCGAGGATCACCGGGACTTCGCGCGGGTAGAACGGATGGCGCAGCATTTGCCGTTCCAGTGCCTTGCCGTCGGCATGGCCGAGCACGGTCGCCTGCGCCAGGCCGTAGCGCTGCGCCACGTTGTCGACCAGCGCGCTGGCGACCGCCAGCAGCACGCGGCGGCCGTCGCGCGCAGGTCCTTCGATCAACGCATACTCGAGGGCCGCGCCCAGCGACACCGCCTGGCTTTCCGGCAGCGTCCAGGGCGTGGTGGTCCAGATCGGGATGGCGACGACGGCATCGCCGGCATCCACGCCGAACTTCGCCGCCAAGGCCTTCGCGTCCACCGCGTCATACGCCACGTCGACCGCGGGCGAAACCTTGTCGCCGTACTCGATTTCCGCCTCCGCCAGCGCGGAGGCGCAATCGAAGCACCAGTACACCGGCTTGGCGCCGCGCAGCACGTGGCCGTTCGCCACGATGCGCGCCAGCGCCCGCAGCATGTCGGCCTCGTACTTGAAATCCATGGTGCGATACGGGTGCTCCCAGTCGCCGAGCACACCCAGCCGCTTGAAGCCGGCGCGCTGCGTGTCGACCTGCTCGGCCGCGTACTCGCGGCACTTCTGCCGGAACGCGGCGGCATCGAGCTTGTCGCCTGGCTTGCCGAACTTCTTCTCCACCGCGATCTCGATCGGCAGGCCGTGGCAATCCCAACCCGGGACGTACGGCGCGCGGTAACCGGCCAGCAGCTTGGACTTGACCACCATGTCCTTGAGAATCTTGTTGACCGCGTGCCCGATGTGGATCGCGCCGTTCGCATACGGCGGACCGTCGTGCAGCACGAACACGCGTTCGCGGCCGGCGGTCTCGTGCTGGATCTGCGCATAGCGGCCCACTTGCTCCCACTGCGCCAGCCAGCCCGGCTCGCGCTTCGGCAAATCGCCGCGCATCGGGAAATCCGTGTGCGGCAGGTTGATGGTGCTCTTGTAATCGTGGGTCATTGCGTGGTTGCCGTTGAAGGTGTTGCGGCCCGCCATGGGCGGGCAAAGGCTTCTAAGTTAATGGATGCGCGGGCGCGCGGGAAATACCCGGGAATGCGCTCACGCTCCGACCAGCCGCGGATTCATGCCCAGCAGCCCGCGCGCCTGGCGCGCATCCAGCGCCATCTGCGCCTGCAACGATTCCAGATCGTCGAACTTCTGCTCGTCGCGCAGCTTGCCGACGAATTCGACGGCCATGCGCTGGCCGTACAGGTCGCCCTCGAAATCGAACAGGTGCACTTCAAGCAGCGGCCGGCCGACCTGGTTCACGGTGGGGCGCACGCCCAGGCTGGCCACGCCGGGCCAGCTGCATTCGCTCTCGCCCAGACCCACGCGGACAGCGAAAATGCCCTGCACCGGGCTCACCCGATCGCGCAAGTGAATGTTGGCGGTGGGATAACCCAGGGTGCGACCGAGGTGGTTGCCGTGCTGGACCTTGCCCTCGATCACGAAGGGGCGGCCGAGCAGCGGTTCGGCGGCGGCGAACTCGCCGGCGGCAAGCAACTGGCGCACCCGGCTGGCGGATACGCGCGCATCGTGCCACTGCACCTCCGGCATTGTGCAGGCGCGAAAGCCGCATTCGGGACCCATCTGCTGCAGCAACGCCACGTCGCCGGCGCGCTTGTGGCCGTAGCGGAAATCCGCCCCTACCCAGACCTCGCGCGCGGCCAGCCGCGCGACCAGCACACGGCGGATGAAATCCTGCGCCGACATCGCAGTGAGAGCGCGGTTGAAGCGCAGCAGCAGGGTCTGCTGCATGCCGGCGGCGGCGAAGCCGCGCAGCTTGTCGCGCACGCTGGAAATCCGCGGCAACGGCTGCGGCGAGAAGAACGCGCGCGGCAACGGCTCGAAGCTCACCACCAGCGGGCTGCAGTCCAGTTCGCGCGCGCGCGCGAGCACCTGCGCCAGCAGCGCCTGGTGGCCACGATGCAGGCCGTCGAACGCGCCCACCGCGACCACACTGCCGCCGGGCGCCAGGCAAGGGCCGGCGACATCCCTGGAGAGTCTCATCATCGCGCGAGTATATAGAACGGCCGACGCGGCCTCACGCCGCCCGCAGGTCGCGCAGGCGGAAGCCGCCGGCAAACAGCATCGCGACATAGCTGGCGCCACCGGCCAGCACCAGCACGGCCAGATGCCATAACCGGGTCAGCACCGCTACGCCGTGGGTCCAGTCCGGCCACAGCCAGCGCCCCGCCAGCAGCACCGCCACCATCACCGCACAGGCCGCGGCCAGCCGCAGCAGGTGGCGCGACCAACCCGGCTGGCGCCGGTACACCCCGGCCTGTTTCAGCCAGTGCCACAGCAGCCACAGGTTGACGTAGGCGGCCACTGCGCTGGCCATGCCCAGCGCCATGTGCAGGCCGGGCACCCGGGCGATGCCATCCAGCCACGACAGCTGTTTCAATCCGGCCGGCGCCCACAGCTCGAACAGCAGCGCCAGAAACACCACGTTCAACAGCATGTTGGTCAGCAGCGAGGCCACCGCCGCACGCACCGGCGTGCGCGTGTCCTGGCGCGCGTAGAACGCCGGCAACAGCACCTTCACCAGCGCGAACGCCGGCAAGCCAAAACTCAATGCGGTGATCGACAAGGTCGCCATGTCCGTGTCATGCGCGGTCCAGTGCCCATGCTGGAACAGCGTGGCCACCAGCGGCCCGGCCAGCAGCATCAGCGCGAACATCGCCGGCACCGCGATCAGCAGGGTGATCCGCAGCCCCCAGTCCAGCGCCCGCGAGAATCCGTTCGTGTCGGTGGTGACGTGATGGCGCGACAGCGACGGCAGGATCACCGTGCCCAGCGCCACGCCGAACACGCCCAGCGGCAGCTCCAGGAAGCGGTCCGCCTGCGACAGCCAGCTCTGCGAGCCGACCACCAGCAGCGAGGCGATCACGGTGTCGAACAGCAGGTTGATCTGCGCCACCGAGGAGCCGAACAGGGTCGGCACCATCAGCCGCATGATCTTCCGCACCTCCGGATGGCGCCAACCCCAGCGCGGCAGGGTCAACAGGTCGAGCTGCCGCAACGCCGGCAACTGGAACAGCAACTGCAGGATGCCTGCGGCCAGGATCGCCCAGCCCATCGCCAGGATCGGCGTCTGCAGCTTCTTCGACAGCCACAGCGCGCCGGCGATCATGCACAGGTTGAGGATCACCGGGGTCAACGCCGGCAGCGCGAAACGGTGGAAGCTGTTCAGCGCACCGCCAGACAACGCCGTCAGCGAGACGAACAGCAGAAACGGAAAGGTCAGCCGCAGCAGCTCGACGGTCAGCTCGAACTTGCGCGGCTCGTCAATCGCGCCCGGCGAGAACAACACGGTCACCTGCGGCGCGAAGATGATGCCCAGCGCGGTGATCAGCAGCAGCACCCCGCCCAGCGTGCCCGACACCCGCGCCATCAGCTCCTTCAGCTGCACCGGCGTGCCTTTCTCCTTCACCTCGGTGAAGACCGGCACGAAGGCGGTGGAGAACGAGCCCTCGGCAAACAGCCGGCGCATGAAGTTGGGGATGCGAAACGCCACCCAGAACGCGTCGGTGGCGCCGTTGGCGCCGAACGCGGCGTTGATCGACATGTCGCGCACCAGGCCGAGCACCCGCGAGATCATCGTCATGCTGCTGAAGGAGAGCAGCCCGCGGAGCATGCTGGGAGACTTCATGGGCAGCGGTTCTACCTTCGGTGGCGGTCGCACGGGGCGCACAGTTTGACAGCCCGCGCCGGCGGGATCACGGCCCGGTTATGGCAAAATGCCGGCGCGACCGCCGCGGGACGCCGCTCCGGCTGGGGACGCAGCCGCCCAAGTGATTGACGCATCGGCGAATCGACCGCATAATTGGCGTCTTTTTCCACCCAACCCAACACTGCTCCCGGAGTTCTACCTTGGCCAACATCAAGTCCGCGAAGAAGCGCGCGCGCCAGTCCGAACAGCGCCGCCTGCGCAACATCAGCGCACGTTCCATGGTCCGCACCGCCCTGAAGAAGGTCGTCAAGGCCATCGAGGCCAAGGACAAGGCCGGTGCCGTCGCCGCGTTCACCGCCGCCCAGCCGGTGATGGATCGCTACGCCGCCCGTGGCCTGATCCACAAGAACAAGGCCGCCCGCCACAAGAGCCGCCTCAACGCGAAGATCCGCGAACTGGCGTAAGCCGGGGCGCGATTCGGGTTGCATGAAAAAGCCGGTGCAAGCCGGCTTTTTTCGTGCCTGTACGGACGCTCCGCTTTGCTTTTTGCAGGAACCCACCAGAACCGGCGGGCATTGCCAACCCTACTGCCGCGAGCGGAACTCCAACGGCATCGGCTCGCCGGGCCGCGCGGCGGCCGGCGGCTTCGGGCCGCAGGCGCCGCAGGTGCTGCAGCCGTCGCTGCAATCGCCGGTGGCTTCGGTCGGTTGCAGGCGCCGGCCGAAGGCCCGCGCCAGGGCGCCACGATTCGGCTGGTTGAAATGGATGGACGCAGCAGCCAGCCAGCGGTTGGTCGTTTTCCGGGCCAGCTTGCGCAGCACGATCCACACGCTGGCCAGCACCGCCAGGCCGACGATCACGTATTGCACCAGCAACCCGCCGCTCACGTCAGCGCCCTCGTCACCTGGTAGACGATGAACGAGGCGGTATAGGCCATCACGAACATGTAGCCGAACGAGATCGCCACGTTGCGCCAGGAGTCGGTCTCGCGCTTGATGATCGCCAGCGTGGACATGCACTGCGGCGCGTAAGCGAACCACACCAGCAGCGACAGCGCGCTGGCCAGCGGAATCTGTCCGGCCAGCGCCTGGCCGAGCCCGCCGGATTCGCCGCCCACCAGGTAGACCGTGGCCAGCGCCGCCACTGCGGTCTCGCGGGCGGCAAACGCCGGGATCAGCGCCAGGCTGATCTGCCAGTTGAAGCCGATCGGCGCGAACACGTACTGCAGCGCCCGCCCGATATAGCCGGCGAAGCTGTACTCGATCGCCGGCCGGGTCGCGCCCTCCGGCGCACCCGGGAAGGTGGAGAGGAACCACATCAGCACGGTCAGGCCGAGGATCACGCCGGTCAGCCGCCTGAGGAAGATCATGCCGCGCTCGTACAGGCCGATCGCCACGTCGCGCAGCTTGGGCAGGCGATACGACGGCAGCTCCATCATCAGCGCATGCTCGCTCTTGTCGCGGCGGATGTGCTTCATCACCCAGCCCACCAGCATCGCGCCGAGGATGCCGGCCAGGTACAGCGCGAACAGCACCAGGCCCTGCAGGTTGAACACGCCGAACACGTAATGGATCGGGATGAATGCGCCGATCAGCAGCGCATACACCGGCAGCCGCGCCGAGCAGGTCATCAGCGGCGCGATCAGGATGGTGGTGAGCCGGTCGCGCGGATCGGTGATGCTGCGCGTGCCCATGATGCCGGGGATCGCGCAGGCGAAGCTCGACAGCAGCGGAATGAACGAGCGGCCGGTCAGACCCACCGACAGCATCAGCCGATCCAGCAGGAACGCCGCGCGCGGCAGGTAGCCCGATTCCTCCAGCACGATGATGAAGAAAAACAGCACCAGGATTTCCGGCAGGAAGCCCAGCACCGTGCCGAGGCCGCCGAACAGGCCGTCGTTGACCAGGCTCTGCAGCGGCCCGGCCGGCATCCACGCGGCGACATGAGCGCCCAGCCAGCCGAAGCCGTCGCCGATCGCGTCGGTCATCGGCTTGCCCAGCGAGTACACCGCCTGGAACACCAGGAACATCACCACCGCCAGGATCGCCAGCCCGAACACCGGGTGCAGCGTCCAGCGGTCCAGCGCATCGTCGATCTCGGCGGTGACGCGGGGCATCGTCACCGTGGCCGCCAGCAGTTCGCGAACCTGCGCATGCAGGTCGGCGCGGTCGCCCGCGTCGTCCGGCTGCCGCGGCGCAGCCGCGGGAACTTCACCGTCGACCCGCTCGATCAGCGCCTGCGCACCACCGCGCTTCACCGCCACGGTTTCCACCACCGGCAGGCCCAGCCGGCGCGAGAGCTCCGGCACGTCGATGACGATGCCGCGCGAACGCGCCGTGTCCATCATGTTCAGCGCCAGCACCACCGGCCGGCCGAGGCGCTTCACTTCCAGCACGAAGCGCAGGTGCAGGCGCAAGTTGGTCGCATCGGCCACGCAGACGATCAGATCCGGCACCGCCTCGCCCGGAAAGGTGCCGGCGCAGATGTCGCGGGTGATCTGCTCATCCGGGCTGTTCGCCTCTAGGCTGTAGGTGCCCGGCAAGTCGAGGATCTGCAGCAACCGGCCCGACGGCGCCATGAACCGCCCTTCCTTGCGCTCCACCGTGACGCCGGCGTAATTGGCCACTTTCTGGCGTCCGCCGGTAAGCAGGTTGAACAACGCGGTCTTGCCGCAGTTGGGATTGCCGACCAGGGCGATTCGCAGACTCGATGCGCTCACGCGGCAACCTCGGCGCGCACGCTGACCCGCGCCGCCTCGGCGCGGCGCAAGGCAAAGCGGGTGAAGCCGATCTGGATCAGCACCGGATCGCCGCCCATCGGGCCTACCGCCACCACGCGCACCGGCTCGCCATCGACGAAGCCGAGGTCGCGCAGGCGCTGGGCGATGGGATCGGCCTCGCGCGCATCGAGCACGCGCTCGACCACGGCAAGGGCACCCTTGGGCAATTCGGACAGACGCACGGGCGGAATCCAAACAAGAATGGTTCGCATTGTATTCCTTTGCCCCGGCGGCCGCACCACGCCGGTAGTGGTGGCGCGCTGCGTTTATCATCGGGTTATTTGCCGGGACGACCGATGACCGACTCCATCCTCAACGAGCGCCGCGGCGCCGTCGCCTGGCTCACCCTGAACCGGCCGCAGGCGCACAACGCGTTTGACGACGGCCTGATCGCCGCACTCACCGACGCGCTGGCCCAGGCCGATGCCGATCCGGCCGTGCGCTGCGTGGTGCTCAGCGGCAACGGCAGCACCTTCTCGGCCGGTGCGGATCTGCACTGGATGCGCGGCATGGCCGCCGCCAGCGAGCAGGAGAATCGCGAGGACTCGCTGCGCCTGGCGCGGCTGATGCGCACGCTGCAGTTCCTGTCCAAGCCCACCCTCGCCCGCGTCAACGGCGCGGCCTACGGCGGCGGCGTGGGCCTGGTCGCCTGCTGCGACATCGCGATCGGCGTGGACGGCGCCAAGTTCGCCCTGTCGGAGGTGAAGTTGGGCCTGGTGCCGGCGGTGATCTCGCCCTACGTGGTCGCGGCAATCGGCCTGCGCGAGGCGCGCCGGTGGTTCGTCAGCGGCGAGGTGTTCGACGCCGCGGAGGCGCAGCGCATCGGCCTGCTGCACGCCGTGGTGGCGGGCGCGGAACTGGATGAGGCGATCGAGCGCCAGCTGCATTTCCTCGCCAAGGCCGGTCCGCTGGCCCAGCGCGAAGCCAAGCAGCTGGCGCTGCGCATCGGCGGCGCCGATCCGGCCACGGCCGAGCGCATCGACACCCAAAACGCCGAGCTGATCGCCCGCCTGCGCGTCTCGCCGGAAGGCCAGCACGGCCTGGGCGCGTTCCTCGACAAGCGCGCGCCGGCGTGGTTCGGCCAGTCCACGTGAGCGCTGCCATGCTGCGCCGCGCATCGGCTGCGACGACGCAATCTGTTAGCTTCAACGGCTTTGCATCGACATTCAACGGCTCCGGGAACCCCGCATGTTCGAACGCGTACTGATCGCCAACCGCGGCGAGATCGCCTGCCGCGTGATCCGCACCTGCCGCCGCCTCGGCATCCACACCATCGCGGTGTATTCGGAAGCGGACCAGGACGCGCAGCACGTGCGGATGGCCGACGAGGCGTGGCCGATCGGCGGCCCGCTGCCGGCCGACTCCTATCTGCGCATCGACGGCATCATCGATGCCGCGAAAGAAAGCGGCGCCCAGGCGATCCATCCCGGCTACGGCTTTCTTTCCGAAAACACCGCCTTCTCGCGTGCCTGCCAGCAGGCTGGCATCGTCTTCATCGGCCCCGATCCCGAAAGCATCGAGGCGATGGGCTCCAAGGCTGCTGCCAAACACCTGATGGCCAAACATGGCGTGCCGCTGGTGCCCGGCTACAGCGGCGACAAGCAGGACAGCGCCCATCTCGCCGAACAGGCACATGCCATCGGTTACCCGCTGATCATCAAGCCCTCGGCCGGCGGCGGCGGCAAGGGCATGCAGATCGTGCGTTCGGAAGCCGAGTTCCCCGAGGCGCTGGCCACCGCGCAACGCGTGGCGCTAGCCGCCTTCGGCGACGCCTCGATGCTGCTGGAGCGCTACGTCGAGCACCCGCGCCACATCGAGTTCCAGATCTTCGGCGACCGCCACGGCAACATCATTCATCTGGGCGAGCGCGAATGTTCCGCGCAGCGCCGCTACCAGAAGGTGCTGGAGGAAACCCCCTCGCCCTTCCTCACCCCGGAAAAGCGCGCCGACATGGGCGCCGCCGCGGTGGCCGCCGCCCGCGCGGTGAACTACGTGGGCGCCGGCACGGTCGAGTTCATCGTCGGCCCCGCGGGCGATTTCCACTTCATGGAAATGAACACTCGCCTGCAGGTCGAACATCCGGTCACCGAGCTGACCCACGGCGTGGACCTGGTGGAGTGGCAGCTGCGCATCGCTGATGGCGAACCGCTGCCGCTGGCCCAGCAGGACGTGGTCTCGCGCGGCCACGCGATCGAAGTACGCCTGTACGCCGAAGACCCCGACCAGAACTTCCTGCCTGGCTCCGGCAAGCTGCAGACCTTGCACCTGCCCGCCCCATCGACCCACGTGCGCCTCGACGGCGGCGTGGTCGAGGGCGACACGGTGACGATCTTCTACGACCCGATGATCGCCAAGCTGATCGTGTGGGACGAGGATCGCCCGAAGGCGCTGCAGCGCATGCGCGAGGCACTCGCGGCATGCGAGATCATCGGTCCGAAATCGAACATCGGTTTCCTCGAACGGTTGGTGCGCCATCCGGCCGTGGTCGAAGGCCGCATCGACACCGGTTATCTGGATCGCCACCTCGAAGAGTTCCTGGTCGGCGAGGCGGTGCCGGGCGAGGACGTGCTGTTCGCCGCCGCCACCGCCGCCCTGCTGCACGACGAAGCGAGCGTGGCCGGCGCCGCGACCGATCCGCATTCGCCGTGGGCTCGCGCCGATGCCTGGCGCATCGGCCACCCCGGCAAGCGCATCGTGGCGCTGGGCTGGCGCGAACAGCGTTTCGAGATCGAAGCGCGCGGGCACGCTGGCAACTATCAATTGCGCTACGGCGAAACCAGCTGCGAGGCGCAAGGCGCGTGCCTGTCGCACGACAACCTCAGCGCCCGCTTCGACGGCGAATCGCAACGCGTACCGTTGCACGTCGACGCCGCCCACGTGCTGCTGCACGACGCCCACGGCCAGCGCTACAGCTTCAGCCGCGCCGCCGCCTTCGCATGGGAAGCCACGGACACCGCCGGCGGCAACCAGATCATCGCGCCCATGCCGGGCCGCATCGTGCTGGTGAAAGCCAAGGCCGGCGACGCGGTCGAACAGGGCCAGGAACTGCTGGTGATGGAAGCGATGAAGATGGAACTGGCCTTGAAGGCGCCGCGCGCCGGCACCATCGAAAGCGTGAATGCCGCGCAAGGCGAGTTTGTCGAGGCCGATGCCGTACTGGTGCGTTTCGCCGATTGAGCTTCTTGAGCCCCTCTCCCCTCGGGAGAGGAGTCGGGGTGAGGGTTCGGGCAAGCCAGGGAGTTCACTTCGACCCCGCACCCTCATCCGCCCTTCGGGCACCTTCTCCCAAGGGGAGAAGGGAAATGATGTCCTTTGGAGCTTCTTGTCATGAACACCTCCACCCACGTCCGCATCGTCGAAGTCGGCGCCCGCGACGGTCTGCAGAACGAGAAGACCCTGCTGCCGGCCGCGGTGAAAATCGCGCTGATCGACCGGCTCTCCGCCACCGGCCTGAAGACCATCGAGGCCACCAGTTTCGTCAGTCCGAAGTGGGTACCGCAGCTGGCCGACGCGGCCGAGGTGTACGCCGGCATCCGCAAGCTGCCCGGGGTGAGCTATCCGGTACTGGTGCCCAACCTCACCGGCTACCAGCGCGCACGCGAAGTCGGCGCCACGCACATCGCCGTGTTCACCGCCGCCTCGGAGGCGTTCAACCGCAGGAACATCAACGCCTCGATCGACGAGTCGATCGAGCGCTTCATCCCGGTGCTGGAACAAGCTCGTGCCGACGGCGTGCAGGTGCGCGGCTACGTCTCCACCGTGCTCGGCTGCCCCTACCAGGGCGAGGTGCCGGTGGCCGACGTGGTGCGCGTGGCGCGGCGCCTGCACGAGCTGGGCTGCCACGAGATCTCGCTGGGCGACACCATCGGCGTGGGCACTCCGGCCAAGGCGCGCGCGATGCTGCACGCGGTGGCGCAGGAGGTGCCGATGGCCGCGCTCGCCGTGCACTTCCACGACACCTACGGCCAGGCGCTGGCGAACATCCTGGCCTGCCTGGAGGAAGGCGTGCGCGTGGTGGACAGCGCGGTCTCCGGCACCGGCGGCTGCCCCTACGCGAAGGGCGCCACCGGCAACGTGGCCAGCGAGGACGTGGTCTACATGCTGCACGGCTTAGGGCTGCAAACCGGCATCGACCTCGACCTGCTGATCGCCACCGGCGCCTGGCTCGCCGCGCAGCTGCACAAGGACACCGCCAGCCGGGTCACCCGCGCGCGCACGGCTACCGGCTGAGCCACCCGCGCTCCCCGCCCGACTCGTTATGATCGAAACCTCGATCGACGAGGGGACGAAAACGATGCGCGCGAGCCCGAAGATCCGGCGAACGATGGCACTCCTGCTGCTCCTGCTGGGTGCCGTGCTCGCGCCCGCGGCGGCGGCCAACGCCACGCCCAAGGGTGACTGGCTGCTGCTGCCTGAGCGCGTGTGGACGGCCGAGGGCGATGCCGCGCACACCGGCTGGGCGGTGCTGGTGCACGACGGCGTGATCGCGGCGGTGGGGCCGCGCGCAAACGTCAACGCGCCGGCCGAGGCGCAGCGCATCGAGTTGCCCGGCGCCACGCTCACGCCCGGCCTGATCGACCTGCACTCGCACCTGTTCCTGCATCCGTACAACGAGACGCTGTGGAACGACCAGGTGCTCACCGAGCCGCAAGACTACCGCACGCTGCTCGCTGCGAAGCACGCGCGCGACACCCTGCTCGCCGGCTTCACCACCCTGCGCGATCTCGGCACCGAGGGCGCCGGCTACGCCGACGTGTCGGTGCAGCGGGCGATCGACGAAGGCCTGATTCCCGGTCCGCGGCTGTTCGTGGCCACCCGTGCGATCGTCGCCACCGCCAGCTACGGCCCCGGCCCGCGCGGCTTCCGCCCGGATCTCGAACTGCCCGGCGGCGCACAGGAAGTCAGCGGCGTCGACCAGGCGATGGCCGCGGTGCGCGAGCAGGCCGCGCGCGGCGCCGACTGGATCAAGCTCTACGGCGACTACCGGGTCGGCCCCGACGGCGCCACCGCGCCCACCTTCACCCCCGCCGAGCTGAAGGCGCTGGTCGACACCGCGCACCAGCTCGGCCGTCCGGTCGCCGTGCACGCGGCCAGCGACGCCGGCGTGCGCTTGGCGGCCGAGGCCGGCGCAGACAGCATCGAGCACGGCTACGGCGCCAGCGAGGCGACGTTCAAGCTGCTCAGGCAGAAGGGTATCGCCTACGAGCCCACGCTCACCGCGGTCGAGGCCACCGAGCAGTACTTCCGCCACTACTTTCCCGGCCGCGATCCGCCCACGCCGCGCATGCAGGAGGCCGCGCGCGCGTTCCGCACCGCGCTGAAGCTGGGCGTGACCATCGGCAACGGCAGCGACGTGGGCGTGTTCGCGCACGGCGAGAACTGGCGCGAGCCGGCGGCGATGGTGGCCGCCGGCATGACGCCGGCGCAGGCGCTGCACGCAGCCACCGACGTGGCGGCGAAGATCCTGCGCCAGCAGGCCGTGTTCGGCCGCATCGCGCCCGGCCTGCGCGCCGACCTCGCGGCCTTTGCCGGCGACCCGGGCACGCAGATCGGCGACCTCGCCCATCCGGTGTTCGTGATGAAAGACGGCAGCGTCTACCGCCGTCCGTAGCCGCAAGCGCGGCGCTCAGTCGAGCGCCAGGCGCAGGAACGGCGAAGGCTCGCGCTCCACGAACTCGCGGCGTACGTGCGCCAGCAGCTCGCGCTGGCTGCCGAACGGCAGCAGCGCGGCGGCCTCCTCCAGCGAAACCCAGCGAAACGCCGAGTGCTCGCCGTCGAGGTGCACCTGCGCGTCGTCGGCGACCCGCGCCACGAAGACCGGCACGATTTCGATCGCATCCGTCGCGGCGAGGTAGACCTGCTCGCAGAAGCTGGTGGCCCAGAAGCTCTGCGGCTCCAGCGCGGCTTCCTCGCGCAGTTCGCGCAGCGCGGCCTGCCAGCCGGTCTCGCCCGCCTCGACATGGCCGGCGAGGTAACTCCACACGCCGTCGAGGTAGGCGCCGGTCCGCCGCGCCACCAGCGTCTGCGTGGCTGCACCCGCGCCACGCAGCGTCAGCACCGACACCATGGTGCTGCGCACCGGCAGGTGGCGTTCGGCGTTCATGCGGTGGCGAGCAGCGCGCGGCTGGCCGCCGCGCTAGGCCGGGCCGCCATGCGTTCGAACCATGGGCCAATCTTCGGCAAGGTGCGGTCGAACGGCTGGTTCACGCCGGCACCGAAATCCAGCCACACGTAAAGCCAGATGTCCGCCGCGCTGAAGCGCTCGCCGCACAGCCACGGCCCGGCGCCGAACAGCCCATCGAGCCAGGCCAGGCGATCCTGCGCGATGCGCTTCAGACCCGCCGCCGCCTCGGGCGCCACCGGGATGCGCGGGGTGAAGCGCGGCAGGCCCTCGGCGTAGTGGAAGGCGTTGTGGATGAACTCGGTGACGTTGAGCTCCGCCCGCCGCCACCATTGCCGGGTCAGCGCGCGCTCTTGCGGGGTCGCGCCGATCAGCGCCGGCGCGGGATGCAGCTCCTCCAGATATTCGGCGATCGCCACCGCCTCGGCCAGCACGCTGCCGTCATCGAGGCGCAGCGCCGGCGTCTGCCCGGCGGGGTTCATGGCGAGATAGGGCGGCTCGCGGTTCTCGCCGCGCATCACGTCCACCGCCACGGCCGGCAGGCGCAGACCCTTCTCCAGCACGAACATGCGCAGGCAACGCGGGGCGGGACTGATCGCGTCGTAGATCAACAAGGGCGGCTCCGGTGCGAGAATGCCGACACTACACCGCAAGTGACACGTCGTTGCCATGACCCACGACTACCTCATCCGCTCCATCGAACCGCGCGACAACGCGGCAATGGCCGCAATCATCCATACCGTGATGCCCGAGTTCGGCGCCGACGGCCCCGGCTTCGCGATCCACGACGCCGAGGTGGACACAATGTACGAGTCCTACGCACAGCCGCGCAGCAGTTACTTCGTGGTCGAACGCGGCGGCACGGTGATCGGCGGTGGTGGGGTGGCGCCCTTGCAGAACGCGGAGGCGGACGTATGCGAGCTGCGCAAGATGTATTTCCTGCCCGCCGCACGCGGCATCGGTGCGGGCACGGCGATGATGCAGCGCTGCCTGGACGCAGCCCGCGCGCACGGGTTTCGCCGCTGCTACCTGGAAACGCTGACCGGCATGGACGCGGCGCAGGCGCTGTACAAACGCAGCGGCTTCACCGCGTTGTGCGCGCCGATGGGCGGCACCGGGCATTTCGGTTGCGACCGCTTCTTCATCCGCGACCTGTGAGGTGGGCCATGTCGAACCATGATCCGCGCGTCGATGCCTATATCGCGAAATCCGCCGAGTTCGCCCGACCGATTCTCGAGCACCTGCGCGAACGCGTGCACGCCGCCTGCCCCGAGGTGGAGGAAGGCATCAAGTGGAGCATGCCGTTCTTCAGCTACAAGGCCGCACCGATGTGCATGATGGCCGCGTTCAAGCAGCACTGCAGCTTCGGTTTCTGGCTGTCGAAGGAAGTGACCGGTGGCGGCGACGAGGACGGCATGGGGCAGTTCGGCAAGCTCGCGACGCTGAGGGATCTGCCGTCAGACAAGCAACTGGCCACGTACCTGAAAAAGGCGATGGCCTTGAACGAAGCGGGCGTGAAGAAGGCACGTCCGAAGGCCGCTGCGAAACCAGCACCGACCCTGCCGGACGAACTGGCCGCAGCGCTCGCCCGGAAGCAGCACGCCGCCGCACGCAAGACCTGGGAAGGCTTCGGCCCCGGCGCGCAGCGCGAGTACGTCGACTGGGTCACCGAGGCGAAGACCGAAGCCACCCGCCAGAAACGCCTCGCCACCACCCTGGAGTGGCTGGCCGAGGGCAGAAAACGCAACTGGAAGTACGAGAAATGTTGAAGGCCGCCCGATGATCCGCACCGCCCGCGACGAAGACGCCGCCGCCATCCACGCCATCTACGCGCCGTCGGTCAACGACGGCGTAGCCACCTTCGAAACCGAACTGCCCGGCGTGGACGCCATGCGCGCACGCCTGCGCGCACGCCTCAAGCACTACCCGTGGCTGGTGTGGGAAGAAGCCGGCGAAGTGCTGGCCTACGCCTATGCCGGCCGCTTCCGCGAACGCGCTGCCTACGACTGGATCGCCGAGACCTCGATCTACGTGCGTGCCGACGCACACCGCCGCGGCATCGCGCGCCAGCTGTACGGCGTGTTGCTGGACGTGATGCGGCGGCAGGGCATCACCCAGGCCGTCGGCGTGATCACCCTGCCCGGCGCGGCCAGCGTGGCGATGCACGAGTCGATGGGTTTCACGTCAGCCGGCGTCTGGCGGCAGTGCGGCTACAAGCTCGGCCAATGGTGGGACGTGGGCGTGTGGCAGAAGGAGTTGCAGCCCGCAGGAAACCCACCGGCAGCTGTCATTCCGTTCCCGCAATTGATCCCGGCACTACAGGGCGGGCACCGCCCGCCGCCGTTGGCCACCACGTACGGATGAGCCGACGGGCGCTGCCCGTCCTGCAAGAAAGCGTACCCGCGGGTGCGGGCACGTTTTCATTCATCGCGGTCGACGCGGCTTACTGGTTGAGCAGCAAGTCGACGATCACACCGGTGGCGATCGCGACCAGCAGAAAGTCGCCGTTGTCGCTGCGTACCCAGTGATAACCGCGCGGCGGCTCGCGCAGGTGAGCATCGCGCCAGTCGTAAACCACGTAACGGGTGCTGCGGTATTCCACCGGCAGGTAGCCCCCGCGCTTGTACCAGCCCTCGTGGCGACCGCGGTCGTGCCAGTTCCGGTAGTGTCCATTGCCATGGCCGCGACCATGACCACGGCCCCGGTCGTCGTCGCGGTCGTGGCGCACGTAACGGTCGCCATCATGGTCGTAGCCGCGGTCACCGTCATATTGCCCGTGGCGGTCGCGGTCGTGGCCTCGGCCGTGTTCCTGCGCCAACACGGGGCTGCCGGCCAGCATCAGCATGGTGCCGCATGCAACAGACAGCGCAAGCAACTTTTTCATGAGGGATCTCCACTCGGTGGACCTAAGGACCGCGTGCATCGTACCGGCAACCACCGGGCGACGTTGTGCGGTCGGACACGACGCTCGCGCCGACAGCCCCAACCGGACATGAATCAGGCTGCCCGAGCGGGTTCTGCATTCAGCCTGCAGCAAACGCGGCGGCTCGGCTACCATTGGCGGCTTTCCGCATCCGTTTCGGGGGTCACCCATGCAGCTCGATCAGGTCAAGGCCATCATCACCGGCGGCGCCTCCGGGCTCGGTCACGCAGTGGCGCAGCATTTCGTGGCCCATGGTGGCCAGGTGGCGCTGTTCGACGTCAACGAGGACAAGGGCCACGCCGCGGCGAAGGAACTGGGAGCCACCGCCCGCTTCTTCCGCACCGACGTCACCTCCGAGGACGGCGTTGCCACCAACGTGGCCGCCGCGCATCACGCGATGGGCGGCCTCAACGTGGTGATCAACTGCGCCGGCATCCTCGGCGCCGGCCGCGTGCTGGGCAAGGAAGGCGCGATGCCGCTGGCCACCTTCTCCGGCACGGTGATGGTGAACCTGGTCGGCAGCTTCAACGTGGCCAAGGCCGGCGCCGCGCTGATGCAGAACAACGAAGCGGGCGAGGACGGCGAACGCGGCGTGATCATCAATACCGCCAGCGTCGCCGCCTACGAAGGCCAGATCGGCCAGGCGGCATATTCGGCATCCAAGGGCGGCGTGGTAGGCATGACCCTGCCGATGGCGCGCGAGCTGGCCCGCTTCGGCATCCGCGTGGCGACGATCGCGCCGGGCATCTTCTGGACCCCGATGGTCGACGGCATGCCCGAAGCCGTGCAGCAGTCGCTGTCCGCCTCGATCCCGTTCCCCTCCCGCCTGGGCCAGCCCGGCGAATACGCCAGCACCGTCGCCTTCATCCTCGGCAATCGCTACATCAACGGCGAGACGATCCGGCTGGATGGCGCGGTGCGCTTGGCGGCGAAGTAGCCGCCGCCAGGGAATAGGGAATGGGGAATAGGGAATAGAAAAAGCCGGTTCCCGCCTCATCCGCTTCCCCGCCAGGCCTCGCTTCTCCTATTCACTATTCACTATTCCCTATTCCCTATTCCCTATTCCCGGCCCAAACCCATGAAAGCTTCCGACGTCAAGAAAGGCAACGTGGTCGAGCACGACGGCACCGTCTACCAGGTGCGCGACATCGAGCGCAGCGCGCCCACCGCGCGCGGCGGCAACGTCACCTTCCGCTTCACCATGTATTCGATCCCCGGCGCCCGCAAGTACGACCTCAGCCTGCGTGCCGACGATGACCTGAAGGAAATGGACCTGGTCCGCCGCGCGGCGAATTTCTCCTACATGGACGGCGACGCGTTCGTGTTCATGGACGCGGAGGATTACACCCAGTACCTGCTCTCGCCCGAGCTGGTCGGCGACAATGCCGGCTACATCGTCGAGGATCTGGAAGGCTATTACGTGCAGCTGATCGACGACGCGCCGGTCGGCCTGCAGGTGCCCACCAGCGTGGTGCTGACCGTGGTCGACACCGCTCCGGAAATGAAAGGCTCCAGCGCCACCAAGCGCAACAAGCCGGCCAAGCTCAACACCGGCATCGAAGTGCAGGTGCCGGAGTACATCAGCGTCGACGAGAAGGTGTGGGTGAACACGCTCACCGGCGAGTTCGCCGGCCGCGCTTAGGGCGGACGCCGCCCGCCATCCGCCACGGAGCGAAGCAACAGTCCCTCACACCAGCGGCGCGAAAAAAAGCGCGTGGCATCTGCCGCGCGCCTTTTTTTTGCCATACTCGTTGTTCGCCCGGTTTCCTGTCCCATGTCCTCCAGCAGCTACTCCCTGCGCGCGCACGCGATCGAGAGCCTGACCCAGGTCAAGCGGCCGAACGTGCCGTGGCGCGTGGTCGTGCGCAACACCGCAGCGGTGGTGCTGCCGCTGGCGGTCGGCATGGCGACGGGCCACCAGACTATCGGCCTGGCGGTGGCCAGCGGCGCGCTCAACGGCATGTTCTCCGACCAGCCCGGGCCATATCGCCAGCGCCTGCGGCAGTTGCTGCTGAACGCGCTGGCGGCGGGCCTGGCATCGCTGGCGGGTTTCCTGCTCGGTGACCACTTGCTGCCGCTGCTGGCGATCACGGCGGCGCTGGGCTTCTTCGGCGGGCTGCTGGTGGTGTTCGGCCCGGACACGGCGCGCGCCGGCATGACCAGCATGATCCTGCTGGTGATCACCGCGGCCTCGCCGCAACCGCTGGCCGGTGCCCTGGGCGGCGCCGCGCTGATCTTCTCCGGCGGCCTGCTGCTGGCCGCATTCTCGCTGGCGGCGTGGCCGCTGCAACGCTACTGGCCCGAGCGCCACGCCCTGGTCGAGGTGTATCGCGGGCTGGCCATGCTGGCGCGCGAAACCCGCCACGACGCCTCCGACGTGCCGGCGCTGACCGAGGCGATGACCTCCCTGCAGCAGACCCTGCTGGGCCGCCACCGCGCCCACGGTCGCGCGATGGAGGCATTCGGCGTGCTGCTGGAACTGGCCGAGCGGATCCGTCTGGAACTCACCGCGATCGCCGAGCTGCATGCCGGCCCCGTCTTGCAGGCCGGCTTCCGGGACGCGGCGTCCGAGGTACTCGCGGCGATTGCCGACGCGCTGGAGCACGGCGATTCACCCGCACGCGCCGACACGCTGCTGCACGCGCTGCGCGCGCGGCACGACGAGGGCGACGGGTTGGCGCCGCATCGGCATGCGTTGCTCGGCCAGCTCGCGGCCGCCGTGCGCAACGCGGACTGGGCCGGCAGTCGTGGCGAACTGCGAGCCAGCGCTGCCGAGACACGCCTGCCATCGACCCTGCGCAGCGCGCCGATCCGCGCTACCTTGCGCGCCAGCCTCACGCCACGTTCGGTGGCGTTCCGCCATGCCGTGCGCATGGCTGTCTGTCTCGCCGCCACCCTGGCCCTGTCGCGCTGGCTGCATCTTCCGCACGGCTACTGGCTGCCGATGACGGCGGCGATCGTGCTGCGCGCGGATTTCGCCGCCACCTTCAATTTCGGTTTGCTGCGCGTGCTCGGCACCGTGCTCGGGCTGGTGCTCACCACGGTGCTGCTGTCCGTCACGCCCGATCAGCCGTGGGCGCACCTCGCCCTGATGGCCGTGCTGTGCATGGCCTTTCGCTATCTCGCCGCCGCGCATTACGGCATCGCGGTGGCGGCGCTGACCGGCACCGTGGTGATCCTGCTCTCGTTCGAGGGAGTCGCGCCCGATGCCGCCGTGCTCGACCGCGTGATCAACACCGCGCTCGGCTGCGGCATCGCGCTGCTCGCCTATGTGGCGTGGCCGACCTGGGAACGCAGCCGCGCACGCGACGCGCTGGCCGGCATGCTCGACGCTTACGCCGATTATCTGGACCACCTGGCCGGATGTGGCGGCGTGGTGCGTGGCGAGATCCGTTCGGCCGCCCGCACGGCCCGCATCAATGCGCAGGCCTCGATCGAACGCATGCGCAGCGAGCCGGCGACGCCACCGGCGCTGCTCACGCTGGCGCGCCAGCTGCTCGCCAACGGCAACCGGCTGGCGCGCACCGCGATGACGCTGGAGGCGATGCTCGGCGACCTCGCCGGACTGCCGCCGCAGACCGGGCTGGCCGCCTTCATCGAGGAAAGCACCCGGGCGCTGCACGCCATTTCCGCCGCGCTGCGCCAGCAGGTACCGTTGGCCGACCTGCCCGACCTGCGCGCCGCACAGCGTGTACTGGTTCGCCGCGCCGAGGCTGCCGACGCCGCCACCCTCGACCTGCTCGGCCGCATCAGCGACCGCCTGGTAGACAACATCGACACCCTCGCCCACATGGTGGCGCGCAGCCAGCCGCGTGGCGGCCGCAGCGCCGACGCGGCCAGCGTGCCCGCCTGATGCCGCCGCGCAGGCGACGCCGTGGCGGGAAGGTTTTATAGTGCGGGGATGCTCAAGATCGACACCCACGCACACATCCTGCCCCGCGACTGGCCCAACCTGGCGGCGAAGTACGGCGACGATCGCTTCCCGGTGATGACCCACACCGATGGCCGTCACCGTATCTACAAGGACAGCAGGTTTTTCCGCGAAGTATGGGATTCGGCGTTCGATCCGCAAACGCGCATCGACGACTACGCCCGCTTCGGCGTCGACGTGCAGGTGATCTCCACCGTGCCGGTGCTGTTCTCGTATTGGGCTCCGGGATACCAGGCGCTGGAGCTGCACCGCCACCTGAACGAGCACATGGCCTGCATCTGCCGCGACTACCCGCGCCACTACGCGGGCATCGGCACGGTGCCGCTGCAGGCGCCGGAGCTGGCCGTGCGCGAGCTGGAACGCTGCATCGACGAGCTGGGCCTGCAGGGCGTGCAGATCGGCTCGCATTGCGGCGACTGGAATCTGGATGCGCCCGAGCTGTTCGGGTTCTTCGAGGCGGCCGCCGACCTCGGCGCGGCGATCCTGGTGCACCCGTGGGACATGATGGGCATGGCCAGCATGCCCAAGTACTGGATGCCGTGGCTGGTCGGCATGCCCGCGGAGCAGTCCCGCGCCGCCTGCTGCCTCGCCTTCGGCGGCGTGCTGGAACGGCTGCCGAAACTGCGCGTGATGCTGGCCCACGGCGGCGGCAGTTTTCCGTACACCATCGGCCGCATCGAACACGGCTTCCGCATGCGCCCGGACCTGGTCGCCACCGACAACCCGCGCAACCCGCGCGAGTACCTCAAACGCTTCTACTTCGACTCCTGCGTGCACGACGACGACGCGCTGCGCTACCTGCTGAATGTGACCGGCGTCGAACAGGTCATGCTGGGCACCGACTATCCTTTCCCGCTGGGCGAGCAGGAGCCTGGCAGCGGCATCGAGGCGCTCGGCCTGGACCAGGCCGGACGCGAGCGGCTGTTCCATGGCACGGCGCTCGAATGGCTGGGCCTGCCCAGGCATCGTTTCGCCCCCGACCCCTCTCGACCGGAGCCCGCATGAACCCCCTTCGCACGACCACCCTGGCGATCGTCGCCACCCTGCTGCTCACCGGCACGGCGCACGCCACCGAAGTCAGCATGGCCGGCGGCGACATCACCTTCGACACGCCCGCCAACTGGCTGCCGATCATGCAGACCGAAGGCGATACCGAAGCGCAGGTGTTCCAGGTGCGCGACCCCTCGCCCACCGGCAAGAGCAGCCTCGCGCGCGTCACCGTCACCGTCACCCGGGTGCCGGACATCAGCAGCTTCCACCAGTTCATGGCGCAGGCCACGGCCAAGGCGCTGACCCTGCCCGGCTACCAGCAGGACAAGGTGCCGCCGCTGCCGAACAGCAACCTCTACACCGCGCAGGAAAACGGCACCGACTTCAGCTACACCGAGCGCTACTGGTTCAAGCACGGCTACGCGATCCAGCTGCGCTGCGTGCGCCCGACCCACAGCCAGGCCGGCAGCGCGTGGCAGGCCGAGTTCGACAAGGGCTGCGATACGCTGGCCGCCCAACTGAAATAAATCCACACCGCTGCAGGAGCGCGCTCGCGCGCGATGCTCTCCGTCACGCCGACCAAAAGCGTGCGAGCCGCTCCCACCGAAGCAGGACGCCACCATGCCCGACTACCAGCCCACCGCCGAGTGGGCCGCCGCCCGCGATGCCGCCGATCCGCTGCGCGCATTCCGCGACGAGTTCCTGATCCCGCCGCACGAAGGCCGCGACGGCCAGCCGTCAGACAGCGTGTATTTCTGCGGCAACTCGCTGGGCCTGCAGCCGCGCGCCGTGCGCGAGGCGGTCAACGCGGAGCTGGACTACTGGGGCGAGCTGGGCGTGGAGGGTCACTTCAAGGGCCGCCTGCCGTGGATGGACTACCACGAGTTCGTGCGCGACGACCTCGCCGCCGTGGTCGGTGCGCTGCCGTCCGAAGTGGTCGCGATGAACACCCTGGGCGTGAACCTGCACCTGATGATGGTGAGCTTCTACCGCCCCACCGCCGAGCGCCCGGCGATCCTGATCGAGGCCGGCGCCTTTCCCACCGACCGCTACGCGGTGGAATCGCAGATCCGCTTCCACGGCCTCGATCCCGCCACTGCCTTGATCGAACTGGAAGCCGACGAGCCGAACGGCATCGTCTCCATCGCCGCCATCGAGCGCGTGCTGGCCGAACACGGTTCGCGCATCGCGCTGGTGATGCTGCCCGGCGTGCAGTACCGCACCGGCCAGGCATTCGACCTCAAGGCCATCACCGCGCTCGGCCACCGGCATGGCTGCGCGGTCGGCTTCGACCTCGCCCACGCGGTCGGCAACCTGCCGCTGCAACTGCATGACAGCGGTGCCGACTTCGCGATCTGGTGCAGCTACAAATACCTCAACAGCGGCCCCGGCGCCGTCGGCGGCGCCTTCGTGCACGAACGCCACGCCAGCGCCGTGCTGCCGCGCTTCGCCGGCTGGTGGGGCCACGACAAGACCACGCGCTTCCAGATGGGACCCGAGTTCCACCCGACTCCCGGCGCCGACGGCTGGCAGCTCTCCAACCCGCCGATCCTGGCGCTGGCCCCGCTGCGCGTGTCGCTGGAGATCTTCCGCCGCGCCGGCATGGCCGCACTGTGCGAAAAATCACGGCAGCTCACCGGCTACCTGGAATGGCTGGTGCAGACGCAGTTGGCCGACGTGCTGCAGGTCGTCACCCCCGCCGACCCCGAACGCCGCGGCGCCCAACTCTCCATCCGCGTGATCGAAGGCCGCGACCGCGGCCGCGCCCTGTTCGAGTACCTGATGGCGCACGGCATCATCGGCGACTGGCGCGAACCCGACGTCATCCGCATCTCGCCGGCACCGCTGTACAACCGGTTTGCGGATTGCCTGGCGTTTGCGGAAGCGGCGCGGAAGTGGAGCCGCGGCGGCTGATATCCTGCCCGCCGAAGCCGAGCTGCAGGAGACCGTTCGTGAATCTCAATCAGATCACTCTCCCGGTCACGGACTTCGATCGCTCCGTTGCGTTCTACTGCGACATGGGCTTTACGCTCATCGTTCATTCCCCGCCGCGCTACGCCCGCTTCGAGTGCCCCGACGGCGACTCGACCTTCTCGCTCCACACCACGGATCAACCAGCCAGCGGCTCCCGCGTGGTTGTGTACTTCGAGTGTCCGGACCTGGACGCAAAGGTCACGAGCCTGCTTGCAGCCGGGTTCGAGTTCTCCCAGCTGCCCACCGACGAGCACTGGCTGTGGCGGGAGGCTCGCCTCACGGATCCTTCCGGCAATGCACTGTGTCTGTTCCGGGCCGGCGACAACCGCAAGAATCCACCATGGCGTGTAGCCCCCGGGAGAGGCCCGAACAAGCCGCAAGACACCGGGTCTCAGCTTGACCAGCCCTCCGGCCCTTGAAAAGCGCCTCGCTGGGGCCCTGCGCCTTGGCCATGCACGCGGGCCGCACGGAAGCTTCATCCGCTCTTGAAGGCTGCGGCGCGATGCTGCGGCTTTCCCGCCGCGGAGCCTCCCATGAAGAACGACGCGCCGAGCGATACCGACCTGCATGAGCTGGGTGAGCTGATCGGCGGCATCGAGGTGGCCATGCTCACCACGCGCGCCGAGGACGGCTCGCTGGTGAGCCGGCCGCTGCAGACGCTGAAGCTGGATGCCGAGGGTGAGCTGGTCTTTTTCACCGCGGCCAACAGCCACAAGATCGCCGAGCTCACCGACGATGCCGAGGCGAACCTGGCCTACGCCCATCCCGGCGAACATCGCTATGTGTCGGTGCGCGGGCGCGCTCGCATGGATCGGGATGCGGACACCATCGATGAGCTGTGGACGCTCTCGCAGAAAGTGTTTTTCCCCGACGGGCGCGACGATCCGAACCTCATGGTGCTGCGCATCCGCGTGCGCGATGCGGTGTACTGGGAAACAGCGGACAGCCTGGTGGCGCGTGCGTTCGACTTCGCCCGCGGCCTGCTGGACAGCGACCCCGCCGACCTGGGCAAACAGGGACGTCTGGAAGGCTGAATGTCGGCGCTCACGGCGTGTCGACGACGGCGCGTGCATCGTGCCGACGACCGCCGCAGCGGCGTCCGGCGGCGCCGACCCAGCTGTCTGCCCCGGGACCCCCAGTCGCTGCACGCCGATCCACCCACGACTCGCGACACCCGCGCCCATGGCCATCCTGCAACTCGATCCGCCGATTCCCCTGACCACGCCCAAGGGCGATGGTTTTGCCCACGTGCTGATCGATTACGGCCCGGAATCGGACCTCTACTGGACGGTGTTCATTACCCAGACGGGCGAGATCTGGACTTACGCAAACCACCAGGTCCGCGCCAGCAAGAACATCACGCTGGGCCGCACGCACCCGACCTTGCCGGCGGATACCGCGGCGCCGATTCCGTTTCGCGGCAGCGACCCGGCCGCGGCTGCCGGTTCCGGCGAGCGCTGAGGGCCGACGACGACAAGCGATGCATCCGCGTACGTCTCGTACCCTGTGAAGCCGAGCCGCTGGAGCGCGTGCAGGACATCGTTGTCTGGCTTCCTGGTCCTCATGCGCACAGCTGCGATGTGCCGCGACCGGCAGTGGCCCGGCCTTTCCGCCCCCGCAAGGCCGTCCATCCGCCGCAAGGCCACAGGCGCGGCCTGTACCATCACGCCGACGGGAGGATCCGCCCGCCCGGCCAGCCGGCCCGCTTTGCCGGCCCAGGAATCGCCACTTGTCCCGCTATCACGGCCCGTTGTTCACCCGCCCGGTCGCCGACGACCTGCTCGCCGCGCGCGATACCGGTGCGGCGACCTGGACCGGTTCGCTCGACCTGGGGCGCAGCCACGAGACGGTCGCGTTGCTGGCCGACGGCTGGCGCTGGCGGGAGGCGCGCCAGCCCTATCCCGGCACGCTGAAGGAGCGCACGGTCTACTTTTTCGATGGCGATGACTTCGCGCCGGTGGCGCGCTTCGCCGGTTCGCTGATCAAGCTGGTGCCCACCGAATGGGGCGCGCCCACGTTCGAGATCGACGGCATCAAGATGTTGCCCACGGCAAAGGCCTCGCCGCTCGCCGATGCGCAGCGCAAGGTGGCGCTGGTCGAACCGCGCGGCAAGGCGGTACTCGATACCTGCGGCGGTCTCGGCTATTTCGCGGCGTGCTGCCTGGAGTCCGGCGCGGCACGCGTCCAGTCGTTCGAGAAGAACGCCGACGTGCTGTGGCTGCGCGCGCTCAACCCGTGGTCGCCCGACCCGGCCGCCAGCGGGGGGCGCCTGCAGCTGGAGCACGCCGACGTGGCGCAGGCCATCGGGCGACTCGCCGATGCCTCGTTCGACGCCCTGCTGCATGATCCGCCGCGCTTCGGCATCGCCGGCGAGCTGTACTCGCAGGCGTTCTACGGCGAGCTGGCGCGGGTGCTGCGTCGTGGTGGCCGGCTGTTCCACTACACCGGCAGCCCGAACAAGCTGACCAGCGGGCGCGACGTGCCGCGCGAGGTGGCGCGGCGGCTGGAGCAGGCGGGGTTCCAGGCGGAGCTGGCGCTGGACGGGGTGTTCGCCACGCGGCGGTGAGTGGGCAGCGGCGCTTCGACGGCGGAATGATTGCAGCACGGCGGGACGGGCACTGCCCGCCGCTGTCGTGTCGCGGAAAGCTGACGGGTGGCGCCCGCCCTACGCAAGCTGCGGAAGCGATGCGCCAGTCAGTGCGTGGCGTCGGCGCCGCGCTGCACCGCCTTGATGAAGGCACGACGCGAGCCGACCAGCGCCTTCGAGGTCGCCTGCGGCCACGCGCCCACCTGCACGATCACCAGTTGCCGCGCCGGGTCGACGTAGATCATCTGGCCGAAGATGCCGATGGCCGCGTAGCTGCCGTCGGCGTCGGTCCACCACAGGTAGCCGTAGCCGTGGCCGGGGCTGGCCACCTCCTGCTGTTTGTGCATGGCGCCGTGCAGCCACGCGTCGGCGATCACCGGCTGGCCGTCGACGCGGCCGCCGTCGAGCATGAACTGGCCGATGCGCGCGTAGTCGGCCAGCGTGGCGGAGAGCCCGCTGCCGCCGGTGTCGCTGCCGTCGCACTCGTCCTTCAACCAGTACGCATCCGCGGCCATGCCGTAGGGCTTCCAGATCGTCTGCGACAGGTAGCTCGCCAGCGATTGCCCGGTGGCGCGCTGGACCAGGATGCCGAGCAGGTCGGTTTCGGCGGTGTTGTAGTTCCAGTGCGTGCCGGCGGGATACGCGCGCGGCAGTTTGGCCAGGTACGAGATCACGTGCGGCTGGCCGTTTTCGCAGGCGCTGCGGTACATCTGCGCCACGTCGGAATGCGGGTCGTCGTAATCCTCGTTCCAGCGCACGCCGGAGGTCATCGTCAGCAGCTGCTCCACCGTGACCTTGGCGTAGGCGGTGCCGCGCAGCTGCGGGATATAGGTCTCCAGCGTGTCGTCCATGCTGCGGATGTCGCCGCGCGCGAGCGCGATGCCGGCCAGGGTCGAGGTGACCGACTTGGCTACCGAGAACGATGTCCAGCGCTGCGCGGGACCGAAGCCGGGGGCGTAGCGCTGGGCGCGGATGCGGCCGTGCTGCAGCACCATCACGCCGGCCAGGTGATGCTCCCTCATGTAGCTGGCCAGCGTCGTCCCGGCATCGTCCCAGCGCGGGGCCAGCGGCGCACCCTCGGGCAAGGCGTGGACGTGGCTGCCGTGCGCGGCGCGATCGGCGGGAAACAGTTCGTACATGCGCGGGAACTGCGCCGTGCGCTGCGCCTGCGTCCAGAACAACACGTCTTCGCGTTGCTGGCCGACGCTGGGCGCATCGCGCGCAAACAGCGGCATCGCGATGACCAGGCACAACAGCAAACAGCACACACGCAGACCGCGGATCGAACCCATGACAATTCCAGTGGCATTGGCCAACCACGCCAGGCGTCGGGAGGCGGAAAAGGGCTCACGTCTGCGAAGACGACTTGCCGCAACCCGCCCATTCTAGTGCCGGCGCCAGGACTTCGCCCCCGGCCGCTGCCGCGCTCCGCTCGTGCGCGAGGCTCTTGCGGTCTGCGAATCCCGAAACCCGGCAGGGCATCGTCCGCGAGCGGGCCGCTACGGTTGGTGCGCGGGGGTGTGGACGGCGGGGGTCATCACCAGGTCCGCTACCACCGGAAAGTGATCGGAGGGATAGCGCGCACCTTCATGCGTGGTCAGCGTGCTCACCGTGCGCGCCTTGAAGCCGCGACTGAGGATCCAGTCGATGCGCCGGTCGGGCGTGCCGGTGAAATTGTGGAAGGTCTTGGCCGGGCCCGAGCGCGTGGCGGCTTCGATCCAGGCGTCATGCAAGCCGGCGGTCAGCTTCGCGTGCACCGGCGTGTCCGGCGCGCAGTTGAAATCGCCGGTGAGGATGATTCGCGCAGCGGCCGGCAGCTGATCGATCCAGCGCAGGATTTCCGCGGCGCTGAGCATGCGCGGGCGCACGTCCTCGTCGCGGTAGGGGAAATGCGTGTTGAGGTATTCGAACGTGCCGCCGCCATCGCGCAGGCGGAACTGCGCCCAGGTGACCATGCGCGGATACGGCTGGCCCCAGGTGATGCTGCCGGGCAGGTGCGGCGTGTCGGACAACCAGAAATCGCCGGAGCGCAGCACCTCCAGCCGGTCGGTGCGATAGAACACGCCCATGTGCTCGCCCTTGCTGCCGCCCTCGCGGCCCTGGCCGAACCACGCATACCCCGGGAGATGCGCGGCGAGGTATTCGCCCTGCTGCTCGGTCAGCTCCTGCGTGCCGAGCACGTCCGGGTGCTGCGCGCGGATCACCTGCACCATCAGCTCACGTCGGTTCTCCCACGCGTTGGCGCCCTGGTCCACCGGCACGCGCACGTTGAAGGTCATCACGCGCAGCGGGGTGTCGCGTGCCGACGCGGCACCGCTCGCACCCATTGCCAGCGCGCAGGCGAGCACGGCAATCCAGTGGCGTGGTTTCATGACCTTCCTCCGTATTCGATGATCCGCCCGAGCTACGGCCGCGCCGCGATGATGTCGCCGAGGTAATCCGGCGTACCTTCGATGCGCTGCAGGTGCGGATACTGCAGGCCGCCGTGGTAATCCACCGCCACGGTGCGGAAGCCGCCCTGGTATTTCAGCAGCAGCTTGATCGGCGCCTGGTTGCCCTTGGCCGCGGTGATCGCGTCCTTGAGCACGTCGGTGCTGTACGCCTGTCCGTTCACCGAGACCACGGTGGCGCCGGTGCTCACGCCGGCCTTGAACGCGGGGCCGTCCCAGCGCACGTCGTTGATCTCGCCACTTTTGGTCAGCGTCAGCCCGATCGACCAGGCGAAGTTGAAGATGTGCCGCGGCGATTCCGGGCGGCTGTCGTACTGCTTTTCGTAGGCGCTGGGCTGATCGGTGTAGACCAGCTTCCAGCCGGTAGCCTCCAGGCCGCGGGCCAGCGGCGGATCGAGCGTGTCCACGCGCGCGTGCAGGAAGCCGGCCCAATCGTTCTTCACCACGCCGTTCAACGCGGCCACCACGTCGTCGAACGCATAGGTCTTGGTGACGAAGCTGCCGTCGTCGACGCCGAAGAAGGCGCGGGCAAAATCATCCAGCGATTTGCGTCCGTGGCTGAGCGCTCGGATCTTCGCATCCACCGCCAGCCACAGCATCTGCCCACCGCTGTAGTACTCCTCGCTCATCTGCCAGCTGCGGTACGGCAGCGCCGCGCGCAGCGCCGCGGTGGGATCGTTGGTGGTGTCCTCCAGCGTGCGCCAGCCGAAGCCGACCCGGTTGCGGTCGTAGTTGGCCGCGACCATCGCCAGCGCATCGCGGAACTGCTGCGCCGTCCACAGGCCGGAGCGCGCGGTGAGCACGAAGCCCCAGTACTGGGTCTGGCCCTCGTACACCCACAGCAGCGAATCGCCCATCGGCACGTTGAAGTTCGGTGTCCACAGATCCGCCGGACGGCGGAACTTGCCGTTCCACGAATGGGTGTACTCGTGCGCCAGCAGGTCGCGATTGGGCGCGGTGTCGGACCAGGCGGTGAAGTAGTCCGCGTCCAGGCCGTTCTCGCTGGACTGGTGGTGCTCGGTGCCGTTGCCGGCCAGCACGTCCGACAGCGAGAACAGGAAGTCGTAGTGGTCGTAGTGCTGCGAGCCGAACAGCTTCACCGCCTGGCTCACCAGCGCGCGGTGCGCCTTGAGCTGCGCCGGCGTGATCTCCAGGTACTTCGGCGCATCCGCGACGATGTCCAGGTGCACCGGCACCTTGCTGCCCGGGGCAAGGTCCACGCGCTTGAAATGGCGACCGGCGTAGACCGGCGAATCCACCAGCGTGTTGAAGGTAACCGGCTTGAAGTTGACGGTATCGCCCTTGCGCACCGACGTCTCCAGCGCGGTGCCGAGCTGCCAGCCCGGCGCCAGCGTGAGGCTGGGCGCGACCGTGATGCCGCGCGTGTAGTGCCCGGCCGGATACAGCGCGACCTTGCTCCAAGCCATGTCCATCATGCGGTCGGTGATCTCGAAGCCGCCGCGGCGCGGCGACAGGTACTGGAACTGCACGTCCAGGCTGGACACGCCGGCGGGCACGTCGAGGTGGAACGCGTAGACGTTGTACTTGTCGCGCTTCCACGCCAGCGGCTTGCCGCCGGCACTCAGCTTCAGCCCGGCCAGCATGTCGATCGGTCCGGTGGGCGAGTGGTCGCCGGGGATCCATTGCGGGTACAGCAGGGTCAGCGCGCCGGCCGTGACCGGAATCGTCTCGTGCACGCTGAAAATGCCCTGCGCCGTATCGCTGGCATCGACATGCAGCGCGATCGTGCCGGCGTACGGCGTGTCCTGCGGGTCCGGTACCTGCTGGCTGCGCTGTTGCTGCGCCAGCGCGGTGCCGGCAAACAGCGCCAGCGAAGTCGCCAGCATGCAGGTGCAGGCCAGCCGGCGCATGGCCGACGAGCGGGCGGAAGGACAAGCGGGCATGGGCGACTCCGGAACGCGACGGGAAAGTGCATCAAACTAGCACCACTGTCCTGGCGCATGGCAACGTGCCCCTGCCCGCAGGAACCTGCGGCCATGTACTGGCCCCGACCTGCTTTCCGGGACAAGGCCGCGCATGACGCGGCACGGGCTGCCGGAACGCGAATGCGCGCGACGACGCAGGCATTTGCTTGGACGACGGCGACCCGCGGCGTATCCTGAGCGGCGCTGATGGCCGACCGCGTGACTGCGCTGCCCGGTGCGGCCGGCGGCCCGATCCGGCGTGCGGCGTGGGCACGGCAGGCACCCCTCCACCCGTGATGCTTCCCCGCATGAAAGACACCGTGTCGAACACTTCTTCCCTCGCCACCGCCAGCGAAGCCGGCGGTGCGCCGCCGATGATCGCCACGGCGTCCGCCACGCGGCTGTCGAGGACGCGGTACGGCGTGCTGGGCGCGGTGAGTTTCGTGCACGTGCTCAACGACATGATGCAGTCGGTGATCCTGGCGATCTACCCGCTGCTCAAGGGCGAGTTCGCGCTGAGCTTTTTCCAGATCGGCGCGATCACGCTGACCTTCCAGCTCACCGCCTCGCTGCTGCAGCCGGTGGTCGGCATGGTCACCGACCGGCATCCGCTGCCGTACACCCTGCCGGTCGGCATGTGCTTCACCCTGGCCGGCCTGTTGCTGATGTCGGTGGCGCCGAGCTACCCGGTGCTGCTGCTGGCGGTGGGGCTGATCGGCTGCGGCTCGTCGGCGTTCCATCCGGAATCCTCGCGGGTGGCGCGGATGGCCTCGGGCGGACGCTACGGCCTGGCGCAGTCGGTGTTCCAGATCGGCGGCAACCTGGGCCAGGCATTGGGGCCACTGATGGCGGCCGGTGTGGTGCTGACCCTGGGCCGCGCGCACGTGGGCTGGTTCGGGCTGGCGGCGCTGCTGGGCATCGTAGTGCTGCTGCAGGTCAGCCGCTGGTACCGCCGGCATATCGAGGAGCGCGTGCGCAAGCGCCTGCCGTCGGACCAGCCGCTGTTCCCCGCGCCGGTGGTGCGCCGCACGCTGGGTGTGCTGATGGTGCTGATGTTCTCCAAGTTCTTCTACCTGGCCAGCATCAGCAGCTATTACGAGTTCTACCTGATCCACCACTTCGGTCTGTCGATGACTCGCGCCACGCATCTGCTGGCGGTGTTCCTGATGGCGGTGGCCGCCGGCACCCTGATCGGCGGCCCGCTCGGCGACCGCATCGGGCGCAAGCAGGTGATCTGGGTGTCGATACTCGGCATCGCGCCGTTCACCCTGCTGCTGCCGCACGTGGGGCTGGCATGGACGGTGGGCTTGAGCGTGGTGATCGGCGTGGTGCTGGCATCGGCCTTCCCGGCGATCATCGTCTACGCGCAGGACATGATGCCCCACCGCGTGGGCATGGTGTCGGGCATGTTCTACGGGCTTTCGTTCGGCCTCGGCGGCATCGGCGCGGCCGTGCTCGGCGTGGTGGCGGACCACTACGGCATCGTGTTCGTGTACCAGGTCTGCGCGTTCCTGCCGCTGCTGGGATTGCTGGCGGTGTTCCTGCCGGACGTGCGGCCGCCTGCGCGCGCGTGACCGCGCCGCGTGTGCGAACCTTTCCTTTCCCATGCCAGGCGAGCACCCATGAGCCACGATGAAACCCTCCAGCCATCGCGACGCCGCTTCCTGAAGCACTCCGCGCTGGGCGCCGCCGCCTTGCCGCTGCTGGGTGCCGGCGCTGCCAGGGCGGACGACACGAGCCCTGCATTGCCGCCTTCGATCCTGGCGCTGGAACCGGTGGCGCCGCGCGCCGTGCCGATCACCGACGCCGAACGCGAGGGGCGCCTGCGCAAGGCGCAGCGGCTGATGGCCGAGCACAAGATGGACGCGGTGTTCATGGGCGGCGGCAGCTCGCTCGAATACTTCACCGGCATGCACTGGTGGGTCAGCGAACGCACCACCGGCATGCTGCTGCCGAAATCGGGGGACCCGGTCTACATCACGCCAGCGTTCGAACGCGAACGCACGCTGGAGCAGATCAGCTTCGGCAAGAAAGACGTGCGCACCTGGCAGGAGTTCGAGAGCCCGTACGCGCTGATCGCCGGCGTGCTGGCCGAATGGCGCATGGCCACCGGCACGCTGGGCATCGAGGAGCAACTGCGCTCGGCCAAGCAGTTCGGCATCGCCGCCGCGGCGCCGCACGTGCAGCTGGTCAGCGCCACGCCGGTCACCGCGGGCTGCCGCGCGATCAAGAGCCCGGCCGAACTGGCATTGATGCAGCTGGCCAACGACGCCACCCTGGCGGTGTATCACGCGGTATGGAAGGCGTTGCAGCCGGGCATGACCCAGCAGCAGATTTCCGCCCTGGTGGACGCGGCCTACGCGCGCCAGGGTCTGCGCGGCGACGCCAGCGTCAACGTCGGCGCGTTCACCGCCTCGCCGCACGGCTCGCCGTTGCCGCAGCACATCAGCGAGGGCACCGTGATCATGCTCGACGACGGCTGCAAGGTCGGCGGCTACCAGAGCGACCTCACCCGCACCTTCGTGCTGGGCAAGGCCAGCGACAAGATGAAGCGCGTGTTCGACATCGTGCGCCGCGCGCAGCAGGCGGCACGGCAGGCCGCGCACCCGGGCGCCACGATGGAATCGGTGGACGCCGCTGCACGCAAGGTCATCGTCGACGCCGGCTACGGCCCCGGCTACAAGTACTTCACCCACCGCCTCGGCCACGGCATCGGCATGGACATGCACGAGTGGTACTACCTGGTGCAGGGCAACACGCGCCGGCTGGAAACCGGCATGACCTTCAGCGACGAGCCGGGCATCTACCTCCCCGGCGAGTTCGGCGTGCGGCTGGAGGACGACATGCACATCACCGACGACGGCGCACGCTGGTTCACCCCGCAGAGCCCGTCGATCGAGCAGCCGTTCGGCTGATCGGCTGGGGTTCTCTTTGTGCGGCCTGCGCGGCAGGCTATTCTGTCCGGCGGACAGCCTCGGGAGAACACCATGCAACTGGACAAGCTGCGCGTCGCCGTCACCGGCGGTTTCGGCACCCTGGGCCTGGCGACGGTGCAGGCGGCACTGGCCGCGGGCGCACGCGTCGCCGCCATCGACCGTGCCCCCGCACCGGGTGCAGGCATCGGCGCGGCCCGCTGCATCGGCGGCGTCGACCTGGCCGATCCGGCCGCCGCGGCGAATGCGCTGGACGCTGCCGCCCAGGCGATGGGCGGGCTCGACGCGCTGGTCAACATCGCCGGCATGTTTCGCTACGAGAGCGTGGCCGACGGCAACGCCGACACCTGGGACCTGCTCTACCGGGTCAACCTGCGCACTGCCGTCGCGGCGAGCCAGGCCGCGCTGAAGCACCTGCATGCCGGCGGGCGCATCATCAACATCGGCGCCGCCTCCGCGCTCAAGGCCGGCGCCGGCGTGGCGGCCTACACCGCCTCCAAGTCCGGCGTGATGCGCTTCACCGAATCGCTCGCCGAGGAACTCAAGGAGCGCGACATCACCGTCAACGCGCTGTTGCCCAGCATCCTCGACACGCCGCCCAATCGCGCCGACATGCCGAAGGCCGACTTCACGCGCTGGGTCAAGCCGGAGCAACTGGCTGACGTGATCGTGTTCCTGCTGTCGAAACAGTCCGCCGCCATCACCGGCGCCCTGATCCCGGTGACCGGGCGCGTGTGACTGCAGTCCGCCAACCCTCCAGCCACCCACCACGACGCCCATGCCCACTCCCTCCGCGGCCGACCAGGCCAGCGCGCGCGCCGAGAACTTCCGCACCGGCTTCGCCGGCCAATCGATGCGCGAGTACAAGGGTCTGCCGATTTACGCCGCCCCCGGACTGCATGAAGCAGCGGCCGACCTGCTGGTCGGCGCAGCGAACGCCGGCGCGCGCGTGCTGGAGTTCGGCGCCGGCAGCGGCGCGATGTCGTTGCGGCTGACCGACCTGGGTTTCCAGGTCACCGCCAGCGACCTGTTCCCCGAAAGCTTCAAGCCGACCGACGTGCCCTTCGTCGCGGCCGACCTCAACGGCGCGTTCGCCGCGCAATGGCCGCAGGGTTTCGACGCGGTGATGGCGCTGGAAATCGTCGAGCACCTGGAAAACCCGCGCGAAGTGCTGCGACAGATCCGCGCCCTGCTGCCGGTGGGCGGGCAGCTGGTGCTGTCCACGCCGAACATCGCCAACCCGGTATCGCAGGCGCTGTTCCTGCGCACGGGCCAGTTCCAGTGGTTTCGCGACACCGACTATCGCGAACAGGGCCACATCACGCCGCTGAGCCCCTGGGTGCTGGAAAAGGCGCTGCAGGAAGCCGGCTTCACCATCCGCGCCGAACGCGCGGTCTCCAGCCCGTTCCGCCGCATCCGCCGGCTGGGCTGGACCGTGCGCCTGCTCGCGCCCTGGTTCGCCTTGTTCAACGGCCTGCCGCGCGCACGCCGCGGCGAAGTGTGGCTGGTGCGCGCGGAGGCGAGCTGACGCCGCCAGGCTCAGTGCATCGTTTCGCCGGGGCCGGCCGCTTCAATCCCGAGCGGGAGTGTCAAACCGATAGACGGTGCTTCGCGCCGAAGGCCGCTGCCCGAAGGCGCGGGCGAAATCGCCGAGCCGCACATACGGCGCGAGCGGCACGGTGGTGCGAAAGGTCAGGTGTTCGAGCAGGCAGAACAGCGACACTTGCAGCAGGCTCAGGTCGTGCGGCGGCAATGCGGCGATGATCGGCGGCACCCGCTCGTCGAGCCACGCCAGCGCGTTGCGCAGGCCCGCGGCGGCCTTGACGAAGTAGATGCTGTCCGGCGAAAGCCCCGCGATCTGCGTGCCGAAACCAAGCTGCACCTGGGCCTGCATCGCGTGCCAGACCAGTTCCTGCGCGTTGCGCGCCGACGCGTCACGCAGGTTCTCCGGCCAGAGGATCACGGCGTGGCGCGGGGCGAGCTCGGCCAGCGTGCGGCAAATGTTTTCGGCCCCGAAGACCACCGTCCCGCCATGATCGAGCACCGGCAACTTGAGCGCGGGGTTGCCCGCGTAGCTGCGCTCGTCCAGCGAGGCCAGGTCGCACACCGGAGCGAACTCGCAGGCCACGCCCAGCTCGAGCGCGAACATGCGCGCCAGACGGGTGTAATGGGAACTGCTGCGCCCGGTGATGCGCGGCAGCAGGCTCGCAGCGGCATCATCGGATCGGGCGGACATCGCGGCGCCTCGCACAGGAGAGTCCCGTCATTATCGCCGCCGTCTGCGTCCCCCGATCAAGCGTCCTTCCCTCCCCCGCTCGCCGGCAGCAGCACGCCCACCCCGAGCAGCGCGGCGATCGCGCCCAGCACGAAGATCACCGCCTCGCCGGAGGTGGCCAGGTGCGCTGACGGCAGCGCGCGGCTGACCCAGTCGATGCCGACCGCGTAGGCCAGCGTCATCAGTACCGCCGACGCCACGCCGATCGCCAGCGCGTACCAGGCTCGGCGGCGCCCCTTGCCGCGGATGAACGCACCGAGCAGACCGCCGGCGATGGCCGCGACCAGGAACAGCCACGGCGCGGTGAACACCACGGTGGCCGGCTGGGAGATCACGCCCGCGTCGGCGACACTCACGCTGGTGGAGCCGGCTGAATCCGAGCGCAGGCGCGCGGTGGCCACGCCCTGCGCATCGAGCTTCACGTAGGTCGGGTCGAGCGAGCCATGCTCGTTGCGCAGTGTCACCGGGTAGCCGTCGGGCGTGACCAGGCCGCGGGCGCGCAGGGTGAGCTCGGTCTGGCCGATGCCCCAGCCGGTGATCTGCGGGTTGGCGGCAATCACCTCGATCGTGGGTTTCATCACCGGCAGGTCGATCGCGTTGCCGCGATCCTGCGGGTCGGCACTGACCGACACGTGGTAGCTGTCGCCGGGGAAGTCCGGCACGGTCACGCGCACCGCATGCCACTGGCCGACGTCGGCGATGCTGAGCGGCGCGGGCGCCACGTCGGAAGCACCGGCAGCGGTGATCGCCACGGTGATCGGGGTGTTCAGCGGGCGCCGATCGGCAGGATCGTCGAGATTGGACAGCGCCACCGAGAAGCCACCGCTCCAGGCGGAATGCGCGGCGTCCAGCACCAGCCCGGTGTTGTTGGCGACGAGCGCGGCCAGTCGCACCGGGCTGGCCTGCGCTCCGGCGGTGGCGCTCACCATGTAACCCAGTTGCACGGCGGATGTCTGCGCCCCGGCCGGCAGCGCCTCGCGCAGTGGCGCCGACAGCGCCACCCGGGTCGCGGCGGCGCCGGTGCGGGTGACGAAAACCGCGCCCGGCCGCGCCTGTTCGGCGACCGTATCGGGATGGACCACTTCGGCATGGCTGCCGGACACCGCTTTCACCGCGCCGCTGCTCAAGGCCAGCGGGTCGAGGTGGAACTTCTGCGCCGCCTGTGCCGCCACCGGGCTGAGTGCGGCGGTCGGCTTGGCGGTGGTTGCCGACGCCGGCAGGGGTGACTGCCCCGCCTTCACGTGCAGCATCGCGTCACTCAACGCCACCTGCTGCTTCGCACTCAGGGAAGACGCGTGCGCGATGCTGCTCGCCGCCGTCACCACCGGCACCAGCGGCTCGTGCTTGTGCAACTGCTGCAGCGAATGCGTTGGCGTCTGCGCCGGGGCCTCGGCGCTGCCAAGGCAGGCGAAGCCCGCAATCAACCCCATGATGATGCATCTGCGCATGTCGTCCCTCGCGGGTTCGGTCTAGGCCGTCACCTGCACCGGCGTCGCCAGCGGCCGGCGCGCCGGTCGATGCGCGCTGGCCGTGGTGATCGCGGCATACCAGTTGGTGAACGGCAGGTGCTCCGGTGCGTCGCGCATGTCGGCCCAGACCTGCTCGGCAAGATGGCGGAAGCGCGGATAGCGTTCGCGCTTCCAGCGCGCGGCCTGCGTGCGGAACGGGCCGCGATCGAGCCTCGCGATCGCGTGGGCGGTGGCGAAGCCGTGCTGGATCGGCACCACCCAGCCATCCTCCTGCACCACCAGCGGCGAGACCAATGCGGCCAGCGGCGCGGTCGCAGCCACGTCCGCGGCAACCGACGGCCCGGCAAAGGCGCGGCAGGGTTCGCGCGCGATCAGCTGGCGATCGGCCACGTCGTACTGCAAGGTCAGCTGCTCCCGGTACTGCCGCTGCAGCCGCGCCACTTCGAGAAAACCGTACGCCAGCTCCAGGTCGTCCGGCGGACGCAACTCGTACTCGCGGGCGCGGCCGACCTGCTCCAGCGGGTGGATCTGCAGCAACCGTGCGCCCTCGGCCGCGGCGAAGCCGGCCACCCAATCCAGTTCGGGCAGGTTGTCCATGGTCAGCGTGAAGATGAACCCGAATGGCACGCCGGCCGCGCGCAGCAGGTCGAGTCTGGCGCGCATCTGCTCGAACGCGTGCGCGCGGTTGCGCATGCGGTTGTGGCTCTCCGGCACGCCATCGAGGCTGATCGCCAGCAGCCCGAGATGCGGCGCCAGTTGCGCCAGCCGCCGGGCATCGAGCAGCAAGCCGTTGCTGGTGACCGAGGTGGCGAAACCCAGCGACCGCGCGCAGGCCAGCAGGCGCGACAGCGGCTTCCAGGTCAGCGGCTCGCCGCCGGACATGCCGATCGCGTTGTAACCCTCGCCCGCTGCGTCGGCGAGGAAACCCTCGAGCAGCTCCACGTCCAGCTCGCCGCGCTGCTCCGGGCCGGAGGTGGAGTAGCAATGCCGGCAACGCAGGTTGCAGCGCAGCGTGGGGTGGATCTGGATGACGTTGACGACGTCGCCGGTCGGGCCCATGACGTTCTCGCGGCAAGGCAACGGCGGCCGGGCGATGGCTCCGGCCGCATGGATGCATCGATCGGTGTCTAGCGACCGGCGTTGCGGATGTTCACTTCGAGCCGGAACCACTCCGGCACCGGGATTCCGTAGGGGAAGCACGATGCGCTGACCTGCAGCATCGGACCGTTCAGCCGCATCAGCTGGCTGACCACCGGGCCGAGTTGCTTGGCGTTGACCTCCAGTTGCGCCTGGATCAGGTCGATCGCCGGCTGCCCGTACTTCCACCACCACTTCACTTCGTAATCGCCGCGTGCGATGCCGAGCGCCTTGGCAATGCCGGCGTGGTCGTGCGGCTTGAGGGCGAACAGCTTGGCCGAGCCTCTGTTCGCGTTGCTGGTGATCTTGCGAGTCGTGGCCATGAAGAAGCCTCCTGCGATGGATTGCCGGTTGCCCGGGCGAAGGCGGCTGCGACGATCGGGACCCGGCGGCCTGCCCGCTGCCGGATTCCGATCGCCCGCCTCCGACGCCATGTCCAGCAAGCGACATGCCAGCACGCCGCCATGCGGCCATCGCGCTGCAGCGCGGCCGACGCGGACCCATGCGCCGCGAACCGGGGCGCGAATGACCCGCTACCGCGTTCCCCCGGGTCAGGTGATACCCACCGGCGGGCGATCCGGGAAAGTGCGGCATGGCCATGCCGGATTGCCTAGTGACTTCTCGCACGCGCCCGTGCCGGCGCGTGCACGCACCATGGGCTGATGACGTGCGGTGGCATCGCGGCGGTTACGACCCGCGATGCCGGGACCACCAAGGCCGACACCGCGCCTTCCCCATACCTGCCGCAGCGGAGTGACGCATGACGAATCGATGGACAAGCTGCAGCCTGCTGGCGGTACTGCTGTGGTCGGGCACGGCAGGGGCGCTGGCGCAGGTCGACCTGTCCGGACTGGACCAGGGCATGGCCGGTCCGTCGTCGCAGGTGCTGGTGCTCGGCAGCGTGCATCTATCGCAGATGCCGGAAGGGTTCGAGGCCGCCACCTTGCAGCCGGTGCTGGCGAAGCTGGCTGCGTTCAAGCCCGACATCATCACCGTCGAGGCGATCCCCGGCGAGAGCTGCGCGATGATGAGGCGCAACCCGGCGATCTACGCGGCGCAGGACGTCGCGACTTACTGCAGCGACACCACGGCGGCGAAGAAAGTCACTGGCCTGGACATTCCCGCCGCGGCAGCCGCCGTGAAGGAATCACTCGCACACTGGCCGGCGCAGCCGCACGCGGCGCAGCGCCGGCACCTGGCCGCGCTGTTCCTCGCCAGCGGCGACGACGCCTCGGCATTGACCCAGTGGCTGCAGTTGCCGCAGGCCGAACGACACGCCGGCGACGGCCTGGACGATGCGCTGGCCACCCGCCTGCGCGAACTGCAGACGCGAAACGGCGAAGACCTGCAGATCGCCGCGCGCCTCGCTGCACGGCTTGGCCTGCAACGCGTGTATCCGGTCGACGACCACACCGGCGACAACGTCGACGTGCCCGACGTGCCGGCCTACGCCAACGCCATCCGCGCCGCATGGACCACCGCCGCGGACGAAGTCGCCGCGGACCGCAAACAGCAGGAGGCGCTCACCCGTCGCGGCGACATGCTCGCGCTGTACCGCTTCATCAACCGGCCGGAAGTCCTGCGCAGGCAGATCGACGCCGACATGGGCGCGGCGATGCGCGAGAAGTCACCCGCCCGCCTGGCGCGCATCTACGTCGCCGGCTGGGAGACGCGCAACCTGCGCATGGTGGCCAACGTGCGCGCGGCATTTCGCGAACGTCCCGGCGCCCGCGTGCTGTGCATCGTCGGCGCCACCCACAAGCCGTGGTTCGACAGCCTGCTGGGCCAGATGCAGGGCGTGGCCATCGTCGACGCGGAAAAGGCACTGCAGTAACCGCCCCGGGAATCCCGCATGTTTCAGGCAAACCGACCGCGCCTGGCTGGCGCCCTCCTCGTCCTCGTGACCGTGCTGGGCACGGGCTGCTCGGGCGTGGCCACGCGCGAGATCGCATCGGCACGTGCCGAGCTGCATCGCGAACCGCTGGGCATGAACGCCAAGGGCCATCCCGACGCCAGCATCGATGCATCCGGCGCGGTGAAGATCGGCAGCGACAGCCTGGTCCTTTCCCGGGCGCAGAAGGCGGAGACGCTGCGCTACCGCGAGGCGGTGATCGCGCTGGTGGATCTCTCGCTGGACAAGGCCGCGCACATGACCCGGCACGTCATGGCCAGGACCGTGTTCGCGATGATGACCGGTCGCTTGGACAAGATGGAGAAGAAGCTGGAGCAGCAAGGCCTCGCGCTCTCCCACTCGCCCGAATTCTGCGCCGCGCTGGGCGACGTGGTGCGGCGCCAGGACCAGATGGTGCAGGCGGTGGTGAACCTGCGGCCCTACGCGCACGTCAGTCAGCGGGAAGTGGACAACTGCGTGGCGGGCCGGCCGTACCACGCAGGCATCTAGGACGCGGCGCGATCCGTCCTCAGGGCTTCGTCGCGGCAACCTGCGAGGGATCGTCGGCCGGATGCACGTAGTGGATCTGGAACGGCCCGTAGAAACTCAGGTCGATGACCACGCTCTCGTCCCCGGTATACGCGTAGTGGTGATGCATCGCCGGCAGCGACGCGTAGCTCATCGCCGGCAGCGCCTTGGCCGCGGCCTTGTCCACCTGGTCGCCCATGCCGACGTGGAAGGTTCCCTGCAGCACGGTGAAGCCCTCGGCGGTCGGGTGCCAGTGCGGCGCGAACGTGGTATGCGGCGGGATCTTCAGGCGCAGGGTGGCGAACCCTTCCGCGAACGGATTGCCGCTCAGCACCGCCAGTTGCACGCCCCTGGGCAGCACCGGGGGCGCCGGCATCCACTTCAGGTCGCCGGGCGCCAGCTGCACGGCAGCGGGCGGTGCGGCGGGAGTGGGAGTAGGCGCCAGTTCCAGCGAAAGTGCCAGCAAGGCGATCGCGCATGTCGTGTTCATGGATGCATCCTCCGTTCGACAGAAGCTGTCCTCACCGAAGAACACCGTCGCGCCGCGAACTGCGACAATATTTCGCGACGCCATGCCGCCGCGCGAGCGCTCAGTGGCCGGCGCCGGGCTGCGAGACATGCCCCACGCGGTAGTTGCGCGCACCGGCGACGGGACCGTGCGCGTCAGGCCACAGCCGCAGGCGCAGCAGCGTCCAGCCGGTGGGATCGAAGGCGCTGACGGCGGCGAGCGCACCGGCGGTGCGATCGAGCTGCGCCGCGCGCGTCTCGGCCTCGCGCAGCTCGGCGAGCGGCGCATGCTCGGAAATGGCGACGAGCTCGCGCGTCGCCCGCGCCGCCGCACGCAGATCCGCGGCCCGATCCGCCCGCCACACCGACCACGTGCGCACCGACGGCCAGCCGAACGCGCGGGTGAGCGCAGCGAAGCCGGCACCGGCCAGGAACGCGTTCATGCCTTCGTTGTCCTGCCACAGGTAGAACGGCGCATAGGTGTTCTGCTCGCCCGGCGTGGCGTCGTCGCCGTACTCGGCGTACAGGTACGCCTTGAAACACAGCCGCGGGAAGTCGTCGAGCAGATGGCCCTTGTCGGCGATGCGGCGGCGGATGATCGCCATGTCGTAATCGGCAGGCAAGCTGAAGGCGTACTGCATCGCGATCATGGAGTGCTCCTGGGGCGGTTGACGCGGTCCACGGTAGCGCGCCAATCTGATGTTGAAAATCGGGAATTTCGGCATAAACGATCCCGAAAAACAGGACTGTTACATGCGTCGCGTCACTTTCGATCTCGATGTCCTGCGCAGTTTCGCCAGCGGCATCGAACTGGGCAGCTTCGCCAAGGCGGCGGACCGGCTCGGCCGCTCCACCTCGGCAGTCAGCGCGCAACTGAAGAAGCTGGAGGAACAGGCGGGCACCGCACTGTTGCGCAGGGCGGGCCGCGGCATGGCGCTGACCGACGCGGGCGAGGTCATGCTGGCTTATGCGCGGCGCCTGCTGGAACTCAACGACCAGGCGGCGGCAGCGATCCGCGGCAGCGAACTGGCCGGGCGGGTCCGGCTGGGCCTGCAGGAGGATTTCGGCGAAACACTGTTGCCCGACGTGCTGGGACGCTTCGCCCGCGCCCACCCGCAGGTGTGCATCGAGGCCCGCATCGCGCGCAACGCCGAACTGCGGCGGCAACTGGACGCGGGCCGGCTCGACCTCACCCTCGCATGGGAGACCGGCGCGCGCGCCGCGCATGACGAACACCTGGGCAAGGTGCCGATGCGCTGGATCGGCGCGGCGACGACGCCGCGCACGCTCGACCGCGGCGAACCGCTGCCGCTGGTGATGCTGGAACCGCCCTGCCTGCTGCGCAGCACCGCGATCGACGCCCTGGATCGCGCCGGCATCGCCTGGCGGGTGGCCTTCAGCAGTGCCAGCCTGGCCGGCGTGTGGGCAGCCGTGGCGGCGGGGTTGGGCATCACCCTGCGCACGCCACTGGGCCTGCCCGCCGGCGTGCAGATACTCGACATCGCGCCAGCCGCGCTGCCGGCGCCGCGCACGCTCGGGCTCGCGCTGATGTTCGCCGAGCCGGCGCCGAACCCGGCGGTGAGCCGGCTGGCCGCGATCATCCGCCACGACCTGCGCGGCTGGCTCGCCTCTGCGCCGGGACAGGGCCGCCGCCAGCGCACGCGCGCGACATGAGCGCCGCATTCAAGGGATTCCCGGCGCCGCCGCTACAAGGCAGAGATGTCCCGCAGCGAGCCGGATCGGCCTGCGCGGGGCCGCACCGATTGGGGTATGGTTGAACTTCGCAACGGGGATGGCGACCGGACGAGGCATCTGCATGAAGCGATGGCGCACGGCATGCATCGGGGGAGCGTTCTGTGGCCTGGTTGCGGCGTTTGCGGCAGTGGCCGCGTCGGCGCCGCCGGTCGCCTCGACGTCTGCCGCCATGCCGCCCGCCCCCGCGCGCATCCGCGTGGTCACCGACAACAACTACCCGCCCTTCCTGTTCCTCGATGGCAATGGCAAGGCGCAGGGCTACGAAGTCGACATGTGGCGGCTGTTCCAGCAGCACACCGGCATCCAGGTGGAGCTGGAGCCGATGGCCTGGGACCAGGCGCAGAAGGAGTTGCTGGCCGGCAAGGCCGACGTGATCGACATGCTCTACCGCACACCGGAGCGCGTGCCGCTGTACGAGTTCTCCGCGCCGTACGCCGAGCAGGCCGTGGGCATCTACGTGGCGCGCAGCATCCGCGGCATCACCGACAGCGCCGGCCTGCGCGGCTTTCCCGTGGCGGTGGAGCGCGGCGACGCCTGCGCCGAACACATGCGAAAGCAAGGCATCACCGACTTGCACGAATACACCAATTACAAGGAGATCATCCAGGCTGCGGTCGGCGGCAACATCGGCGTCTTCTGCATGGACACCAACCCGGCCAACTACTACCTCTACCGCTACGCGGCGCTGGACAAGTTCTACCTCGCCTACATCCTCTACACCGGCCAGCCCCGCCGCGCCGTGCGCGCGGGCAACGGCGCGATGCTGCAGACGGTGGAACGCGGCATGGCGATGATCACGCCGGCCGAGCGCGCCGTCCTGCATGAGCGCTGGCTGGATCGCCCCGCCATGCCGCAACCTTTCGCGCGGACGGCGCGCATCGCGCTGGCCGTGGGGCTGGCGCTGGCCGTGCTGCTGGCCTTGTGGGTGTGGTCGCTGCGGCGCACGGTGGCCGTGCGCACGCGCGAGCTGCGCGCGGAGAAGCGCAACCTGCGTGCCTTGTTCGACGCCAGCCCGGACGCGATGTGGGTCAGCGACGGCAAGGGCGTGCTCACCGACTGCAACGACCGCACGCTCGGCCTGTTCGGGCGCACGCGCGAATCGCTGCTCGGCCGCACGGCGTTCGACGCCTTCGACGCGCGCAACACGCGCTTCGCCGCCGCATCGCGTTCGATGAGCCAGGGCGTGCTGTCGAACGGACAGCCGCGCAATGCGATCGTGCCGTACGAGGCGCCGGACGGCGACAGCCGGCAACTGGAACTGAGCAAGGTGCCGCTGCACGAGCTCACCGGCGCGATCCACAGCGTGCTCACCGTGGCGCGCGACGTCACCCGGCGCCTGCACGGCGAGGCGCAACTGCGACTGTGGGCGCACGCGTTCCAGAACGCCGCCTTCGGCGTGGCCATCTGTGACTCGCGCACGCGGATGCTGACCGCGGTCAACCCGGTGTTCGCCAGCGAGCGCGGCTACCCGCCCGAGGAAATGGTCGGCATGCCGGTCGATGCACTGTTTCCGCCCGACGTCCTTGCCCGTCAGCACGAACGTTGGGCGCAGGCCGACAGCCTCGGGCACCTGGTCTGGGAAACCGAACAGATCACCCGCGACGGGCGCCGCTTCCCGGCGAAACTGGACTGCTCGGTGATCCACGACGAGGGCGGCGCGGCGTTGTACGCGATCCTCTACGCGCAGGACATCACCGAGCGCAAACGCGCCGACAGCGAACTGCGCCTGGCCGCGGTGGCCTTCCAGACCCAGGAGGCGCTGATGGTGACCGACGCTGACGGCACCATCCAGCGCGTCAACCAGGCATTCACCCGGCTCACCGGTTATCGTCTGGAAGAGGTACAGGGGCGGCCCTCGTCGCAGGTCTGGGCCCGCCGCGACGACGAGGCGCCGGCACACGAACGCGGTGAGCCGCTCGGCCCCGACGGCTTCTGGCAGGAGGAGCGCTGGATCCAGGTCAAGCACGGCCAGCCGCGGGTGGTGCGCGCGGCCACTTCGGCGGTCGCCGACACACAAGGCCAGGTCACCCACCGCGTCTGCACCATGGTCGACCTCACCAGCGAACGCGAGGCCCATGCCAGCGTCGACCACATGACCTTTTTCGACCCGCTCACCGATCTGCCGAACCGGCATTTCCTGCGCAACCACCTGAAGCACCTGCTGGGCCAGGCCGAAGGCTTCCGCGCGCTGTTGCTGCTGGTCGACCTGGACCACTTCAAGCGCGTGAACGACCTGCGCGGCCATGCCGCCGGCGATCACCTGCTGACCCTGATCGCGCAGCGCCTGCGCCGGCTGCTGGAAGACGGCTGCGTGCTGGCGCGCTTCGGCGGCGGCACGTTCGCGCTGGCCGTGCCGTGCGAGCGGAGCAGCCGCAGCGAACGCTCGCTGCGCGCCCGCGAGTGCGCCGAGTGCGTGCGCCAGGCGTTGCGCGAGCCGTTCCGGCTGGCCAGCGACGCGCCGGTGACGATCACCGCCAGCATCGGCTGGTCCGAGCTGGCGGCCGGCCATGACACGCCCGAATCGGTGCTGCGCGAGGCGGAGCTGGCGATGTACAGCGCCAAGGGCGCCGGTCGCGACCAGGTGTGCCGCTTCGAACCGGAGATGCTGGCCGAGCTGGCGCAACGCGAGGGCCTCGTGCACGACCTGCGCGACGCCATCGCCCGCGGCGCGATGGCGCTGGAGCTGCAGGCACAGGTCGACCGCTGGGGCCGCGTTCTCGGCGCCGAAGCGCTGCTGCGCTGGACCCGCCGCGGCACGCCGGTACCGCCGACCGTGTTCATCCCGGTAGCCGAGGAGAGCGGGCTGATCCTGCCGCTGGGCGATTGGGTGCTGCAGCGCGCCTGCGAGTTGCTGGTAGCCTGGTCAAGCCGCCCGGCGACGCAGTCGCTGACCCTGGCCATCAACGTCAGCGCACGGCAGTTCGCCCTGCCGCACTTCGTGGACGGCGTGCGCCAGGCGCTGGCGGCCACCGGCGCCGATCCTTCGCGGCTGAAACTGGAAATCACCGAAACCACCATCCTGGACGACCTCGCCGAGGCGGCGGTCAAGCTCACCGCGTTGCGCGCGCAAGGCATCCGCATCTCGCTGGACGACTTCGGCACCGGCTATTCCTCGCTGACCTATCTCTCGCGCCTGCCGCTGGACCAGCTGAAGATCGACCAGTCCTTCGTCGCCTGCCTGCCGGAGGACGCCAACGGCGCGATGGTGGCGCAGACCATCATCGGCATGGGCCGCGGCCTGGGCCTGGAAGTGATCGCCGAGGGCGTGGAAACCACCGCGCAGCGGCAATTCCTGCTGACCCAGGGCTGCGACGTGTTCCAGGGCTACCTGATCGGCCGCCCGGTGCCGCCGGCGGAGTTCGAAGCCATGCTGGAGAAGGACCCGACCCCGGTCTGAAGCCTCCTGCCGCCGCGGCGCGCCAGCGACTTCAGGCGGCACGCGGCGACTCCACGCACCGTCAGGCAGCCAGCGCGGCGACGGAACCCGGAGGCTCGACGCGACCGAGTCGCGGGAGCGGTTGCCGCCTCCGCGGCGATCATGCACTCTGTCCCCGAACGCCGATCCGGGGGAAAACCATGCACGGAATCATCGCGGCCACGGCCGCGCTTGCGTTGGGTTTTGCGTTGGCCAGCGGCGCGGCAACCGCAACGGTGGCGCCCACGCGCACCGCGCAGGAGCAGCCCGCCGATCCGGCCGAGTACGCCGCGAAGCTTGTGCAGGAGGCGTTCGACGAGACCGGTCGCAACAGGACGGGTGCGGCCCAGGCAAAGCTGGAACTGGCGTTCCACAGCAGCGGCTTCGCCCAGTTGCCGGCGAACCTGCGTTATCGGGCGTTGCTGGTTGCGTGCATGATCGCCTACCAGGACGGGCAAGGCGACAAGGCGCATGAGCTGGCCGAACGCGCAACCAGCTTCGACGAGGCCGACGACAGGGCGTGGATGATCCGCTTGTCCAGCGCCTTCGACATCAAGAACTACCCGGATGCAGCCCAGAGCGTGATCGTGATGGCCCAGCGCTGGCCCGCCAGACTGGCCGATGTCTATGCCCCCGCGATCATGCAACTGCATCGCGAGCTGACCCGGGCGCAGCACACCGGCGCGGATCGCGACATGCTCGATGCGCTGTTCGAGGCCGGTTGGCGCAATGAAGACGTCGAACCCAGCGGGCTGTGGCGCGATCTGGCATTGCTGCACGTGGAGCACCACGACATCGCACGCGCCACCGCAGTGGCGCTGCGAATCGATTCGGCGCAGACCGCGCTGAGCATGCGGGTGGACAAGCGTTTCGACGCCATCACGGCCGGCCACCGCCAGGCTTTCGACGTCGATCGCCTGATCGCCAGCGAAATTGCCGCCGCGCAGGCGCGCATGCGGGCACACCCGGACCAGCTCAAGCCGGTCACCGATTTGCAGGGACTGCTCCTGCTCACTCGCCAGTATGCGCGCGTGCTCTCGATCAGCGACGCCGCCATCGAACACTCCGCGCAGGGCGACGGCAGCACGACGTACACGGATTTCAGCGACCGCTACAACTGGATACTCGACAACCGCTCCCGCGCACTCACGCGCTTGGGCCGCTTCGATGAGGCCGTGCGCGTGGAAGTGCTGGCTGCCCGCCGACCGGAACATGGCGCGATGAATGTCAGCCAGCTGATCAACCTGGCCAACCTGCAGGCCGAGCTGCAACGCCCCGACAAGGCAGCCGGGGTGATCGTCGAACTCGGCCAGATGAGCCCCTACGGTCGCATGCAACTGGAAAGCGTCAGGCTGAAAATCGCCATCGTCGCCAAAGACAAGGCCGCCACCGACCATGCCATGGCATATCTGCGCACGCATCGCGCCGACGCGATCGCCACCTGGCAAGACGCCCTGCTGCTCGATGGCGATCTTGACGCCGCCGCCGCCCTGCTGATCGAGCGCCTGGAAAAACCCGCCTGGCGCAACGACGCGCTGGTCGCCATGCAGCACTACGCCGAGATCACCGAAACGCCGCTGGAGAGACTGACCCACGATCGCTGGAACACCATCACCGCGCGAGTCGATGTGCAGACGGCCATGCAGAAAGTCGGGCGCGTGGAGACGTTCGGGATAACCACGGCGCTGCAGTAACAGGCAGGCCGCAGGAACGAACCCGTCAGGCACCATTGGCTTCGACGCCAACTCCCGCTTGAGAAAGTGCCTTTCGGCCCAGATGCTCTGGAATCCGCGACTTCCGGCATGTGGCCATGTTCGACACTTTCAGAAACTGGCGTGCACGGCGCACCGTGATGCGGCGCCCGATCGCCGAGGCGCTCTGGCGCGAGGCGCTGCAACGCTGCACCGCCGCGCGTCGGCTGGGCGCCTCGGACCAGGCCGCGCTGCGCGTGCTGGCCACGCTGTTTCTCGAACGCAAGTCGCTGGAACCGGTGGAAGGTTTGCCGCTGGGCGACGTCGAGCGCGTGCTGCTGGCGGCGCACGCCTGCGTGCCGATCCTGAAACTGGGCATGGACTGGTACGACGGCTGGCACAGCATCATCGTCTACCCGGATGCGTTCATGCCGCAGCGCCAGCAGGTGGACGCCGCCGGCGTGGTCCATCAGGGCCACAGCGTGCTGGCCGGCGAGGCCTGGGGCCGTGGGCCGGTGATCCTGTCGTGGGCGGACGTGCTGGAAAGCGGAAGCAGGCCCGGCCACAACGTGGTCATCCACGAGATGGCGCACAAGCTCGACATGCTCAACGGCGAGGCGAACGGCTTCCCGCCGCTGCACCGGCGCATGAATGCCAGGCGGTGGTCGCAGGTGTTCTCCGACGCATGGCATCGCCTGAAGCAGGCACGCAACAGCGGCGACGAGCTGCCGATCGACCCCTACGCGCTGGAAAATCCGGCCGAGTTCTTCGCCGTGTGCAGCGAGCAGTTTTTCGAGACGCCGGCCAATCTGCGCGAGCACTTGCCGGAGGTCTACCGGCAACTCGAACTGTTCTATCGCCAGCATCCGCTGTAGGCCGGCGCCCGCCGCTTCATGCCGACGACTGCAACTGCTCGGAGGAAATCACCGCGCAGCCGGGCGTCATCGCCAGCGCCGACTGCAGCAATGCCTGCGCGATCCGCGGCGCCGGGACGATACGCCAGCGTCGCGGCACGATCGGCGCCAGCACCTGCAACAGACGCATGCCGAGCTGCTCGCGCAGCCGCCGCCGCTCGCGCTCGCCGCCGATCAGCGAGGGTCGCAGCACGGTCAGCGAGGGATATCCCAGCGCCTGCACCGCCTGCTCCACCTCGCCCTTGGTGCGCAGGTAGAGATAACGCGACGCCGCGTCGGCGCCCAACGACGAGGTCAGCGCGAACGCCTGCGCGCCGCCGGCTCGCGCCAGTCGCGCAAATGCCAGCACGTAATCGAAATCCACCCGCCGGAACGCCGTCGGCGAGCCGGCATCGCGCAGCGTGGTGCCCAGCGTGCAGATCGCCGCATCGGCGTGCCACCATGCCGCACCGGCGGGCAGTCGTTCGAAGTCGACCACCGGATTCTCCAGTTTCGGATGCGGTGCCAGCGGCCGCCTGGTCGGCGCCACCACCCGGGTGACCGCGGCATCATCGAGAGCCAGGCGCAACACCTCGCGCCCGACCAGGCCGGTGGCACCGCACAGCAACACTCGCGACATGCATGCCTCCGGCCGATTCAGAAGCGCGACGAATGAATCTGACGGGTCGCCCATCCGGGCTTGCCCTTGCCCGCGCCGACCTGCGCTCCCGACGCCATCACGCGAGATGCCGAGGCCCGCGGGTTTGCCCGATCACGGCCCCAGCACCTGCGGCACGAAGGCGTGCCAGGCCGGCGCATCCCACAACAGCTGGACGGCGACGACCACGGGCAGCGACACGCCCAGCCAGACCACGTAGACCCTCGGTACCGATCGTTGGCGAATCGCATCCCACAGAAGCAGCGGCGACACCGCGAGCACGGTGTAAAGGTCGGTCGAGAGGGGGCCGGGATAGAGGGAGGGCAACCAGGTGATCCGGTCGATCGCCGCCTGCAGCGGCCACGCCGTCGCCAGGAACATCATCCGCTTGTGAAAGCCGGAGTCGGTGCGTCGCGCGCGCAGGGCCAGCCAGATCAAGACGGTGAAGAGCACGCCGGCTTTCAGCTGCAGCAAGGCGATATTGTCGAGGAACAGGAGCGTCTGCTGAAGTTGTTCGCGCACCGGCGACGGCGCGGCCTGCGCCCCGTTCCAGACCTGCCGGTAAATCGTCGGGACCAGGACGAAACCGGTGACGATGATGGCCGGAACCAACACGAAAGCGGTGCGCCCCAGCCACATGTGCCGCTCGCGCCGGCCGGTCGCCATCAGCCAGGACTGGACCAGCAGCAGCAGGAACGAGCCCATCAGCACCGCATGCACATGCAGCGCCGGCGGGAACGGCGGCCGTGCCCCGGCCCGGATCATGGCGAGTTTCTGCAGCGAGTCCGGCACGAATCCGGTCAGCGTGAGGGCGATGAACAGCACCGCCATGAAAACCCAGATCCAGCGGTCCACCGCCGCCATGACCTGCGAACGGCTGGACGGCTCCAGCGCTTGTGCGTAATGCGTGTTCACGACGCCCCCGGATGGTTCTACCCCAACGCGGATCGACCGGAACCGGCCAACTTGTCCGCCACGGTGCCGAAAGCCCGCCGAGCCCGCATGACACGGGGCACCGCTGGCTCGCCCCCAACCGGCACCGGCGGCGTTCGTGCCTGCCCCGGAACTTGCGCCCGCCTCTCCAGCCCCGCTTTCCGGTGCGGATGAATGCGGCTGGACACCTGCGCGCGTCGCGCATGGTGAGCCTTCCTCCACGCGTCCGCAAGAGCCGTCTGGACGGCCAAAACATGCCAGGGACAATACGGACATGGAAGGTATGAACGCGCAGACATTCCCCGCGCGCAAGGCGAAACGCCGGATACCCGTTTGCACAAAACCCGGCTACGCTGGCTGCCGCTTTTCCCTGCTCCGAACCGACCACGGGAGAACCATGATGATCCGTCAATTCCTGCTGCTGCCGCTGCTCGCTGTATTGCTGACCGCTTGCAACACGGCTCGGGAGACGGCCGGCGCGACATCCGCCGGCAACGCCGCCGCCCCGCCGCTGTTCGACACCTTCGGCGACCTGCACCGCGACGTCGCCACGCGCATGCCTGCCGCGCAACGCTATTTCGACCAGGGCCTGCGCATGGCCTACGGCTTCAACCACGAGGCGGCCGGGCGCTCCTTTGCCGAAGCGGCGCGGCTGGACCCGCAATGCGCGATGTGCGTCTGGGGCCAGGCGCTGGTGCTGGGGCCGAACATCAATCTGCCGATGGACCCGGCCCACGCGAAGGACGCCACCGCCCTCGCCACGCGCGCCGCGAGCCTGGCCACCACCGCGCGCCCGATCGACCGCGCGCTGATCCAGGCACTGCAAACGCGCTACGCCGACCCGGCGCCGGAAGATCGCGCACCACTGGACCGCGCCTATGCCGAGGCGATGGCGCGCGTGGTCGCACAATTCCCCGAAGACGACGATGCAGCGACCCTTTACGCGGAAGCGCTGATGGATCTCTCGCCGTGGGCGTACTGGGAAAAGGACGGTGCCCCGGGCCAGTTCACCCCGCACCTGCTCGGCGAACTGGAACGCGTGCTGGCGCGCAACCCGCGCCATATCGGCGCGATGCATTACTACATCCACGCTACCGAATCCTCGCCCGAACCGCAGCGCGCCGAACCCTGGGCCGACGCGCTGGCCGCGCTGGCGCCCGGATCGGGCCACCTGGTGCACATGCCCGCGCACACCTACATCCGCGTCGGCCGCTATCACGACGCCACCCTGACCAACCTCGCCGCCACCACGGCCGACAAGGATTTCCTGGCGATGTGCCGCGGCAGCAACGGCGTCTACCCGCTGGGTTACGTGCCGCACAACTGGCACTTCGCCACGATGACGACGAGCCTGACCGGCTCGCGCACGCTGGCGCTGCAGGCGGCCGAACAGACGGCCCGACGCGCCGACCGCGCCGCGATGGGCACGGCGCCGATGGAGTTCATGCAGCAGTTCGTGGTCACGCCGCTGCTCACCCGGGTCCGCTTCGGCGACTGGGACGCGATCCTGATCGATACCGCCGCATCAACGGAGCCGCCCTATCCGACGGCGATCCGGCATTTTGCCCGCGGCATGGCGCAGGCGCGCAAGGGCGCGCTGACCGAAGCCGCGCGCGAAGCCGACGCCCTGCATGCGATCGCCATCGATCCGGCCATGGCAAAGGTAAGCTTCTTCGACATCAACCAAGCCGACCACGTGTTGCGCGTGGCTGACGCTCTGCTGCGCGGAGAACTGCTGCGCACGCAGGGCAAGCACGCGCAGGCCATCGCCATGTTGCGGGAAGCGGCTGCCGCCGAGGATGCGCTCGCCTACAACGAACCAGCCGACTGGCCGCTGCCGGTGCGTCCCTACCTCGGTGCCGCGCTGCTCGAAGCAGGCGATGCCGCAGGCGCGGTCGAGGCATTCAACCAGGACCTGAAAGCCTACCCGCTCAACGGCTGGTCGCTGTTCGGCCTGGCGCAGGCGCAGCAGCAACTCGGCCAGGTCGACGCTGCGCGCGAAACGTCGAAGCAGCACGCGGCCGCATGGCAGTGGGCCGATGCGCCGCTGACGGCGGCGCGGTACTGACAGCAAAGAGCGTCTTCGCACTCTCATCGGGCCGTCATCCCGGCGTGCGCGGCTGCCTGCAACCATCCGGCGCGATGGCGCCGACGCCGCGCCACCCGGGGACTCCACGTTCGCGCGGGCGTCCGCTCGCGGGCTCCGGCGGTTGGGAAGTCGACGGGACCGTGGCGGCGCAACGCGTGCAACGCCGTGATGTCGGTTGTTCCGGGCACGCTTCGCCGTGCATGCGCCATGGCCCGAACACCGCCGGGCGGCGACAAACGCTTTCCCGTCCGGTTACCCTGCCGAAGCCGCACCGGCTCCGCCGGCCGCGCGGCGCGCGCCATCCCGGGCCTTTCGCATGTTGAGCAGCATCCGCACCACCGCACCGCTATTGTCGAGCACCGTGTTCCTGTTGATGGGAGTCGGCCTGCTGCATACGCATATCGCGTTGGAGGGCGAGGCGCTCGGCTTCTCCGTCGCGATGATCGGCATTCTGACCTCGGCCTACTACACCGGCTTCCTGGTCGGCACCTACACGGTGCCCAGGCTGACGCATCGCTTCGGCCACATCCGCACGTTCGCGTTCTGCACCTCGCTGCTGGCGGTGGTGGTGCTGATGCAGGCGCTGACCTCGGCCTACGCGGCGTGGCTGGTGTTGCGCGTGCTGCAGGGCCTGCTGCTGGTAGGCCTGTACGCGATCATCGAGAGCTGGCTCAACACCGCCGCCGATCCGAGACATCGCAGTTCGGTATTCGCCGTCTACATGATGCTGAACCTCGGCGCCAGCGCGATCGCGCAGCAATTTCTGCACATCGGCGGCGAGGGCTTCGTGTTGTTCTGCGTGGTGGCGATCCTGGTCTGCGCGGCGAACCTGCCGGTGGTGATGACCCCGCAGCCGCAGCCGTCCATCCATGCCGCGCCGCGCGTCCAGGTCGGGCGCATGTTCCGGCTGGTGCCGACCGCGCTGGTCAGCGCACTGATCTCGGGCATGGTGCTGGGCGCGTTCTGGGGCCTGCTGCCGTTGTATGCGGCCGCGCGCGGTCTCGGCGCGGCCGAGGTCGGTACCTACATGAGCGTGGCCATCGCCGGTGGCGTGGTGCTGCAGTTGCCGCTGGGACGGCTGTCCGACCGCATCGACCGGCGCCTGGCGCTGGCCTTGATCAGCGCCACCGCGGCGCTGGCGGCGCTGATCAACCTGGTGTTGCCGAACGCCGGCCATACCGTCGCGATGCTGCTGGTGTTCGCCTTCGGCGGCATGAGCTTCGCGGTGTACCCGATCGCGGTGGCGCACCTGGTGGACTACCTGCGTCGCGACGAGCTGCTGTCCGGATCAAGCACGGTGCTGCTGGTCAACGGCATCGGCTCGGCGGTGGGGCCGCTGCTGGCGGGCACGCTGATGAGCCTGACCCGGCCGACGCTCCTGTTCGGCTGGTTCGCGGTGCTCGACGGCCTGCTGGCCGGCTACGCGCTGTACCGTTTCATGCGCCGCAAGCGCGAAGTGACGCCGGACGACAACTTCGTGCCGCTGGTGCACACCACGCCGGGCGCGATGGACATGCATCCCGATGCACCGCCGCGGCCGCAAGAGGTGGCCTGAGGCACTCGCCCCTCAGCGCGCAGCCGACGCAACCTTCGGCCTGGCCGCCTTCGCGCTGCCGCGCCCCTCGCCCCCGCGCTGCTTCGCCGCGTCCTCGCGCAGGCACTCCTCCAGCCGCGCCAGCGACGACTGGTGCCGGTCGCGGGGCATGACCAGGAAGGTCTTCAGGCGCGCCAGGCGTGGCGCGATATCGCGCGTGGACAGGACGTTCTTCTGCGGAAACACTTCCAGCACCGAACGCGGCAGCAGGCCCAGGCCCACGCCGCCTGCCGCCGCGGCCAGCATGCCGTGGTAGGAGGCGAATTCCAGCACGTGCGCCGGCACGATGTGCCGCGATTCCAGCCATTGCTCGAACCGCCTGCGGTAGGCGCAGCCGGCCTTGTGGTAGACCAGCACGGCGCCGCCGGCCAGGCGCCGGGGTTCGTCCAGCAGCATGCTGTCGCGCGCCCCCACCAGCACCAGCTCCTCCTCGTACAACGGCACGCTGCGAAAGCGCGTGGTGTCCACCGCCTCGCCGACGATGGCCGCGTCGAGGCCGCCCGACTGCACGTCCGCCACCAACCCGTGCGACGAGGTGGTGGAGAGGTTGACCCAGACCTGCGGATAGCGGCGGTGGAACCGCGCCAGCGGATACGGCAAGCGGCTGGCCGCGATGCTTTCCATCGCACCCAGCCGGATCTTGCCGCCGGGCTCGTCGCTGCGCACCGCAGTGCGCGTCTGGTCAGCCAGTTCGAGCAGACGGCGCGCGTGGTCGATCAGGGTCTCCCCGGCCACGGTCAGGCGCAGGCGCTGGCCGTCGCGGTGGAACAGCGTCATGCCCAGCGAGGATTCCAGCTGGTGGATGCGGCTGGTGATGCTGGACTGCGCGCGATGCAGCCGGGTCGCGGCGCGGCCGACGCCACCGGTTTCAACCACGGCCAGGAAGGCTTCCAGTTCGCGCAGGTCCATGTTCGGTTTCTTCGATGCAAGTGATCGGAATTATTCGTTTTACTCGATGTTCCAGCAAGCCTAGCATGCCATCGCAACCTGGCGATCCGGAGATGGCATGAGTTCCCCCTTGCGTTCAGCGCTGGCCGGCATGGCGATACTCGCCCTGGGGCTAGGCGTCGGCCGATTCGCGTTCACGCCGCTGTTGCCTCTGATGCAGGCCGACGGCCTGAGCCTGGTCGATGGCGGGTGGCTCGCCTCGATCAACAACATCGGCTACATGCTCGGCGCGCTGGCCTGCATCGCGGTGTCGATGCCGCAGCGTGCCGCGCTGCGCGGCGGCGTGCTGCTGCTGGCGCTGGCCACGCTGGGCATGGGCGTGACGACCTCGCTGGCGCCGTGGATGCTGTGCCGCTTCGCGGCGGGCGTGGCCGCCGCCCTGCTGATGGTGCACGGCGTGGCATGGGGCATGGCCCGGCTGCGCGCGCAACGGCACGCCGGCCTGGAATCGCTGCTGTTCAGCGGGCCGGGCGTCGGCATCGCCGTGACCGGGATCCTGGTGGCCGCCATCCACGGGCCGGCCATGGATGCCACGCGCTGGTGGCTGGTTTTCGGCGCCCTGACCGCGATGGTCGCGCTGCCGTTGTGGCGTCCGCTGGCCGCGCGGGAAGGCGCCGCGGCCCCGATGGCCGCGGGCGCCCCAGGCCAGCGCGGCACGCCGTGGGCGCTGGTTCTGATCTACGCCCTGCTGGGCTTCAGCTACATCATCCCGGCGATCTTCCTGCCGCTGATCGCCGACGCCCGCTTGCACCTGCCAGCGCTGCGCGAATGGTTCTGGCCGCTGTACGGGGTGGCGGCGGTGCTGGCCACCTGGCTGACGGGCGCGCTGCCGGCGCCGCGCAGCAACTATGCGGGATTGGCGCTTTGCCTGCTGTCGCAGCTGCTGGGCATCGTGCTGTGCCTGTACCGGCCACGGCTGGAGAGCCTGCTGCTCGGCACCGCGCTGCTCGGCGCCATGTCCATGCCGTCGGTGATGTTCACCATGCGCGAGGCCAACCGGCTGGCCGGCGACCATGCGACGCGCTTGATCGGCGCGCTGACCGTCGCCTTCGGCATCGGCCAGATCGCCGGGCCGATGGTGGCCGCCACCCTGGCCACGCACCGCGACGGCTTCGACGCGCCGCTCGAACTCGCCGCGATCGCCACCGCCATCGCGTTGCTGACCGCACTGGCCGTCATGCGCCGTCGCTCGCCGCGGCCGGCGGGGAACAAGGTGGCAGGGACGATCTGAGTTTTCGCGCCCGCCCTCAACGACGCGCAAATGCCAGCACGGCTGCCGCCACTGCCTGCGGTTGCTCCTCGGGCGCGAAATGACCGCAGCCGGGCAACTGGTCGCCGCGCACGTCGCGCACGCCAGCCTCGCGCAGGCCCTCGACGTAGCGATCCAGGGCAATGCCGCGTTCTTCCGCGCCGCGCAGGTAGAGCACCGGCGTGTCGACGCGGCGTTCCCGGACGTCGCGCGTGTCGCAGGCATCCTGCTCGAAGGCGCGGTACCAGTCGAAGCCCGCCCGCAGCGCCGACGGGCGGGTGTACGCCGGGGCGTGCAACCGGGCGCGGGCCTCGGCACCCTCGGGCCGCGCCGACAGCGCGCGCTGGAACCAGGCGAAGTACTCGGCCTCGCGGCCGGCCACCAGCGTCTCGGGCAATCCCGGCACGGCATGGAAGGCGAAGTGCCAGATGTGCGGATTGGCGACGACCTCGTCCCACGGCGCCACGCCCGGAATGGCCGTGTTCATCACCACGGCGCGCGCCACCACGCCCGGATGCCAGCGCAGCAGCGCGTGCGCCACCATGCCGCCCACATCGTGTCCCACCACGGTCACCCCCGCCAGGTCCATGCGCTCGATCAGCGCGCCCACGCAGTCGGCGATCGTGCGCTTGGCGCCGCTGGCCGGCGGCGTGACCGAACCGCCGATGCCCGGCAGGTCGATCGCAACCACATGCGCCTCGCCGTGCAGCAATGTCATCACCGGCTCGAACGCCGCCCAGCTCTCCGGCCAGCCATGCAGGCACAGCAGGCAAGTGGCCGCACCGGGATCGCCTGCCTCGGCGACGTGCAACGTCATGCCGTCGATGGTTTCGTGTCGGTGTCGGATCGCGGGCTCGGCCATGGCTTCGTCTCCCGTCGGCAATGCTCCGCAGAGCCTACCGGCGCGGCGATGACCGTCGCGTCGATGTGCCCGTATCGGTCTGGCGGCCCATCGGCGATTGAGCAACCACGCCTTTCGGTAAGCCCATCGAGGTGACGCACGAAGACGCTGGAGTGTGGAAAAAGGTACGGGGAATTTCCCCATTTTCCACACGGGTGCCGGAGACTATCCTGCTCCGCACTCACCCAAGCCGCGCCACCCATGAGGAACGCACCATGCTGTCGAAACTGATCAAGGTTCTGGAAGTCGCCACCGTCGTGATCAATGCGGCGAAGATGATCACCGATGCCGTCACGGCCGCGAAGAGCCACTGACGGACGGCGCCCACAACATGGCAAGGACCGCACCTTTCCAATCCGTCGCCCTGGACATCGTCGACTGGATGTTCTTCAACCAGCTGCTGGTTCCCGGCATCCCGGGCGACCGGGAAAGGCAGTGGCTGCAGGACCTCGTCGGCGAGTTGCGGAAGGCCGTCCGCGAGACCGGCGCCATCGGTGCCGAGGCGGAACGCTTGAAGCATGCGGCCCTGTGCCTGCTGGAAATCCGCCTGGGCGAGGCCCGGGAAAAGGCCAACTACACCGCATCCATGGCGCTGCCCGACGGCCTTACCCACAAGATGCTCCTGGATGCGGCCCATCATGCCTCCAACGTGTTCCAGGGCATGGTGCTCGCGCTGTGCGGGAAGACGGACGGCATCGACGCCGCCACCGTGATCGGGATATCCGACCGGCTGCTGGGCAAGTTCGGCCGATCGAGCGCGCTGGTCGGACACCGGCTGACCGAACGCGCCCTGCTCATGGAATACCCCTGCGCCGCGCGCGATTTCTTCCTGTGCATGGCGGGCATCGGCATCATCTCCAGCAAGAAATGCGATCCGGAAAAAGGTCTCTCGGGGACGAACGTCATGTCGGTCGCGCGCATAGCGATGCTGTGCGAGCTCGAAACGATACGGCACTGGATGATGGGCAGCACGAGCCTGAAGGTCAGCGATGAAGTGTTGATGCGGGAAAGCGAGGAGCTGCCCAGCAAGGCGGTGGAGGCGCTGCTGGATCGGCTGTCCTTTTACCGGAGGCTGACGCACGGGAAAGACACCGGCCTGCTGGCCCTGCTTCCGGGCACGTTGGAGAGCCGGGAAAAAGCTGCCGCGTTTCTCCTCGGTTTCGGCAGGCGCTGGAAACGCAGCCGCATGATCGACCGGACCCTGGGGGGATGGATCGGCATGCTCGGCGCTGGCATGGTCCGCGCCCGCAAGAGGGACATGCCCGAAAAGCCCATCTACGTGGAGAGCCACAACGCGGGCTCCATCACCGACCTGATCTCGAAGGAGCTGCGCACGCTCGGCTGCACCGTTTCGGCCAGGACCGTGTACGAAGGGCATCAGTACCTCGCCGCCAACATCCAGCCCAAGCTTGAGCACTATTGGCACACGCAGCGCGCCGCGCGCGGGCTGCCAAGCGCGTACCCCGATCTGAGCTACGACATCGCCGTGGTGGGGGCCGCGTCATGACCCCGGGGAAAAAAACAAGCGGACAAGCCGGCACCTCCAGCAACGCCGACCGGGAGGGCGACGCGGACATCCATCGGCCGAAGGCATCGCCATTCGGCAATGGCTGGATGGCGATGCCTTCCTACACCGCCAAACCCGGATCGCCCTCCACCGCCGTCTGCCGCATCCGCGGCCGCTCGCCGGCTTGCCACAGCGGCACTTCGTGGCGGACGCGGTAGCGCAACGGGCCGCCGTCCGGGCGCGGGCTGCGTTCGATCGGGCGCGGGATGCAGACGAAATCGGTGACCATCGTGTCGGCGTCGACGCGCACGGTCGCGTAGCCGTGGCCGCCCATGTCGACGAAGGTCAGGTGCGGAGCCAGCTCGGGATTGCTGGCGGCATGTGCTTTCTGGAGGTCGCCGCTGCTGGCGTATGCCAGCGCCGAACGCACGCCGTGATGCATCAGCAGGTTGACGGTGGGTTGCGCCGGCCCGTCGCCCGGGTTGGCGATGTACAACGGGCGCAGCGGATTGTCCTTCTTCAGGCCGTGTTCGTAGCCTTCGACCAGCCCCGGTGAAATGAGCGAGCCGCCCACGAAGGTCACGCCCACCGGCTCGAACGCGGCGGGCGGCAAGGCCTTGGCGGCGTAGCCCGCCCAGAAGCTGTGGCGGTCGCCCGAGACGATCGCGAAGCCGGTGATGCCGTGGTCGCGCACGGTGTCGAAGATCTCCGCGCGCTCGTGGTACGCGCCGCCCCAGTCGCTGGTGCCCATGAGTGCAAAGCCTGCGCCAGACCACTCGCCCAGCGCGGGCGGAAGATGCTGCGGATCCACGCGCCAATCGGGCGTGCCCAGCGAATTGCCCCAGATCTTCCAGGTAGCTTGCGCGCTGCGCAGGCGGTCGAGGAACCAGGCTTTCTGCTTCGCCCCCAGCAGCGTCTGTGGCGCTTCATGGGCGCGGTAGTTGGCCACGCTCCTGCCGCGGAAAGACAGCTTCGCCGGCGGATGGCCGCCGGCGTAGTCGCGGCCGCCGTCGAGCTGCATAGCCAGTTCCTCGGGTACCCAGCCCAGCTTGTCGCCTTCGAACAGCGGGTTGATTTCGTCGTGCGAACCCGGGTCGCGCGAGCGGAAGCTGTGCTGGTCGGTGAGGATCAGGTCGATATGCCGGCCCCAGCGCAAGGCTCGGTACACGACCAGGCTGTTGATGGCGGCGAGGTTGTTGGCTTCGCGGCCCAGTCCGTCATCGTCGAATGCCGTGACCGGCGTGTCGACCACGTGCGGCGCCACGAAGCTGTCCAGGCTCGCGCCCGGCGCCGCCACCCGCGCCGGCTGGTACTCGAACCAGGCCTGGTTGGCCGCGACCTTGAGCGTTTGCGCCGGCACCAGGCCCTGGCCGAATTCTTGGATCGACTGCCAGCCCTGCCAGGAGAATTCGTGGTTGTCCCACACCGCCACGAACGGCCAACGCGCGCGCGCATCCTGCAGGTCCGGGTCCTGCAGGTAGGCGTGGTAGAGCGCGCGGTAATCCTCGAGCGAGTCCGGCGCCCAGAAGCGGTTGTTGGCAACCGTCTTGCCTTTCGGGAAGCGGACCGGGAACTTGATGCGACGGTCGTAGCGATGGCCGTCTTTCACCTGGTCGGGGTATTGCACGACTTCGTAGATGAAGTCGCCCAGGTGCAGCACGAAGCCGATCCTGTCCTCGGGCGCGGCGCGTTCGTCCTCGAAGATCATGCGCCGATACGCGTTCAGGGCGCCCTCGCACACGTCCTGGCAACTGACGAAGGCGAAGCGCGCCGGCCGCGCATCGTCAGGCGCGGGAGCCGTGATCGTGCGGCCGATCCGGCTGCCGTTGCCTTCCTCGTCAACGAAGCGATACCAGTATTCGCGCGCCGATGGCAGTTGGCCGACCAGCACCCGACAGGTCCAGTCGGACGCGGCCGACACCTGCGCCGCCGTGCTCGCGATCACCTTGGCGAAGTCCGGGTCCTGCGCCACTTCGACCCGCAGCGTGGCGCTCTTGCGCGCGTCCGCATACGGGCGCCGCGTCCACAGCAGGACGCTGTTGTCATCCGGATCACCGGAGGCGACGCCTTGCGGATACAGCTCCCGCCGTTCGCGCCAGCCGCTCGACGACGGCCGCAGCGGCGTGCAACCCAGGGCCAGCGCCGCGCCCAGCGTGGCGGAGAGCTTCAGGAACTGTCGGCGGTCCATGGTTGGCATGAGGTCCCCTCCCCGCGGCGGATCGCGATGAACGATGCGCGGAACGCTAGACCTGATCGAGGGCCGAGGGAGTGTGCCGGAAGTACCGGGAGGCGCCGGAGCGAGCATGCAAGGCCGAGCGGAGCGCGGTGTACCGACTCAGCCGCGCAGGCCAGTGCGCCACCGCCAACGGAGCAGGCAACGTCGATGATCCTCGTCGCCCAGGAAACACGGCAGACGATTGTTGCCCCGCTGCACCACGTGCTGCGCAACGCCGGCGAGATCGAAACGAGGAAGTCGGCCATGTCCGACACGATCACGCCTTGCGTTCTCCGCGACGCTCAGCGCGCGCCGTACCCCACCCTCACCCCGGTAGCCAATCCACTATCAGAAATTGTTCCTGGGACCTTTTCAGCGCAGGCAAGCCTCCAGGAATACGTTCAATTGACCACGTCCCCTTTGATGGGGGAACCCACATAAGCGGAAAACCCATTCCCGAAGGCAGCGGCAACCTGATGACGCGGGAACTCCCGGAGCAAGGCATAAATCGTGGCGACCAAGGCGTAATTGACAAAGCGTTCCGCATTTTCGACGATGAACTTGCCGATATCCTGCGGCGTGAACCTGACCAGCACGAGCGTTCCAAGCTCATACTTGTCGCGCCCCTTCGCGCTCGCCCACAACTCCCTGACATACCCGGACGTGACCTTCTCGTTCCTGACCTTCCGGAAATCGGCCACACCCAGCATGCTCCATTCGTAGTAGTCGGTGTCCAGAACCAGCGAGTGAAGGGATATGGCTCGATTTTCTCCGGGGTTCAGATTGACGCCAAGTTCTTCAGCCAGACCTCTATGTGCCGTTACGTAGGGATTCGGCTTGCCGTCTGCCCTGTCCACATCCCGTTCGTCCATGCCCTCGACGACCCCGCAGGCGATTTTTCCGGCATTGACCGCCGTTTGATGGCTGCGCTCGGCAAAAACCATGTCCCCGTCCAGGGTAATGACCGCAAGCGAGACGCCAAAAGAGTTGCTGAAGAAGGGATGGACGTCATTTGCCTGCCGTTCCAGCACGGACTTTCGGACGTTGGCAGGCAATTTTTGATAAACACCGGTTCTTGTACGTTGCGTCAGATAATCCGTCTGGGCGAACGACAGATTCAACCCGCTTGCCTCATTCATTCCGTCACGAAACTGGTGATAATGCTTCAGCCCGAATTTGGTCCCGTTGAATATTTTCCTTGACTCCAGCATGTCCTGCCAGTGCTGTTTCGAAGCGATCCACTGCTCCTTGTACGCATCATCCACCTCCGTGTCTCCGTGGATCCATTCCGATTCCGACTGCAAGGTGGCGACGATGTTCTTCTCGTCTATGCCCCGTGGATCGAATGCCGCCACGAAAATCGACGACCTGATGCCGCAAAAGGAAAAATTCTTACCGTTCTGCTTGGCTATCAATGCCGCGGACCGGGATCGGTTCCTGCGAATGAATACCTGGGATTCCAGCCATCCGAGGACGCGGTCTGCATATCTCTGGATAATGGCGCCGGCCAACGCACCAAGCACGAATATAATGACCTGATTCATGAGCCACTGATCCAGCATGAAAAAACCTCCGTAACCCAGAATAAGGGAAAATGACACGGGGGACAATTTAAGCGACGGAACAGGCGGACAGCCGACCCTCGCGCCTACGCGTGGTCACTGCACCACCGCGTCGGGCAGCAGCCGCAGAAGCTCTTCGGAAGGCATGGGATGGGCAGGTATGTGCTGATCATGCTCACCGATGCGCCATCTTCCAGTCCAGCCCCTTGGCGGGATGCCGGGGCCGAAAAAAAGGGAAAAAGGGAACGTGGGCAATCAGGGGCAGGCCTGCCGGCGGCAGGCATGCCGACCCAACCTCAGGCACAGGCGCTTCAGTGCGTTGTGGCAAGGACGCTTCAAGTCCTGCCTGGTGCAAAGCGAACGCTACCTGCTGACCGTCATGCGCTGCATCGAGCTCAACCCGGTATGCGCCGCCATGGTCGAGCCGCCGCAAGACTACGTTCCCTCTAATTCGTTTGTTGCGGCGTCGTACCCGCCGCGATTGGCGCCGGAACGGCCACCACCCGGTTTCCGCCCTGCTCCTTGGCGCGGTAGAGCGCCCGGTCCGCACGTTGCAGCACGGTTTCCTGGTCGTCCCAGCTCTGGAGCAACGTGGCCCCAAGCGATGCGGTCACCTGCCCGGCAGGCGCGACGGACAAGTCGGCGATCGCCAACCGCAGGCGTTCGGCCACCCGCTGCAAGCCGGGCGCATCGACGTTCGGCACGATCACCAGGAATTCTTCGCCACCCCAGCGCGAGATGGTTTTGCCCGCGCGCAGCAGCCCCTGGCAAGCATCGGCCACCGCCTGCAGCACCTTGTCGCCCATCGGATGACCGTGCGTGTCGTTGATCGCCTTGAACTTGTCCAGGTCCAGCATGATCACGCCGGCAGGGATTCGTTCGCTCAGCACCTGGCGCAACATCTGCTCGCCGAGCAGACGGCTCTGCACGCCGGTCAGCGGATCCCGGCGCAGCATGACCTCCATCCGGTCCCGTTCCAGGGCCAGTCGCCTGATCTTGCCGACCAGCGCCCGCTGCACCGGCAGCAGCACGACGACCATGATGCTCGCCGGGCCATACGCCATCAGCAGATCCCGGCCCCGCGGCGACCACATTTCCTGCCCATGCAACAGCAGGTAGACCAGCACCGGCAGCGCGATCAGCACCCAGCTCAGCGCGGCCATGAGAAAAGCCAGCCGGCCGGGGACGAAGATCATCAGCATGGCCAGGAACACCACGAACAACGACGACACGGGCGGCAGGATCTCGATCAACTGCACGCCGGGCGTCAGGGTCGCCTGCAGAGTGTAGAGCCACGCCGGCGCCACGAGCGCGACGCCCGCGGCCAGCAGATCGATTCGCACGATGCCGAGTACCCAATCCGGACGCCGCACCAGGGCCGTGATCAGACCGACACTGAGCACGCAGAAGGCGGGAGGAACGACCAGATCCATCATGCGATGGATGGGCGCGAGCCAATGGATCAGGGTGGCGCAAGCGCTGGCGAACAACGTCAACGCCAGCATGATCATGACCGCGATGCGGACGTAGCGCTCGTCGGGGTCTTGCGCTTGCGGCATGGGGCTCCTGAAATCGTTGGCGCGCTCAATGGAACCCGCCTTCCGGACGAAACTCTCGCCGGCACGCAGGCATGCCTGCATTATCGGTCGGAAAACCGGCCACTTGAATCCGGCCGCGCAAACGGGGCGCAGGAAGTCAGGCGACGCGAAGGCTGGCTCATTGCCCACGCGCCGCGCCTCCTCCGCAGGTCCGAGATCACGCGCAGCCGGTCACGACACCCCACGCCAGTTCCCTTGAGTCGGGAGCGACAGCTCTGACGCGCACCGAAGCTTGTCGAACATGGCTCAGCCAAGTCGTCGGCGACGACGGGTCGACCGCCACTCGCCAGCGACCGCAAGGCAGCAACGGGCACTTGCCTTCAGGCCATGGCAGAGAGAACTTCAGACCACTGCCACACTCCCGAACCCAGTGCCGGCCGCGCGCCTCCGCCGCCATAGAAGGGGCGGAGTCGACTTTCTACAAACCATTTGCAGCTGAAGTGCGCTCTGACCCCTGTTTGCCCCCTGTTTGTCGCCGCCACCCTTCCCCGGTCAGCGATCGACCCTGCCGGGCAGCGACAGATCGCCCGAGGCGACCTTGAATACGTCGGCAACGCACAGCAGCGGATCGTGCACGCTGGCGTTGACGCGCAAGGCGGCAGTGACACCGTCGAAACCGGCGTCGTCGACGGCGCCGATGTCGTCGAACGGCACCCGGACCTCCAGCGAATGTCCGTCGAAGACGGGGCTCCAGCCGGGGCTGTCGATCAGGATCGGCAGCCCCGGCCACGTCCTGGGCAGCCGCGGCTTGCTGCCCTCGGCGATGTCGACGACCTTCAGCGCACCCTTGCCGCAGGCATCGTCGGATTGCAGCACCACCCAGTGCGAGTGCCACAGGTCGCCGTCGTTGCCGGGGTCGCCGTCGCCGTTCTCGTCGAACAAGGGTGTGTCGTCGAAATCGGGATGCGCGGTGACCGCGAACGCGAGGATGCCGCTGCCGTGCTCGAAGCCGACCACGTAGGGATCGAGCGTGGTCGGCCACACGTAGGAGAACACGCTGCTGCCGGCGAGCCTGCCGGTCTTCGCCGGCTTGCTGTCGCCGGCCTTGCCGGATACGGCGATGTGAAACGTGGCGATGTTGCCCTTGGTGCTGATCCGGGTATGCACGATGTCGAACGGCGCCTGCACGGCCTTGGCCGGTGCGCTGGCGATGCCGCCGGCGTGCCTGCTGCCATCGTGGGCGAAGCTGGCCGAGCCGCCCAGCAGCAGTGCCACGGCGATGGCAAGACGCGTGCGGGCGCCGAACGGGTGGCGTGGATGCAACGGCGGGTGTGCGGACATGACAACTCCTCATCGGGGGATGTGCCGCCTTGGCGAGTGCCTGGCGGTGTGCGGATAGCGTCACCCCGCAGCGCCCTTCATAAGTGTTATTTTGTCCATGAAATGCCACCGATCGTCCAGGATACGGAAGCAAACCATGGCCAGCCTCGATCGCTTGTCGCCACTGATGGAGCGTTTCCACGTGCGGGCGCACCTGTTTCATGCCGGGGCGCTGTGCGGGTTGACGCAATTCGATGCCAGGCCGGGACGAGGTTTCCTGCACGTGTTGCGGCGGGGCGAACTGGTGGTGACGCATCGCCCGCGCAGTGGTGTATCGCGCCGCATCGAGGTTGCCGAACCGAGCTTGTTGTTCTACCCGCGCCCGCTGGCGCACAGCTTTCACAACGCACCGGCCGAGGGCTCGGATTTCGTCTGCGCCACGCTCGATTTCGATGGCGGCGCGCAACATCCGCTGGCGCGCGCCTTGCCGTCGCTGCTGGTGCTGCCGCTGCGGGCGGTGGACGGTCTGGAGCACACGCTGGCGCTGCTGTTCGCGGAAGCCGAGCGGGTGCGCTGCGGCCAGCGCCTGCTGGCCGACCGTCTGTTCGACGTGCTGGTGCTGCAACTGCTGCGCTGGCTGCTCGACCACCCCGCAGAGGCGAAACTGCCGCCGGGCATGCTGGTCGGCCTGTCGGACCCGAAGCTGGCGCGCACGCTGACGGCGATCCACGAGCAACCCGGCGCGGACTGGTCGCTGGCCACCATGGCCGAGACCGCCGGCATGTCGCGCAGTGCGTTTGCCGCGGCCTTCAAGCATCACGTCGGCCACACGCCGGTCGAATACCTCACGCAATGGCGCATTGCCATCGCGCAGGTGATGCTTCGCCATGGCGCTTCGTTGAAGACGGCGAGCCTGCGGCTCGGCTATCGCAACGCTTCGTCACTGTCGCGCGTCTTCACTCAGTCCGTGGGCATGTCGCCGCGCGCGTGGTTGCGTAAGGAGCCAAAACCAAAACAGGGGGCAGAGTAGAATTTTCGACGAGCCTCGTGGGCCTTCCCTCTCTGGCCACACCGGACACAACGCCTCCACCACCTCCATCGGTACCCGGCGCAAGGTACTCGGCATGCGGGGTCAACCGGGATCGGTCCGCTCGCCGACCTTTGCGCCATGGCTCGACCACGGCCAGTCGCCCGGTTGCGACACCACCCACGCACGAACCGGATCGAGTTCGATATGGCGGCTGCAGGCAAGGAAGCAACACCACCGAGCCCACCAGGCTCGCCTGCAGTGTCCTTCCCACAGCGTCCATGTACGGCCGTGCCGTCCGTCCCCTCACCCCAGACGCCGCCGGAAATTGTCCTCTGCACCTTTTCCGCTCTTGACCTGCATCAACACCGCCGCCCGCCGCCATCCCAACATGGAGCCCACGACCACCTCGCCAGGCGGAGGACAAGCCATGACACCCGCCAACCGCATGCTCATCGTCTGCTACAGCCGCAGCGGCACGACCGCGCGCGTCGGCGATGCCCTGGCCCGGCGCCTGGGCACGGACGTGGTGATGATCCAGGACCAGCGGACGCATGGTCGCGTGTCCGTCTGGCGGGCCATGCTCGATCGCCTGTTCAACACCCTGCCACCCATCGCCCCGATCGCGACGCCACTGGATAGCTATGACCTGATCGTGCTCGGAACCCCGGTCTGGGGAGGGCGTGCCGCAGCCCCGATGCGCCGGTTCCTCAAGGACTACGGGCCGAGCCTGCCTGCGGTGGCATTCTTCTGCACCATGGGCGGCAGCGGAGCCGCAAGCACCTTCGAAGACATGCAGGCGCGGCTGGGCAAGCCGCCGCGCGCCAGCTGTTCGTTCGACGCCAAGGCGCTGAACAACGGCAGCTACCTGGGCGCGCTCGATCACTTCGCGATGCAGCTGGCCGGCGATGCGCACTCGCCGCTTCCACGCCAGCCGGCACCCGGCGGCATCCCCATGCACCGTTAGGTGAGCAAAGGCGGGGGCACCGTGCATTTCCCCGGCAGGTGCTCGTCTGCGCAGCGTCCTGGAAAAGCCACGCACCGAGGAGGAAACAAGCCAGCCCCCTTTTGGGGGCCAAGGCACCAAGACCGCGCAATCCCTTCGCATCCTACTGCCCGCCAGGCCAATCGCACGCTGTCGGAAAGTGCACTCTGACCCGGGCTTTGCTTGTGCCAGAATTCCGGCTTCAATCCATCGGGCGATGCATAGATGAAGACCATCGGGCTGATCGGCGGGATGAGCTGGGAATCCACTCTGCACTACTACCAGCGCATCAACGAGCTGGTTGCCGCACGCCTGGGCGGCCTGCATTCGGCCAGGTTGCTGCTGTGGAGTGTCGAGTTCGCCGAGATCGCGGCCCTGCAACACGCCGATGACTGGGATGCCGCCGGCCGCGTCCTCGCCGATGCCGCGCGCCGGCTGGAAAACGCCGGGGCCGAAGGCCTGTTGATCTGCGCCAACACGATGCATCGGGTGGCGCCTGCGGTCGAGGCGGCCGTCAGCGTTCCCGTGCTGCACCTTGCCGACATCACCGCCCGTGCCTTGCTGGCCGATGGCCACCGCCGCGCCGCGTTGCTCGGCACGCGCTTCACCATGGCCCAGCCGTTCTACCGCGAACGGCTGGAACGCCACGGCCTGTCCATCAGCGTGCCGACGCCGGAAGAACAGGACACGCTGCACCAGATCATCTTTGACGAGCTGGTGAAGGGACGCGTGGAAGCGGCATCGCGCGAACGTTTCATCACGATCATGCGCCGGATGCACACCGCGGGCGCGCAGGCGGTGATCCTCGGCTGCACCGAGTTCGGCATGCTGCTGCGCGCAGAGGACGCGCCGGACATCCCGCGCGTCGACACCACCGAACTGCACTGCCAGGCCGCCGTGGACTGGATGCTCGCGGGACATTCCGGTTACGAAGGTGCGAGCTGATCGAAGTCGAGTCTCACCGCTGCTTCGACCATCGGTCCTGTTCATGCCACGGCAGGCACGCCAGGCACTTCCAGGGATGCCGCTCCATCACCCAGCAAGAGGTCTGGTCGGGACGACGTCAAAGCCATGGTCGAAGTTGAAACGCGACGCTTCGCCGGTGGGGCTCGTGCGCCGTCCCTCGCGCGACAGTTCAAACGGTTGTAAGTGAACCTGACCCTGAGGTTTGTGACCCTGAGGTTTGCCGAAGGGCAGAAATTGTCCCCGACACCTTGTTGTGTCTTACCACTTTGTTGTGTCTTACCACTTTCGTCCCGGAGTCATGGGATCGAGAGGGGCGCACGTGATACCCGTCAGTCCAGCGGAGGCGATCAGCTCATCCACCACCGCCTTGCCGGCATCGTTGATATAGATGCGAAACTTCGCCGTCGCCTGGTCCTTGAACACGGTGGCTTCCTTCGGCACGTTCGAGGTGTCCAGTACCTCCGAAACGATCCGACCGAGATCGTTTCGCTCAGAGTGTTCGACATCCACGCACGGCACCATGTTGGTGACATTGTAGAAATATCGCGTGCCGGGCTCCGCTTCGTTGTAGAAATAGCGCGGATCGAGTCCCGTCTCACTGTGGAGCTCAAGCAGTTGCCCAAAGCGCGAGAGGAACGGGCCCAGCACCTTGTGCGCGCGGGCATTCAGCACGAGCGCAGCCGGCACCATGATGCTGACGTCAGCAGGAGGCTGTTTTTGCTTTCTGCGCGAGCGGTCTTCAAAGCCGATGCGAGGCACCTTCCCCCAGTGCAGTGGCTTGCCGTTAACGCGGAAAAGTCCGGCCAACAAGTCGCTGCTGTCGAGCGAAACCGCCGGCGAATAGTCGTTGATGGAGGCGCAACGCAATTCCCAAATCTTCATTGGCGTATGCATGTCAGAGCGGAAGAACGCCGGACAATATATCCGCCTTGAGCGATTTCAGCGTGGCACGACATGCATGGGTATCGCCCAGCTCGACAAGCAGCAGCTCGTCGTACACGGCCAAATGATATTCCCTATGGTGATGCGGATCATGGCGCGGCGCATTGGGGTGGCCTGGCAGCTTGTTGAAGTAGCGGGGCAGAAACACCCCATTGTCGACATCGTTGATGCCAATGCTGCATTCGAAAAGCACGGCCCGCGAGGGCCCAGCCAATCTGTCGCCCAAGGCGACGATGTGATGGGCGCATACGTCTGCCGGGCGCGACTGCTTCGTGCCTTGAACGATATTCCGAGACAGGGTTCGCCGGTGGTTGTAGTCGCGTCGCTCGGCATTGGCCATGAGGACCTTCGCAGATGTCGGCAATGTGACGCCGTTGCGATAGCGCACGCGCGCCTTTTCCTTGCGGGTCAGCAGTTGGTTCCGAACCTGGTACGGATTGACGTCGCCGGTCTGCGCGACAATCTGATTGGCTGCAATCGTGAGATCAAGCAGCCTGTCTTGCGTAATGGGTGCCAACGCACCGGTCGCCTGGAGATCGCGTGGCTTCGCCGTCATGGCCTATCCTTGTGCTGTGCGCAAGCATGGGTTGTCCTTCACGGAAAGCAGTATGCCATGGCTTGGCTAATGCCAAGACGCGCTTGCAGGGAGTTCCGCGCAGGATGCTTCCGTTGGCGAGTGGCAAGCGCTGCGGTGACCACGAAAACGGGAGGGAGGAAGTTAACCCCCTTGCTTCAAAGCTTGAACTCCAACTGCTTCTCCATCGGGCGTTTCTCCCTCGGCCACACCGGGCACAACGCCTCCACCGCCTCCATCAACCCCACCCAGTCCGACAGATCGCTCCTACCCGCCTGCACGACATCCAGCATGTCGCCGCCGACCAACGGCTCGCGAACACCATCATGCTTTGTCGTTGGCGATTTCGGCGAGTAATTCATCCAGCACTTCCTGGCGGTCGAACAGCGCGAAGTACCCCTGCACTTCCTGCATGTTGAGCTTGCCGCGCTGCGCGCGCAACAGCGCGCGAATGTCGTCGAGGTAACTCGATCTCAACAGCGATTTCGCCGCCGTGGCCCCTCGACGGGAAAGTCATGCTGCAATCCGCTCAATCTGGTCGACAGCCTTGCCAAGTGCACGGTGAGCCTCTTCCAGATCGTAGTCTGCCTGGAGTCCCAGCCAGAAGCGCTCACTGGTCCCCAGCGCCACAGCCAGACGCACCGCGGTATCCGCGGTAACACCACGCTTGCCAAGCACGATCTCGTTGATACGGCGCGGCGGCACGCCAGCAGCGCGCGCCAATGCGTTCTGGCTGATGCCCATGGGCGTCAGAAACTCCTCAAGCAGCACTTCGCCGGGATGGATGTTGGGCAGGCTCTTCATGATCGACTCGTTGGTGTTCAGTGGTAATCGACGATTTCCACGCCGTGGGCGTCACCCTCAATCCATCGAAAACAGATGCGCCATTGATCGTTGATCCGGATGCTGTACTGGCCTTTGCGATTGCCCTTGAGGGCTTCGAGTCGATTGGCCGGTGGAACATGCAGATCATCCAGCACGAAGGCGTTCCCGAGCATACGCAGCTTACGACGTGCCACGGATTGGATATCGTGAGGCAGGCGCCGGGATGACGTTCCGCCCCAGATCTTTTCCGCTTCCTTGTCGGCAAAGTTCCTGATCACGAGGGAACCATAACGCGAACCGTCATATGACGCAAGGCGTCATGGGCGACGAAACCGGGACGATGGACGAAACCGGCACGGAGGCCTCCATCCCGGTTTCGAAGAGCAGCCCGCGCGACCGGCCCGTCCGGTCAGCGGGTCAATGACCCTGTCGCCTGTTGCCTACTCGCGCTACTTTGCACGAACTTCGGGAAGGTCTCCGCGATCGGCTCCTCGACCAAAGGGGTCAGGTTCATTTTCCTACAGCCGGACGGGGTACTTGGCTAAGCGCTTGATGGAATCCAACGGCAGCCGTGTCGTGTCGCCAGGAGCATGCTGAGCCGACTCATCCCAGCGGACGCCCACCATGGCCAGACTGCCACGACTTGACCTGCCGGGCGTCCCGCAACACGTCGTGCAACGTGGCAACGATCGGCAGGCATGCTTCGCTACCAACGTCGATTACGGACAATACCTGCAGGAACTAGGCGAAGCCGCGCTCAAGCATGACTGCGCCGTACATGCCTTCGTACTGATGACCAACCATGTCCACCTGCTTGTAACGCCATCCGGCACGGGTGCCGTTTCCCGCATGATGCAAGCGGTTGGGCGTCGCTACGTCGGCAGCTTCAACGCACGCTATCGGCATACCGGCACATTGTGGGAGGGCCGATTCAAGGCCGCACTGATCGACTCGGAGCGCTACCTGATGGCTTGTTATCGCTATATCGAGCTCAACCCGGTCCGAGCCGGCATGACCACCATGCCCGGGGATTACCCGTGGTCGAGCTACGCCCACAATGCATGGGGAAAACAGCATCCACCGATCACCCCGCACCAGGAATATCTCAATCTGGGGCTCGATCCCGCCGCGCGCCAAACGGCCTATCGCGAACTGATCCGCGAGCACCTGGACGAACCACAGCTGATCGCCTTGCGCCAACACACCCAGCAACAACGTGCCTGGGGCAGCGACCGTTTCCGCCAACAGATCGAAGCACTAACCCAGCGGGCCGTCAGCGTCCGACCGCGCGGCCGGCCACCGAAGCCACCCGAAACATTGGAAAAATGAACCTGACCCCTTTTTTTATCCGCGAGCACCTGGACGAACCACAGCTGATCGCCTTGCGCCAACACACCCAGCAACAACGTGCCTGGGGCAGCGACCGTTTCCGCCAACAGATCGAAGCACTAACCCAGCGGGCCGTCAGCCTCCGACCGCGCGGCCGGCCACCGAAGCCACCCGAAACATTGGAAAAATGAACCTGACCCCTTTTTTCGTTTTATAAGTGAAGTCAACCTGAGAGCTATCGACGCGAACTATCCAGAAGCATTTATATCCATACCCATCTTTATCGACTTTAAAATAGTCAACGCCGACGCCGACCTTTTTATCGACATCTATATGTCGCTTAAGCAGGGCATTCAGGTCTATCGCGTCATCCTCAGCGACACGGTCACCGGCGTTATAACGCGTGAGCATATCACTGAAAAACTTCAGAGCATCCTGCTGTCGAGGAAATTTTCGCAACCCAATCGTGACAGGTTTTGCAGGCATGAAGGAACTCCTTTGCACAGTGGGCGTAAGGCTTAACTTTGCGGTCGAGATGCCTCAAGGGACTCAGCCAAAACGGCGTCGAGCTCACGCATCACCAAGACTGGCACATCTGATCCGAGAAGAACCGACCTATGCGAGAGTAACCAATTGACGCACTCGGCTTGATCAAGACTATCGTTCGCGATTATCTCGTTCAGCGCCACGGCGCTCATACGCGACAAACCCAACCTCATAAGGGAAAGAAGCGTTCTCGTCGAAACGCCGAATTCCAGAGCCAACCCAATATCCACCGTCTCATCAAGCAGCTCACCGCGGCCCGCTTCAGCCAGATGAAACCTGAGTACATCGACATATGCAGATAGGTATTTTGGCGCGCGAAACCTGGCATATTGCTCCACCAACTCCATCGTGGAGCGAATAATGTCCGGCAACTTTATTTGGTGACCGTGCCGCTTGTGATATTCGATTCTCTTACGAATTATATAACTAAGCGGAAGACCCCTCAGCCACTCCACTACAACTAGTGCATACAGTGGGATACGCGACTCAGGAACGAACGCCGGATAGAGCGTTGAGTTCACCATCTTCATAATGCTACAAAGGCGCGAGACCGCGCTATCAGCCTCAGGCGGCTCCAAGAGAAATGTTTCCTCTCGCCCAACTTCATCACGGAAGAGCGTCAGAAGCTTCTGCATTCCAACACCGCTAACTCCCGGGTGTCTAGCAACTAACTCGGCTGGCAAGTCTATATGTGACGCCAAATCCGCCAGCACTGAATTTAGACGTGCCATGTACTCCGGGTCTCGTCGTTTTGCGAACGCCGCTTCTTCAATGGAACCCTTTTTCACGTATGTCGCCAGGAGATATGATGCAACTTGCTCCAAGTCATTCGAGGCGGCAACTTCATCTGAAGTCGCCTCCAACCTAGAGGACAGGAATTCCTCGAGCTCCTTCCCCCGATCCAGCACATTATCGGTCTCCCTTTTAATTGGATAACGGGCCCTCTCCGGAACTCCCATCGGCCATGCGACAACGTCACCGGGATCTATACAGATGATGTTGCCTTGGAACTCGTTCCCCCACCTTCCGGCCCGCCCTGCCAGGTTCCAAAAATCGGGCGCCTCCATTGGGTGGCCCCTGCCCTTCCGCGGGCCACGCACGACGATTGTTCGACACGACAAATTCACGCCCTCGACCAAAGTTGAGGTGCATATCAAAAACTTCAATTTGCCGTCGCGAAACAGGCGCTCTATTTCAAGCCGTAGCAGTGATGGCATGTTTCCGTAATGAAAGGCGACACCCGCCTCCACCACATTCGCAAGCTGGTAAGCCGGATGGACGCCTTTCCTTGCAAGTTCAGCCAAACCAGAAAGCTCAGCATCACTCCCTGGCATCGGCCCTAGGGCTTGTGCGATGAGGACGGCAATATGCTCAGCCTCTGCGGCGCCATTCGCATAAACAAGAGTTCCGCCTCTTGCTCCTGCCGCTGCCGCAATAAAAGCTATTCTTTTACGGAGAGTTGTCGGCCTATGAGCCAAATGTAGCTTGCCGAGCGGAAGGAAATCAGAACCGAACCTCAGATCAAGCTTCCATTCGGTGGAGCGGCCCGGCATCTGAGAGCAAAGTATTATATTTTGCAATACAGTTGGCAGATCGCTATCAATCGCGCTCCGCCGCACCGTGGATGGCGCATCATCTAAAAGCGCCTCAGGGTTTTGCGTAGAGGGACTTATAAATACTGCCCGCAAGTTCGGGTTTTGCAATGAGACCCTTTCGATTGCGGACTGAAGTATTACCCCCCGCCCCCCGTCTCCAATTTTGTGTGCTTCATCAACAATCAGAACATCTACTCTCAGACTACTTCCGACAATATTAGCTAATAGATGCAACCGTTCTTGGGTAAATACAAAAAGGACCTTTCCTTGCCCATGAATTGCGGCCTCATAAGACTCACGCGCGGGAAGAGAAGCTACATCGATTTTTTTTGCAACCTCAAGATTTTTAACTAGCACTCGAAACGACGACTCGATCTCGGACACCAATGCGCGTGTAGGAGCGATGTAGATCGCAACTTTAGCGTCGCTCGTCAGCATACTATCAAGCAACCAATGCTGTACTAGGTACGTCTTCCCGGACGCGGTGGGCGCAGAAGCAGACAGCCAAGCTACCGAGGATGACGATGCTGCATCCCAGAAATCCGCCTGGAAATCGTTTACCGAAAGCCATTTACCCGTAAAGCTTTCAAGTACCGACTGCTGAATCGCTCGCCGGGTTGCTTCCATTCTTGCACTCATGCCGAGACGCGACATCAAGTCCGCACCGACTAAATCCCTCGCCCGTGCCAGAGAAACCGCTCGGGCATTAGATAGCTTTTCAAGCAACAAGGCACCTGTATCACGCACAGACCCATTTTCACCGATGAGTACAGCCGCAGTGGCGATTCGAAGGGCAGCCTCTTTCATGTGGCGCCGGCCTGAACGGGCGAGGATGCTTCCAGCGAGGAGAAGCCTCACCCAGTCAATCGTCGCGTCGTCGGGGCTAGCAGAGCGAGCCTCGGCTTCAAACTCGAGCAAAGCTACTTTGGTGGCTATTTGCTTTAGGTCTTCTTTAATTCCTTCGGACAATAGCCAGTCTTGTAGATCATTCGCTTGCATTGTCCACTCCCAAAGCCTTCAGAAATAGCGACCTGAACGCCTCAACGCTCGGCAGGGGGACGCAAAGAAGTTCGATTTCAAAATTTTGAATCTTGCTGGCGACGACGTGCTTGGCAGCCTGTTCGACCCAGGCTTCTAGCTCAGCCTTTGCCGAGTCAGCGATCGTCTGTGCTAACGTGGTGGCGTTTCCCGCTGGGTAGAAGTCAACGTCGAAGCCAGCCAGCGCTATACCACAGTAGATAACTCGGTTCGACAGGGGTGAGCTTTTATCAAAGTACTTTCTGAAAGCGCGAGTGATGCCGGGATCGCTCAGATCCGCCTTATCGCTCAGCAAGACCAAGTCTCGCTCCCTTGCAGAGTGCTCACTATCCTCGTCAATTAGATAAGGCGCTAGCGACCTGAGGCACTCCCGGACAGCCTGCGCAGGATTCGCATAAACTTTAGACTCACCCCAGTAGAGCTTCAGCACCCCATCCTGTGAGATCCCTGCATATACCCCATCTGCACCGTGGTAGTGCATACGTGAATCAGTCTTCAAATCCATCTTGCACAGTACCTGTGGAAGCTTCAGGAAATGCTGTGCCAGAACATACAAAAGCATCTCCCCTCCCTCTCCCGTCGTTTCGAGGTCAGTGAATAGTGCCTTCGCCTCAAAAAGGAGTGCGTTCACTGCAACCGTCGAGTTCCGATCCAGATCGCGCTGCTTTGCTTGCGCAATCTTGCTTCGCGGAATCGCGTAGTCAGTAAGAACCAGCCGGAGATACTCCACGAGCCTGGCTATTTTGACACGACCGTTGGCGTCAACTGTCAGGCAATGACAATTCACTCTCGTCTCAGAACCCGAGATTGGGATCCCCTTCTCTACAACCGTAAGGTGAACCTCCAACTGCTCCGGGTCGCCAGCGAGGATTGCGTCGAGGTCCGCTTCGCTCAATTCACCCATGTTGCCCCCACATGTACATGCCCCCTTGGCATACATGAAGCGGCGTCGAGGATGACACGAACAAAAAGGCCCGTCTAACGACGGGCCTTTCATGCTCACCTTAGACTGCGAGGGCAGGCTTACATATTCCGCCGATACTCCCCACCCACGTCATACAGCGCATGACTGATCTGCCCCAGGCTATGCGTCTTCACCGCCTCCATCAGCGCGTTGAACACGTTCTTCCGCTCCCGCGCCGTGTTCTGAAGATACCCCAGCCCGTGCCCGTCGTGCTTCGCGGCAACGGCGGTCTCGTCCTCGGCCGCATGGGTCAGGTCGGTCCCGCCCGCCGGCGCCAACGCATTCCGCGCCTTCTGGAACGCCTGCACGTTGGCAATCTGCTGCCCCTTCTCCTCTTCCGTCGAGCGGATCAACTCGATCTCGGTAGCAATCTCCCCGCCATGGTCCTTCGGCAGGAATGTATTGACGCCGATCAACGGCAACGACCCGTCGTGCTTCTTGTGCTCGTAATACAGGCTCTCTTCCTGGATCTTGCCGCGCTGGTACATGGTGTCCATCGCGCCGAGCACGCCGCCGCGCTCGCTGATCGCCTCGAACTCCTTGTACACGGCTTCTTCCACCAGGTCGGTGAGTTCCTCGACCACGTAGCTGCCCTGCCACGGGTTCTCGTTGAAGTTGAGGCCCAGTTCCTTGTTGATGATCATCTGGATCGCCACCGCGCGGCGCACGCTTTCTTCGGTGGGCGTGGTGATCGCCTCGTCGTAGGCGTTGGTGTGCAGGGAGTTGCAGTTGTCGAACAGCGCGTACAGCGCCTGCAGCGTGGTGCGGATGTCGTTGAACTGGATTTCCTGCGCGTGCAGCGAGCGGCCGCTGGTCTGGATGTGGTACTTCATCATCTGGCTGCGGCTTGAGGCGCCGTAGCGCTCGCGCATGGCGCGGGCCCAGATGCGGCGGGCCACGCGGCCGATCACGGTGTATTCCGGGTCCATGCCGTTGGAGAAGAAGAACGACAGGTTGGGCGCGAAGTCGTCGATCCTCATGCCGCGCGCGAGGTAGTACTCCACGATGGTGAAGCCGTTGCTCAGGGTGAAGGCGAGCTGGCTGATCGGGTTCGCGCCGGCTTCGGCGATGTGGTAGCCGGAGATGGACACCGAGTAGAAGTTGCGGACCTTGTGCTCCACGAAGTACTGCTGGATGTCGCCCATCATGCGCAGGGCGAATTCGGTGGAGAAGATGCAGGTGTTCTGCGCCTGGTCCTCCTTCAGGATGTCGGCCTGCACGGTGCCGCGCACGCGGGTCAACGTGTCGGCCTTGATACGGGCGTAGGTTTCCGCATCGACCAGCTGGTCGCCGGTCACGCCGAGCAGGCCCAACCCTAAGCCGTCGTTGCCCTTGGGCAGCTCGCCAGAATACTGCGGGCGGCCGTTCGGGTACATCGCGGCGATCTGCTTTTCCGCCGCGGCCCAGCGCGCGGGATCTTCCTTGAGGTGCTTCTCCACGTTCTGGTCGATCGCGGTGTTCATGAACATCGCCAGGATCATCGGCGCCGGGCCGTTGATGGTCATGGACACCGAGGTGCTGGGCGCACTGAGATCGAAGCCGGAGTACAGCTTCTTCATGTCGTCCAGCGTGGCGATGTTGACCCCGGAATTGCCGATCTTGCCGTAGATGTCCGGGCGCGGCGCCGGATCCTCGCCGTACAGCGTGACCGAGTCGAACGCGGTGGACAGGCGCGTGGCGGCGCCGCCCTGGCTCAGGTAATGGAAGCGGCGGTTGGTGCGCTCGGGCGTGCCTTCGCCGGCGAACATGCGGGTGGGGTCTTCGCCGCTGCGGCGGTACGGGTACACGCCGCCGGTGTAGGGGTAGTGGCCGGGCAGATTTTCCTTGCCGAGGAACATGAGCTGGTCGCCCCAGCTTGCGGTCTTCGGCGGCGCCACCTTGGGGATCTTCTGGTGGCTCAGCGATTCGCGGTAGTTCTCCACGCGGATCAGCTTGTCGCGCACCTTGTATTCGTTGACGTCCTTGGTCACCGACTCGCGCAGCGCCGGCCAGTCGCGCAGCAGGTGGATGGACTCGTGGCTGAGCTCCTTCAGCGCGGCGTTGTAGCGCTGGCGCAGCAGCAGCAGGGTGCGGTCGGTGGCCTCCCCGTCCTGCGGGTGAAGATCCTCGCCGTGGTACAGCTCCAGCGGCTTCGGCAGCCTGGCGTCGCCCAGTTCCTTCAGCGACTCGTAGTAGTGCTGCGCCTTGCTGGCGGCTTCGGCCTGGTGCGCGACCGAGGCGTTGATGCCGCGCCCCTGCTCGGCGATCTCGGCCAGGTAACGCACGCGGCTGCCGGGGATCAGCACGGTGGCGCGCGGCTCCTTCAGCGTGGTGTCGAGCTGCGGCGTCCACTTCTCCGCCGGCAGGGCGAGCTTTTCGCGCATCAGCCCGCACAGGTTGGTGAACATCCAGGTCACGCCGGGGTCGTTGAACTGGCTGGCGATGGTGGGATACACCGGCACGTCCTCGTCGGCCACCTTGAACGCGGTGCGGTTGCGCTTCCACTGCTTGCGCACGTCGCGCAGCGCGTCCTCGGCGCCGCGCTTGTCGAACTTGTTGAGCACGATGAGCTCGGCGAAGTCGATCATGTCGATCTTCTCCAGCTGGCTGGCCGCGCCGTAGTCGCTGGTCATCACGTAGACCGGGAAGTCGACCAGGTCGACGATCTCCGAATCGCTCTGGCCGATGCCGGCGGTCTCGACGATGACCAGGTCGTAGGGCTGGCTCTTGAGGAAGTCGATGCAGTCGTGCAGCACGGTGTTGGTAGCCGCGTGCTGGCGGCGGGTGGCCATCGAGCGCATGTAGACGCGATGGCTGCGCAGCGAGTTCATGCGGATGCGGTCGCCGAGCAATGCGCCACCGGAACGGCGGCGGGTGGGATCGACGGCGAGCACGGCGATGCGCATCTCGGGGAACGCATGCAGGAAGCGCAGCAGCAGTTCGTCGACCACCGACGACTTGCCGGCGCCGCCGGTGCCGGTGAGGCCGAGTACCGGGGTCTGCTTGCCGGCCAACTTCCATTCCTTGCGCAGGCGTTCCAGTTCGCTCTCGCCATAGCTGCCGCCTTCCAGGCTGGTCAGCACATGGCCGATGCTGATCTCGTCATCGACGTCGGGCGTGGCATGGCTGGCCGCTTCGCGCCGGGTGAGGCGCGATTCGCGGCCCTGCTGCGCGCGGCGGATCACGTCCTGGATCATCTCGACCAGGCCCAGCCTCATGCCATCGTTGGGGTGGTAGATGCGCTCGACGCCGTAGGCTTCCAGCTCGCGGATCTCTTCCGGCGTGATGGTGCCGCCGCCGCCGCCGAACACGCGTACGTGGCCGGCGCCGCGCTCGCGCAGCATGTCGACCATGTACTTGAAGTACTCCACGTGGCCGCCCTGGTAGGAACTCAGCGCGATGGCGTCGGCATCCTCCTGCAGCGCGGCGCGCACCACGTCCTCCACCGAGCGGTTGTGGCCGAGGTGGATCACCTCCGCGCCCTGCGACTGGATGATCCGCCGCATGATGTTGATCGCCGCGTCGTGGCCATCGAACAGGCTGGCCGCGGTGACGAAACGCAATGGGGTGGTTTCCGTCTGCGGGGCGCTGGCGGGGACGTGCTTGGCGGGGGAACTCATGGCAACTCCGGACATCGTGTGCTTGAACCCCGCGATTCTAGTGGGAATCGGCATCAAGGGCTTGGACGGGGTCAGCCTGATGCGAAGCGCACCGGGGTGGTCCTCCGGTATCCGGCGGCCCCCCACGTGGTGGCTCCAACCACGCTTTGCCGACATACTCGGCTACAGACGGGTGGTGCCATACGCCTGCCGAGCAAGGCGAGCGGGTATGGACCGCGGCAGTGCGCGGCGCCAGGCGACTTCAACGCAATGGAGGAATGCACGCATGAAGAAGGTGATATTCGCCGCAGTCTTCGCCCTGGCCGCGATGGCCGCACAGGCCAGCTCCGTCAAGGATCTCGAATACTCCGCTGTCATCGAGGGCAGCATCGTGGTGGCCAAGGATGGTTCGGTGCGGACCACGCAGATCGATGAGTCCGAGAAGTACGGTCCCATCGCCGAGATGGTGCGCAAGGCCGCGCTGAAGTGGCGCTTCCAGCCCGTGCTTCGCCATGGCGAACCGGTGGTGGCGAAGGCCAGCATGCATGTCCGCGTCGTGGTCAAGAAATTGTCCGAGGGCCGCTATGCGGCACGCGTCACGGGCGCGACGTTCGGCGATGACGACCCCGTGCCCACGGACGAGTTGCGATATTCAAAAAGTCAGCGGGTCATGCCGGTCTACCCCGCCGCCCCGGCCAAAGCCCGCGTGGACGCCACGGTGTACGTGGTGCTGCGCGTGGATCGCAGCGGCCACGTCGCCGATGCCGTAGCCGAGCAGGTGAACCTTGGCAGTCCCGGGGCCGAAGTTCTGGCGCGCAGATACCGCCGCGCCTTCGCCGAGGCGGCACTCAAGGCGACGCGCCGGTGGACTTTCGAGATCCCCACCACGGGCGAGCTGGCCGCCAGCTCGGACTGGACCGCCCGCATCCCGATCCATTTCCACGTCGAGTCACCGCGCCACGCCGATACCGTGCCGGTCTGGCAGACCTACGTTCCCGGACCGTACACGCCCGCCCCATGGGCCCACCGCCAGGGGCAGGATGGCGGTGATGCCATTGCCGAGGGCGCGCTGCAGACCGAAGGCACCGGCCCGGTACTGCTCAGCAAGCTGGACCAGGGCTGACAAGCGGCGAATGGCGCCCCCCGGTGCCGCGCGCGGCGCTGCCCGGGGATACGCATTGGTGTTGACCACGCCGCCGCAGGCGTGGTCAGGCCTCGTCGCAGACGAGGTCCGGCGAACCCACCACGCGTGCGCCCACCGTTTCCCCGCGCAGGAACGCAAACGCCGCGTCGATCACCTCGGGCGCATCGAGCACGCGGCGGTGGCCAAGGCCTTGGGTGGTGTACAGCCGCGCGCCGGTACAGAACCGGGCGTAACGCTCGCCCTCGCCCCACGGCACGTCGGTGTCGTCGAGATCGTGCACGACCAACGTGGGCTGGCCGAGTGCCGCCAGGTGACGATGCACCTGCAGTTGTTCGACGCTGACGCCGGTGCGGCGCAGCAGCCAGTCGTAGAACGGTCGGCGCAGGTGCGGGCCCAGGCACACGAAGCGGAAGAACCGGCTTGCGGCGGCTTTCATGTCCGCCGCCGGCGCCAGCAGGATCAGCCGGTCCGCATGCCAGTCCCCATCCTGCGCAAGGGTGACCGCCGCGCCGCCCAGCGAGTGGCCGACTGCCAGCGCGGCGTTGCCGTAGCGCGCGCCAATCGCGCGGATCGTGACGATGAATTCCGGCAGCGTGCACAGTTTGCCGGTGCTGTGGCCATGGCCGGGCTGGTCGAAGGTGACCACGGCCAGGCCCTGCGCGCGCAGCCGCGCCACCCACGGCAGGAAGCGCAGGCCGAAGCTGGACCAGCCGTGCGCCAGCAGCGCGTACGGCTGGCTCGACGGGTCGCCCCAGACGTAGGTGGCGATGGTTTCGCCGTTGACCTGCAACTCGCCGCGCTGCATGTCCGCGTCGCCCTGCGCCGCCTGCGCGCGGCTGCGGCTGCTGGCGAACGGGGTGGCGAACAGGCGCGCGGCGCGGTTCACCGTGCGCCTGGGTGCGATGCGGCCGCCCAGCACGAAGCCGGTGCGCACGGTGGTGAGCTTGAGTCGGTCGATGACGGTGGACATGGGTCTCGCCTCAGGTTTGCCAGCTGCGCCACAGGCGCTCGAAGGCCGCCGTGGTGCAGCGACCGGCTTCGTCGAATCCGAACAGCCCGGCGTCGTGGTGCAGGCCGAGCATCAGGGCGTAGATCTCGAAGGCCAGCAGCGCGACGTCGGTGTCGCTGCGCAGGTGGCCCAGCTCGACGGCCTGCGCGATCGCCTTCTGCAACTCGTCGCGCCAGCCGGACTGTTGCCGCACCACACCGTCGTGCAACGCGCCATCGCGACCGTCGTACTCACTGGCGGCGGACAGCAGCACGCAGCCACTCTGGTGGTCGCGGCCCCATTCGAGCCAGTGCGCGACGATCGCGCGCAACCGCGGCAGCCCGCGCGGCTGCTTCAGTGCCGGCAGCAGCACCCGGGTCACGAAGCGCCGGCGGCCGGTGTCGAGCACGGCCAGCTGCAGGTCTTCGCGCGAGCCGAAGTGGGCGAATACGCCACTCTTGGACATGCCCACGTCCGCCGCCAGACCGCCGATCGACAGGCCTTCCAGCCCGTCGCGGCGGGCCAGTTCATAGGCGTGGTCGAGGATGGTTTCGCGGGTGGTGGCACGTTTGCCGGGGTGGCTGGCGGTCGTCATGTGGCGAAAATAGCACGATCGTTCGTGCATTTCATCAACACCGCGTTGATCCCGGTCGTGATTTCCTGCCGGTATGCTCGAAACCACGACCATCAAGGGGAACCACGCATGAGACTCCGCCATCTGCTCATCCCGCTGGCCGCCACGTTGCTGGGCGGCTGCGTCACCTCGCCCACCGGCCGTTCACAGCTGATGGTGGTATCGGACAGCCAGATGAGCCAGATGGGCCTGGCCGCGTTCAACGACATGCGCAAGCAGGGCAAGTTCGTCGACGCACCGCGCGAGCGCGCCTACGCATCCTGCGTGGCCAATGCCCTGGTCGCGGTGCTGCCGCCGCCATGGAACACCCAGCAGTGGGAGGTGCAGATCGTCGGCGACGACAGCGCCAACGCGTTCGCCCTGCCCGGCGGGCGCATCGGCGTGAACAAGGGCATGTTCAAGCTGGCCAGCAACGAGGACCAGCTGGCCACGGTGCTTGGTCATGAATTGGCGCACGTGGTGGCGCGCCACGGCGCGGAGCGGGTGTCGGACAACCTCGCTGCGCAGGCTGCGGTGGCCGCCGGCACGGTGTACGCCGGCAGCCGCGGCGGCGACGCCAACACCGCGGCGGCGCTGCTCGGCGCCGGCGCGGAACTGGGCATCCTGCTGCCGTTCTCGCGCACGCAGGAAAGGGAGGCCGATACCTTGGGCCAGCGCTACATGGCGCAAGCGGGCTTCGATCCGCGCTCGGCAGTGACGCTGTGGCAAAAAATGGGCGCCCAGGGCGGCAGCAAACCGCCGGCATTCCTGTCCACGCATCCGTCTTCCGGCAACCGCGCGCAGGCACTGGAGCGGCAGGCGCAGCAGTTGCTGCCGGTCTGGCAGCACGCGCGCGCCAGCGGCCGCGCGCCGAACTGCAAGTTGTGATCGACGCTTGATCGCCAGCTGAACGGGACGCGCGCGAAGGGTCAACTGCGCGCGGCCCTCCTTCGTTTTCTGTCTTGCCTGCCGCCCGATGCGGCGCCGACGGAGAACGCCATGCTGCGCACCCCACTCAAGTTTGCCCTGCTGGCCGGCTTCGGCCTGAGCCTTGCCGGCGCGCTGTACGCGCCGCCCGCCATCGCCCGCACCCAGGTTGCCGTGGGCGTGAGCATCGGCGTCCCGCCTCCGCCGCCTCGTTACGAGCGGGTGCCGGGCCCGCGCCGCGGCTATGTGTGGGCGCCCGGTTACTGGCGCTGGAACGCGCCGGCACACCGCCACGTCTGGGTGGGCGGCTACTGGGTGCGGATGCGCCCCGGCTATCACTACCGCCCGGCGCACTGGGTGCGCCACAGCCATGATTGGCGCTTCCGGCGCGGTTACTGGGGCCGCTGAATGCGACGGTCCGCGGCGCCCATTCGCCGATGACTTGACGCGCCGCACCATCGCCTGCAGGGGCGACGTACTAAACTTGGCGTTTTGACTGATCGCCCCGACCCCGGTCGGGGCGATCAGTTTCGTCCCTTACCACCAGGGCGGGCCGCGTGCCCGCATCTCAGTCGGCGAGGCCTGCGGGCAACGTCAATCCATGGAGTCACCGTCGCAATGATCTTTGAAACCATCGCCAAGACCGGCCACGAAGAAGTCGTGTTTTGCCACAACGCCGACGCCGGCCTGAAGGCCATCGTCGCGATCCACAACACGGTGCTGGGCCCCGCGCTCGGCGGCCTGCGCATGTGGCCGTACAAGTCCGAGGCCGAAGCGGTGAACGACGTGCTGCGCCTGTCGCGCGGCATGACCTACAAGAACGCCGTGGCCGGCCTGAACCTGGGCGGCGGCAAGGCGGTGATCATCGGCGATCCGAGCAAGGACAAGTCCGAGGCGCTGTTCCGCTCGTTCGGCCGCTTCATCAACTCGTTGAACGGCCGCTACATCACCGCCGAGGACGTCGGCATCGACGTCAACGACATGGAATACGTGTTCCGCGAAACCGAGTACGTCACCGGCGTGCACCAGGTGCACGGCGGTTCGGGCGACCCCTCGCCGTTCACCGCCTACGGCACGCTGCAGGGCCTGATGGCCACGCTGCAGTTCAAGCACGGCAACGAGGATGTGGGCAAGTACAGCTTCGCGGTGCAGGGCTGCGGCCACGTCGGCGGCGAGTACATCAAGCTGCTGCGCGAGCAGGGCGCCAAGGTGTTCGTCACCGACATCAACAAGGAGGCGGTGCAGCGCTGCGTGGACGAGCTGGGCTGCGAGGCGGTGGGCCTGGACGAGATCTACGACGTGGACGCGGACGTCTATTCGCCGTGCGCGCTGGGCGGCACGCTGAACGAGCAGACCATCGACCGGATCAAGGCCAAGATCATCTGCGGCCCGGCCAACAACCAGCTGGCCACCGACGAGATCGGCGACGAGCTGCAGCGCCGCGGCGTGCTGTATGCGCCGGACTACGCGGTCAACGCCGGCGGCGTGATGAACGTGTCGCTGGAGATCGACGGCTACAACCGCGAGCGCGCCATGCGCATGATGCGCACGATCTACTACAACCTGGGCCGTATCTTCGAGATCAGCAAGTCGCAGGGCGTGCCGACCTACCTGGCCGCCGACCGCATGGCCGAGGAGCGCATCGCCGCGATCGGCAAGATCAAGCTGCCGCACATGGGCAACGGCGGCACCCGCTTCCAGGGCCGCATGCGCGGTCAGTAATCCGCAACGATTGCGGGAGACCAAGGCCGCGTCGCGAGACGCGGCCTTTTTTCACGGCAATCACGCCAGGCAGACGCCATTGCGGCCGGCACGTTTGGCCGCGTACATCTGCTGGTCGGCGCGGGCGACCGCTTCCATGAAGCCCTCGCCCCGACGATATTGGGTCACGCCGGCGGAAAAGCTGAACGGCCGACCCTCCGCCGCCCGCAATCCGCGCACGCCCTGGAGCAGACGATCGACCGTGGCGAGCGCGTCGACTTCGGTACTGTCCGGCATCAGCACGAGAAATTCCTCGCCGCCCCAGCGGGCCACCATGTCCGAGCCGCGCAACAAGCCGCGCACCGCATCCGCGAACGCTCGCAGCACCCGGTCGCCACCGGCGTGACCGAGCGTGTCGTTGATTTCCTTGAAGTGATCCAGATCGATCAGCGCCACCGAGAAAATCGTGCCGCTGCGCTCGGCGCGCGCCTGTTCCTGGGCCAGGCGATCCTGCGCGTGGCGACGGTTGGCCAGTCCGGTGAGTTCGTCATAAGCGGCAAGCCTCTGCACCTCCTCCAGCGCACTGGCCAACGCCACGCGCTGTTCGCGCAGGTTGGAGCGCAGGCGCGAGAGCCGGGACGCCACGTACGAAATCACCGGGAGCACGATCAGCAGCATGCCGAGGGCGGAAATGTCGTCGAGCATTTCCGGCGAGTCCAGCGACCACCCGGTGGCCGGTGCGCGCTGCCATTCCATCACCGCGAGACTGACCAGAAAGCTTGCCAGCGCGAAGATGGTGAGCCGGGCGATGCGCTGCCACGGCAGCGAGAACGCACCGAAGGTAAAGACCAGCAGCAGCGGGCACAAGGCCAGGTGGCGCGCGCTGCCGGCGGACATGTAGGCATAGTCCACGGCCACGATCGCCAGCACGGTCTGCCATTCGGTGAGCGCCGGATCGGCGAAACGCAGGCTGAAGCCGCTGCGCAACGCGGCGTAGACGAGCATCTGCCCGATCGCCTCGATCACGCCCAGGATCGCCAGGTTTTTCCAGCTCATCCAGCCCAGCAAGACGCCGCCGGCAAAGAACAGCGCGCAGCCCGCGGTGGCCACGCACGCGATCAGCCATTGGCGCAGCCGGATGCGCTGGTGTCGTTTCGACCCCAGGACGATCTTGTCCAACCGCTGCATCAACGTTGTCACGGGCGCCTTGCCACCTCTTTTCGCCGGGGCAGACATGGGGTGCACCACCGATAATGGCATCCATGGACAACCCGCAAGGCGGCCCGGACTCCGACGTTGCCCGCCGCCATCTTGCAACACGGCAACGGCGGGAGCGGCGAGAACTTTAGCCGGCCCCGCGCGGCAGTCGGTGAGGTCCGACCGGCGTCGCCCCGCGGCTGCCGTGTGCCACGCTAGACTGTCGATCCCTCTTCCGGCTTCACGCAGGCCTGCCGCACGCGACAGGCCTTGGCGCATGCGCGGCGGCGAACGAATAATCGGGCACGGGAGGTGCCGCGAATGCGCAGGGTGATGATCTGGCTGGGTTGCGGCATGTTCGCGCTGGTGCTGCTGGTGGTCAGCGGGCTGCTGCTGGCCGACCACCTGACCCCGCGCGCCACGGGTGCCCCGAGCAGCGCGTTGCCGCTGCAGCCGACGCAGACCCCGATCGACCGCGAGCTGGCGCCGTACCTGGCCGCACATCCCGGCGAAACGGCGGCGACCTTGCTGCCCGACGGCCTGGACGCTTTCGCCGCGCGCGCCGCGTCAGCACGCCTGGCCGGGCGCAGCCTGGACCTGCAGTACTACATGTGGCACGACGACCTGGTCGGCCACCTGCTGGCGCGCGAGGTGTATGCCGCGGCCGAACGCGGCGTGCGCGTGCGCCTGCTGCTGGACGACATCAACACCAAGGGACTCGACCCGGCGCTGCTGGCGCTGGACGCGCACCCGAACATCGAGGTGCGCCTGTACAACCCGTTCCGCAACCGCCGCGGCGCGTGGCGTCTGCTGGAAATGGTGCAGCGCTTCTTCAGTGTCAACCACCGCATGCACAACAAGGCGTGGATCGCCGACGGCCGCGTCGCGCTGGTCGGCGGGCGCAACATCGGCGACGAGTACTTCGACGCCAGCCGCAACGTGAATTTCCGCGACCTGGACATGCTGCTGCTCGGCCCGGCGGTGGCCGACGCCAGCGCGATCTTCGACGAGTTCTGGAACTCGCGCGCGGCGGTGCCGATCGAGGCGCTGAACCCGCAGACGCCGGAAAGCCTGCACAAGCTGGTGGCCGCGCTCGCCCACGAATCCGCCGACGCGGCCGCGCAGGTCTACCTGGACCGGGTCGCCGCCTCGCCTTCGGCGCAGCGTTTGACCAACCACGAGCTGGTCCCGCACTGGAGCGCGAGCATCACGGTGGCGTCCGATCCGCCGCAGAAGACGAAAGGTGCCGACCGTCGCGGTTGGCTGCAGCCGCGGCTGACCGCGCATCTCCGCGGCGTGCATGGCGAGGTACTGCTGATCTCGCCCTACTTCGTCCCCGGCAGGAAAGGTACGGCGACCCTGCTCGACCTGGTGCGCGGCGGCACCCGCGTCGGCGTGGTCACCAACTCGCTGGCCGCAAACGACGTGCCCGCCGTGCACAGCGGCTACGAGCGCTACCGCGATCGGTTGCTGGATGGCGGCGTGAGCCTGTTCGAGATCCGCCGCCACGGCCCGGTCGCCACCCACGGCCTGTTCGGCAGCAGCGGCGCCAGCCTGCACACCAAGGCGTTCGTGGTCGACGGTGCGCGCGGCTTCGTCGGCTCGTTCAACCTCGACCCGCGCTCGGCCAACCTCAACACCGAGATGGGCGTGCTGTTCGACGACCCCGGCCTGGCCCGAGACCTGCGCCAGGAATACCTGCGGCTGGCCGCACCCGCGCTGAGTTACGCGGTGCGCCGCGGCGCGGACGGCTCGACGCAATGGCTGGACCGCAGTGTCCGGTCGCCGCGGGTGCTGGAGCACGAGCCCGATACCAGCTGGTGGCTGCGCACGACCACCCGCGCGATCAGCTGGCTGCCGATCGAATCGCAGCTGTAGGGACGCCCGGGCCAGTCGGGGCCGCGTGCGCTAAAATCGGTGGCCCGCATCCAAGGAGCCACCATGCGCCCGTTCCCGCTCGGAGAAGACATCGACCTGTTGCGCGAATCCGTGCATGCGTTCGCGGAGAAGGAGATCGCCCCGCGCGCCGATCGCATCGACCGCGACAACCTGTTCCCTGCCGACCTGTGGAAGAAGTTCGGCGAGATGGGGTTGCTGGGCGTGACCATCCCCGCGGAATACGGCGGCAGCGGCATGGGCTTCCTGGCGCACATGGTGGCGATGGAGGAGATCTCGCGTGCGTCCGGCTCGGTCGGCCTGTCCTACGGCGCGCACTCCAACCTCGCCGTGCAGAACATCTTTCACAACGGCAACGAGGCACAGCGACGCAAGTACATCCCGAAGATGTGTTCGGGCGAGTACGTCGGCGCGCTGGCGATGAGCGAACCCGGCGCCGGTTCCGACGTAGTCGGCTCGATGAGCTGCAAGGCCGAGAAGAAGGGCGACGCCTGGATCGCCAACGGCAACAAGATGTGGATCACCAACGGTCCGGACGCCGACGTGCTGCTGGTCTACATGCGCACCGCGCCGCGCGCGGCCGGCAGCCGCTGCATGACCGCCTTCATCGTCGAGAAGGGCATGCAGGGTTTCCATACCGCGCAGAAGCTGGACAAGCTCGGCATGCGCGGCTCCAACACCTGCGAGCTGGTGTTCGAGGATTGCGCGATCCCCGAGGAGAACATCGTCGGCGAGGTCAACGAGGGCGTGCGCGTGCTGATGAGCGGCCTGGACACCGAGCGACTGGTGCTCTCCGGCGGCCCGATCGGGCTGATGCAGGCTTCGCTGGATCTCGCCCTGCCCTACGTGCGCGAGCGCAAGCAGTTCAACGCGCCGATCGGCACCTTCGGCGTGATGCAGGCGAAGATCGCCGACATGTACACCCGGCTGCAGTCCTCGCGTGGCTTCGCCTACATGGTCGCGCAACAGTTCGACCACGGGGTGAAGTCGCGTATCGATCCGGCCGCCTGCCTGCTCAACGCCTCGGTCAACGCCGTGCATGTGGCGCTGGACACCATCCAGACCCTGGGCGGCAACGGCTACATCAACGAGTTCCCCGCCGGGCGCCTGTTGCGCGACGCCAAGCTGTACGAGATCGGCGCGGGCACCAACGAGATCCGGCGCATGCTGATCGGCCGCGAACTGTTCCACGGCAAGGCATGATCGACGTGCGCCGACAAAGACATCGGCGCCGGCACATCGAACCGAATTCCGGCGCATGCTGATCGGCCGCGAACTGTTCCACGGCAAGGCATGATCGACGTGCGCCGACAAAGACATCGGCGCCGGCACATCGAACCGAATTCCGGCGCATGCCGATCGGCCGCGAACTGTTCCACGGCAAGGCATGATCGACGTGCGCCGACAAAGGCATCGGCGCCGGCACATCGAACCGAATTCCGGCGCATGCCGATCGGCCGCGAACTGTTCCACGGCAAGGCATGATCGACGTGCGCCGACAAAGGCATCGGCGCCCGCACATCGAACCGAATTCCGCCGCATGCCGATCGGCCGCGAACTGTTCCACGGCAAGGCATGATCGACGTGCGCCGACAAAGACATCGGCGCCGGCACATCGAACCAAATTCCGGCGCATGCCGATCGGCCGCGAACTGTTCCACGGCAAGGCATGCAACAGGGCTCCGAGGGAAGCGCCAGACATGAAAAGGCCCGCACGACGCGGGCCTTTTCGTTACGCATGGGCCACGTGCTTCAGAATGTCCAGTTGAAGCTGACGGTACCGGTCTGGCCTTGCTGGTGCTGGCCGGCATAGCGGTCGTAACCCAGTTGCAGGCTGGCGGCCGGGCTCATCTGCCAGTCCAGCGTGGTGCCGAGCACACTGCCGTAGCGTGCCAGCCCGATGCCGCCGACCGGGGCAAACTGGTTGACCCCGCTGAAGCTGGCATCGACCCACTCGCCACGCAAGCCGAAGCTCTGCTGCCACAGCAGGCGCGTGCGCAGGCTGAGGCTGCCGCCATGCGCCAGTGCCCACGTGCGCGTGGCGCGCACGCCCAGGCCTGCCTGCCACAGCGCGGTGGTCTGCGCCCCCGACTTCAGGCCGAAGCCGTAGGCGCCGGCTTCGTTGAAGCCATCGCGTTGCAGCTGGGCGTACTGCATGTCGACGTACGGGGTCAGCTCGGTGCGGCCCAGAGCGAGACGGTAGCCGCTCTCGCCATAGGCCACGCCATAACGGCCGTTGACGTTGCTGGCCACACCGGCGACCTGGTTGCCCAGTTGCACCTGGCGACGCATCATCTCGCGATAGCTGCCCACTCCGAAGCGGCCCATGGTGTACCAAGAGCCGTGGATGATGCCGCCGTACAGCATGCCCTCCAGCGCGTGACTGCGCCCCTGGTCGGCGCTCCCGGCCAGCCGGCCCAGGCCCTGGCTCTGGCTGATCGCATAACCGGCCACCGCATTGCCGCCGCCCAGTCGGTAATCCTGGCCGACCAGCCAGCCGCTGAGGTCGACGCCGACGTTGCTGTAGCCGCTGCGCGACAGGTCGCCGTGATAGCCGAGGTTCTGCGTCCAGCCGCCGGGCTGCGGGTTGTCGACCAGCGTGTCGAAACGATCCGACAACGCGCGCGTTCCGGCGTTGATCGCCTCCAGCGTCATCGCGGCGCTGGCCGCATGCAACTGGCCCGACAGGCTTTCCAGCGAATCCTGCAGCGCCGGGATGCCCTGCGTGTGCTGCAGGTTGCCGGCGCCTTCGATGAAGCCGAGCGACGCCGGCGCGATCCCCGACGGCGCCGCCGGACCCAGTTGGGTGTTGATCTGGTCGAATGCCGTCTGCACGCGCTGGGCCGCGCCATAGGACGCGGCGGTATAGCTCATTCCCTGCACGGCCGTGGCCTGCACCTGGGTCACGTTGAGCCAGGCGCTGGTGCTGTCGTAATTGAGCGTTGCAGTGAGCAGGGTGACGTTGGATGCCTTGTTCAACGCGCTGAACGTGCCGGTGAGGCCGCCGGTTGCGCTGAGCACGTCGGTATGCGTGTTGACCGTATAGCCGGAGTCGTAGCCGGTGACGTACAGATCGCCGCCGCTGAGGGTGGCCGCGCCGGTCACGCGCAATGCCGAGCCCAGCGAAAGCGCCAGTCGGCCCGTGCTCTGCTGGGTGTAGTTGCCGCCCACGTTGACGTCGCCGCCGGCCACGGCCAGCACGCCGGCATTGCCCACGTTGCCGCCGATATCGTGGGTCTGGCTCAGCGTGCCGGCGGTGCCGATGTTGACGCTGCCGCCCAGCGACTTCGCCGTCAGCGTGCCACCCAGCACCTGGGTCATGCCGGTGTAGGTGGCCGCCTGGGTCAGGTTGAGCGTACCGGTGCCCTGCTTGATCAGCCCGCCGGCGCCGGAGATCGGGTTGTTCCAGTTGGAGCTGCCGGTGAAGCTGACGGTGACGTCGCCCCAGTTGAACTTCGCCGGGCCGTCGATCGCCCGCCCGACGTTCAACGCGCCATAGCCGAAGACCGGATCCGGGCCGGCGGCGCCGAGATCGTCGGCGGTACCGAGCAGGGTCTGCCGCACCAGGTCGTTGGTGAAATACGGGAACGCCTGCCACACCACGGCCGCGGCGCCGGAGATTTCCGGTGCGGCGAACGAGGTGCCCTTGACGATCCAGTAATCCGGACTCGTCGTGCTGGCGGTTGCATCCTTGTCCAGCACGATCACGTCGCCCGGCGCGGCCAGACAGTAGTCCATGGCCTTGCCGCAGGCGTTGGAATAACTGGCCAGCTGAGTCGGGTGCAGGCTGTCCAGCGCCACCGCAACCAGCCAGCCCTGCTCCAGGTCCGGCGACAGGGTGGGCAAGGCGGCGATGTCGCTCGGGTCGGTCTTGGATTCGTTGCCCGCGGCGAACACCACCAGGCCGCCGTGCTGCACCACGAAGGGTCGATAGGCGGCAGCGAAAGCCTGGTTGATCGAGGCGTCGGTGGTATCCCAGTAGATGCCGCCCCACGAGTTGTTCATCACCTGCACGCCGGCACTGATCAGCGCCGGGTTCAGGGTCTGCGCGAAAAAGTCCGCGTCAGCGGCGGTGACCTTGTTGCCCTGGCCCGAACCGTCGTCGGTCGGCTCGGTGTCGCTGATGATGCGCGCCGACACCAGCTTGGCACCCGGGGCGATACCGCCCGGGAACTTGTCGAATGCCACGCCGGCGGCAATCTGCGACACCCAGGTGCCATGCCCGACCACGTCGTCGATGGAGGTGTTGTTGAGCGCCGGATCAACGTAGATCAGCTCCTGCGTGACCCGCCCGGAAAGGGTCGGGTTGCTGCGCATGATGCCGCTGTCGACGATGCCCAGGGTTATGCCGGCACCGGTGAAGCCCTTGCTGTGCGCGGCATACGTGTTGGTGAGCGCGAGCTGGGTGTCGATCGGCGGCTGATCCGCCGGCGGTGGCGCCGGTGGTGGCGCCGGCGGTGGGGCGGGAGGCGGCGCCGGAGGTCCGGATGGCGTGACCGGCGGCGCCTTGACCATGCCGCCACCACCACCGCAAGCACCCAATGCGAAGGCCAAGGCAGTCACCAAGGCCACATTGCGTCGACGCATTCCAGCCACGTTCCTGCTGCTCATAACCGTTCTCCCGCCTCGTTCAGCACGCCGGCCGCCAGCGCTCGAGCGCAGCAGCAGTATCCCCCCGGATCGGCGTATCTTCGCACAACAAATGTCGTGAAAAACGCGCCGATATGCGCATTTCGCGGGCCGTCGAGGCCATTTGCCGTTGGCGGGAGCGCACTGCGATAATCCAGCGGTTCATTTCGGGCGTTTGCGCCCCTCGGTTGCCACCTTTCAGTACCCCAGCGGAGTGTCATCATGTCGGACGTAAGCATCGTCATCACCGGTTCCAGGCGCACCGCCATCGGCTCCTTTCTCGGTCAGTTCACCGGCGTGCCTACCCCGAAGCTCGGCGCCACCGCGATCCGTGCGGCGCTGGAGCAGTCCGGCGTGGCGCCGGCCGAGGTCAGCGAGGTGATCATGGGCTGCGTGCTGCCGGCCAACCTCGGCCAGGCCCCCGCCCGCCAGGCGGCACTGGCCGCCGACCTGCCGGCCAGCACCGGCTGTACCACGATCAACAAGGTGTGCGGCTCGGGCATGAAGGCGATCATGCTGGGCCACGACCTGATCAAGGCCGGCTCGGCCAGCGTGGTGGTGGCCGGCGGCATGGAGTCGATGACCAACGCACCGCACATGGTGCAGGCGCGCAGCGGCATCCGTTACGGTGACGGCCAGCTGGTCGACCACATGGCCTGGGACGGCCTGACCAACCCCTACGACGGCAAGTCGATGGGCGTGTTCGCCGAATCCTGCGCCGACAAGTACCACTTCACCCGCGAGGAGCAGGATGCCTACGCGATCGAATCGGTCAATCGCGCCAAGGCGGCCCAGGTGAGCGGCGCGTTCGCCGACGAGATCGTCCCGGTCACCGTGAGCGGTCGCAAGGGTGACGTGCGGATCGACACCGACGAGCAGCCCGGCCGCTCCGACATCGCCAAGGTGCCCGCGCTCAAGCCCGCGTTCCGCAAGGAGAACGGCACCGTCACCGCCGCCAGTTCGTCCAGCATCTCCGACGGCGCTGCCGCGGTGGTGCTGATGTCCGCCGACGACGCGGCCCGCCGAGGATTGAAACCGCTGGCCCGCATCGTGGCACACGCCACTCATTCGCAGGAGCCGGAATGGTTCACCACCGCGCCGGTCGGAGCGATCCGCAAGGTGCTGGAAAAGGCCGGCTGGAAGGTTGGGGACGTCGACCTGTGGGAGATCAACGAGGCGTTCGCGGTGGTGGCGATGACGCCAATGAAGGAACTGGGCATTGCGCACGACAAGCTCAACGTCAACGGCGGCGCCTGCGCGCTGGGCCACCCGATCGGCGCCAGCGGCGCGAGGCTGGTGGTGACCTTGATCAACGCATTGAAAACGCGAGGCTTGCGTCGCGGCGTGGCCTCGCTGTGCATCGGCGGCGGCGAGGCGACGGCGATCGCAGTGGAATGCATCGATTGACGCGACGGTGCGCCGGCCGTGCCGCCGGCTTCACCTGACGCTTGCGTAAATCGATTTGCCGGCAAGGCCCGCAGCGCCATGAAAAATGTGGCGCAACGCCGGCGAAAGCGCTATTAATACACGGCCAAACGGCATTCCACGGCAAAGGAGATCACCCATGAAGTTTACGCGTACCCTACTCGCCGCCGCGCTCGTCGCGCTGTTGGCGGCATGCAGCAACGGCGCGCAGGATTCCGCGCAGGACGCCCAGAAGTCGGCGGACACGGCGCAGCAGGCGGCGGACCAGGCGCAGCAGGCTGCTTCGGAGGCTCCGAACACGGCCACCGAACAGGCCGCCGGCCAGGCTGCCACCGCCGCTTCCGCGGCGGGCGAGGCGGCCGCCCAGGCTGCCGGCGCCGCCAGCGCCGCTTCCGCGATGGCTCCGGCTGCTGCCGGCACCTCGCATGACGCGATGTCGATGGCGAAGGACGCCGCCAGCAATGCGGCCGACGCGGCCAGCAAGGCTGCCGACGCGGCCAAGAGCGCTGCCGACAAAGCGAAGGACGCTGCCGAAAAGGCCAAGGACGACGCGAAGGGGCACTGATCCCAGCTGGCTCCCGGCAACAGAAAAACGGCCGCCTCGTGCGGCCGTTTTTTTTGCCCTTGATGATCAGCCGCCTCGTCTTGCGCCAACCGCCTCCCGTTTTGGGCGGCACGCCGCCGCCGGTTATGATCCAGAGTTTGGCAATCCGCCATTCCCACTCTCGTGAATCACTCCATGAATGTCTTCGCAACCCAGATCGACCCCCGCTCGCCCGAGTTCCAGGGCAGCACGACCCAGCTGCGCGCCCTGGTGGACGACCTGCACCGCGAGCTGGCACGCAACGCGGAGGGCGGTGGCGCGAAGGCACGGGAAAAGCACATCGCCCGAGGCAAGTTGTTGCCGCGCGAGCGTATCCGCGCCCTGCTCGACCCGGGCTCGCCCTTCCTCGAACTGTCGCCGCTGGCCGCGCACGGCATGTACGACGACGACGCGCCGGGCGCCGGCATCGTCACCGGCATTGGTCGCGTGCACGGGATCGAGGTAGTGGTGATCGCCAACGACGCCACCGTCAAGGGCGGAACCTATTTCCCGATGACGGTCAAGAAGCACCTGCGCGCGCAGGAAGTGGCGCTGGAGAACCGCCTGCCCTGCGTCTACCTGGTCGACTCCGGCGGCGCCTTCCTGCCGCTGCAGGACGAGGTGTTCCCGGACAAGGAGCATTTCGGGCGGATCTTCTACAACCAGGCGCGCATGTCGTCGCTGAACATCCCGCAGATCGCCGTGGTGATGGGCTCGTGCACCGCCGGCGGCGCCTATGTGCCGGCAATGAGCGACGAGACCATCATTGTTCGCGAGCAGGGCACCATCTTCCTCGGCGGCCCGCCGCTGGTGAAGGCCGCCACCGGCGAGGTGGTGGACGCCGAGACGCTGGGCGGTGCGGACGTCCATACGTCCATTTCCGGCGTGGCCGACCACTTTGCCGAGAACGACGCGCATGCGCTGTCGATCGCCCGCGACATCGTGGCCCACCTCAACCGGAAGAAGGAGATGCCGCTGGCGTTGCGCGCGCCGGTCGAGCCTAGGTACCCGGCCGAGGAACTCTACGGCGTGATCCCCGAGGACACCCGCCGCCCGTTCGACATCCGCGAGGTGATCGCACGCATCGTCGACGGTTCGGAGCTCCACGAATTCAAGGCGCGCTACGGCAAGACGCTGGTGTGCGGCTTCGCGCACATCCACGGCTACCCGGTCGGCATCGTGGCCAACAACGGCATCCTGTTCGCCGAGAGCGCGCTCAAGGGCACGCATTTCATCGAGCTGTGCAACCAGCGCAACGTGCCGCTGGTGTTTTTGCAGAACATCACCGGCTTCATGGTCGGCAAAAAGTACGAACAGGCCGGCATCGCCAAGGACGGCGCCAAGATGGTGACCGCGGTGGCCTGCTCGCACGTACCGAAGTTCACCGTGGTGATCGGCGGCAGCTTCGGCGCCGGCAACTACGCCATGTGCGGCCGTGCCTACGGAGCACGCTTCCTGTGGATGTGGCCGAACGCGCGGATCAGCGTGATGGGCGGCGAACAGGCGGCCAGCGTGCTGGCCACGGTCAAGCGCGACGGCATCGAGGCCAAGGGCGGCGAGTGGTCCGCCGCGGAGGAAGAAGCCTTCAAGGCGCCGCTGCGCGAGCAGTACGAACGCCAGGGTCACCCGTACTACGCCAGCGCCCGGTTGTGGGACGACGGCATCATCGATCCGGCCGATACCCGCCGCGTGCTGGGCCTGGCGATCTCCGCCTCGATGAATGCCCCGATCGAACCACAGCCGTATGGCGTGTTCCGCATGTGATCGCGGCGAGATCCGGCGCGGCAACGTGAACGGGTATTCGCGGTGTCGCAGGCCGGGATCGGTGTTTGCTGCAGCCGATGGAAACGATGGACAAGCCCGCGCGCCAGCGTCCGGCCGATCTTCAGCTCGACAGCCTGCGCCGCATGCCGGCGCCTTGACGCACGCCGAAAAGATCAGCCACGCGGCGGCTCGCCGCGCAGGCGCACGTCGTCGGCAGGCATGTCGGTGCGCTCGGCGGCGGCCTCGCGCTGCGACTCGAAGAAGCGCTGCACCTGCTGGCACACCGCCATGGTGTTCTCGCGCGCGATCGCCGAGACCAGGAACCAGGGCTGGGTCCAGCCCAGCTTATCGATGATGCCCTGCGCCACCGACTGGCGCTCATCCTCGGGCAGCACGTCGGCCTTGTTCAGCACCAGCCAGCGCGGGCGCTCCAGCAGCTCCGGGTTGAACTTCTGCAGTTCCTGCTCGATCGCGCGCACCTGCTCCGCCGGGTCGGTGCCGTCGATCGGCGCGATGTCGACGATGTGCAGCAGCAAGCTGGTGCGCGCCACGTGGCGCAGGAACTGGATGCCCAGCCCGGCGCCTTCGGAAGCGCCCTCGATCAGGCCGGGAATGTCGGCGATCACGAAACTCTGGTCGGTGCCCAGGCTGACGACGCCCAAGTTCGGGTGCAGCGTGGTGAACGGGTAATCGGCCACCCGCGGCGTCGCCGCCGACACGGCGCGGATGAAGGTGGACTTGCCCGCATTCGGGAAGCCGAGCAGGCCAACGTCGGCCAGCAGGCGCAGTTCCAGCTTCAGCTCGCGTACCTCGCCCGGCGTGCCCGGCGTGGCCTTGCGCGGCGCCCGGTTCACCGAGCTCTTGAAATGGATGTTGCCCAGCCCGCCCTTGCCGCCCTGCGCCACCAGCATGCGCTGGCCGTGGGCAGTGAGATCGCCGATCACCTCGTCGGTGTCGACGTTGGTGACCATGGTGCCGACCGGCACGCGGATCGTGGTGTCCTCGCCGCCCTTGCCGTACATCTGGCTGCCCATGCCGTTCTCTCCGCGCTGCGCCTTGAAGCTGCGCTGGTGGCGAAAGTCGATCAGGGTGTTCAGGCCCTCGTCGGCCACCAGCCACACCGACCCGCCCGCGCCGCCGTCGCCGCCGTCGGGGCCGCCGAACGGAATGAACTTCTCCCGCCGGAAGCTGATGCAGCCATTGCCACCGTCACCGGCCAGGACCTTGATTTGCGCTTCGTCGACGAATTTCATGGGATGGGGCCGGGAATAGGGAATCGGGAATAGGGAATCGGAAAAGCAGGTAACCGGGAACATGGTACGGAACTTGCGACAGCCCCGCTTTTACCATTCCCTATTCCCTATTCCCGGCAGCACAAAACAAAAGCCCCGCCAAGGCGGGGCTCTCGTCACCACGCTTGGCGAGCTTACGCCTGCACGACGTCGACGAAACGGCGGTTCTTGTCACCGCGGATGGCGAACTGGACCTTGCCGTCGACCAGCGCGAACAGCGTGTGGTCGCGACCCAGGCCGACGCCGTTGCCCGGATGGAACTGGGTGCCGCGCTGACGCACGATGATGTTGCCGGCCTCGATGGCCTGGCCACCGTAAACCTTGACGCCGAGGTATTTCGGGTTCGAATCGCGACCGTTGCGGCTGGAACCTACGCCCTTTTTATGTGCCATGACTCAATGCTCCAGGTGCTCAGGCGTTGATGCCCGTGATCTCGATTTCGGTGAAATGCTGCCGATGGCCCTGCTGACGCTTGTAGTGCTTGCGGCGGCGGAACTTGATGATGCGGATCTTGTCGGCGCGGCCGTGCTTGCGCACGGTGGCGCTGACGGTGGCGCCCTCGACGACCGGCGCACCGATGGTGACCGACTCGCCGGTGCCGACCAGCAACACCTGGTCAAAGCTGACCGTGGCGCCTTCATCGGCGGTCAGCAGCTCCACGCGCAGCACGTCGCCCTGCTGCACCCGGTACTGCTTGCCACCGGTCTTGATGACTGCATAACTCATGGGAATGCCCTTCTGTCGTTATTCTCTTGGGTATCGCCAAGGCCCGACGGGTCTGGCGAACCGCGGATTATAGCGACGGCAACCCGGCCTGGTCAAATACTAAGCAGACCCTCGAAATGCCCGTCCGGCGCTCAGTGGGCCACGGCCGGCGGCGGCGCGCTGCCGCTGGCGGCGGGGCTGGCCGGACAGCGGCCGGTGGCATCCAGCGTGCCCTTCTGTTGCAACTCCCGGATCATCTGCTCGCCACGCTCGCGCCCCCATTGCTGGCCGACCTGCATGCCCTCGGCCATCGTCTGCGGCATCTGGGTGATCACCTTCTGGCCCAGCGCGGACTTGTAGAACTTCAGCAGGCCGGCCACATCGGCAGCGGTGAAATGCTGCTGGTAGACCGGCACCATCCGGTCCAGCAGCTGCTCGGTGCCAGCCGCGTCGATGAATCCCTGCCAGTAGGACGCCGGCACGCAAGGAACGGCCTGGCTCATCACGCTGGCCATCTGCGTGTTCATCTGGCCGAACATCTGGCTCAGGTGCATCACCTCGAACAGCTGGCGTACCTGCCTGGCGCTGGGTTGCGCCGCCACTGCCGCGCCGCTCGCGCCCCATGCCAACACGGCCGCAGCCGCCATTCCTGCCCATCGGTGCATGCCGGTCTCCGGTCGAGGAAACCGTCATTTAGCCACAGCCGCCGCGTCAGCGGAACGCGCGGCACGGCTGGATTCGAGTGAACTATCCAAACTACTTGGTATAGTAATGAGTCCCCCCCATATACGGCGTCCATGGACACCATTCGCATCCGCGGCGCACGCACGCACAATCTCAAGAACATCGACCTCGACCTGCCCCGAGACCAGCTGATCGTGATCACCGGCCTGTCCGGTTCGGGCAAATCCTCGCTGGCCTTCGACACCATCTACGCCGAAGGCCAGCGCCGCTACGTGGAGTCGCTTTCCGCGTACGCGCGCCAGTTCCTGTCGATGATGGAGAAGCCCGACGTCGACCACATCGAAGGCCTGTCGCCGGCGATCTCGATCGAGCAGAAATCCACCTCGCACAACCCGCGCTCCACCGTCGGCACCATCACCGAGGTGTACGACTACCTGCGCCTGCTGTACGCCCGCGTGGGCACGCCGCGCTGTCCCGACCACGGCATTCCGCTGGAGGCACAGACGGTCAGCCAGATGGTCGACGCCACGCTCGCGCTCGACCCTGAAAAGCGCTACATGCTGCTGGCGCCGGTGGTGCGCGAGCGCAAGGGCGAGCACGTGCAGGTGTTCGAGCAATTGCGCGCGCAGGGCTTCGTGCGCGCCCGCGTCGACGGGCAGGTGGTCGACCTCGACGCGGTGCCGCCGCTGGGGCTGCGCATCAAGCACACCATCGAGGTGGTGGTGGATCGCTTCCGCCCGCGCGAAGACATCAAGCAGCGCCTGGCCGAATCGTTCGAGACCGCGCTGCGCCTCGGCGACGGGCTGGTGATCCTGGCCAACATGGATGCGACCGACGCGCCCGAGCAACTGCTGTCCTCGCGCTACTCCTGCCCGGTCTGCGACTACTCGCTGCCCGAGCTGGAGCCGCGGCTGTTCTCGTTCAACTCGCCGATCGGCGCCTGCCCGGCCTGCGACGGCCTGGGCGTGACCCAGGTGTTCGACGCCGCGCGCGTGGTCGGCCACCCGGAGCTTTCGCTGGCCAACGGCGCGGTGCGCGGCTGGGACCGGCGCAATGCGCACTATTTCCAGCTGATCCTGTCGCTGGCTGCACACTACGGCTTCGACGTGGACACTCCGTGGAACAAACTCCCCGCGGACGTCCAGAAGGCCATCCTGTACGGCAGCGGCAAGGACAAGATCGCGTTCCGCTACATCACCGAGCGCGGCGGCAAGGTCACTCGCGAGCACGCGTTCGAAGGCATCCTGCCGAACCTGGAGCGGCGCTACAAGGAAACCGAATCCGCCGCGGTGCGCGAGGAACTGGCCAAGTACATCAGTGACCAGCCCTGTCCGGCCTGCGAGGGCCAGCGGCTGAACCGCTCGGCGCGCAATGTGTTCGTTGCCGACCACGCGCTTCCCTCACTTACCGCTCGCTCGATCGACGACGCACTGGCGTTCTTCCAGGAGCTGAAGCTCAGCGGCTGGCGCGGCGAGATCGCGGTGAAGATCGTCAAGGAGATCCGCGAGCGGCTCACCTTCCTCAACGACGTCGGCCTGAACTACCTCACGCTCGATCGCCAGGCCGACTCGCTCTCCGGCGGCGAGGCACAGCGCATCCGGCTCGCCTCGCAGATCGGCGCCGGCCTGGTCGGCGTGATGTACGTGCTGGACGAACCCTCGATCGGCCTGCACCAGCGCGACAACGAACGCCTGCTCGGCACGCTGACCCGCCTGCGCGACCTCGGCAACACGGTGATCGTGGTCGAGCACGACGAGGACGCGATCCGCATGGCCGACCACGTGCTCGACATCGGCCCCGGCGCCGGCGTGCACGGCGGCGAGGTGGTGGCGCAAGGCAGCGTGCAGGACATGCTCGACTCGCCGCGCTCGGTCACCGGCCAGTTCCTCTCCGGTGCGCGCGCGATCGAGGTGCCGAAGGAGCGCCGCCGGCCGGTCGACGCCGACGCGTGGCTGCACCTGAACGGCGCCAGCGGCAACAACCTCAAGCACGTCGACCTGGCGATCCCGGCCGGCTTGTTCACCTGCGTCACCGGCGTGTCCGGCTCGGGCAAGTCGACCCTGGTCAACGACACCCTGTTCCGCCTCGCCGCGGTCGAGCTCAACGGCGCCAGCGCGCAGCCGGCGCCGTACCAGTCGGTGACCGGGCTGGAGCTGTTCGACAAGGTGGTCGACATCGACCAGTCGCCGATCGGCCGCACGCCGCGCTCCAACCCGGCCACCTACACCGGCTTGTTCACCCCGTTGCGCGACATGTTCTCGCAAGTGCCGGAGGCGCGTTCGCGCGGCTACACGCCGGGCCGCTTCAGCTTCAACGTGCGCGGCGGCCGCTGCGAGGCCTGCGAAGGCGATGGCATGCTCAAGGTGGAGATGCACTTTCTTCCCGACGTGTACGTGCCCTGCGATGTCTGCCACGGCAAGCGCTACAACCGCGAGACGCTGGAGATTCTCTACAAGGGCCACACCATCGCCGACGTGCTCGACATGACGGTGGAGGACGCGCTGAAGCTGTTCGAGAACGTGCCGACCATCGCGCGCAAGCTCGACACGCTGCGCGCCGTCGGCCTCGACTACATCAAGCTCGGCCAGAGCGCGACCACGCTCTCCGGCGGCGAGGCGCAGCGCGTGAAGCTGTCCAAGGAGCTGTCCAAGCGCGACACCGGCAATACCTTGTACATCCTCGACGAACCCACCACCGGCTTGCACTTCCACGACATCGAGCAGCTGCTCGACGTGTTGCACCAGCTGGTCGACCAGGGCAACACCGTGGTGGTGATCGAGCACAACCTCGACGTGATCAAGACCGCCGACTGGGTCGTCGACCTCGGCCCCGAGGGCGGCGCCGGCGGCGGCCGCATCCTGGTTGCCGGCACGCCGGAAACCGTGGCCGCCACGCCTGCATCGCACACCGGCCATTTCCTCGCGCCGCACCTGAAGCCGGCCAAGGCGGCCAAGCCAGGCGCGCCCAAACGCATCAAGGCCGCCACCAAACACATCGCCTCGGCCGACAAGTACAAGCCGATGCGCGGACGGAAAAAGAAAACCACATGAGCACACACACCTCGGGTCCACCGTCCGCCGGAACAGACCTCGACGCAGGCAAGCCGCTGTTCGTCGCCTCGATCGGCGTGCGCTGGCGCGACCTCGACGCGTTCAACCACGTCAACAATTCCAGTTACCTCACCTACCTGGAGGAGGCGCGACTGCAGTGGCTGAGCCACGTGCCGGGTCCGTGGTTCGACGAGCACGCGATGCCGGTGATGGCCGCCAGCCAGGTCAACTATCGCCGCCCGATCGCCTGGCCCGCGCAATTGCAAGTGCAGCTGTTCTGCGAACGCATGGGCAACAGCTCGATGACCATCGCGCACCGGGTGATCGACGCCGAACGAAACGATATCCTGTACTGCGACGGCCACGTGGTGATGGTGTGGATGGATCCGGCTACCGGCAAGCCGGTGCCGCTGCCCGACGCGATCCGCACCGCCGGCGCGTAGCCGCCCCATGCGCGCTGCCGTCGCCCGCACGTCATTCACGGTCGGCCCGGGCGAGTCCGGCCCGGTCGAGACGATCAGCGGCGCGCGCCACGCCTGGCGTTTCCGGATGCACTTCCATACCGGCGACGAGATCGTGCAAATGCTGGCCGGCCGCGCACGACTGCACCTGCCCACGGCCTGTCGCGAAGTTGCCGCCGGCGATACCGTCGTCGTGACCGCCGGTGTGCTTCACCGCTTCGAACCGGTGGATGCGGACGGCTGGTCCTTCGTCTCGCGCTTCACGCGGCCCCCGGTGAAGAACGACGCAGGTCGTGACGCACTCGTCGCGCGGGTCGTGGCGCTCCTGGCCGAACGGCCGTCGCTGCATACCGACGTGGAAGCGCTGGCGCGGGCCTGCTCGGTTTCGGCCGGCCACCTGGCCCGCGTCTTCCGTCGCCGGACCGGTACCAGTCCACACGATTTCCACGTGCTGTTGGCGGTGCACAAGGCCAAGGCGCTGCTGCACGACCACGTCCCCATCATCGAGGCTGCGCTCGAGGCGGGCTTCTGCGATCAGGCCCATCTCAACCGCGAGTTCGCCCGGACGTTCGGCATGACGCCTGCCGCGTTCCGCACGGCCTGGGCGCAAGCTGCCTAGGCCGCTTCCGGATCGAGCTCCAGCGCCATGTACAAGGTACCGGGCAGCGGATTGTCGTAATACGGCGCCACCGGGTGAAAACCCAGCGCGGCATAGAGCCGTCGCGCCGCCGCCATCGACGCCAGCGTATCCAGCAGCACGCGCGCATACCCGGCCCGCGCCGCCCACGCGATCGCCGCCTCGGCCAGTTGCCGCCCCAGCGCCTGGCCACGTGCACACGGGCGCACGTAGAGGCGCTTGATCTCGCCCACGCCAGGCCGCGGCCACGGCCGCAGGGCCACGCAACCCAGCACGGCTCCCTCGCTGTCGCGCGCGAGCAGGATCACGCCGCGCGGTGGCGCGTACTTGCCGGGCAGTTGCGCCAGTTCCGTGGCCACATCCTGGAAGGAAAGATCGATGCCGAGGCTGTCGACGTATTCCGTGAACAGCTCGCGCACGATCCCGATATCTTCCGGCATGCGGGCGGGCGCGATGGCGATGGTCGGGGAGGCGGGCATGCTCGGTCACTCGCGGAAAAACTCCCGACACGATAGTGAACCCGGACCGTCGATACTTGAACAGTTCTGCTCGCACGCGCACGCCGCCGACGCGCGCTGCACGCGTGGTCGTTATGATGGCCGTTCGGTCCCCACCATGGAATGCACCATGACGACAGCCCGCCCCCTCCTCGCCTTCGCCTGCCTCACCGCCCTGGCCGGCGCCGCCAATGCGCAGACGGCTGACAGCACGGCACTCACTTTGTACCGCAGCGACAATCCTTCCCTGTATGCCAGTCAGGGCGGTGAGGTCGGCGCGGGCTACGCGGTGGTGCGCGAGCAGCGTTCGCTGACCCTGGCCGCGGGCACCCACGACGTGACCATCGGCAACTTGCCCGATGCGCTGGACGCCGAAGCGCTGGCGCTGGCCTTTCCCGGCAACGATGCCACGGTGATCTCGCAGCGGTTGCTGCTGGCGCAAGGCAATGATGGCGCGCTGTCCGGCCTGGTCGGACAGGAGGTCAACGTGCTGGGCAGCAACGGCGAATCGCTGGCCAACGGCACGCTGCTGCGGGCCGGCAACGGCCTGCTGGTCCGCGGTGTCAGCGGCACCACGCTGGTGCGCGATTACGCAGCAGTGCGCAGCAACGGCGGCAGCTTCCCGCTCGGCTCCAGCCTCAGCCTGCGCGTGGACGCCGCCCGCGCCGGCCAGGCCCGCGCCGTGCTCAGCTATCCCACCGCCGGCTTGGGTTGGCGCGCCGCCTACGTGGCGACGCTGCAGCCGGGCAACGCCTGTCGCATGCAGTTCGAATCACGCGCCAGCATCGCCAACCGCAGCGGGCGCGACTGGCAGGATGCCCGGATCACCCTGATCGCCGGCGAACCGAACATGGCCAAGGGCTCGGCGCCGCGTCCGATGATGGCGATGGCGCGCGGCTACAGCGCCAAGGCCGAGGCGATGCCGCAACAGGACAGCCTGGGCGATTACCGCAGCTTCACCCTGCCGGGCAAGGTGAGCCTGCCCGACGGCAGCGTCAGCCAGGTGCCGCTGTATGCCACCCGCACGATGGATTGCGAGCGCACCACCTTGCTGGAGAACGGCAACGCCTTCGAGCCGCAGCAGCCCGTCATCCAGCGCGACTTCCAGCAAGGCAGCGGCAGCATCGTCAGCACCCTGCAACTGAAGGCCTTCGACAGCCTCCCCGCCGGCTACCTGCGTGTGCTCACGCACGACCGCCACGGCGTGCCGCAGTTCATCGGCGAAGGCCGCATCAACGACACGCCCAAGGGCAGCGACGCGACGATCACCCTGGGCACGCCGTTCGACCTGCGCGCCGAACGCACGCGCACCAGCTTCCACGTGGACAAGGACGGCCGCACGCTGGACGAGGCCTTCCGCATCGAACTCAGCAATGCCGGCGACAGCGCGCGCACCGTGACGGTGCGCGAGCACCCCTCGCGCTGGCGCGAGTGGAAGCTGGTCTCCTCCAGCAGCAAGCCCGCGCGGCAGAGCGCCGACACGCTGGAGTTCCGGGTGGAAGTGCCCGCCAACGGCAAGGCGACGCTGAACTACGCCGTGCGCTACAGCTGGACCGCCGACCAACAGCCGCAATAAGCGAACGGAGTCGATCATGCTCAACCTCATCACGCACGACCACGCCATCCGCGAGATCCAGCTCGCCCGCCCGCCGGTCAACGCGCTGAATCTGGAGCTGCTGCAGGCGCTGCACAAGGCGATCGACGACAGCGTGCGCGACGACGTGCGCGGCATCGTGTTGTCCGGCGCGCCCGGCCTGTTCTCCGCCGGCGTCGACGTGCCCTCGCTGCTGCAGCGCGACCGTGCCGGCGTGCGCGAATACTGGCGCGAGTTCTTCGCCCTGTGCGGCACGCTGGCACGCGCGCCGATCCCGCTGGTGGCAGCGATCACCGGCCACAGCCCGGCCGGCGGCGCTGTGCTGGCGCTGTTCTGCGACTACCGGGTGATGGCCGACGGCCCGTACCGGATCGGTCTCAACGAGGTGCAGGTCGGCCTGATCGTGCCCGAGGCGATCCAGCTGGCGCTGCGTCGCGTGGTCGGCACCTACCGTGCCGAGCGTCTGCTGGTGGCCGGCGCCATGATCGAATCGGCCGACGCTCTGACCTGCGGCTTCGTCGACGAAACCACCGCCGTCGAGCAGGTCACCACCCGCGCCCTGCGCTGGCTGGACGAACTGCTGGCACTGCCCGCCCACGCCATGCTCACCACGCGCCGCCTCGCCCGCGCGGACCTTGCCTGCGCCTATGCCGACATGGACGCACTGCCGCTGGACGACTTCGTCGAGGCGTTCTTCCACCCGGAGACGCAGGCCACCCTGCAGGCACTGGTGGCACGGCTGAAGAGCAAGAGCTGACTCCGCTCAGGGTTCCCAGATCATGTGCACGTCCGCCCGCGCGTAGTGCGATCCCGCGCGTGGCGCCGAGTGGTGGCGGAAGCCGACGCTTTCGTACAGCGCCAGCGCCGGCCCGAGCTTGCTGCTGGATTCCAGGAACAGTTCGCGCGCGCCGAGCGTGCGGTAAAGCTCCAGCGCTGCGTCCATCAGCAGGCGGCCGACGCCGCGGCCGCGCGCGGCAGGCGACACCGCCATCTTGGTGAGTTCGTAGACGCCGTCGCCCTCGTGTTTCAGCGCGACAGTGCCGATCGCGTGCCCTTCTCCGTCGAGGGCGAACAGGATGTGGCCGCCATTCGCCAGGATGTATTTCTCGGGGTTGCCGAGTACCTCGCGGTCGTAGTCTTCGACCACGAACCAGTGCTCCAGCCACTCGATATTGAGCGTGGCGAACGCCGCGCGCCAGCATGGGTCAAAGCCGACGATGCGCACGTCCTGTCGTGGCCCGGATGCCGCGGCGCGCGCATCCCGCGTGTCAGTGTCCGGCGCGGTCATGCGTTCCCCGTCGCCACCGGCCGCGACGGGTCGCTGACCCAGCCGCTCCACGACGGTGCGTACAGCCGCGAGCCGTGCAGGCCGGCGTGTTCCATCGCCAGCAGGTTGTGGCAGGCGGTGACGCCGGAGCCGCACATGTGCACGACGCGCGACGGCGCGGTGGCGCCAAGTATGGCGGTGAATTCCTCGCGCAACTGCGCCGCCGGCTTGAAGCGGCCGCTGGCGTCGAGGTTGTCGGCAAACGGACGGTTCAGCGCACCGGGGACGTGGCCCGCGGCGCGATCCAGTGGCTCGGTGTCGCCGCGGTAGCGCGGCGCACCACGCGCATCCAGCAGTTGCCCGGAGGCACCATCGGCGATGGCGCGGTGATCGAGCAGCAGCCGGCCGGCGTCATAGCGCAGCGAAACCTCGCTGTGCGGCCGTGGCGCAGGCTCGCCGTTTTCGATGGGCTTTCCGGCAGCAGTCCAGGCGGCGTAGCCGCCGTCGAGTACCGCGGCAGGGATGCCCACCAGGCGCAGCAGCCACCACAGTCGTGCGGCGGCGAGTGCGCCGCCAGCGGCGTCATAGGCCACCACCTGCATGCCGTCGCGCCAGCCCCAGCGCGACAGCAACGCGCTGAACGCCGCCTCCAGCGGCAGCGGGTGGCGGCCCAGGCCTTCGGCCTGGCGCGACAAGTCGGACAGGTCGCGATCGAGGCTGGCATAGATGGCCCCGGGCACATGGCCTTGCGCGTAATCGCGCGCGCCGCTGGCGGGGTCGGAAAGTTCGAAGCGGCAATCAACGACCAGCACGTCGCGTGGCGCCAGCGCGGCGAGCGCGTCGACGTCGATCAGGGTGGTTTTCAGGCTCATGTGCGGTCCATCCTCTCCAGCAGGTTGCAAAGCATCGCGGCGGTGGCGCCCCAGATGCGGTGCCCGGCGTGGACGAATTCGACCATCGGCCGTTGCTGCCCACGGAACTCCATCATGTAGCGACGCAGGTTGGCCGGATCGAACAGGAACGTCAGCGGCACCTCGAACACCTCGGCCACTTCGTCGGGTGAGGGATACAGACGGGCCTCGGCGGCGATGCTCGCCACCACCGGCGTGACGCAGTAGCCGCTGATCGTCTCGAAGCGATCGAGGAAACCCAGCGGCTTCACCAGCGCGCGATCCAGGCCGATCTCCTCCTCGCTCTCGCGCAGCGCGGTATCCACGGCATCGGCGTCCCGCGGCTCGGCGCGCCCACCGGGAAATGCCACCTGGCCGGCATGCGCAGGCAATCGCGCGTCGCGCACGGTAAACACCAGCCGCGGCTGCATGCCTTCGCGGATGCCGAGCAGCACGGCCGCGGGCAGACGCGCCTGGTCGCCGAGCCATTCATTCATCTCGGCGTGGTTCCAGGCCGGATCTTCGGGGGGCGCGGACAAGGGCCGCAGCGCCTGCAACAGGGTATCCATCATGGCCGGCGACCGGGCAGCAGCACGTCCATCACGTGGCGGCGTTCGCAGTCGCTCATCGCGCGCCAGCGGCCGATTTCCTCGCCATTGCGGCGGCAGCCGATGCAGTAGCCGTGGCTGTCCAGTCGGCACACGCCGGTGCAGGGGGTGAGGGGTGAAACTGGCTGCGGCGCGGGATCGTTCGGCATGTCGGTGCATGTTAACACCGGCCCGGTTTACACCAGATCCGATCAGCTCCGCGGCGGCTTGATCTCGATCAGTTCGATCACGAACTGCAGCGCCTCGTTGGGACCGATGCGCGGCAGCGCGCCCTCCTCGCCATAAGCGAGCCGCGAGGGGATCACCACCTTCCAGCGGTCGCCCACGCGCATGCGCGGGAGCACGTCGCGCCAACCGGGAATGACCTGGTCGACCGCGATGGTCGCCGGCGCGCCGTGCGCCCAGGTGCTGTCGAACTCGGTGCCATCCACCAGCATGCCGCGGTAATTCACCACCACCGTGCTGGTCAGGCTCGGATGCACCGTGCCGCTGCCCTGGTGCAGCACCGCGTACTGGATGCCCGAAGGCAGCTGCACCACGCCCGGCTTCTTGCGGTTTTCAGCCATGAACGCCGCGCTCTTGCTCGCGTTCGCCGCGGCGATGCGCTTGAACTCGGCCATCGCGTCGCTGTGCATCTGCTGCTGCAGGCGCTGCAATTGCGCCTGCATCTCGCCGATCGGCACGCGCGGCTGGCGGTGCACGTAGGCGTCCGCGATCGCGCGCTGCAAGGCCGACAGATCCACCTCGGGCGAGCCGCCGGCGAAGCGGCTGCCGATCTGGTAGCCGATCGCATAGGACAGCTTGACCTTGTCCGGCTTCGCCGTGCTGGCAGCTTGCGCGGGCCCGCCTGCCTGTGCCGCATGCGCCGACAGCAGGCCGCCCGGCAACACGCCGATCAGCAGCCACGCCGCCAGATGTGTCACGCCCTTCGCCATCGAATCCATGCCTGCCGTGATGAGGTATCGCGGCCGCGCGTGCGTGCCGCTGTCGCATACGCGAGTTGAGAACTCCGCCATCGGCAAAGGTTCCCGCTGCTACCATCGTCGGCCTGCATTCACAGGAGCCGGCCATGGCCTATCGCAATCTGGAACTCGGCAACCGCGGTGCGGTGCGCACGATCGTAGTGAACCGCCCCGACAAGCTCAATGCGCTGGATCGCCAGACGCTCAACGAGCTGACGCTGGCCTTTGCCCAGGCCGCGCAGGACGACGCCGTGCGCGCGGTGGTGCTCGCCGGCGCCGGCGAAAAGGCCTTCGTGGCCGGCGCCGACATCAGCGAGATGAGCGGCTACAGCAGCGTGCAGGCGCAGGCGTTCTCGCGCGCCGGACAACGCCTGATGACAAGCATCGAACGGCTGGGCAAGCCGGTGATCGCGCGCGTGCAGGGTTTCGCGCTGGGCGGCGGCATGGAACTGGCGATGGCCTGCCATCTGCGCGTGGCCAGCGAAAAGGCCAAGTTCGGCCAGCCGGAAATCAACCTCGGTCTGATCCCGGGCTTCGGCGGCACCCAGCGCCTGCTGCGTCTGGCCGGGCGCAGTGCCGCACTGGAACTGTGCCTCACCGGCACTACGGTCAACGCGCAACGCGCCTACGAACTGGGCATCGTCAACCGCGTGGTGGCACCCGAGGCGCTGGACGAAACCGTGGAAGCGCTGGCCGACCAGCTCGCCGCCGCCGCGCCGCTGGCCGCCGCCGGCATCCTCGACGCCGTGCTGCAGGGCGGCGAGACCTCGCTCGACCAGGGGCTGGAGTTCGAAACGCAGGGTTTCGCGCTGGTGTTCTCCACCGAGGACATGCGCGAGGGAACACGCGCGTTCCTGGAGAAGCGCAAGGCTGCGTTCAAGGGGCAATGAGCCCCGCGGCAGGGTTCCCGGTCAATGGTCGCCGCGGTATTTCTTTTCGCCGGCGGTGATGGCCACGTCCAGCCGGTTCTCCGGTGGCGCCAGCGGACAAGTCGCAAACGAGGTGAACGCGCAGGGCGGGTTGTAGGCCTTGTTGAAATCCAGCACCACCTTGCCCGGATGGTCGAGACCGCCGGCAGGCAGCGCGGCATAGAGGAAACGCGCGGCGCCGTACGTCTGCTTGCCGGAGGTGCGATCGGCCAGCACGAAGAACAGCTCGCCGCCCGGTTCCTCCTGGTACGGCAACAGCTCGAAGGTGTGGCCGTCACGCTGGAACACCGCCTTGCCGGGCACCTTGACCGTGTCGATGGTGCCGATCACGGAGCCCATCGCCAGATCGTGCGGTGGCGTGAACGGGACCCAGTCGGCCTCGATGCGCCAGGCGTCGTCGATCGGGAAATAGTCGATGCCGAGGAAATGCCGGCGTGCCTCGGCATCCTCGTCCTTCACCCGCAATGCCTTGCGGCCATCGCGATCGATCACGTAGAAGCTGGCCTTGCCGAAACGCACGGTAGTGGGCTCGGCATCGGCGGCGGCGTGCATGTCGTCGACCAGCGCGGCTTCGGTCACGGCCTTGCCGTCGACGGTGGCGCCGCTGGCCGCGTCGAGCGCCAGGTGCAAGCCGCCATCCGGCGCCAGCGTTACCGTACCCAGGTGTGCGGGACCGGCCTTCAGCACGATGTCGTTGTCGGCAGCGCTGCCCACGCGGTTGACGCCCTCGTTCAACCATTCCAGCCCGATCAGGCTGAGCCATCCCGTCGGCGCGGTGAGTCGCGCCACGCGGGCGGCGCGCCATTGCTCGATCTGCTGCGTGTAGGTGGCACTGGGTGACGGGACATCTGCGGCGGACACGGTGGCAACTCCGGAAAGCATGGCGAGGACGAAGGTGACGTTACGCAGCATGGGGGCGATCCCGCATCGATGGAAGGGTCGAGTATGCGCATCCGCCGGCGCGGCGGGCAACCGGAGAGTCTCGCTGTGGTCAGCGCCCGCGCATGAACAACTTGTCCAGCTCGCCCAGCGACAACTGCGCCCACGTCGGTCGTCCGTGATTGCACTGGCCGGAGCGCTCGGTCTCTTCCATCTCGCGCAGCAGGGCGTTCATTTCCGGCAGGGTCAGGCGGCGCCCCGCGCGCACCGAGCCGTGGCAGGCCATGGTGGAGAGCAGTTCGTTTTCCAGTTCCTGCAGGCGTCGCGAGCTGCCGTGCTGGGCCAGCTCGGCCAGCACGTCGCGCGCCAGTTGCGCCACGTCGGCGCCGTCCAGCAGCGCGGGAATGCGCCGCACCACCACGCCCGACGGGCCGCTGCGCGAAAGCTCCAGGCCCCACTCGGCCAGCGCGTCGGCATGCTCCTCGGCGGCGGCGGCCTCCTTTGCACTCACCGCGATGCCGAGCGGCACCAGCAGCAACTGCGAACGCAGGTTGCTGCACACGCGACCGGCCTTGAGCTTCTCGTAGGTGATCCGCTCGTGCGCCGCATGCATGTCCACCAGCACGAGCCCGGCGGCGTTCTCGGCGAGGATGTAGATGTTCTTCAGCTGGGCGATGGCGAAACCCAGCGGCGGCGCCTCGCCGGGTTCGGGTTCGGGCATCGGCACCGCGTTGGCGGCGGTGCCGAGCAGCGCGGCGTAATCGGCCAGCGGCTCGTCGCGCACGCCGAGCGACAGCCGGCTCTGGCTGGCGCTGGCCGGCCATGCCGCCGGCATCGGCATCGGTGCGGCCGCGGTCATGCGCAGGCCGCCCTCGGCTTCGTGCGCGGGCGACGCAACCTGCCCCGCACGCGTCTGCGCCAATGCCTCGTGCAGGGTGCGGAACAGGAAATCGTGCACCAGCCGCTGCTCGCGGAAACGTACCTCATGCTTGGCCGGGTGCACGTTCACGTCGACCCCGGCCGGATCGAGTTCGAGGTACAGCACGAAGGCGGCGTGGCGACCGTGGAACAGCACGTCGGCATACGCCTGGCGCACGGCGTGGGCGACGATGCGATCACGCACCAGGCGCCCGTTGACGTAGAAATACTGCGCGTCGGCCTGCGCCCGCGACGCGGTGGGCAAGCCGACCCAGCCGGACAACTGCAAGCCGGCGGCGGCGTGCTCGACGCGCAAGCTGCGTTGCGGGAATTCCGCGCCGAGTACTTCGGCCACACGCTGCAACGCGGCCTGTTCGTCACGCGCCGCCTTCCACACACGTACCGGCTTGCCGTTGTGGCTGAGTCGGAACTCCACCGAACTGCGCGCCAGCGACAACGACTTCAGCAGATCGTCGATGTGCGCGAATTCGGTGCGTTCGGCGCGCATGAACTTCTTGCGCGCCGGCACGTTGTAGAACAGGTCGCGCACCTCCACGCTGGTGCCCGGAGGGTGCTGCGCAGGGCGCGCCGCCTGCAACCGGCCGCCATCGACTTCGATGCGAAACGCCGCCTCCTGGCCGGCGGTGCGCGAAACCAGCGCGAAGCGCGACACGGACGACACCGAGGCCAGCGCCTCGCCGCGAAAACCCATGCTGGCGACATGCTCGAGGTCGTCGAAGCTGCCGATCTTGCTGGTGGCATGCGAGGCCACCGCCAGCGGCAGGTCGTCCAGCGCGATGCCGCCACCGTCGTCGCGCACGCGGATCAACCGCGCGCCGCCAGCTTCGATATCCACCTCGATGCGCGTGGCGCCGGCGTCGAGGCTGTTCTCGACCAGCTCCTTGACCACCGAGGAGGGCCGTTCGATGACCTCGCCGGCGGCGATCTGGTTGACGAGTTCGGGGGGAAGCGCGCGGATGTTGGCCATCCGCGGACTTTAGCAGCCTGCCGCCGGGCGACGGATCAGCCGGACGGGATCGTCAGCACCGCGCCGGCCTGCACGATGTTGCTGCGGATCTGGTTGGCGGTCTTGAGCGCGCCCACGCTGATCCCGTATCGCCGCGCGATGCCGCTGAGGCTCTCGCCGCGGGTGACCTTGTGCGTATCGGTGGCGCCACCGGCCGACTTGCCGGCGTTGCCGGCGGGCGTGTCGGCGGCGGCCACGCGCACACCGGCGCGTCTGGCGGCCTGCGCGGCGAACCAGGTACCCGGCGGCGGCGTCGATTCAAAATAATTCCGGACGCCGGACATCACCGCGTTGGCCAGCAGTTTCTGGTGTGCCGGGTCGCGCAGCTTGCGTTCTTCCGCGGGATTGCTGATGAAGGCGGTCTCCACCAGGATCGAAGGCACGTCGGGCGAACGCAGCACCACGAAGTTGGCACGCTCGACATGGCCGCGATGGGTCGGGCCGAGCCTGGCCAGCGCGCGCAACACGTTGCCGGCCACCTCGTCGCTGGCCTGGATCGCCCAGCCCTGTTGCAGATCCAGCAGCACCTTGGCCAGGCCGTCGTCCTTGTCGTCCAGGCTGATGCCGCCGATCAGGTCGGCGCGGTTTTGCCCGTCGGCCAGCCAGCGCGCGGCCATGCTGGTCTTGCCGCGCGGCGACAGCACCCACACCGACGAACCGCGGGCGTCGTCACTGGTGAAGGAATCGGCGTGGATCGACACGAACAGGTCGGCATTGTGCTCGCGGGCGATTTCGTAACGACGCTTGAGCGGGATGAAGGTGTCGTTGTCGCGGGTCAGCACCGCCTTCATGCCGGGCTGGCGGTTGATCTCGGCGGCGAGGTCGCGCGCCACCGCCAGGGTGACGTTCTTTTCCAGCGTGCCGGCCGGGCCGTGGGCGCCCTGGTCCTTGCCGCCATGGCCGGCGTCGATCGCCACCACCACGGCGCGCTGTCCGTTGAGCATCGCCGCGGCCTGCTCGGCGGCGACCCGGCGGCTGTGGGTGGGGTTGCTGTAGGTGACGGTCGGGATCGGCGCGCTGGCGACGGATGCCTTGGCGACAGGCGCCTTGGCACCCGGCGCGCCGGCCGGGTACAGATCCAGCACCAGCCGGTAATTGTCGTCGGCGGTCGGCTTGAGCACGAAACTCTTGAGCGTGCTGGCGGGATCGACCGCGGCGATCAGCTGCAGGTCGTCGCCGCGGCGCGCATGGCTGATGCCGAGAAACAGGCCTTGCGCCGCCGGCGCCGAGAAGCTGCCCGCGGCCTGGCTGTCGCGCAGATTCACCACGATCTGGCCGTCCTTCTGCCCTATCGTGTAATGCAGCGGACCGTCGGCATCGAGCACCACGCGGGTGTACTGCGGCCCTGCCCAGACGCGGGCGTCCTTGATTTGGGCAGCTTGCGCCGCGCACGGCAAAAACGCCGCCAGCATCGCCGCGGCGCCCCAACCGGCCAGCTTGTTCAGATAACCCCGCATGGGCCGCATTGAAACGCAGTCGACATCCGAATGCAAGCGTGTTTTCCTTTTAATATCCGCCACCTGCGATGTATTCGTCAGGGGATGTCAAATTATCGTCCGCAAGTGCCACATTTCGAACAGCTCTCCGCCCGATTCGGCGTCCGCGAAAAATCCAAACAGAAATCGGCACTTGGAGCGTCAGGACAGGCGCGCGAGCAGCTCGTCGCCACGCACGGTGCCAGCACGCAGCACGGCCCGGCGACCGGACCCGGCGTAATCGAGATGGACGTGGAGATCCGCCGCCGGCAGCGCCCCTGCGCCGCGCTCAGGCCATTCCACCAGCACCAGTGCGGCCGGATCGGCCAGCGCGTCCAGGCCCAGCCACTCCAACTCGGCGGGGTCGGCGATGCGGTACAGGTCCAGATGCCAGGCCGGCCGCTGCGCGGCCGCATAGCCCTCGACCAGGCTGTAGGTCGGACTCTTGATCCGCTCGCCCACGCCCAGCGCCAGCAGCCAGGCCCGCGCGAAACTGGTCTTGCCGGCGCCGAGCGGGCCATGCAGGTAGACCACCAGGCCGTGGTTCAGCGCGCCGGCCACGCGTTGCGCCAGCGCCGCGGTCGCGGCCTCGTCGGGCAAGTCGCGGGAAAGCTCGATGGGCATGGTCTCGTTCACTCGCCGGGTTCACGCGGAACGGCATTGCCCAGCCGCCGCAGCGGCAGCAGCAGGTCACTGGCCAGCAAGCCGCGCTCGCCCTCGCATGCGGCAAGGTCGCCGGCCCGCGCGTGCAGGCCGACACCGAGGCGCGCCGCCTGCCACGCATCGCAACCCTGAGCGAACAGCCCCGCAACGATGCCGGTGAGCAGGTCGCCCATGCCGCCTGACGCCATGCCGGGGTTGCCCCACGGACAGACGTCCAGACGTCCATTCGGATCGGCCACCAGGCTGCCGGCGCCCTTCAGCACCACGACGGCATCGAACCGCGCGGCCAGCTCGCGCACGGCCGCGAAACGGTCGCGCTCGACCGCCTCCACGGAACGGCCAAGCAATCGGGCCGCCTCGCCCGGATGAGGCGTCAGTACGGCCGGCGCGGTGAAGCGCCGGGGCTCTTTCGCCAGCAGGTTGAGGCCGTCGGCGTCGAGCACCAGCGGCTTGCGGGCGTCCACCGCGGTCAGCCACAGCGCATGCGACCATGCGGACTGGCCGAGCCCGGGGCCGAGCACCAGCGTGCCGGTGCGATCCAGCAACGGCTGCAGAGCCTGCGGGCCGTCCACGCCATGAGCCATCAATTCCGGTCGCGCCGCGTTGAGCGCACCGACGTTTTCGGCGTGCGTGGCAACGCTGACCAGGCCGGCACCGGCGCGCAGGGCCGCCGCCCCGGCCAGGTGCACCGCGCCCGCCATGCCATGGTCGCCGCCGATCACCAGCACGTGGCCATAATTGCCCTTGTTGGCATAGCGACGGCGCGGCGGCAGGCTTGCCGCAACGAGCAGATGCGCGTCCGGCGCCACCTGCGCGAACGTGCTGGCCGGCACGCCCAGCGTGGCCAGCTCGAGCACGCCCGTACAGTCGACCGCGGGACCGGTGTGCAGGCCGCGCTTGTCGGCAATGAAGGTGACCGTGAGATCCGCGCGGATCACGGCACCGGGGCAGTGCCCGCTGTCGGCATCCAGCCCGGACGGCACGTCGAGCGCCAGCACGGGGACGCCGCTGCCGTTGATGCGTTCGATCAGCGCGGCGGCAGTCGGCTCGGGCGCACGGTTCAAGCCGATGCCGTACAGCGCATCCACCTGCACGTCAGGCTCCGGCAGTTCGTGCAGGGCATCGACGGCACGCACCGCGCCACCAGCGTCCACCCATGCCGCGCGCGCCGACGCGGCATCGCCACTCGATATGTCGGCCAACGCCACCACGTCGACCTGCAAGCCGGCTTCGCGCGCCAGCACGCCAAGCAGGAATCCGTCGCCGCCGTTGTTGCCCGGTCCGCAATGCACGCGAAGCCTGCGCGCCTGCGGCCAGCGCCGGCGCAAGCTGCGCAACGCGTCACTGGCGGCGCGGCGCATCAACTCGCTGCCGGAGATGCTCAGCGCATCCAGCGCGGCGCGATCGATCCGACGCATGTCGTCGACGGTGTACAGATCGCGGGACGAAAGTTCGGACATGCGGCGAATTATAGGGGTGCGACTAGACTACGCGGATGTCCGTGCCATCCCCTTCCGCTCCTCCCGACTACACCGCGCTCGTGCGCGACATCAAGCGCTGGGCGCGCGAACTGGGGTTTGCCGACGCCGGCATCAGCGGTGTCGACCTGGCCGAGGACGAGCAGCATCTGCAGCACTGGCTCGATGCCGGCCGGCACGGCGAGATGGAGTACATGGCGCGACACGGGACCAAGCGCACCCGCCCGGCCGAACTGGAACCGGGCACGCAACGCGTCATCTCGGTGCGCATGGACTACGCCCCGCTGGGCACCGCCAACGCCTGGGACGTGCTCGGCGATGGCGAAGCCGGCTACGTCTCGCGTTACGCGCTGGGCCGCGACTACCACAAGCTGATGCGCAACCGCCTGCAGAAACTGGCCGAGCGCATCCGCGCCGTGGTGGGCGAGTTCGGCCATCGCGCCTATGTCGATTCCGCGCCGGTGATGGAGAAGGCGCTGGCGCGCAACTCGGGGCTGGGCTGGATCGGCAAGCACACCGTGCTGATCAACCGCCACGCCGGCTCGTACTTTTTCCTCGGCGAGCTGTACACCGACCTGCCGCTGCCGGTGGACCCGCCGGCCAGCGCGCACTGCGGCACGTGCACGCGCTGCATCGAGGTGTGCCCGACCCAGGCGATCACCGGGCCGTACCAGCTCGACGCCACACGCTGCATTTCGTATCTCACGATCGAACTCAAGGGCAGCATTCCCGAAGAGCTGCGCGCACCGATGGGCAACCGCATCTTCGGCTGCGACGACTGCCAGCTGGTCTGCCCGTGGAACAAGTTCGCGCAGGTCGCCACCGAAGCGGACTTCGCGCCGCGGCACAGTCTGGACGGCGCAAAGCTGGTCGAGCTGTTCGGCTGGAGCGAGGAGGAGTTTCTCAAGCGCACCGAAGGCATGGCGATCCGCCGCACCGGCTACGAAGGCTGGCTGCGCAACATCGCCGTGGCACTGGGCAATGCGCCGCCCGGCGACACCATCGACGCCGCCCTTGCCGGCCGCGCCGACGATGCCTCACCGCTGGTGCGCGAACACGTCGCCTGGGCGCAGGCGCAGCAAGCCGCCAGGAAGCGGCGCGGCGGTTGAGCCCCTCGGCTCAACCGGTGGCCGGAAACCGGCGCATCGACGGTCGCGCACGATAGAGCCGATACGCCAGGTCGATCACGATGATCAGCACGACCAGGCCCAATGCCCCGCGTGCGCCATCGTCGGTGGCCCGGGCCTGGAACATTCCGCCGGCGGCAATCCACCAGGCCAGCAACGCCACCCAGGCGAGGCTGAAGAGCATGCTCAGCCGCAGCGTCAAGGTTGACCAGCGTCCTTGCACATACGCCGCCAACTGCAGCGCAAACGTGCCGCTCCACAGCAGCAGCACCGGCCAGGCGCGCCGGGACAGGAAGCCGTCGTCGAAGGCGAACACCTGCGGCAGCGGGCCGGGCAGCATCGGCGCGATCCACGGCAGGCTGACCATCAAGGCCACGCCGAGCGCGAACCACACCAGCCCGAACAGCATGACCGGCCGATTGACCCGATCCGGATCGACCATGCGCGGCCGCCACGCCGGCTGCCAGCCGCGGGTCCGCACCAGCGCCGCGACCAGCGCCGACATCACCATCAGGCCGGGCCACCACAACGCTCCCAGGCCCGCACTGAACCACCACGCCACCAGGGGCTGCCCGCCGCCGAACACCCGCGGCAGGGTCAGCGCCCACTGCAGGGCCACTCCGCCGAAGGCGAACAGGGCGAACGAGCGCGTCTGCACCGCCGGGATGATGACCGTGCCCGCGGGGTGGTAGCGCTCGGCCACCTGGGCAGGCGTGCCGAACTCCCGCAGCATCGCCAGCACCATGGCGTCGTCGGCCGGCGTACCGGCCGATTCCGCCCGGTCAGCCAGCATCTCGCCCAGCAGGCCATGCAGCTCCAGGCCGATCTCCCGGCGCTCCCGGCCGGGCAGGCGGCGCATCACTTCAGCCACATAGGTCTGGATCACGTCGTTCGGATTCATGGGGCGCTTCCTTCCAGCAGGCCGGCCATGGTCCCGACAATGGCATGCCAGGAGGCCGTCAGTTCGGCGAGCAACGCCTCGCCCGCGTCGTTCAAGCGGTAATAGCGCCGCGGCGGACCGTCCTCGATGCGCCATTCGGACGCCAGTACGCCCTGCTTCTCCAGCCGTCGCAACAGCGGATAAAGCGTGCCCTCCTCGATCGGCATGCCGCGTCGGGCCAGCGCCTGGCGCAGCGAATAGCCGTATTGCACCTCGCGCAGTTGCGACAGTACGGCGATGACCAGCACGCCGCGGCGCAGCTCCAGCTCCAGCTTGGGCAACGGGTTGTCGAGGGGATCAGCCATGCATGGCACCGTAGTGTTTGGCGCACTTTACATAGCATCACACAGTATGTCAACGCAGAAGAACGGCCCGACTGGGCAGTTCGGCCTGGAAAAGGAGACGTGGGCGCGACTGCGCCGCCACGAGGCGGCGCGGTGTCAACTCAGCGCAAGCGGCGACAGGCGCCGCGGGGTCCCGGGGGAACCGTCAGGCAGCCGCCATCTGCTTGGGGATCGAACGATTGGTGTGGCTGATGTGGTTGCCTTCACCGGCGGCGATGTAGACGCAGGTGGGCTGGAACTTCTCCAGCTCCGCCTCGTTCAACTGGGCGAAGGCGGCGATGATCACGATGTCGCCGGGCTTGGCCCGATGCGCGGCACTGCCGTTCACCGAGATGATGCCGGAGCCTTCCTCGGCGCGCAGCGCGTAAGTGACGAAACGCTTGCCGTTGTTGACGTTCCACGCGTGGATCTGCTCGTACTCACGGATGCCCGAGGCATCCAGCAGCAAGCCGTCGATCGCGATCGAGCCTTCGTAGTGCAGCTCGGCATGAGTCACCGTGGCGCGGTGGATCTTGGCCTTGAGCATGTTCAGGTGCATGACGTTGTTCCCGCGGTGCTCCGCAAAGTCGTCGATTATCGAACCGATGGCGCTGCGCCGCAACATCAGCGGCTCGTGGACGATATGTGCGGGCAGCTCAGTCCAACAGCAAGTTGTCGATCAGCCGGGTGCCACCCAGCCGCGCGGCGATCAGCGCCACCAGCCCATCGCGCTGGCCGTCGTCGGGTTCAGCGAGATCCCCGGCCCGGCGGATTGCCGCATAGTCGGGCACGAAGCCGGCGCGGCTCAGTTGGGCCTCGGCCACCTGCTCCACGGCGCGCCAGGGATGGCCTTGGTGGAGCAATTCGCGCATTTTCAGCAACGTGTCGTGGATCAGCGGCGCCCGCGCGCGCTCCTGCGCCGAGAGGTACTGGTTGCGCGAACTCAGGGCCAGACCGTCGTCGTCGCGCGCGATGGGCGCGCCGATCACCTTCACCGGCAGCGACAGGTCGCGCACCATGCGCTCGATCACCTTGAGCTGCTGGAAATCCTTCTGCCCGAACACGGCCAGATCCGGAGTGACCAGGTTGAACAGCTTGCACACCACGGTGGCCACACCATCGAAGTGGCCTGGCCGATGGGCGCCCTCAAGCATGGTCGTGATCTGCGGTACCCGCAAGCTCACGCTGAACTCGGCGCCATACGGGTAGATCGTGGGGACCTCCGGCGCAAACAGCAGGTCGCACCCCTCGTCGGCCAGCGCCGCCTGATCGTGCACCAGCGTACGCGGGTAGCGCTCGAAATCCTCGTTGGGACCGAACTGGGTGGGGTTGACGAAGACGCTGGCGACCACGCGATCGGCGCGCGCACGCGCCAGCCGCACCAGCGACTGGTGGCCGGCGTGCAGGTTGCCCATGGTCGGCACGAAGCCTACCGTCTGGCCCTTGCCGCGCCAGCCGCGAACCGCGGCGCGCAACGCCGGCGCATCCTGAACCGTTTGCATGATGAAGACTCGTCAGCTCAGTTGAAACAGTGTTCCGGCGCCGGAAAGGCACCGCTGCGCACGTCGTCCGCGTAGGCCCGGATGGCCGCCGCCACAGAATCGCGGCCGGCGAGGAAATCCTTGCTGAATTTGGGGCGCTTGCCGGGCGTGACGCCGAGCATGTCGTGGAGCACCAGCACCTGGCCGTCGCAATGCGGGCCGGCGCCGATGCCGATCACCGGAATCTCCACCGCTGCAGTCACGCGCCTGCCGAGTTCGACCGGCACGCCTTCCATCACCAGCAATTGCGCGCCCGCCGCCTGCACCGCCAACGCATCGGCTACCAGCCGGTCCGCCGCGGCCTGCTCCCGCCCCTGGATGCGAAAACCGCCGAAGCGGTGCACCGATTGCGGGGTCAGCCCCAGATGCGCGCATACCGGCATGGCCCTCGCGGTCAGCGCGGCGATGCCCTCCAGCACGTGCGCGGCGGCGCCTTCGATCTTCACCATCGCCGCACCCGCCTCGCCGACCAGCCGGGCACCGGCGGCCAGCACGTGGGCAACATCGCGATCGGCCATGAACGGCAGGTCGGCCACCAGCAGGGTGGCCGACAGGCCGCGCGCCACCGCAGCGGTGTGGTAGACCATCTGGTCGAGCGTCACCGGCAAGGTGCTGGCGTGCCCCTGCACCACCATGCCGAGCGAATCGCCCACCAGCGCCACGTCGATGCCCGCCGCCTCCAGCTGCCAGGCGAAGCTGGCGTCATAGGCCGTCAGCATGGTGATGCGCTGGCCTTGCGCCTTCATCGCACGCAGGCCCGGCACGGTCACCGGCTTGCGGTCGGGGAGATTGGCGTTCTGCACGTACACGGGGGCGTCCTGGTCGGCGAGGGTGACTGCCGATTATGGCGCAAGCAGCCGTTCGCAACCGACCGGGTCGACCCGCGCCAGCAGCTCCGTCACGCGCCCCTGACCCGGCAGGCAGAGATCCGGCGCAACATCGTTCAGCGGCAGCAGCACGAAGGCGCGCTCGGACAGCCGCGGGTGCGGCAGGGTCAATGTCGGATCGTCGCGACGCACGCCCTCGACGTGCAGCAGATCCAGGTCGAGCGTGCGCGGCCCGTTGCGTTCGGCGCGGACGCGGCCGGCGTGCTGCTCGAGCGCCAGCAAGTGCCGCAGCAACTCATCGGGCGACAGCGCCGTCTCCAGTTCGGCCACGGCATTGATGAACGACGGTTGATCGAGCAAGCCCCAGGGCGGCGTGCGATAGAGAGGCGAACGCTGCAGCACGCAAGTGCCAGGCAGGCCGGCGAGCGCGGTGAACGCGTCGAGCACCTGCTGGCGCGGTTCACCGAGATTGCTGCCCAGCGCCACGTAGGCCAGGGTCATTCGGAGGCCGGGGTGTCACTGCGCTTGCGCCGGCGCCGGCGCGGGCGCGGCGGCTTGCGTACCGCCGGCGCTGGAGCCGCCTCTGCCGCCGCCGCGCCGCTGAGCACCGGCAAGGCCGCCGCCAGCACGTCCTGCGGCAGGCGCTGTGCATGCGCCCACCACTGGCCCAGTTCGCGCATCGCCGGCGATTCGTCGGCGCGCAGCAGCAGGAAATCGAACGCCGCGCGAAAGCGCGGATGCGCCATCAGGCGGAACACCCGCTTGCGCTGCACCTGCTCGAAACGCGGTTGCAGCGACCAGATCTCTTCCATGGTGAAGGTGAAGCGTCGCGGGATCGCCACCCGCTGGCACTGTTCGCCAACCACCTTGGCGGCCGCACGCGACCACGCCTCGGCGCTGTCCAGGCCGCGCTCGATGCCGAGCCGCGCCTCGTCGCGCACTTCGCCCCACAACAACACGGCGAACAGGAACGCGGGAGTGACCGACTTGCCTTCGCTGATGCGCGCGTCGGTGTTGGCCAGGCCCTGCTCCACCAGCGAACGCAACGCCGCATCGCCGCGCTTGAGGGCGCGCGCCGTGGCCGGGAACAGGAACCTGAGCAGGCCGCACTGCTCCAGTATGCGAAACGTCTTCAGACCGTTGCCAGCGAGGAACATCTTCAACGATTCGTCGAACAGCCGCGCGGACGCGGCGTCGGCCAGCAGGGGTCCCAACGATTCGAATGGGGCTGCCGCGGCGGCATCGATGCGCATGCCGAGTTTGGCCGCCAGCCGCGCAGCACGCAGCATGCGCACCGGATCCTCGTGGTAGCGCACCTCGGGGTCGCCGATCAGGCGCAGCACGCGATCGTGCAGGTCCTGCATGCCGCCAACGTAGTCGCGCACCGAGAAATCGCTGATGTCGTAGTACAGCGCGTTGACGCGGAAGTCGCGGCGCAGCGCATCCTCCTCGATGGTGCCCCAGATGTTGTCGCGCACGATGCGGCCGTCGACGATGTGGCGGTCGCCTTCGCCTTCCTCGCCGGTACCGCGGAAGGTCGCCACCTCGATGATCTCCGGCCCGAACACCACGTGGGCGAGGCGGAACCGCCGACCGATCAGGCGGCAGTTGCGGAACAGCTTCTTGACCTCGTCGGGCGTGGCGTTGGTGGCGACGTCGAAGTCCTTGGGCCGAAACCCCAGCAACAGATCGCGCACCGCGCCACCGACGAGATAGGCGGCATAACCGGCGTCATGCAGCCGGTACAGCACGCGCAACGCGGCCTTGCTGATGTTCGCCCGCGAAATGATGTGCTGGTCGCGCGGGATGATCCGCAACGCGGGATGGGAATCGGTGCCTGGTGTGGGGTTCAAGCGGTTGGAATCCTTGCGGGACGCAGGCGCCCCGTGCTTGCCATGTTCACGATGCCGAGCATCAACCATAGTCGCGGCAGGACGACTTGTTCTGCGCACCTTCGCGGCCGGCTTCGACCCGCGTCGATCGGGCGTTGCCGCGCGAAGCAATTCCGCTATACTAGCGCGCTTCGCCGCACAACGCTCCCTTCGTCTAGTGGCCCAGGACACCGCCCTCTCAAGGCGGGAACACGAGTTCGAGTCTCGTAGGGAGCGCCAGTTTGGTTTGCTGGTGCGATCTGGCTTTGCCTGTGCGATCTTCCATGATCGCGGCGGACCCACCAGAACACCGCAGAATGCGGTCCGTGCTCTGAATGGAAAACCAAAGGCAGCCATCCATGGCCGCACTTTTCATGAGAGCCCCTCCGCCGAGCTTCGCGGAGCGCTTCGACGAGCTTCGCACGAGCTTTTCGGTAAACTTCGCGAAGGCCCTTCCTCGGTTCTTCGGCAAGAATTCGCCGTCGTCCCGCATCGTTGAGTGGATTCCATGACTTTCGTCGTCATCGACAACTGCATCAAGTGCAAGTACACCGATTGCGTCGAGGTGTGCCCGGTGGATGCCTTCCATGAAGGCCCGAATTTCCTGGTGATCGATCCGGACGAGTGCATCGACTGCACCCTGTGCGAGCCGGAGTGTCCGATCAACGCGATCTACCCGGAGGACGACGTGCCGGCAGGACAGGAGCCGCTGGTGGCGCTCAACGCCGAGCTGGCCAAGAGCTGGCCGGTGATCACCGAGCGCAAGGACGCCCCCGCCGACGCCGGGGACTGGGAAGGCAAGCCGGGCAAGCTGGCGCTGCTCGAGCGCTGATCCGGTCTTCCGCTGAAACGAAAACGCCGCCCCGGGGGCGGCGTTTTCGCATGCGTGTCGCGGGCGATCAATCCAGCTTCGACTTCAGCCGGTCGATCACCTTGGCCACCGCGCCGAGCGAATCGCTCTGCGCGCGGATCTCGCTGCCGGCATCGCCACGGCTCTCCACGTTGACCTGCACCTGGTGCGCACCGCCGCCGGCAGTGCTGGCAGAGTCATCCTGGTGCCGACCGAACAGCCGCGAGAAGAAGCCACGCTTCTTCGCGGCCGCCGCGGTCACGCTGACCACGTAGGAGTGCGTGGCGTCGTCATGGCTGACCAGCTCGCCTGCCTTGCCGTCGGCCAGCACCTTGCCCACCTGCTGGTACACGCTGTCGACCGTGCCTTCATGCACGAAGCCGTCGGAGATCTGCCCCGCCTGCCCCGGCACGCCCGCCACGGAGGCAGTCGCGCCGTCCGCCGTCGGCTGGTTTGCACCCGGCGGCGGGATCACCAGGGCGTCGCTGGTGGAGGGACGATCCATGCTGGGCGGAATCTCCAGCGGCGCCTCCTGCCGGGCTTTCTGCCAGGCGCTGTGCGAACGGAACATGCCGCAACCGGAGAGCAGCAGGCCGCCGAGCGCGATGGCCGGCAAGGCCACGAGGAGCGAGGTTTTCTTCATCGAATCGGATTCCGTGAGTGAGCCAGGCCCGGATCAGCGGGCATGGTGTCTAGGATGACAGACTGGACAACGCCTGGTGCAAGCGGGCGCGATCCGGACCATCGGGCAGTTCCACCAGCGGCAACCGCGGCCGGGCCGAGCCCAGCCCCAGCGGCGGCAGTCCGGCCTTGACCGCGATCGGATTGGGCGCGCAGTCCAGCGCGTGCAGCAAGGGTTCCAGTGCATCCC
>Ga0209963_1000250_pt1 | contig 150352 bp, 153 predicted proteins | sample ThiBio_1000_biof_2_FD_183957 | JGI IMG/M metagenome (GOLD analysis project Ga0209963, IMG submission 183957) | Wastewater bioreactor microbial communities from Cape Town, South Africa - Thiocy_cont_1000_biof (SPAdes) | ecosystem: Engineered > Bioreactor > Thiocyanate-remediating >... | reverse complement strand
AGGGACCCCGCCTCGCATGCTGTTCAGGCGTGTCCCGGAAAACTCATGACCGCGGACCCGGAGAAATCATGTCCGCCTACCCGGAGCCAGCTGTCCGCCCACCCGGATCTTCCCGTGTCCGTCAGCACTCCGGTGAGGACATCGGGCGAGCGTAGCGGGCGAGCAGCCACACACCGAGCCGCCCACACAGTCCGAGTAGGAAGGTCGGTGGTGTCCTGCAGGCCCGGCTCGGGGCGCCCCGGCCCGGACCGGGGCGACCTCGACGGATGGCTTCTCGGCGCGCTGATCAAGATCGTCGCGGCGACGATCGACCCGGGCCGGTCCCGGTTGGTGACTTTGATCGACCACAGCGGGACGCAGCACGCGGGCGGGCTCATCGAGCGGCGCGGCCCGGTCTCGGCCAGGCTCGATGTTCGTCGTCGACCGCGCGCAGGACGATCTCGCGGTAACGCGCGACACCGGCTCGGGGGCGCCGTGAGCACCGCGGTGCGGAGCAGAGGTCTACCGCTACGAGCTGCAGCTCACGGCTGTCCTCACGACAGGTCGAATGCCGCAACCTGTGCATCATTTCCCAGTTGAGACCTCAAATCCCGAGCATGGTGGCGGCGTTGTTGTCCCAGGCCTGGTGGACACGCACGTAGGTGCTCACCGACGCCAGGGAGCGGTGTCTGGTCTGGTGGGCGATGGCATGGTCGGAGGCCCCGCGCAGGTGGGCGTAGGTGACGAAGCCCGCTCGCAGCGAGTGCGCGGAATAGGGGCCGTCGGTGAGCCCGGCGCGCTCGACGGCGACTTGGACGCGTTTGTTCACCGACTCCGGGTGCATCGTGTGATCGAGGACGCGGTTGCCGGTGCTGACCTTCCGTAACACCGGCCCGTCGGTGATGGTGGCGGCGTGGAGCCAGGTGCGCAGTGCGGTGACGGGGCAGTGCTCGGGGCGCCGCGCGCGGGGGAGGACGACCAGCTCGGCATGGGCGCCGGTCTGGTTGGTCTTGGAGTGCGGCAGCGACAGGACCAGGCCCCGGTCGTGGGTGCTGATCTGGGCGACGGTGAGCGCGGTCAGTTCGCTGCGCCGCATCGCGCCGAAGAACCCGACCAGTAGCAGGGCGCGGTCGCGCAGCCCGGCCAAGTCGGGTTCCGCGGGGCGGGTCTTGAATTCCCTCGTGGCCGGGCAGGCGGCGACGACGTCGAACAGCTCGGGCGGCATGAGGGGAGCGGACTGCTCGGGCGGGGCACCGTGGCGGCGGCGGATGCCCTCCCAGACCGCGACCACCCGCGCGGCCCGGGTGGGATCGGGAGCGTCGGCCATCTGGTGGGCGAAGCGGATCGCCGACAGCCGCCGGCTGATCGTGCCGACCTTCGCCCCGGCCACGGCCAGCGCGGTGAGGTAGCCGGAGACCGCGGCCGCGGTGGCCGGCAGCGACGGGTCGCCGCGGTCGGCACACCACTGCGTGAACTCCGCCCAGTCGCTGCGGTAGCCGCGCAGCGTGTTCGGCGCCCGGGCGGCCGCGACGTAGGAGGCCTCGTCAACGGTGAGTGGCCGCTCCACGGCCCCGCCCCGCTCGTCGGTGTTCGGGCCGGGAGCGGGCCAGACGGGGTCGGCGGTCATGAGCGTGGCGCCGGGTGGAGGGAATCGCGGGCAAGAAGCCGGTCGGTGAGTTCGATGGTGGCCAGGTACCACCAGAAGATCCAGTCCAGGAACGCTGGGTCGTAGTCGCCCTGCTGGCCTCGGCGCTGATGGCGGATGGCGAACTCGTTGGCCAGGCTGAACAACACGCCCTCGTCCTTGCGTCCGATGTCGGTGCGGATCAGGTCGCGGCGTTCTTCGAGCGCGCCGGCCAAGGTGATGACGGCCGATCGCTTGTCGTGCTCGGTGGCCGCACGCCCGCGGAACAGGGCGATGGCGTGGTCGATCCGCTCGGCGACCATCGGATCGGGAGTAGTGGATACCCGCCTGATCAGGTCACTGCGACCGGGATCGGTGACCTGGATGAGACGGCCGGTGTCCTCTCCGTCCTCGGCCAGCCGCAACCCGACGCCGGAGGTGTCGAGTAGCCGGTTGACCCGCCAGCGATACAGCGCGTGGCCGGTGTCGTGGCCGAACGAGCTGTAGTGCCACCCGCACCCGTCGTACTGGTGATACCAGCGCTCCCGCGGACGGACCGACAGGTCGTGGAAGACCTCGATCAGTCCGAAGAAGGTGTCGGTGTCCCACTGCTCGGGTTGCAGCGGCCACAGCCCCGAGATGCCCAAACGCTCGGTCAGCAGCACCTCACCCTCTGGTGGGAACCCGTCGACGCACTCCTCGGGCAGCTCGTCCCCGAAGTGCCCGAGCCGACGCAGTTCGCCCACGAGCTGGGCGAAGCGCCGCCGCAGTACCGGCTGATCGAGCCGGTCACGCCCGCGGCCATGCCGATCCGGCCAATAGGGCCGGGGCTCCGGCGCCAAACGCAACAGCGGCACTGCCGCGACCAGGTCGTCGAGGAACCGCGCCTCGGGGTCCCCTGTCAGCTCCTGGTCGCGGTCACCCCACGGATCGTCCAGAACGGGCTTCCGCGCCCGCAGTGCCCTGTACCGCGCGGTACCAGCGTCACCAACGAACGCCTCGTCGAGCAAAAACTCGATCCTGCCGTCGTCCTCTGCGGTACCCCGAGCGAGGCTGCGCAGCGCGGCGAGCTCGCGAGTGAAGATGCCGGCGGGCCAGCGCAAGGCGTAGTCGGCGGAGTCGAACATCGGATCGAGCACGAGCGACAGCCTAGCGGGCTGCTACCCGGGATTCTTTGCTTAATCCCGCCTAACACGCACCTAGAAAGTTGCGCACGCAAGTAACGAAACGTAACGTAATGACGAAACAAAACAGTTTGACGGTAACGAAACGAAACCCTACGATGGCCGCATGAGTGAGCAGCGGCCCGACCGTGCCGATGGGGACTCCGCGGGCTCGCGTCCCGGGCCGGTGGTTGACGACGGGTGCCAGTTCCCGACCGGGCCCGGCGGCGCGACCTGCGGACGGCCCATCGAACGCTCCGGCGCCCCCGGACGGCCCGCCCGCTACTGCGACCGGCCCGACCACGACCGGGCCAAGGCCTTCGCTGCCCGCCGCGCGCTGGACACCGCGGGCGCCGGGCCGCTCGGGCCCGAGCAGGAGCTCATCGCGCCTGAGCGGCCCGTCACCGACGGCCGCGCCTCGTTCGGGGCGCTGCTGGCCCGGTTCGAGGAAACCGCCACGCTCGCGCAGCGCTCCGCCGCCGAACAGCAGGCCCAGCTCGCCGCGATCCTCGAACGCGCCACCGCCGTCGTGCGCACCGTCGCCGACCCCGACGCCGCCGGCTACGAGGTCGAACAGATCCAACGCGAAACCCAGGTCCGGATCGCCGAAGCCCAGACCGCCCAAGCCAACGCCGAACGGCTCGCCCGCGAACAACGCCGCGCCGCCGAACGCGAGACCGAGCTGCGCGCCCAGGCCGACACCGCCGCCGAGGACGCCCTCGCCCAGCTCGACACGCTGCGCGCCGAGACCGCCGCCACTCTCGCCGCGCTCACCGTCGAGCACGACACCGCGCTGGCCGAACAGCGTGAGCGCGCCGACCAGGCCGCCGCCGCCGAGCTCGCCATTCGCGAGGAGATGACCCGCCTGCGCCAGGAGACCGCCGAGCAGGTGGCCGCGGCCCGGGGCGACGCCGAGCAGCTCATCGCTGAGCGTCAGGCCGAGATGCGGCGCGAGATCGAACAGGCCCAAGCCCGCGCCGACGAGCGCGTCACCGCCGCCCAGCGCGCGGCCGAGCAGGCCATGGAGAACGTTCGCGGGGAGGCCCGCACCCAGATCCTCACCGCCGAACAACACGCCGCCGACGCCAGTGCGGCCCAGACCCGCGCCGAGGCCGAACGCGCCTCCGCCGAACGGCGCGCCACCGAGGACCGCGCCACCCTGGACCGGGTCCGCGCCGAGCTCGAGCAGCAGCGCGCCGACCACCACGAGGAGCTGGCCGCCACCCGCCGCGAGGCCGCAGAGGAACGCGCCGCGCTGCGCCGCGACGCCCACGACCAACTCACCGCCGTCCTGGCCCGCTTCGACATCGCCGACCGGACCGCGGAACCGGCCAGCCCACCCGCCGGCGCCGACCCGGGCAGTTCCACCCCGACGCCGACCTCGCGACGCCGCGGCCGCGGCACCACTCCCCCCGCCCCGGACGCCTGAGCACAGGAGGCGCACGACCATGCCCGGACCGTCGCCCACCCCCGACCTGCCCACCCCGGAACTGCTCGGCGCCCTGATCCGCGCCCACCGCGACACCCAGGCCGACCACCGCGCCGCGCTGGCCGCCGACCACCATCACGACCTCGACACCGCCCGCCGGCACCTCGCCGCGATCGATACCCGCCTGCGCGGCCTCGGCCACCACGACCTCGCCGACCAGCTCGACCAGGAAACCCGCGCCGGCACCGCCCTCATCGTCGCGCTGACCTGCGCCGACACCCACCGCCCCGACGAACTCGGCACCGCCGTCGCGACCTTCGCCCACCACCGCGCCCGCGTCGACTCGGCCCGCGCCCACTGGCTGGCCGCCGGCTGACCCGGGGACGCCTCGCCCCCGATATTGCACCGCCTGGCGCGCCCCCCTCGTGCTCCTCGATTTGCTCGCGACAGGCACTGCGCTGTCTGAGACGAATCGATCCCTACCTAGCAGAGGTGGCTACCACTGGCCTTGATACATCGCTTGCGCGCTGGCGAGGTGACACGGCGCTGATGCGAGACTTCCGGTCTATGAGCGACGATGATCCGTACAACGGCTGGACCGTGGGCAGGCTGCGCCGAGAGCTCGACGGGCTTCCCGACGACATTCCGCTGCTGGTCAACGTGTCGGTAAGGATCCCCGGCGAGGACGGCACTGGGTTCCTCCCGCTGGCCATCACCGAAGCCGGTTTCACGGTGTCCGATGCCTCAGCCCAGCCTGAGAGCGAGATCATGCGCATCTTCAACATCGACGTCGAGGACGACGAGGGCATGATCTACGTGCCTCCTCGCCCGGTCGAGTAGCGCCGTGTTCGCCGAAGACGTTGGTGTGATCTGGGGTCAGTTACGAGCTACCCGGCATGCGCCGCCAGGCGCAGCGACGAACGACGATCTACGCCGTCGGGCCTACGTCTCCGCTTTGGAGCAGGCCGAGCAGCTCTTCCACGCCGCCTCAGTCGTCGGTCCTGCAGCCCGCCCGCTCCCCTTGTTCTACGGGCTGAGCCAGGCCGGACGGGCGATCGCCGCCGCTTCGGGCCGGCTTGCCGGCGACCGGTGGCAGCTGCGCAGTCATGGGATCGGCTGCGCTGACCTCGACGGCGAGCTGAGCGATGTGAAACTGAACATCCAAGGCAAGCCAGGTGGCGCGGGCAGCTTCATCCGACTCTCTGAGGTGCTCGACTCGCCGCTCTGGTCTGACTGCGCGGTGACACTCGGGCCGCTGTGGGACACGCTCCCGATGAACTTCACCAGTCCAATCGGCCCGGATACCCACCAGCGGCGTACGTCGTTGGAATTAGCAGGCCCCGAGCTCTTCCAGACCCAGCATCCCCTGCTCACAGCCACCGTGTACCAAATTCCGGTGTGGGTGGCGATGTCTGTGACACCCCGAGAAGCGCTTATGGACTATTTCGCCTCTTTTCCTGGAGCCGCCGCTCATGAGAGCTACAGCACGGTCCGGGGTGATCCCGGCCGAGCGCCGGACTTCGGTCGTCACGTGGACCAGGGTTGGGGCTTCCTGTCGGTCAACTGGTCGGTGAAGGGCGGAACCCCGGCCACGGTGGACGAGCGTCAGGTGTTCATGGACGCCATCACGTTGCCCTACCTCGGCCAGCGTTGGCTGTTCCCGGACATCAGCGGCGCCAACAAACCGATCCATCCGCTCATGGCGTGGTGGGCTGTCCTGTTCGCTTTGTCGATGCTGGCCCGGTATCAGCCAGCCGAGTGGCTCAGCCACGTCGACGTCGACGCCAGCGCCTGTGCAGTCTCCCTCGAGCGGCTTCTGACCTCGGCCCTGGCCACCGTCCCTGCGCTCGTCATCGAGACGATCCAGAACCTGGATTAGCCCAAGCGCGTGGTGTCTCGGGCCGGTCTCGACCGCGTCGAGGTGGACACCGACCGGGAACCGCCCCAGCGGCACCCGGAGGGCCGGCAGCCGGCGCCGGCCCGGCAGGTCGTGATCCGCACGAATGGCTGCGCAGCGCCTATGGCAGCGGATCACGACGATGCGGGCACCCCCGCCCGAGTTCTCGGCGCTCGCCGATCGGCCGGCATTGCGGGCAGGCGGGTCCTGGCCTCGGCCTCGCCGGCCGCCCGGCGGGCCCGCCACATGCCCGGCGACGTTGCCCCGCCAGTCCGCGCAGGCGTCCCGATCGGCCTCGCTCAACCCACCCTCTCGATGCTGTGCCGAAGCCAGTTTCGCCGCCAGCGATAGTGTCCAAGTGCCGCCGTTGGGTACGGGCGGCTGCCGCGACGAGGAGAGGTTCACTGAGTGCCGAGCTACGAGGGCCGTCTTGAGCTGACCTGGACCAACAAGCACCTGCGCCTGCTTGCTCACGATGACGGCTCCTACGAGTGGCTCGATCCGTCGGACTACCGGGTTGCCGAGGTTCGGCTTCTGCATGACGTCGACGCGGTGGGGGAGGTCGGCAAGCGCCGCGCAGCGGACAACCTGCTCATTCGTGGCGACGCACTCCATGCCCTCACGAGCCTGACCAAGCTGCCTGAGTTCTCCCGGGAGTACCTGGGCAAAGTCAAGCTCGCCTACCTCGACCCACCGTTCAACACCGGGCAGGCTTTCGAGCATTACGACGATGCTTTGGAGCACTCGGTCTGGCTCACCATGATGAGAGACCGTCTCGCTCAGATTCACACTCTCCTGTCGGAGGACGGATCAATTTGGGTCCATCTCGACGACACCGAAGCGCCCTACTGTCGGACTATTCTCGACGATCTGTTTGGGCGAGACAATTTTGTTGCAACGGTCGTCTGGGAGAAAGATCAAGGTCGTCGAAGCGACACCGATTTTTCGACGGTTCATGACTACATCATCGTCTTCGCGAAAAATCATGCGAGGTGGAAACACATCCGCCGACTACTACCGCGGACGGCCGCTCAGGAGAAGCGATATCGAAACCCGGACAATGACCCACGTGGGCCTTGGCTACAGGGAGCGGACAGCACAGCGAAGAGCGGTGACGAAGACAAAAACCGCTTCGAGGTGACCCTTCCGTCTGGGCGAAAGGTCCGGCCTCCCAGCGGCGTCTATTGGCGCTTTACTCCGCACTCGCTTGAAGCGGCACGGGCGGAAGGCCGCGTCTACTTCGGCGCTAACGGCGACGGCATGCCGATAATCAAGAGATACATCACCGACGTACAGGACGGGGTTGTCCCCAGAACCTGGTGGCCGGCAAGCGAAGTCGGAAGCAATATGAGCGCCAAGAGAGATCATCTCCGCAAGCTCCTTCCAGCCGTTTCTCCGTTCGCTACTCCTAAGCCAGAACCGCTCCTGCAGCGAGTGCTGTGGGTTTCTACAGACCCTGGCGATATCGTTCTAGATTGCTTCGCTGGATCCGGGACGACAGCGTCCGTAGCGCACAAAATGGATCGTCGGTGGGTGACCATTGAGCAGTCGGTTGAGACGGTTACCAAGTACACAGTGCCTCGGCTGCAGAAGGTCGTCGCAGGGGAGGACCCGGGCGGCATCACCACGGTCAAGACCCCAACCGGGGAGGGTCTCCCCGACGGTGTGAAGGCCGGACAAGCGAAGGCTGCGGCCAAGGTGCTTGACACCATGTCGAAAGCAGGTGCGCTCGACGACATTGATGGGCTGCACGAAAACGCCGTGACAGATCTAGTGAAGGCGTTGCGCGCAGCCGACAAAACCACCAACGAAACACTCTGGTCCGGGGGCGGCGGGTTTCGGGTGCTCGACGTCGCCCCCTCGATGTTCGAGGCTGATCAAGGCCTGGTGTTTCTCGCGGAAGGGATGACAAACGGTTACCTGGCCGAGGTCACAGCTGCCCAGCTGGGTTTTGAGTACCAGCCTGAGCCGCCTTTCGCTGGGCGCAAGGGTCGCAGCCGACTGGCCGTCGTTGACGGAGTCGTGAACTGCAGCGTCGTCGAGCTCTTGGTTCAAGCACTCCCCGAGAGCGAGCGGGTGGTGATCTGCGGGACAGGCATCGACCCCGACGCACGGACCGTGTTGCGCTCCCTTCGGCCCGGGTCAACCCTCCGCAAGATTCCCGCTGCTCTGCTCAGCGAGTACCGCTCCGCTCGGGTTGAGGCGCAGCCGGCTCCTGCGGCCGAGCCTGTTCCGCCTGTGGTCAGCCCAGCCGAGGTCAACGTATGACCACGCCGCTCGACCTTCACGAAGACATCGTTGCCGAGGTTGCAGCGCGGCTCGACCTGCGGGATCCCAACCGTGAGGCGGTCCAGACACTTGCTGCTGAGTTGTCGCAGTACTACGACGTCGACCAGCAACAGCCACCCTTCGAGGTAGTGATCGACTCGGCCACGGGCGTCGGCAAGACCTACGTGCTCACCGGTTCGATGGAGCTGCTCGTGGCGGCGTACGGCGTGCGTGACTTCGCGGTCGTGACGCCCGGTCGCACCATCCTCGACAAGACCCGCGACAACTTCACGCCCGGTCATCTCAAGAGTCTGCTCGGGCCGATGAGCTTCGAGCCGGTGGTGATCACAGCCGACAACTTCAACACCCCGGCGATGCGTGCGGCCATGGACGACGGCAGTCGCATCAAGATCTATCTCTTCACCGTGCAATCCCTCATCCGTCCCGACACGAAGTCGGCGCGCAAGGTTCACAAGTTCCAAGAAGGCCTGGGCGGGGAGTTCTACGCCCATCTCCAGGCCGTGACCGATCTGGTTGTCTTCGCTGACGAACACCACTGCTACTACGGGCCGTCGTTCTCGGCGGCCATTCGGGACCTGAGCCCGTGGGTGCTGGTCGGCCTCACTGCCACGCCCGACAAGAAGACGCCCGCCAGCCAGATCATTTTCCGGTACCCGCTGGCCGCGGCGATCGCTGACCGGCTCGTCAAGACGCCCGTCATCGTCGGGCGCAAGGACGACCGCACGGACCCGCTGACCAAGCTCAGTGACGGCGTCGCCTTGCTTCAGGCCAAGGCCGAGGCTCTCGACGGCTACGTGGCGGCGAAGAGCCTCCCGCCGATCAACCCGGTCATGCTCGTCGTCGCAACCGACACTGCCGAGGCCGACGAGTACGGGTCGATCCTGCGCTCCGACGAGTTTTACGCCGGCGCCTACGCCGACGCCGTGCTCGTCGTGCACAGCAAGGCCCCCGACGAGGCATTGGCCGCGCTGGCCGGTATCGAGGACGTCTCGTCGCCGGTACGCATCGTGATCTCGGTCGGCATGCTCAAAGAGGGCTGGGACGTTCGCAACGTCTACGTCATCGCCTCGATGCGAGCGAGCGTGTCGACGGTGCTCACCGAGCAGACGCTCGGTCGAGGTATGAGGCTGCCGTTTGGCGTCTACACCGAGGTCGAGCTGCTGGACACGCTCGAAGTCGTCGCTCACGAGCGCTACGAGGACCTGCTCAAGAAGGCCGGCGTACTGAACCAGGCGTTCGTCGACTACCGGACGCGCGCCGTCCTGCGAACCAACGCCAAGGGCGAGCAGGTGGTCGTTTCGGAGACAATCGAGACGGGCGGCGCGCTCGTGCTGCCGGACCTGTCCAACTCCGGCGCCGCGGCGCCTCCCTCGAACGGGGCGGCGCCGAGCACAACGCAGGCTCTTGCCGTCACACCGATCGAGGAACGCAAAGCCGAGGCTACGAAGGCTGCGCTCAAGCTGCGCCAACCGGTCGGCCGGCGCGAGGACGTTCCTTCCATCGCGGTGCCGGTGCTGCGCATGACAGCGGTCGCGGCGCCGTTCTCCCTCGCCGACATCACCGAGACGGACGCCTTCCGTAAGCTCGGTTCGTCGCTTGCAGCCGACCCCGAGGCCGAGCTCAGCCGGACGCTCGTGAGTGCTCGCGTCGAGACCGGGCCGGACGGGATGCGTCGTACCGTCACCGTGACCCGCGCTGCCGCTGATCGGGTCCGCTCGACGCCGGCGCTCTTCCCTCTCCATGACCTGCGCGTGCAGCTGGCCGAGATGGTGCTTGCTTCACCGGCTGTGCCCGCCCGGAAGGAGCAACGTGCTGCGCTTTCACCACTGCTCGACGCGTTCTTCGACGGCCTGGGGTCGAAGGCCGTCGAAGTCCTCTCGGCTCATCTTGGTAGGGCCGGCGCACGACTCATCCGGCTGGTAGAGACCGAGCAGCGCCGGGTCATGGCGAAGCCCTCGTACGACGAGGTGATCGAGCTCAAGGCATTCACCCCTGCGCGTGCCACCGACAGGACTGTCTCGCCGGACCGCTTCGGGACGTTCATCAAATCCGCGGCCTACAACAGCTGGAAGCGCTCCCTCTATGCCGTCGAGTGGTTCGACTCCCGTCCCGAGCGCGACGTCGCCAACGCAGTCGACGAGGCCGATGACGTCGCGTGTTGGGTGCGCTTGCACATCGGCGAGCTGCCGATCCTGTGGAACTCAGCCGGGCGGCAGTACAACCCGGACTTCCTGGTCATCGAGGCGGACCGCACGCACTGGGTCGTTGAAGTGAAGGCCGACAAGGACATGCCCTCTGACGAGGTCCAAGCCAAGCGCCACGCAGCGCGCCGCTGGGCCAACCACGTCACCGCATCCGATCAGGTCGCCGTGACGTGGCGCTACCTTCTGGTCTCTGAGAACGACGTGGCCTCGGCGAAGGGCTCCTGGTCTGCGCTCAAGTCGCTCGGCAGCTGACGCGCCTGGCGTATCCATCGGGCCTGAGGATGCCAAGATGCAGGGGTGACCACCCCGACCGTGCTCGATCGCGAGATGTACTCGGAAGCCGAAGCAGCGCGCTTGCTCCGGCTTCCGCAGAGCACGCTCAACTACTGGCTCGAGGGTGGCGAGCGCCGCGGCAGGCTGTACCGCCCGGTGATCCGTGTCGAGCCCCGGGGTGAGCGCGCTCCAGTGACGTGGGCCGAGTTCGTCGAGGCTGGGCTGCTGCGCACCTACCGGCGCCGGCACAACGTGCCGATGGCCGAGCTGCGCGCGTTCATCGACCGTCTGCGTGATCGCTACGGCGTGCCCTATCCGCTGGCCGACCGGCGCCCGTTCGTCGTCGACCTCCAGCTCGTGCACGAGGCACAGGATGAAGCCCAGCTGCAAGCCGACTTCTGTCTCGTCGCCGAGGTGCGCGGCCAGTTCGTGCTCACAGCGCCGTCTGACGAGCACTTCCATCGCGTCACCTGGGCGAACGACATCGCCGTCGCCTGGCGTCCGCACGACGACGCCGGCTCTCCGGTGCGCTGCGCACCGGATCAACGCTTCGGACGGCCTGCTGTGGGCGGCATCAGCACCGAGGTGATCTGGGAGCACTCCGTCGGCGGTGAGGACGACGAGGAGATCGCCGAGGCGTTCGATCTAGCCCTCAGCGACGTTGAATGGGCACTTGCATACGAAAAGCCCTTCCGCACGGCCTCCTGAGCCCCGGGTGGTTAAGGCAGCGCAGGTCCGCTTCTACTTCGATGCCGATCTTCTTGGGCTCGCCAAGGTGCTCGCCGGCCTTCGACCTGACATCACCTACCCGAGCGATCCCGGTGGAGTGGTGCACAAGCGCGAACGGCCGCCGTGCACGGTGACGGATCGAGCTGCGCTCGACACCGAGTGGATACCAGAGTGCGCGCGTCAGGACTGGGTGATCATCACCCGCGACAGCCGCATCCAGGACCGTCCCGCCGAGCGCGAAGCAGTGCGGCTATACGAGGCCCGCATGGTCGCGCTCGTTGGCACCGAGGCCCGAACGACGTGGATGCAGCTCGAAGTCGTCATGTCGCAGTGGCGCTCGATCGAGCGCTGCACCGAGGAGACCGGACCCTTCATCTACTCGGCTACCCGGACGACCTTCCGGGCGATCGCGCTCTGAGGTCGCCCATGAGGAAGCGCGGAATGCGACGTCACATCTGCATGTCGCATAGCAACATCGTCACGCTCTACGGCATCGGGTGGGCAGCCTCGACCGGCCCGGCCACCGGGCCCTCGATAGCGTGATCCGGGTGACGAAACCGACCACCTACCTCGGGTTCACGCTCTCTGCGGATGAGGTCGTCGAGCTGCCGCTCGACGAGTTGGCGCTCAGGGTGCTCTACGACGCTGACGTGACGAAGGCATGGAACTGGAGGAACTGGATGCTCGAGGCCGCGCAACGCGGCTACCAGGGCCGCCGAGATGCCGTGCACGCACTCGAAGAGGCCTGGTCGTACCTCATCACCAACGGGCTGGTCGTCGGCGACACCTCGCAGAGCAGCGCTGAATCGATCCGAGTCAGCCGCCGCGGTCACGAGGTGCTCGCACAGGGCCTCACCTGGTTGCGGGCTGTCAAGCGCCTCGATGTCGACCTCGTACCGGCGCTTGAGTACACCGCCCGGCCGCAGTTCATTCGCGGCGACTTCGAGACTGCCGCGTTCGTCGCGATGAAGGAGGTCGAAGTTCAGGTGCGCGCCGCAGCAGGACAGTCCGATTCCCTCGTCGGCACCGCGCTCATGCAGCTCGCCTTCGCCCCGAGTGGCGGTCCGCTCTGGCGCGCCGATCTCGACAAAGGCGAGTCGGTCGCGCTGATGGAACTCTTCAAGGGCGCCATCGGGCTCTTCAAGAACCCATCGAGTCATCGCCGGGTCGACCTTGCCGACCCCACCGAAGCCGTTGAGATCATCTTGCTCGCCGATCTCCTACTTCGGCTCCTCCTGAAGATCCCGGCTGCCGACGCGGCCCCGCAAGTCGTCGCTGAGTAGATCCAGCTACTCAGCAGCGCCATCCCCCCGGCCACCAGGACAAAAGCCGCACCGCCAAGATTCTTGAAAGAAGTTGGGGCGTAGGCGAGGGATGCGCGCGTGCCGGCCACATACACCCTGAGCGAGGACGTCGGAGCGGCCGAGCGCAGCGGCGCCACCTACGACAGGCGTGTGCTTCCGGGAAGGGGCCCCTGCGAATGGACCCGACCGAGCCCGATGTCGTCGCACGGCCGGTGCCGCGGGCATGGCTCGACCCGCACGTCGTCAACGCCGCCCGCCTCGATCGCCTGCTCGCCGACCGGGACCTCGCCGAGCGCCTGGCCGTCGCCGGCTATGTGGGCCGGGACTGGGACTACGTCGCCGGCGAGCTCCTCAAGTACGGCTACGCCGTCCTGGTCGCCTGGATGCGTACCGGCGTCATCTGGCGCCGGCTCGCGGAGAAGAACATCACCGGCCTCCCGACCCCGCCACCGTGGGAGTGGAACGACGAGACCTGGTACGACCTCGCCGGCGCCACCCTGGTGATCGCCGTGGAGAAGTTCCGCGACACCGTCCTGGCCACCGGCCGCTGGAACCCCGACGGCGGAGCCAGCCTCAAGACGTTCTTCATCGGCCAGTGCCTGTTCCGCTTCCCCAACCCTTACCGCAGCTGGCACACCGCCGTCACCGCGCGCCAACGGGAAGCACCGGACGATCTCGCGGGCTGGAGACAGGGCGACCCGACCGCCCGGAGCCCCGAACAGGACCTTGTCCAGCGCGACGACATCGCCCGTGGGCTCGCCGACCTCGACACCCGCACCCGCGAGGCCCTGCTGCTGCTCGACCAGGGCTACGACCAGACCGAAGTCGCCGCCCGCATGGGCGTCACCCGCAAGGCGGTCGAGATGATCGTGCGGCGCCATCGCGCGCGACTTGACCAAACCCGACACTCAACCCGAGGACGACGCCATGGTGCAGCATCCTGAACGGATCGAGAAGCTCGTCGAGCGGTCCTCTTTCGGCGATCCCGACGCCCGACGCGCCCGCTCCCGCGTCACCGACGCCACCGCTCGCGAACTCCTGCGTCGCGTCAAGACGACCTCGAACCCCACGACTGAGGCCTCTCGCGCGAGCACGACCAGCTCGCGCTCGGTGGCGTCGAGTCAGTTCCCCCGTCGGCGAGGGACGAGCACTTCCTGAGCACCTACACCTGTAGTAGCGGGGTCCAACCGGGGCCTCCGCTCCCTACAGGAAGGAGAACGGCCATGAGCCGCTCCCGCTCGTCCAGCTCGGGCCACGCCCGCAGCGCGATCACCGGCCGCTTCGTCACTCCGGCTACGGCCGCGCGGCACCCCCGCACGACCGTCACCAACGCGCCGGGCGCCAGCGTGGCCACCGGCACCGCGCACCGCAGTGCGATCAGCGGCCGGTACGTCACCCCGGCCACGGCCGCGCGGCACCCCCACACGACCGTCACCGAGAACGTGTGACCGCTTCCTCCGGGTCGGCCCCGCCCCCCGATGGGGGCGGCCCGGAGGATGCCGCTCTCGGCCAGGACTTGTCGGAGGAGGTCGGTACGCTCCGCGGTCGTGGTCCAGATCCTCGTGAGTGCGCAAGAGCAGTTCCCGCCGAGCGCCAACAAGACCGTCATCGTCGCCAACGCCTGGCGGCCGTCTGACGGCAAGGTGCGTCCGGAGCCCAACGGGAACGAAGGCTGGACGCATTTGAACGAGTCCGCAACCAGGTCGGTGCTGCAGCGCCTCCGAGATGAGGGCTACACGTGGGTGAACCTTCAGTCTGGAGGGACCAGCAAGCCGTTCCGAGACGTGGCGATATCCCGACTGATCTAGCACCAGGGGGCCTCCGGCGGCCGGACGCTGCGGACCTGCCGCCCTTCCAGCCGCTGCGGGCGCGTGCTTCGCGTCGGGGCGTCGGCTTGGTGGCGAAGCTGAAAAGGGCGCGGGCTTGTCACGCCACACGTCGTATGGATTCGACCACTCGGGCATCACCATGGCCCTTGGATGCTGAGGTGCCGCTGCGGGACGTACAGGACTACGCCCGGCACTACTCACCACCCACCGCTATGACCACTCCCGGGACTCGCTGGACCGGGCCGCCTCCTACACCGTCGTCGTCTACCTCAGCTGACATCGTCCATCCCTGTCCAGATTCTCTGAGGTTTCTCGCTAAACTCTCCTCTTTCTCGCCGCGTCTTGGTGTACCTTGAATTTCAAGGAGGAGGTGTCCAGTCTCCCCCGAACCAAGGAGACGTCATGAACACCGAGTACACGACCTCGGCCGCCGACGAATTGGTTCAGGTCTCCGTGCCTCGACACCTGCTCACCGCGGTCTACGCCTTCATCGCCGAGCACGACCAGCGGCCCTCGCCGCCCGGCACGACCGACGAGGAGCCTCCCGAGCACGACGAGAACTCGACCCCAGCGCAACAGACCGACTGGTCGATCGAGGACTTCAAGCTGTTACTGGGCGACCCCCGGCCCAGCACCGCGCGAGTGGTCAAGGTGCTCGACGTCCTCGCAGGCGCCCCGGAGGAGAAGTTCTCGACCACCCGGCTGGGGGCAGCGACGGGGCTGAGCCGCGGAGAGCTGCGCGGCGGGTTCAGTGGGTTCAGCCGAGTGTGTAAGTCCCTGCGGCCCGGCGTGCAGATGGCCTGGCCGATCCAGTTGACCTGGGGAGTCGCCGAACAGGAAGGGTTCGACAGCGAGACTTTCTACTACCTGTCGACCACTTTCGCTACAAGGTGGACCAAGGCCCGTGCCATGTAACTCGGTCACCACGGCCGAGCCGAGGGGCTGCGTGACCGCAGGGTCACACAGCCCCCTCGGGGCGAGATACGAATCAGATCGAGGGGCATTGCCCCCTCAGCGGTTCGGGCGAGGGCCAGACCGCTACGTCACGGCTCCCGTGGTCGTAGTCGACAGCAGCGAGAAGTCGAGGTTCTCCACGCACTGCTCAGCGCACTTGCGGCAGCCGTCATCGCCGGCCCCGACGTCGAGCATCCGCACGGCCACCTCGGTCGAGCGCTCGAAGGCGAAGTCCTCCATGAGGCCCTCCTCGTGGACGAGCATGTCGCTCCAGCTCACGACCACGACGTCGTCCTCGTGGTCGGCATCGACGCGCACCGTGGCGTCGAAGCCGATGGAGACCAGGGCGTCGATGCGGTCCATCACCTCTGCAGGTGCGATGCCGAGATCCCGGCGCAGCACGTCGAGACTGAGGTGCACGTTCCCGGGCATCTGCGATCGACAACCTTCGGCGAAGACATGAGCGATCAGCTTGCGTTCGTCGTCGGTCATGCGAGTCAACGTCTGCATGAACGACCGGGCGATCCGCTCGACCACGGCGCGCTCCTCCGCTGTCGTGGCGTCGAGAGCCTCGAAGAGCTTGTCGGGGTCGGGCGGGAAGAACTTCTCACGGACCCGGGGCCCGAGCTTCTCGACGATCAGCTTCGCCAGCGCTGCAGGGGAGGTGGTCAGCCCGTCGATGTAGGCGACCGTGGGTCGCAGGCCGGGAATCTCGGTGTCGTCGAAGCGCACCGGCAGCACGTACTCGGAGGCGGATTGAAGGGCGCGAGCTTGGGCGCTGCGACGCTCGTGCGTGGTCCAGACCTTCCGGGCGTAGGCCTCGGAAGCGAAGAGCACGCAGTAGCGGGCGTCCTTCTGGTACACGCGGTCGAGGTGTTCGTAGAGATCTTTGCCCCACAACTCGGCCTTCTCGTAGTCGTCATAGAACGGCTGGCGTCCACGGCGCCGCAGCGCGGCCGCCACCTTCTCGACGTACCGCCGCTGCTCGCCGGCGAACGACAGCGCCACGTCGTAGGTGAACGCACCGGATCGAGGATCGGGGATCGTCACCCACGCACGGTAGCGACGTCGCTCTCAGCCGCCGTCGACCGTTCGTTGGGGGCGCCAGGCAACTGAGCCGGCGCCTCACTCGGAGCCGGCTGTGGTTGGTACGTGATATAGCGGCCATCACGTACTCCGTCGCGAACTGCTCGCCCCGTGCTTCCCACTGTCGGATGGTCACCGTAGGGGTGCCGAGCACGGTTTGGGACCGCACCGCGGCCATCGGGGGCCCGTAGACGGTCCGTTCTCCATGGGCGGCGCGTGGTGGGCGCGTGGTGGTGTGGATCCCGCGCGGCGGCCAGGGGATGATGACCGTCATGGCTTCACTGCAGACCCTCGAACGCCGGATTCTCGCTCTCGAGGCGCGCCTGGCCGACGTCGAGGGCGGGTACGGAGACACGCTCTACAAGCTGCACAGGGCCAGCGTCAAAGCCGACCTGCGCACCGCGAAGCTGCTACAGCACTTCGAGATCGAGGACGTCTCCGACGAGGAAGTCGACACCGTCCTGGACGAGGAATAGCCGGGCTGGGGTCGGCGGCGCCGATCAGACGCGGGGTCACTCGGCGGGCCGCAGGTTCGCCACCCGCAGCGGTACCTGGGCACCCACCACACCACCGGAGCGGCGGGCTGTCGCGATGCGCTCGGTGCGATCGTCGCTCCACATATCGATCGCGCTGCCCACGAGGACGACCAGCTGACCTCGGCGGTGCACCGACGTGTGCCAGCCGGCCGGTACCGCCGCGCCCAGGTCACCGTCATACAGCGCCCCGCCCGGTTCCAGGACCTGCAGGAGCTGCCCGCCGCGATCCAGGACCGCCTCCCAGCCCGGCAGGAGCGGCAGCGCCGTCAGCTCCGCCGGGTCTGCAGTGGTGACCAGTGCGAACCCGGACCCCAGCAGCGACGCCGCGATCACGTCGACCAGCTCGGCCCCGGGATGGTCATCGCGGGTGTGTGCAGTGATCGACGGCGTCGCCGTCAACACCGCCACGGCCCCGAGATCAGGCCGGGCATCATCGATCACCACACCCGGTGTCGCCCAGATCGTCAGCTCAGCGGGGAACCCGTCGGGATCGAACGGACCACCCTCGCTCATGACGTCCGGGCCTCCCTTCCGCACTGACGCTCGCGACCGCGCCAGGTACTGGCCACCAGCGTCGCAGCGGTGTCGGCCGAAGCCAAGACCGCTGGGCTGATCAGCGAGATCTACTGCCGTGAGCCGCACACGATGCGCAGGCGGGCGAAATTCCGGCCCGGGGCGGTCGTTGATCAGGGCAGGATGACCCACCGAGCAGTCGGCGCCGCAGGGTAGTCGGGGTCGGTGACGACCTGTCCGTCCATGCGGACCCAGCCCCGCTGCAGGTGTTCCAGCGCCCTAGCGTTGTTGATCCCGGCCGACCTCATCCGCTCCAGCACCGTCGGCCCCGCGGCCACCTGCAGGGTCTTCGCAGCGGCTGCGTCAACAGCCGTGCCAGCAGCAGCCTCGGTCCCGGGGACGCTCAACGGGGTGTCCCCCTCGGCCGGGTCGGGCTCGAGCAGGTCAGTGCTGTCCTCGGGGGGCTCATCGTCGTGATCGTTCTCCAGGTTTGGCGCGTCGTCGTCGAGCACCGCGTCGCCGCTGCTGTCGTCGTCCATGGACTCGGTTCCCCTTCCCGTGCTCGCCCGGTGAGAGTTCCGGTAGCGGTCCTCGTTCCGTGATCTTCCTATGTTGGGCGTCGTGCCCGGCTGCCTCCAAGTGTCATGTCGGGCTATCGAGGATCCGCAGCCAAATCCCATTCTTCGTTTGGACCAAGTCGAGAGTGCGCGGGTCGGTGCAGGTTCCGTGGTCGCGGTGGGCGTCGAACAGCTCGGCGTCGTCGAAGACACCACCGCATCCCCCGGTGCGGGCGCAGCAGTGCGCGCGGTCCGCACCCACCCAGGAGAGGCCGCAGCACGTCTGCCGAGAAAGCTGCATGGGCGGGGACGCTACGGCGCGTAGCCGGGATGGCGGAAACGACTGTAGGGTCCCGCCGCCCATGACATGTCGATCTTCTGTGACCTGTGGGTTCTTGGGTTGTCTCATAGCGAGTCGCCGAAGATCAGTCCCAGATTCGTGGCACTTATCGAAGAGCTGGTCATGTCAGGGCTGGTGCGCGACCGGGATGTCGGGGTTGCCCTGCGCCCGATCCGGCCTGGCTGCGCGTGGGTCATGGCGGCCGGATACCGGCTTACCGTAGGACGGCGCGGGCCAGGCGGGTGAGCTGCCGGGCGGACAGGTTGGGTAGGTAGGCGCGGCCCAGCGCGTTGCCGATCACCGGCAGTGCCATCGCGTCGGGATAGGCCAGATACAGCGGCCGATACTCGGGCTGGAATTTGGCTTTGAACGCGAGCAGGGAGGCGAACCCGTACACGGGCTCGAGTCGTCGGCCGATGATGTCGAGGAGTCTCTGTACCCCGTCGATGGGCTTGTCGTGGTTCAGGCGGGCCAGCGGAGCACCTGAGAGCGACAGGAACGCCGTGCCCTCGGCCTGACAGATCTTCGCGGTCGAGGCGATCAGGAACTCCATCACCCCGTTGAACCCGTCGCTGCGGCGCCGCATGAAATCCAGGGTCCAACCGACGATGGTGCCGTCGCGGCGCACGGGCAGCCAGCTGGTGACGCCGTGCACGGTGCGGTCGGCGTCGACCGCCAGGACCAGCCGCACGTCGGGGTCGTCGAGCTCGGCGAGCCCGCCGAGGGTGAAACCCATCTCGGGAAGTCCCTTGTCGGCCGCCCATTCCTCGGCGATCGCCCGGATCTGGTCGGTGATCACCAGCGGCGCCCGCGAGAGGGTGGTGTCCTCGATGAGGATCCCGGCCCGGTCGGCCTTGTTCAGGGCGGTCCGTACGTCCTGCCACTTCTTGCCGGTGAACGCCAGATCAGCGAGCGGGACGACGGTCTCCTCGGCGACCTGCACGGTGCTCCAGCCCATCGCGCGGACCATTTGCTCCACCTCGGCGCCGACGCTGTAGAGGCACGGTGACCAGGCGTGCTCGTGGCAGTGGGTAACGAACCCACCTATCGCTCGCTGTAGTTCGGTGGGGGCGCCGACGGGGTCGCCGGTGGTGATCGCGACCCCTCCGATCACCCGGTAGGCGATCGCGGCGGTGCCGTCGGGGGTGAACCAGTAGCGGTGCCCGGCCCAGGTCGCCATGTGCGAGAGCGAGCCGCCACCCCGGGTGTTCAGCAGCGCCCGGATCCGGGCCAGGTCGGGGCCGGCGTCGCGGGCCCGGTTGTGTGCGAACGCGCGCAGCGCGAGCACGGCGACCACGGTCCAGAAGACCGGGCCGGTCCACTCGTAGAGCCAGGACGCGGGTGCGGAGACCGGGATGAACCCTGGTGCGAGTCCCCCGAGGTATCCCGGTGGCAGGAATCGGGTCGGCAGGTCGGTGAGCAGTTCGCTGAGCGCGGGCCGGTGGTCGAAGCCGTCGCCGAGCAGCAGGCCCCCGACGATGTAGACCGCACTGATGACCGCCAAGGTTCCGCCGATGACCCTCGCCGCTCGTAGGTAGGTGCCGATCGGGGCGAGCAGGTCGAAACGGCGGTAGGTAGCAATCAGCAGGACGGCGGTCAGCAGGGGTTGCAAGGTGGCTACGGCGAGGATCAGCCACGGGTGCACGTGCACCCCGTCGCCGAGCAGGATCCGCTGCTGCACGGCGCCGGCGCTGATGCGCCAGGCCAAGCTCAGCCCCACCGCGCTCAGCACCAGGTTGCCCAGCAGCGCGGCGGCCCACGCGACCCGCCGCCCACGCCGTAGCCCTTCGGCCGCGATCAGCAACAGCACCACCGGCAGGATCGACATCAACCCGGAACCGATCCCGGACAGCTGCAGCCGCGCGCGCAACGATCCGCACGTCGAGGCCGCGGTCTGGTTCGCGCAGACCTGCGCCACGGTGGCGGCGTCCGGGGGTGGGGAGGCGAACAGGAACCGCAGCACCGACAGCGGCCCGACCCTGCTCTGCGCCAGATCCGCGATCAGCGGGCCCACCGCCGAGGCCACCACCACCAGCGCGACCAGCACCCGGGCCTCGGGCACCGACGGACGACCGAGACGCCTCTGACGGCGGTGGGGGCGTGCGCCGGCCATGCCGAGCAGCAACCCGATCAGCCCGCCGGACAGCCGCAGGACGTCGCCGAGGAGTCCCGAGTACAGCGCCAGCATGACCAGCCCGGTCAGCAGGACCAGCCGCACCCGACGGCGCCACCGCGCGCCCAGTTCCGCGCTGACCATCAGCACCGTGGCCACGAGCCCGACCCCGGGCCCGACCGCGAGCATCTGGTGCAGCTGTGTGGTCCACCGGCCACCGCCGGTCCCGAGCGCGAGGACCACTCCGATCCCGCCCAGCACGCCGAGCACCTGCAGCACGACCAGCGTGAGCGCGGTGCGCAGGCTGCCCAGGCGCCGTTCCGCGGGCGGCAACAGCACGATGAGCGCGACGGTGGTGAGTAGGTAGCTCAGCAGGCCCGAGCACCACAGCGCCGAGGTAAGCGGGCTCCACCAGTGCCCGGCCGCCAGCGGCGCCACCCCGACACCGACAGCGGCTCGCAGCGCGGCCGGCGGGCCGTGGACCAGGCTCCCGGTCATGGCCCCGACCGACCACAACACGACCACGAGGACGGCGGTCAGCGGCATCCGCCGCGCGGCGCTCCGGAGCCGACTCCTCGCGATCCGGTTTGCCCCGCTCTCGCCCATGGCCTCGTCTGCGGGCAGGCGTCGGGCGGCATCATCACAATGAGCGGTGGGTTTCACCATCCGCGTTCGCCGCTGGGCTGCTGCGCGCAGCTACCGGTAGGTCGGCGGACACGCCGGCGCAAGACGGCGATCACAGTGATCCCGGGCAGGAGGATGAGGCGGGTCACCGAGACCGCGCTGGCGGTCGCCGGGTGAGCGGGCCGGGCTACGGGCTGGGGCAGGGTGCGGACCAGCGCCCAGACCGCGGTGGCATTGACCGCCACCGCACCGGTCGCGCCGGCGACCAGGATCGCGGCGATGAGCCACGGGAGGCTGGAGCGGTGACCGCTGATGAGCAGCAGCGGCCCCCAGACCGCGACACCGCCGCTGAGCATCGCGGTGAGCGCGGCTCGGGTGTGGACGCGGCGGAATCCGTGCTCGCGCACTGCGCGGGCGACCAGTTCCGGCAGGCTGGATGCGGCCCGCTGCTGAGATGTCCCGGTGGCGATCCTTGACGTTGGGGGCCACGCCGCGGGCGGCCACGGGCGGTCTCTGGTGCGGGGTGCTCGGCGGTTACTGGTCATGGCCCCGGTTCGGTTGGGTTCGGCGGGCGGGCAGCGGTCGGGTGGCGAGGAACGCCGCCACGGCGATCCACACGACGCCCAGCGCCGCGCCGGCAGTGACGTCGCTGGGATAGTGCACGCCCAGCAGCACCCGCGACGCGGCGACCGCCACGCTGAGCACCACACCGGCGGCGAGCAGCAGCGGCCGCCAGCGCCGGGCCATCAACGGGAGGGCCAGCAGTACGAGCGCGCCGTAGCCGGCGGCGGTCCCGGCGGCGTGTCCGGAGGGGAAGCTGTACCCGGAGGCGACCGCCACCGGATCGGCGAGGTGCGGTCGGGCCCGGGCGAGGAGCTCTTTGATTCCGGTTTCGCAGGCCAGTTCCCCGAACCGGGCCACCACGAGCAGGACCGTCGCCCGCCAGCGCCGCCCGATCAGCAGCACGACCGCGGCCACCGCGGTGACCACGTCGACCGCCACCGGACTCCCGATCGCGGTGACCACCTGGGCGGCGACCAACAGCCACGGCTGCGCGAGTACCGCGGTGTGGGCGCTGCCGACGACGGTCTGGTCCAGATCGAGCAGCGGCGCCCAGTGCACCCCGACGAGCAGACCGAGTACCGCCACGACGGCGACACAGGCCACCGCCAGCCACCTCAGCATCCGAGTGGGCGCCGACAGCTGCGGATCCGGCAGGTGCGCGGTCATGTCCGGACCTGCCGCCGGACGGCGGGACGGGTAGCCGGGGATGTCGGCGTGGCGGTGTGGTGGCGGGCCAGCGCGATGACCCCGGCGGCGGCGAGGGCCCCGCACGCCAGCAGCGCGAGCATCGCGGACGGGGCGGCGCCGGCGGCCTCGCCGAGGACCGCGGCGCCGACACCGACCGCGACCAGCGGGTCGATCACGGTCAGCCCGGCCACCACGACCTCGGTCGGTGCGCCGGCATGAGCCTGTTGGGCCCACCACCCGCCCCACAGCAGCGCTGCGACCATCGCGGGAACGGCGAGCGGGGCGACCGCGGCGAGGTCACCGGCGACAAAGTGGGCAACCACCAGCTTGGTAAGCACCGCGACGAACCCGAAACAGCTCGCCGCCGCGCTGATCTGCCCCAGGCTGCGCACCGGACGCAGCGCCACCCCCCGCATCCGCGGTGCGACCGACATCCTGCGAGATGCCGTCCGTGACGCCGCCGAGAGGATCGCGAGACCCACCGCCACCGCGACCAGCAACGTCACGATCTGGGTGAGTTCGGCTCGGGTGCCGAGCTGCTGGGTGGTGATCGTGGCGGCGCGGGCCACGAACCCCACGACCCCGATAGTGCACGCCACGATCGCCGCGACCGCCCTGCGGGACAGCCGGGCCTGGCGGGCGTGTGCGTCGAGCAGCGCGGCCAGCGGCAACGCCAGCACCCCGACCGGCTGCACGACGGTCAGCGGGGCGAGCGACAACGCCGTCACGTGCAGCACCGTCCCGGCGCCGAGCATCCCCAACCCGCCCAGCCACCCACGATCGCGCAGCAACGGAAGGATCCGCGCCCGCCCCGACCGTCGATGACCGTCCTCGAGCGTCGCACGGCTCGGGTCGGCGTGGGTGTTCTGGACGGCGCGGTTCTGCCACCGGGCACCCAGGGCGTAGCAGCCGGCCCCGACCACGGCCAGCACGATCGCCCACCCGGTCACCGCGGCTCACCGCCGGGCTCGTCCTGACGACCGCGGCGGCGGGTCAGGTGCCGGGCGACGAGTCCGACGACGATGACGGCGAGCGCGATGAGCAGGTAGAGCTCGTAGCGTTTGACCTGGGCGTAGATGGCGTCGAGGTGGTTGCCGGCGAGGTACCCGACCGCGCTCCAGGTCCCGACCCAGATCGCCGCACCGAGCGCGTTGAACACCAGGAACCGTCGCCACGGCATTTTGGCCAGCCCGGCGACGATGCCGTTGGCCTGGCGCAGCCCTTCGACGAACCGGGCGATGGTGACGACCTTCCCGCCGTGGCGGGTGAAGAACCCCTCGGCCTTGTCCAGCCGCTCGGCGGTGAGGAAGACGTAGCGGCCGAATCGCAGTACCAGCGCGCGGCCGCCGAAGTGACCGATGGCGAACCCGACATTGTCCCCGAGTAGCGCGGCGAGGAACCCGATGAGCACGACCACGACGATGTTGAGCTGCCCGGCGCCGGCGTAGACCGCGGCGGCGATCAGGATCGTTTCACCCGGAACCGGGATCCCGAAGTCCTCGAGGAACAACAGCCCTCCCACGGCGAGGTAGCCGTAGGAGTTGAGGATCGGGGCCAACGCTCCGAAGATCCCGGGCAACGCGGGTGGAGTCACCACAGGGTGTCCCGCGGCCCTCGTGCCCACGTGCCCGCAGCGGACTGCGCCGGGTCCGATCGCGCCGTCTCGGATCGCGTTGGGTCGGACGCCTGTTGCTGCGGGCCACCGCCGTCCCTCGGCGAGCTCGCGGCGAGCTGACCCGCCTGGGTCAGCTCGGGTTCGATCTCGGCGTCCGCCAGCGCGGCGTCCTCTGGCGCGGGGTGTGCGGTCAGGAGCGGCCGCAGGCGGGTGCGGGCCAGCCCGGTGACCGCCGAGGTCAGCGGGGTACGCAGGAGCAGGTAGCCGACCACGGTGACCACGGTGCCGACGACCAGCCCGACCAGCACGTCCCCGGGCCAGTGCGCGCCGACATACACCCGGGCGAACGCCATCAGCAGCGCTGCGGCCGCGGCAAGGTAGCCGAGGCGCCGCGAGACCAGCCACACCCCGGCCGCCACCGCGCCGGCCATCACCGCATGATCCGACGGGAACGCATAGTCGCTGCTGCGGGCGACGAGCACCAGCGCGTCGGGCAACACGGTGTAGGGCCGCAGCTCGTGCACCCACGCGACCAGCACCTGGTTGAGCCCGAGCGCGACCAACATCCCCACCGGCGCCCACAGCGCCGCCGCCATCCTCCGCGCTGGCCCACCATCCGCCGAACCAGCGGCCGGGGACGACGGCGCAGACGAGGACGCCGCGCAGGAGGACGCCGTGCCAGGCGCGCGGCGGGCCAGCCACCACCCGGCCAGCAGCAGGGCTGCGAACCCGACCACCCCGTAGCTGGCGTAGCCGACTATCACCGGGTGCAGCCACCCGGTGTGCGTGGCGAAGGTGTTCACCGCGTCGAACCCGTCGCGGTTGGCCCAGGCCAGGAACGTCTGCGCGTCCTCGACCGCGCCGCCGAGGATGTCGCCGAGCCCGCGCATCTCAGCGCACCTGCTCGTCAGTCGCGGCCGCGGTGTGGCGTGCTGGGCGGCGTCGGGAGCGCAGCAGCTCGAGCCCGAGCGGGATCAGCGAGACGATCACGATCGCGGCGATCACCGGCAGCAGGTAGCGGTCCACGTTCGGCACCACCGAGCCGAGCGCGTAGCCGGCCAGGGTCACCCCGACCGACCAGACCAGCCCACCGACGACCTGCCACAGCGCGAAGATTCTGCTCGGTACTCCGATCGCCCCGGCCAGGGGGTTGAGCACGGTGCGCACCACCGGGATGAACCGGGCCAGCACGATGGCCTTGCCGTAGCCGTAGCGATCCAGCAGCTGCTGCGCGCGGCGCATCCCGGCCGCGAGCCGCGGCCGGTCCCGGGCCAGCAGCGCCGGCCCGGCGCGGTGCCCGATCAGATACCCCACCTGCGCGCCGAGCAACGCGCCCACCGCGGCTGCCGGCAGCACCCAGCCCAGCTGCAGGTGCACTGCCGCGCCGGCCGCGGTCGAGCAGAACAGCCCGGCGGTGAACAGCAGGCTGTCGCCGGGCAGGAAGAACCCGACCAGCAGCCCGGTCTCGGCGAACAGCACCACCAGCACTGCCGCCGCGCCAGCCCAGGACAGCAACGACGTCGGGTCCAGGATGTTGACCGCCAGCAGCTGCTGGACGGCCAGTGCCGGGCCGGAGGCCAGATCAGAGATCAGCATCGTGATGACGGTTCCTCGCTCACGGGAACGGCATGCGGCCCGACTCAGGAACCACCGCCGTGTACCTACAGTGCTGTAGGTAGCAGCTCCTACGCTACTGTAGGCGCGTGATGGGTGCGAGCGAGGGGCCGGAACGGGTGGGTACCCGAGCAGATCGGCGTCAATCCGGCGAGCTGGAGAGCGAGGTCCTCGCCGCGTTATGGGCCGCGGACGAGCCGCTGGTGGCCGCGCAGGTGCAGCAGGCGCTGGGGCCCGGGTTGGCCTACAACACCGTGCAGACCATCCTGACCCGGCTACACGCCAAGGGTGCGGTCAGCCGACAACCGGCCGGGCGGGCGCACGCCTATCGGCCGGTGCTCGACGACAACGGGCTGACCGCGCGGCAGATGCGGGCGCTGCTGGACAAGGGCACCGACCGGGCCGCGGTGCTGCGGCGTTTCGTCGACGAGCTCGCCGGCCCGGACGGTGACGTGCTCGCCGTGCTGCTGGCGCAAGCTCACCGGACAGCCCCGGGCACCCCGCCCGCATCCGCCTCGCCGGGCATCGAGAGCTGAGGCCCCATGTGTCTCGACGTGTACGTGCCGGTGCTGGCGGCGCTACTCATGGGCGTCGCGGTGCGCCCGCTGGCCCGGCTGCTGCCCCCCGGGATCGGATTCCGGATGCTCGTTGGTGCCGGGTTGATCAGCGCGGCCGCCTGGGTGTGGACATTGGGGCTGCTGGCCTGGACCGCGATCGGGCAGATCCCCCGCATCGCCCGCTACGGAGGCTGGTCGGTCCCAGTGCTGCAGGCCGACAACCCGGTCGCCCCCGCCATCGCCTACACCGCCACCGCCGCGCTGGCGGTGGTGACCGTCCTGTTCGTACACGCCTCGATCCGGCGGCTGCGCGCGGTCACCCACAGCTGGAGACTCGCCCGGACGCTGGCCCCGGTCGGCGGCGGGGAACTCGTGGTGCTCCCCGAGTCCACGGTGGCGGCGTTCGCGCTGCCCACCTTCGACCACCGGATCCGACGCCCCGGACGCGGGCCGATCCGACGCCGCGGACACATCGTGGTCACCGCCGGCATGCTCCGCGCCCTCGACCCGGCCGAGCGGCGCGTGCTGTTCGCCCACGAACGCGCCCACCTGTCCGGCGCCCATCACTGGTGGCTGCTCGCCGCGCAGCTGGCCGCGGCCGCGAACCCCTTCCTGGCCCGGCTGCCCGCCACCGTGGACTACCTGCTGGAGCGGGCGGCCGACGAAACCGCCGCCACCGCGGTCACCGACCGGTGTCTCGCTGCCCGCGCGCTGGCCCGCGCCGGGCTCGCCGCGCTGCACGATCCGCCGGCCGCGGCTCGGGGGATCGCGCTGGCCTACACCGGCTCCAGCACCGAGGCCCGTATCACCGCGCTCCTCGCGCCACCCCCTCGGTCGCGACGGGCGCTCCTCGCCATCCTCGTCGTGACGGTCGCGCTCGTCGTTGTAGCCGCAGCCGACGCCGGACGCGACCTCGAGACCCTGTTCGAACTCGCGATGCACACGCAGTGATGAGCCATCCGCGCGGCCCCGCCGCGTCTCCGCCGCCGAGCTGCACCCTGCGCCCGGCCTCGTGGCCGACCGAGGGCCCGCGCGTAGGTGCGGGGAGAACGTCGTGAGCGGCTCGCCGCCCCCGGGCGTCGCCTCCGGGAGGGCGTTGTGCGGTTGTTGATCGCGGTGGCGTAGCGGACCAGCGGGTCGTACGGGCCGGCCCGATCAGGTCCCGCGGATCCCCGCACCCGGTCAGCACCGGGGCCTGGCGCGGGTCTCGACGTCGGGGACGTGCAGCTGGTGGTTGATCCGGCTGAGCCGTGGCGTGAGCTCGAGCCCCATCAGCCGGGTCAATTCGAGCCCGATCTCGGAGTGACCGTGGGAGTCGACGTAGTTGGCCTGCACGTCCATCTCGGCGCGGCGGCGCATTGCGCCCCTGACCGCTCTACTTGCGCTGACGGCTGCCGGTGACTTGTTGCGTGTTGTCCATCTCGGCTTGTCGGGGGCCGGTCGATCGTTGGTGTCGAGGGCGGCTCGGCACGGCGAGGTCGAGCGGTGGCACCGGGTAGTCCGAGGCCAGCTCCACCACCTGCTCCTGCGGGCCGTTCTTGTCGGGAACCAGGAATGCGGCCATCACGACCACGGCGACGCCGATCACCAACGCGATGATCAGGGCGGCCGTGCTGCCGCCGCTGTTGCGGAACGCGCGGATCGCGAAGATCAGCAGTATCCACAGGAGGCTGGCCGGGACGAGGACCTTCCAGCCCAGCCACATGAACTGGTCATAGCGCAGCCGGGGCAGCGTGCCGCGTCCCGATCATGGGATGAGCCCGGGGTCGGGTAACCGGGGCTGCCGGGCGGTGGCGCCGTCGGGTGCCGCATCGTGATGTCGTAGACCGCGGCCAACTGCTTGATCCGGTACCGGTTGGTGTCGTACAGGTCGGCGACCGCGGACAGCGACCAGCCCAGGTCTACGTAGAGGCCATGGAACACGTTCGCGGGAAGTCTGTGCCGGAGCACAGCCAGGGCGCCCTGGTCGTGCTCCGCGGGGTGCCGAGCCAGGAGGTAGCGGGCCACCGGCAGCGGCATTTCGAGCCGTGTGGCGGCCCGGCCTACGGTCTCGCCGCCCACGAGAAGCTGATGCAGCGGTCTGACATCGACGCTGTCGGGGTCGATGCCGGGCAGCTCGAGGTCGTCGGCCAGCGTGAACGGCGGTTGCCATGTGACGGGTTCGTCGATGCCGCGGGCCGCCAGGAAGTCGGCGGCGGTTGCGGCCAGCAGTCGGGCCAGCTGCGGGGTGAGCCGGCCGGGGAAATCCGCGACCGCGGTCCACTGCGCCGGTGTTGTCGGCGCGAAGTGCGTCGGGGCCAGGTCGGCGGGTAGTCCGCTGAGGGTTTCGAACAGGACACATCGCGCGGGCCGGTGCCACCCGCGCCGGCGCGGAAGGCCGGCGCGTGCGCACAGCTCGAGCCATTCCGGCTCGGGCAGAAGTCTGGTGTAGTCGAGTGCGCGTCGGTGCTGGTAGTCGATCGGGGTGCCGTGCCGGTCGAGGTACTCGGCCACCCGGTCGAGGGCAGTGTGGATGTCGGGCCAGCGGGACTGCTCGTTCAGCCGTCGCAGAACCGCCATGGTGTAGAAGCGGGACACGGCTGGTCCGAGCACCGCCGCCGAGCGGGCGGTGGACAGCGAGGTGCCGGCGGCGACGACAAGGCATCCCAGCGGGCCCCGTACCCGGCGAGAGTCGGTCCGGTCGGGGGCCAGTCGCAGGGTCCACCACGGCCAGAACACCAGCGGCACCTGCCCCGACCGGTCGCGCCCGGCGCAGGTGATCGGGCCGCCGAGGATGTCGTGGACGTGCCGGACCCGTGACGGCCCCGGCCGAAGCAGCACATACCGGGCCCGGTTCATGATCGTGGTGAACGGTTCGGTCGGGGCGACCGCGGCGCCGGTGGTGACGTAGCGGGCGAGCATGGCGCGGGCGGGGTCCCCGGGTGGGGCGAGTCCGCGGAGGACCCCGACGGCCGAGTCGAGATCGGCGGCGGTGAGCACCCGCAGCGCCAGGGTAACCGCGAGGGCAGTGACCGCGGCGCGGGACGGGGCGGTGTCCCCGGCCCGCTTCGGATCCAGCCTCGCGGGCGTGAGATAGCCACCAGGCGCGGCGCGGGCTGCCCGGTATGCGTGCAGCAGATCGGTCGGCACCACGTCATCGAGCTCGTCGGGAGGCAGGTATTTAAGGACCCGGCCGGCGAGGATCCTCAGATCGGCCAGCATGTTCGCGGCCGGGACCGGGGCGTCGGTGTAGACCCCGAACCCCGCGCTGCGCTGTCCGATGGCGGCGTCGATCAGGTGCTGCGCGTGCAGGGCGGGGTGTTCGGCGGGTAGGGCGAGAACGGGTGTGGTGGTGAGGTCGTGATGGCAGCGCACCAGCGCGCGCCCGACCCGTTGCGGGCCGGGATGCTCGCTGCACCGCGCGGCCCGTGGCACGTCGAGCCAGAGCTGGCCGCGACGCGGGACCCGACCGCAGCCCGGGCAGCAGTCGGCGAGCAGGCAACGATGTCGCAGGCACGCGAACGACCAGCCCAGGCGCCATCCCAGCAGCCAGCGGCCACCGTTGTCGGCCAGGCAGTGCGGGCAGAACCGGGACCCGCTGCCCCGGCCCCACAGGTACCCCCGGGCCACCTGGCGGCTGGGCCGGTCGATGTGCACCGCGACCGGGTGGAACCGGGCCAGCGTCATCGCCTCGAGCACGTCCGGCTCGACGCTGGTGGCGGCCGCGAGCCCGGCCCGTTCCTGCTTGTGCAGACACACGATGAAGGCCGGGGGAAGTCCTCGCTGGTGTGGTGTGGTGAGTCCGAGCGCGGTAAGCAAATCCCTGGGCGGGGTCGTCAACCGCCGCGCGTGCGCCTCCAGCCAGGAGTCCAGACCCTCGCCGGCAACAGGCTCGAGGCGTATCGGTAGCCGCCGCGGCGCCGTCATCCAGCTCGCCGCTCGGGTCGCCGGTCGACACGGCCGGTGAGGCGTCCTGCGGTGAGCGCGGCCTCCAGCTCTCGCCGGGCCATCTCCGCGGCGGCGTCGTTCTTCACCCGATCCAGCACCGCACGCTCCAGCCGCTCCGCACCGGTGCGCACGGCCCGCTGACATCCGCGGTTGATCAACGTCATCAGGGAGCCGATGTGTCCGGTGCTGCGCGCGAACAGGTAGTCAGCGAGGTCGTCGGCCAGCATCCCGGGGTGGGTGTCGGCCAGGACCAGGCGCTTCTCGATCGCGAGCAGCATCCGCCGCCAGTCGCGGCGCCGCTCGTCGGTGTCGATCCGGAACGGCGCCATGCCCAGCGCCGTGGTCCGCCGCCCGGTCTGGGCCAGCACCGGGTCGCCGGTAGCGTCGGCCTCGTCGAACAGCCCGCGCCGCGCCAGCCCGACGCCGATGAACACCAGGGTCACCGGGAACTCGTTGGCGATGTACTTGAAGTGGTTGCTGATCTCCACGCCGGTGGTGTGGCGCAGGCGCAGGAAGTGCAGGTCGTCGATGATCAGCAGCCGCACCTGGCAGCTGGTCATGCAGTCCAGCGCCCGGGTGGCGAACTGGCTCGCGGTGCCCCGCGTGTTCCCCGGATGGGCGAAGAACTCGAGCATGGCGCGGTTGAAGTCCTTCAGGCCGGTGTTCCCGGTCAGTCCGACCCGACACACCGGCCACCGCTCATGCCCGTCCGCGGTGCGGGCCCCGTTCTCACCGATCTCGCGCAGGTGAAACTGCTTGGCGAACGCCAACACCGAGGTGGTCTTGCCCAGCCCGGGGAACGCGTCGATCGCGACCGCGCCCTTGGCCTTGTCGCCGTCCTGGGCGTTGCTGTCCACGATGTCCCACAGATCCTCGTGCAGCTCGGCGAGCTGCGGGGTGCGGATCGGGCCGAGGTTGGCGTGCCAGACCCGCCGCCGTCGGTCGTAGTCCGCGCGCGCGGGATCGCTGAGCCCGCCAAGCTGGGTGCGGGTCAGCCCCTCCGGCGCCACCCGGGCGGGGGCCTCGACGAACCGCAGCCATCCCTCCTTGCGCGACAGCGTCAGGTTGTCCAACCGGGCCGGCCCGTCTTCGTCAGCGGCCGGGTCCTCCCCGGAGCTGATCGGTGCCCGTGGGCTCACACGTCCTCCAGCGCGTCGGCGTAGAACTCGTCCTCGTCGACTTCCTCGCAGTCCGCGGCGTCGTCGTCACCGACCTCGTCTGTCCGCGGCGCGGGTTGGTCGCGTTCGGGCTGCTCGGGTTCGGCCACACCGACGGTCGGCTGTCCGAGCGCGGCGTGGACCGAGGCCAGCGCGCTGACCGGCGGCTCGTCGGTGTCAGGCACCGTGATAGCGGCCTGTTCGCGAGAGATTCGCAGGGCCATGCGCCTTTCGGCCAGTGTGGTGCCGAGTCCGAGGTTCCAGCGTTGCAGCAGATCAGCCACCGCGATCCGGTCGTCGGGGTAGCGGTACTTCGCGGCGGCGAGCGTGCGGGCGAACGTGAGCGCGTCCTCGCTCAACGGCATCGACGCGGCCGCCGCGTGCTCCCACTTCAGCGTGTGCCAGCGCCGCTCGGCCGGGTCTCGGAAGAAGACCCGGGTGATGTCGTCGGGGTCGACCTGAAACGGCCACCCGTTTCTCACCGGCCCCCGATACGGGCTGCTGGCCGTGCGGTAGGGGGCCAGGGCCGGACCGTTGTAGCGGCGCCGCCCGATCTCGATGCCGTAGTGCTGGATCGTGCGCCACTCGGTCTTGAGGAACTCGAACGCCAGGTCCGGGTCGCGGGGGGCGTGGATGTAGCCCGACCGGGCCAAGCCGTGCTCGAACATCGCCGCCGGCGACAGCCGCAGCCCCGGCAACCCCGGGTCGACCAAACCAGTGTGCGGGCGATGGTGATACACCGTCGCAACCCATTCGGTGATGATCGCTTCGAGTTCGTCGAGGAAGAAGAACGCGTCGGCCTGCGGGTTCTCCCCGCGGGAGTGGATGTCGGGGCCCTTGTAACCGGGGAGCACCTGCAGCAGGTCCTCGCGCACGGTACGGAAGAACCGTTCCACCGGGCCCTTGTCCCGCCCCGTGCGCAGCCTCGCCGGCTGGATCGAGATCCCCATCCGCTGGCACACGCTGGTCAAGTGCTCGGAGACATAGACCTTGCCGTGATCGACCACCAGGGTCTCGGGCACCACCGGCGGCCATGCCAGACCAGGCCCCTGCACGGCCTCCACGTCGACCAGCACGGTGCGGGGGATGCCGTGCTCGGGCCACACGGCGAGGCGGGGCCAGTCCCGCCCGGCCCGCCGGGGCCGAAACGACTGGAACAGCACCGCTGCCACGTCCACCGACTTCGTCGACACCGGGGTTATCCGCAACCCGGTGACACAGCGGGTGTACCAGTCCATGCCGATGCTCAGCTCGGCCTGCACCCACCGGAGCGTCAACGGGTCGAACCCGAACACATCCAGCCGGGTCGAGTCCATCAACAGATACTCGCCAGGCCGGGTGGGTCGCAGCTTGCCGTACGCCCCCTCGGGGCGGTCGGCGATGTCGCGGTTGCGTTTGGTGCTCAACCGAAACAGCGGATGCCGCCGCTCCAGATCGGCCAACACCCGAAACGCTGTGGCTCGACTCGGCTGCGCCACCACATCGGGGCCGAACCGGGCGATCACCCGCGCTTGGGCCCGTTCGATCACGGCCGTCCGCGACGGTTTCGACTCCCCGGTGTGCTCGACCATCACCTCCAACGCGGTCTCCACCCACCGGGGATCGACCTTCGTCACCGTCGGGCGCGGCGCACGCGACCCGACCAGACCTGCGTCGCCGTCGCGCTGGTAGTCGCGGACCCATCGCTGAATTGTCCGCCGGGTGACACCGAGCTCGGTCGCCTTGCCGGCGTAGCGCTCATAGAGCGGCCGGTCGGGAAGGTAAGGCGGTCTCGGCTCCCCCTGCGCGCGTAGCTCCGCCGATCCGGACCGGTAGCCGGTGAGCACCTCGCGCACATGCCCCGCCCGGTCCAACACCGCGGTCCGCTGCTCGTTCGACAGCTGCGCCAGCACCACCCCGGCTGGGTCGCGGTCGTCATCACCGCCGGGTCCTGGGCCGTCCGGGATCACCCGTGCCCGCTCCGACAGCAGCAACTCCTTCAGCGCGACCCGTAGGAGCTTGCCCCAACCGTCTTTGAGTACCACCTCGTTCCCGGACGCGGCGGCGACCAGTTCGATCACCTCGACGGTCTCGCCGTCGTAGCGGAACCGTGTCCCGACCCCCACCCGGGCCCCCGCCCAGGTCACGACCGCCTCCCGAGCCCGCTCGCCGGACCCAGGGGGACGCTCAGGTCAGCGACGAGCTCACCGGTCCACAGCAGGTGCAGCAGCCCCGCCCGAACCTCCGCCGGGTCCCGCTCAGGCAACCCCGCAGCCACCTCACCGACAACGCCACCGGCAAGGCATGCAGCGCGGATCTCATCGAGCAACCCGGCGTCGAACAGCCACCGGCGGCGGAACCCGGCCAGGAACCGGACGTTCTCCAACTCCACTGGCTCAGGTTCGCTCCACACCTCATAGCGCCACCCCCGCTCCTGCACCAACGGCCGTGTCCAGGCGAAGGTGAAGGCCACCTCCGGCCGAGACAGCCGGTCGGCGGGCTTCACATCCACCACCACGGGGCCGCCGTCGGTGATCAGCAGGTAGTCGGGAATGTGGCGCCGCAGCTCGCCCCCGACCTCGACCTGCAGCAGGAACGGCTGCGCCCCGATGTGGTGTACGGACGGGTTGAAATCGGCGAACAGCAGGCGTGCCAGCTCCAGCCGCGACTCGTAGATCACGTGATCCTGCATCGTCGCCGACCAGTACACCCCCGAGTAGTGCTGCTGGCCTCGATGCCAGCGAAACGTTCTCCACGGACTGGCCGCCGCCAACGTCGCACTGCTCACCGTCTCCCACGGCTCCCGCTCACACGCCCGCCCGCCCGCCCGGAAGCTCACCGCAGCCCCGCCCGCCACAGAACCCTCCGAGCTCGACACTGAGTAGGTCCGGGCGACCCTACGATCAGTCTCATGCCGTTGTCCTACACGACACGCCAACGACATTCGATATGAGATTACGACGGAATATGTGAGATCCTACAGACCCGTGTGGTCGGCGGGTGGTCACCGGAAGTCCCGGGAACGCACCTCGACCGCGAGCGGCAGCTTCTGCAGACGGTCCGCGACGAGGTTGAGTACCCCTTCGGGGCTGCGTTCGAGCCGGCCCCGGATCAGCAGCGCGGAGCTGCCGGCGGCGACCTGGTGGTACCTCGCCCATAGCCCGACCGAACACGTCACGTTGAGTTGGCCGGTCTCGTCCTCAAGGTTGATGAACGTGACCCCCTTCGCTGTGGCCGGGCGTTGGCGGTGGGTGACCAGCCCGCCGACCAGCACCCGCGGCGGCCGGAACTCCGGATCCCCCGCCGGCCCCGTACCGAGCTGGGCGAGCTGGTCGATCGGGACCGCGCCGAGCCGATCCAGGCGGGTGCGCAGGTGCTGGATGGGGTGGCTGTCGGGCGAGACGCCGGTGGCCCAGATGTCGGCCACCGTCAACTCGGCGTCGCTCATCCCGGGCAGGGCGGGGGCGTCGAGGCCGACCGCGACCCCGGGCAGGTGGGTGGGCCGCACGGAGGCCATCACGCCGGCCGCCCACAACGCCGACCGCCGCCCGACCCCGAACGACTCACACGCCCCGGCCGTGGCCAGGGCCTCGGCCTGCGGGGTGGTCAGCCGGACCCGCTGGGCGAGGTCGGCGAGGTCCCGGTACGGGCCACCGCGGCCGCGTTCGGCGTCGATGGCCTCGGCGAGCTCCAGGCCGATGGTGCGGATCTCGGCCAGCCCGAGCCGGATCGCCTGCCCGCCCTCGCTGTCGGGGTCGGGTTGCAGGATAGCTTCGGCGCGGCCGAGGTTGACGTCCGGGCCGCGGGCCGCCACGCCGTGTCGGCGGGCGTCGGCGACCAGCGACTGGGGTGAGTAGAAGCCCATCGGCTGGGCGTTGAGCAAAGCGGTGCAGAACGCGGCCGGGTAGTAGCGCTTGAACCAGGCGCTGTAGAACACCAGCGCCGCGAAGCTGATCGAGTGCGACTCCGGGAACCCGAAGTTCGCGAACGCGAGCACCTTGGCGAAGATGCCGTCGGCCAACGGGCCGGTGATTCCGTTCGCGGCCATCCCATCGAAGAAGCGGCCCCGCAGCTTCTCCATCTTCTCCGTCGAGCGCTTCGCCCCCATCGCGCGACGCAGCTCGTCCGCGTCGCCCGGGCTGAAATTAGCGACGTCCATGGCAATCTGCATCAGCTGTTCCTGGAACAGGGGAACGCCGAGCGTCTTGTCCAGAGCGTTCGCCAGCAGCAGGTGGTCGTGTTCCCATGCGGCGCCGTTGCGGCGGCGGATGTAGGGGTGCACCGAGCCGCCCTGGATCGGGCCGGGCCGGATCAGTGCGACCTCGACGACCAGGTCGTAGAACGTGCGCGGTTTCAACCGGGGCAGGGTGGCCATCTGGGCGCGGGACTCGACCTGGAACACCCCGACCGAGTCCGCCCGGCACAGCATCGCGTACACCTGCGGGTCGGACTCCCCCAACTCATGCAGCTGAATGGTCTTGCCGTGATGGTCGGCGACGAGGTCGATCATCATGTGCAGGGCGGTGAGCATCCCCAGCCCGAGCAGGTCGAACTTCACCAGCCCGGCGGCGGCGCAGTCGTCCTTGTCCCACTGCACCACGGTGCGGCCCTCCATCCGCCCCCACTCCACCGGCACCACCTCCGCCACCGGCCGATCACAGATCACCATCCCGCAGGAATGGATCCCGAGATGCCGCGGGAACCCGAGCAGCTCCCCGGCCAGCCCAGCCACCTGCGTCGGCATCCCGTCGGGCAGCGGGCTGTCGGCGAGCCCGCCCCACCGTTCCAGGCGTTTGCTCCACGCGTCCTGCTGGCCCTGGGAGAACCCGAGGGCTTTGGCCATGTCGCGCACCGCGGAGCGGGGGCGGTAGGTGATGACGTTGGCGACCTGGGCGGCGCGCTGTCTGCCGTGGGAGCGGTAGACGTACTGGATGGCTTCCTCGCGGCGGCCGGCCTCGATGTCGACGTCGATGTCGGGGTAGCCGTCACGCTCCGGGGACAGGAACCGCTCGAACAACAACCCGTGGCGCACGGCGTCGACGTTGGTGATGCCCAGCGCGTAGCAGACCGCCGAGTTCGCCGCGGACCCTCGGCCCTGGCACAGGATGTCCGAGCGGCGGCAGAAGTCCACGATGTCGTGCACGATCAGGAAGTACCCGGCCAGATCCTTGCCGGTGATGATGGCCAGCTCGTGCTCGATCATCTCCACCGCCGCCGGATTCTCCGCATGCGAGCCGTAGCGGCGCGCGACCCCCCGCCAGGTCAGCTCGCGCAGCCAGGAGGATTCGCTGTGCCCAGGTGGAACGGGAAACGGGGGCAAGCGGGGTGCGACCAGGTCCAGGGTGAACGCGCACTGCCTGCCCAACGCGGCGGCGCGGGCGACGGCGCCGGGGTAGCGCTGCTCGAACCGGGCGGCCATCTCTACCCCGCTGCGCAGGTGCGCCATCCCGGCGGCGGGGAGCCAGCCGTCGATGTCGTCGAGGCTGCGCCGCGCCCGCACCGCCGCCATCGCCGACGCCAGGGGGAACCGGGCCGGGGTGGCGTAGTGCGCCGCCGTGGTGGCCACCGTCGCCACCCCCACCGTGCCGGCCAGCGCGGCCAGGGAGTCGTTGAGCTCGGTATCGGTGGGCAACCCGCGATGGGTCAACTCCACCACCACGTGCTCGGCCCCGAACCGGTCCACGAGCTCGCGCAGCGCCGCCTCCCCGGCCGCGCGGCCGCCGCGGCGCAGGGCCTGCTGCACGGTGCCCTTGCGGCACCCGGTCAGCGCAACCACATGCCCGGCGGTGTCGGCGACGACCTCATCCAGGTCGTAGAGCGGGCGGCCCTTCTCCCGGCCGCGCAGCTGCGCGGTGCTGATCGTGTGACACAACGCCCGGTACCCGTCCGGATCCCGGGCGAGCAGCAGCAGATGCGAGCCCTCGGGGTCGGCGCCCCCGTTCTGCGGGGCGGTCAGGCCCAGCGACAACTCGGACCCGAACACGGTGGCCACGCCGAGTTCGCGGGCGGCCTCGGCGAACCGCACGACCCCGTACATGCCGTCGTGGTCGGTCAACGCGATCGCGTCGAGTCCGAGCCGGGCGGCCTGCTCGACCAGCTCCTCGGGATGGGAGGCGCCGTCGAGGAAGCTGAAGTTGGAGTGGCAGTGCAGCTCCGCGAACGCCACCCGCTCCCCCACCGGCCCCCGCCCAGCCGGCTCGATGGGCTCGGCCGGGACGTAGGGGTCGCGCTTGCGCGAGAACGCCGGCCCGTCCCCGCCATCGGGCACCTCACGCCCGGACAGCACGCCCTCGAGTGTCGACCAGCTGACGTCTGGATTGGTGAACCCCACCGCCGCATCGTAGGCCAAAAATACGAACAGGCGTTCGATTGAGGTGGATGCCTGCCGAGGTGCTGCCGGGCCGCCTCAGCTGCCGGGGTGCTGGGGCACCAGGGCCTGGTCGGGATCCTTGTCCGGGCGCCACCCTCGCCAGGCGGTGTGGCGCAGCCGGTGTTCGGTGGGGGTGAACTGGCGGTAGACGACCTCCCCGACCAGGCTCGGGGTTACCCAGCGGGCGTCGCGGGCGCGGTCGCGGGGCACGGGGTTCGCGAACGGGGAGCTCGCGCGGTGCAGCGGTGCGAGGGTGTCGCGCAGCTCGGCCAGGGCCTGGCGGGTGAACCCGGTGCCGACGTCGCCGATGTAGAGCAGCTGCCCGGTGTCGCGGTCATGCGCGCCGAGCAACAGTCCGCCCACCGTGCCGGCCCGATTGCCCTGGCCGGGTCGCCATCCGCCGATGACCACCCCCAGGGTCTGGATCAACGGATGCTTGAGCCACGCCGGGCTGCGCCGCCCGGGCCGGTAGGTCGAGCTGCGGAACTTCGCGACCAGGCCCTCCAGCCCCCGGTCTCCGGCGATGCCCAGCAGGTCCTGCGGGGTCATCCCGGCGGCGGCCAGGTCGGTGTGGCGGTAAGCCGGGGTGATCGCGACCAGGTCCCGGTCGGTGGGCTCGATCCCCTCCAACACCTGGCGCCGCTCGTCGTAGGGCCGGTCCAGCAGCTGCTCGTCACCGAGCGCGAGCACGTCGAACACGCAGAAGACCACCGGCCGGGCGGTGCGGTCGTGGTTCTGCAGCAGCCCGAAGTCCGGGCGCCCGGCCGCGTCCAGGGCCACGATCTCCCCGTCGAGAACCGCGCGCCGCCCGCCCAGCGCGGCGGTGAGCGCCCCGGCCAGCTCCGGGTAGCGGGCGGTGAAATCGTTGCCGTTCCGGCTGGTCAACACCGTGGTGCCGTCGGAGGCGACCCGCATCACCGCGCGGTAGCCGTCCCACTTGAATTCGTAGGCGAACCGAGGGCCATCCGGCAGGCGGCCCCCGTCCGGTGTCGCCAGCATCGGCGCGACGAAACCTGGCACCCGCGACCGCGCGTCCCGCGGGTCCGCACCCGCCATCCCGGCCTCCCCGCGCTGCGCGCATCCCCCGGCTGACCGTCCCGCCCATTCTCGGGTTCACCGTAGAGGGCGGAAGACTCCCAGGCGTGCGTAAGGAACGCCCACCGGTCATGGACTCTGAGTTTCGGACGTTTTAGCTGACCGGCGGGTCATCGTGGCCCAACAGGCTGGGGGCGCCGCGCTCCGGTTGTCACGAAGAGCGGCGGCTCGACGACGGTACGGTCATCGAGTTGATGATCCGATCGGAGTACGCCACCGTGAGTAGCAGCGACGACGAGGGCCTTGTCAGCCCAGAGGATGCGTTCCGCATCTGGGTCAACCCACCCCGAGGTCGCACTCTGCGGAACACCGGCGCTGTCCTGAAGCCCGGGCCCGAGGTCATGAAGACGGTCACCCTGGGCCACTACGGCAGCCAGCGAACCGGCGAGGTCAGAAACCGAACGTTGAGGTTTCGCAGTCATGATCTCCGAGGTAACAGGGACATTGATTTCGACGATGATCAAGCCGACAAGGCGTCCTGGCATTGCGAGGGCGAAGAGATCGAGAAGCTGCTAGCGTTCCTTCATAGTGATGTGGCTCGCACGGGCCGTTATCAAGTCGTCGACGTCGATTCGCCAGGAGCTGCACTTCTCGAGCTTCTGGAAAACGACGAGGTTGATGCGCAGGGCCTCGCTGATGCGTTGGTTCGCCACGCCGACGTTGGACAGATCGTCTCTCTGCTCACTACCAGCCACACCGGGCTTGCTGCTGCCCAGGCGGCCGTGATCGAACAGCGGCGACAGCTCGTTGCCCAGCTCCGAACGCTCATCGACGGTGGTTCAAGTACAGAGACTGACGTGCAGCGCCTCATCGGAACAGCGCATTGGATCTTCGGTGGCCGCTATGTCGGTGTTGCCGTGCGCCGCAGCCTCACGATGCTCGACCAACACGACATTCCACTGCTCAGCTCCGACGGCACCTTGCATATAGTCGAGCTCAAGGGGCCCACGGTGGACAATCTCATTCTCTGGCATCGCAACCACTGGATCGCTGGCGGTGAGGTGCACAAGGCTGTCAGCCAGGCCCAGAGCTACCTCCGCAGCCTCGACGAACAAGGGCTCGGACTGTCGAAGATGTACGAGAACGAGCTCGGCCAGCACTACGACATGAGCCGAGTCTTTGCCACGGTCGTCATTGGCCACTCCGACCATGATCGACCTGACAAAGTCGGTGGGCTGGGCAAGGTCGACCGCGAGATCGTGGCCCGCACGCTGCGGCAGTACAACGCCGGTCTCAACCGGGTCGAGGTCGTCACTTATGACCAGCTCGTCGAGAGTGCCGAGCGAGCACTGGTCTTCGAGACTGATTCAAAGGACGCCCAGACACGAACGCTGGCGTCCGAAGCCGAGGAGCCCGAGCCGCGAAACCTATAGGCCCCATCCGGTCGAGAGGTCGGTCGGCCACCTCCCGGCAACATCGAGGCGGCCATCGGCGGGCTGATGTTGTCAGTGCGGTGCGCGACACTGGGGGCATGGGAGCGCCGCGCCCGGCTCAGCGCCAGTACCTCGACGTCCCCTTCGCGGAGAAGGACCAGGCCAAGGCACTCGGGGCCAGGTGGGATCCCGCCGCGCGCCGGTGGTGGTCGCCGCCCGCCGCCGCGGCCGCGCTGCAGCAGTGGGCAGCCCGACCCGAGATCCCCGAGCTGCTGCCCGGCGAGGACCGCACCTTCGGCTCCGGGCTCTTCACTGACCTGGTCCCGAGCTCATGCTGGTTCTCGAACGTCCGGTCCTGCGTGGCGGCCGGGGTCGAGTGGGAGCGGCTGCGCCGGATGCTGCTGGCCCGGGCGGGGCGGCGCTGCGAGATCTGTGGGCGCGGGGAGGACCGCGCGGTGCAGCGCTGGTTGGAGGCCCATGAGCGGTGGGCCTACGACGAACAGGCCGGGGTGCAGAGCCTGCGCAGGCTGATCATCGTGTGCTCGGATTGCCACCGTTCCACCCACTACGGCCTGGCCTCGGTGCAGGGCCGCGGGGAGGAGGCGTTCGCGCACCTGTGCGCGGTGACCGGGATGAGCGTGGCCCAGGCCGATGCGCACATCGAGGAGGCGTTCGCGCTGTGGCGTCGGCGCAACCTGCGGGCGTGGGCGCTGGACCTGTCGATCCTCACCGACGCCGGGATCGCCATGGCCCCGCCCCCGGACCGCGACCAGCGCCCCGCCCTCGCCGAGCAGCGCCTCGGGGAGCAGCGTGCGGCCGAGCAGCGCGGCGTCGAGTACCAACCCCGCGAACCGCACCCCGACGCGGCCCGACCGTGGGTGTCGCCCCCGGTGCCCCGACCGGATCGAGCGCAAGCCGCGGCCGAGTCAGCCGCGACCGAGCCGGCCGCGCCGGTGGCGCCGCGGCGGTGGTGGCAGCGGGGGCGTTGACCGGATCCCCGACCACGCCCCGGCGCCGCGGCGGAGCGGGCTGCGGCCCGCGGCTGGGTGGCGGTCAGGGGGTGGGGTGCGGGCGCAGCGCGGCCTGCCACGGGGTGGCGAGCAGCTCCGCGGTGGCCGGGGTGAGCCGGCCGGTGAACGCGTGCGCGGCGGCGGCGCCCCACAGCGCGTCGGCCAGCGCGGGATCGGTCGGGGACTCCCGAGCGGCGCTCTCCGCGGCCGGGACCGCCTCCCAGAACAAGGCTTGGGACCGGAACGGGTACCCCCAGGCGATCCCGGCGTCGGTGACCTCGGAGCGGGCGGCGGACCAGTCGTGCGGGTCGAGACCGGTGCGGGTGGCCAGCACCCGGGCGGCGGTGGCCGGGGCGAGGTCGCGGGCTTGGCGCAGCAGGGCCAGCGCCGGTTGGGTGTGCGGCCCGTAGGCGCTGGCGGGGGTGAACCGCGACGGCAGACACGCGCGGCGCCAAGCCGTGGTGAGCTGGTCGTAGGCGGCATCGCCGTCGACGGTGGTGGGGGCGGCGGCGATCCCGAGCGCGGCGTCGAACACCGCCAGCGCCCCCTGCAGGTAGAGCGGGTCGAGATCAGCGGCGACCGCGAGCAGCCGGTAGGGGTGGCGCAGCACGTGCCGCGGCGAGACCGACAGGTCGGGCTGGGCCAGACCGAACAACCCGGCCCAGCGCACCCACCGCCCGGCCAACCGGGCGGCGAGCTCCCCCTCGGGCAGCGCCGCGATCACCTCGGCCCTGACCTGGGTCAGGCCGGCGGCGGTGGCGGCGACGTGCCGGCCGAGGCGCTCGAGCTGGTCGAAGGTCAGGTTGGCCACGGTCACGTCGAGCTGCAGCCACTGGGCGCCGCGCGGATGCTCGCTGAGCAGCCGCTCCCCCAGGTCATCACGCTCGTTCACAAGCGGACACTGTCCCGCACCGCCGCCGCCCGTCGTCGATGTGGGTCGTCTCACCGCCGCCCGCTGCCGCGCTGCGGCACCCGGTGATCACCACTACCTTCGGCGCCGCGCGGCCCGGGGTGCCCCCCGCGTGGGCCCGCGTGGCGGGCGGGCGCGGTCGCCGACACCGGTTGAGGCCCCTCCTCCCGGTCGGTGACCGCGCCCGCCCCGTGCCCGCGGATCCGGCCGGAGTCGCAGCTTGGGGAAGAACCGGGTGGCGCACTGCTCGGCCGGTAGGGCGGGTGGTGACGCTGGCGGTCGCGGCGGCGCTGACCTGCGGGCGGGTGAGGGCGCCGCGGGTGAGGGCGCCGGGGGAAGCGGCGGGCGGCCGAGGCAAGGGTGTGACCGGCGGCGAGGGTCGATCAGCCCGGCCCGGTACCGCGCCGGCCCTGTCGGCCAGATCCCGGGCCAGCCACCGCCCGCGCCGGGATCACCGGTGGCGGTGGCGGAGTAGGGCGTGATGCATCCTCCCGATGAGATCCGGGGGCCTGCCTCCCCGCGCGAGCGCCGGGAGGCAGGCCACAGACACGGGCACCACCCGCATCGGCCGGCTCACCCACCCGGCCGCCGGCCCCGCAGCCACCGGTTCTCCTCAACCGCGACACCGCCACCACCGCGCACCCCTGCCGGGGCACGTCCCGCCCGGCTTCGAGGTGGTCGCGCAGCACCTGCGGGCCGCGCGCGGTGAGGGATGGGTGATCGGCACCGGCCCGGGGTGGTCTCTCCTCGCTGCGGCACCCGACGGTGCCCGGAACCCGCCGGCCGGTCCAGGCCCTGCGCTGCGCTCCGGCCGCTGCGCGGTCGCCTGACGGCGAGCCCGGACCGGCCGGCAGAACCCGGGCAGAACCCCGTCGTGCCGAAGCGAGGAGAGACCACCGCCCACACCCGGGTAGCTGTCCGCGCCGCACACGATTCGTCCGGCCCCGCCCGCCGGGACCGGATCCCTCCCGGGAGGCCAGGGGCGCCGCCCCTGGACCCCGGCCTCTCTCGGAGAGGGGGGCCACACCACCCCGTCAGCGAACAAAACCGCAGCTCAGAGCCCTAAAAGCACTGGTGCAGGGCCGCAAATAGAGGTATGATGAGCTAGTACGGGATCCGATTAGCAGCGGTTCCCGACACCCCCTGAAAACCCGATCTGAAGGAGACCCGCCATGGACTGGCGCCACCTCGCGGCCTGCCGCCGCGTCGCCCCCGAGACGTTCTTCCCGGTCAGCGAAACCGGCGAGCAGGAGGCCAAGGCCGTCTGCGCCGGCTGCCCGGTCCGCGACCGGTGCCTGGAGTGGGCGCTGGCCACCGGCCAGGACGCCGGCGTGTGGGGCGGGCTGACCGACACCGAGCGGCGCGCGCTCAAGCGCGACCAGGTCGCCGCCCACCGGCGCACCGCATGACCCCGGCATCGTCGACCGAGAGGAACACCGCGATGAGCAACGAGTTCGACCAGCTCGCGACCAAGCCCGGCGCGATGGTCCAGATCGCCACCACCGGGGACTGCCTCAACGAGTACATGCTGATCGAGGGCCGTGCCCAGGTCGGGGACGCCATCGCCTGCGACGCGGGCTGCGGCGCCACCCACCAGGTCCGCGACGTCGTCCCGATGGAGCTGGTCCGCACCGTGGAGATCCCCACCCCGCGACGGGAGGCCCGCGGCCGCACGATCGCCGCGCCCGCCCGCGACCGGCAGGGGATCGAGCTCAGCGGGCCGCAGTGACCGACCCGGCAGTGACCGACCCGGTGGTGGCGGGCCCGGCGCCCGTCACCGCCGAGGTACTCCACGAGGCCCGCGGATGGGTGCTGGACTGCCTATGGCGCGAAGACCCGGACACGCTCGCGGGCCTGCCCGACGCCGCGATCCTCGCCGGTGTCCAGCGGCACTACCTCGGCGGTCTCGACCAGTTCATCCGCGACACCGCGTCCGGTTGACCGACCGCAACACCCCAGTCCAGAGCTCCGGAAGCCCACCCCGCAGCGGCTACGCAGAGGTATAACGCGCCGTTTGCGGGAGCAAGCCCCCGCTCCACCCCGTTTTCTTCCCGGCATCCCAGGAGGCCGCCGTGTCCCGAGACACCACCTCGGCAACCCCCACCACTCCAACTCCCAGCACGCCCGCCACTCGCACCCCGAGCCGGCGCACCCTGGCCACGACGAGCTCCGGACCGGCCGCGGCCACAGGCCGGGACAAGGCACCGCTCCAGGACAGGGCGGCGGTGCGCTCGTTGCGTGAGGCCGCGCTGTCCGCGGTCCGCGCCGGCTGCCACGTGTTCCCGGTCCTGCCCGGCACGAAGGTCCCCACCCTGCACGGGGCGCGGCGCTGCCGCGGCCGCGGGATCTGCCGTGACGGGCACCAGGGCTGGGAGCAACGCGCCACCCGTGACGAGGCTCAGATCCGCCGCTGGTGGACCATGCCGTTCAACATCGGGATCGCCTGCGGCCCCTCCGGTCTGGTCGTGATCGACCTCGACGACGCCCACGGCGACACCCCACCTCCCGAGTGGGCCGGCGCCGCCGGCGGCGCCGACGTGCTGGCCCGCCTGGCCGCCCGCGCCGGGCACGAGCTCGCCGACACAATGACCGTCACCACCCCGACCGGCGGGTTGCACCGGCTCTACCGCGCCCCCGCCGGGGTCGAGCTGCGCAACAGCGCCGGCGCGCTGGGCTGGCGGATCGACGTACGCGCCCACGGCGGGTTCATCGTCGGGCCCGGCTCGATCCGGCCCGAGGGCCGCTACGAGGTCACCCGCCCCGGCCCGGCCGCACCGCTGCCGCCGTGGCTGGCCGAGCAGCTGCAGCGCCTGGCGACCCCACCCGCGACGACGCGGACCGCGACCGCCCCGCTCGGGCTGCCCGCCGGGCGGGCCGGGGCCTACCTGACCGCGATCCTGGACCGGGAGACCGACACCGTGCGCACCGCCGCCCACGGCCAGCGCCGCGCGACCCTGCTCGCCGCCGCCCGCACCCTGGGCCGGCTGGTCGGCGGGAACGAGCTGGGCTACCACGACGCCCGCAACACCCTGCTCGCCGCCGCCGGCGTGCACATCGGCACCGCCGGATTCACCCTCGCCGAAGCCGAGACCACCATCGACGACGCCCTCAGCTACGGCATGCAGATGCCCCGCAGGCTCCGCGACACCGCCCCCACCGACGGGGGTGCGCGATGAGCACCGCGCTGTTCGCCCTGGGCGATACCGCCGCTGCTCTCGGGCCTGCCGCGGTGCTGCTCGCGCTGATGCCGTTGCTGCTGCTCGTGTGCGGGATCGCGCTGGCCGAGCCGGGCGGGGCTCCGATCCGCTGGATCCGCATCGAGATCGCCCCCACCGCCACCACCCGCCCGGGTGCTCGTCGCGACCCGTACGCCCGACACCTGACCGGAGCCCCCGCATGACCCCCACCACCCCCGACCACGACCCCGACCACGAGACCGAGACCGGCCTCGACCGCGGCGGCGCGACGCGGATCCCGCACCGCCTGCAGCGCCACGCCCTGCACCACCTGCACGCCCACCCCGGTGACCGCGGGGTCGTGGTGATGCCGTGCGGATCCGGCAAGACGCTGCTGGGGCGCTGGCTGGCCGAGCAGACCAGCGCCGCGCTGACCGTCGTGTTCGTGCCGTCGCTGGCCCTGGTCGGCCAGACCGTGCTCGCCTACCGCGCTGGCGCGACCTGGCCCCACCACACCATGATCGTGTACTCGGACCCCACCTCCGGGCGGGCGGTTGCCGTGGACGACCTGGACCTGCCCGCCTGGGCACGCGACGCCGTGACCGCCTCCACCTCACGACCGGCCATCAGCACGTTCCTCGGCGGTGCCCACCCTCGCAGCGCCGGCCGGGGCGGGCGGGCTCGGCTGATCGTGTCCGCCTACCACTCCGAGCCGCGCGTCGCGGCCGCCCTGGTGCACGCCGGCACGGTTGCCGACCTGGTGATCTGCGACGAGGCGCACCGGCTGACCGGGCGCCCCCGCCGCGAGTTCCGCGCCGTCCTCGACCCCGACACCCTGCCCGCCCGGCGGCGGGTGTTCCTGACCGCCACCCCGGTCGAAGCCGCCGCCTGGGGTGTCGAGCAGTTCTACGATGAACTGTACACCAAGCGGAGCAACGCTCCGTTTCGTCTGGGGCTCCGCACATCGACCTACCTGGCTAACGAGCGCGGCGCCCGGGCAACCTCACAGCTCCAGCGACAGAGGCCCCAAGCGGTCGATTCCGGGCGCACGACGTCCTGTCGATGTGGCCCGTTCGCAGCCCAGCTGGCAGGTCCAGGCGGTCGCAACCACAGGCACCGAGACAGGGGCCGAGACCCTGGACCGATAGGACGACAGCCAAGCAGCGCTCAAGCGTCCGCACGAGCGTCGGAACCTCAGCATCCACAGTCGGGAGGGCCCGCGATCATCGACAGGGGCCCTGACCAGGGGCGACGTCGGGATCCCAGATCCGAGACGACCCAGGAGGACAGCATGCTTGAGCTGTCGAGTCAACGGTGAAGCGATGCACGTAGCGCACACAGTCGCCAGAGCCGTACATCCCGGCAACTTCGCTTCAAGGTTTGCTCGCTACACGCCAACTCGTGCGCTAACTCGTGCGCTAACTCGTCGCCCAACTCGTCGCCCAACTCGTGCGCTAACTCGTCGCCCAACTCGTGCGCTAACTCGTCGTCTTAAATCGTGCACTAACTCGGCGTCGTAACTCGTAGAAGTTGGAGTTGAAGTACGCTAACTACAACGCAACTGTACGGCGAAGTGCGCAATACAACGGAGCATGTACACTCTCAACGACGAACGCCGACGACACCAGCCGCAAGCAGGCATCGCCGACGCTAGCCAGCACAACGCCGGAAGCCCCGGCCGACAGTGTCGACCGGGGCGACCAGCACTCACATGTGGACCGGCCTAGGAACCACTCACATGTGGATGTTCTGCAGGTACCAGACCAGCTCAGACAAGCTGGTCAGAGCGGCGAGGCCCGTCGTGAGGAAGATGAAGATCTTCTTCCGGCGGGCCTTCCGCTTGCAGGACGAGCACTCCGGCTTGTGACCATCGTTGCCCGCCTTGTGCTCACAGGGCCGGTTGGGCTCGTCGCCCTCGTTCCCCGCGTCGTACTCATTCGGGTCGAACACGTGCAGTTCCTCCGTCTCCTCTCCGATCTGCGGAGAACAGACGACACCGGTACCCGGCATCGCGCGCGACATGCCGGCGACCAAGGTCATCCTGACGGGGAAACGGAACGAAGCATACCTGAAGAGAGCGGCCCGCGGATTCGCAGGGGCGCGCGCCGGATAGAAGGTATTGCATTCACGGAACCGGGCCGTCTGCCGTTTCCAACGAATCAGCAGGTCACCGGCCCCATGCGACTTCCAGCCGGGCCTGGCACGAGGGTACCCCCGGCCATCAGCTCGCGGCCGGGAGCACTGGCAGCGCGGCAAGCACCTGAGCTGCCCGCGCCGCCCGGGTCGGCGCACCGCACGAGCACGACACCGCGGTGGCGTCGGCCAAGCCCAGCGCCCGCACCGCGGAGACGACGGCTCCCGCGCCGTACGCGCCCTGCATCACGACCGAGACCTCGACGAGATGGGCGCCGCGGAGAACACCGAGCACGACACCCCGGGCCGACCCCGCCGACATGCCGGCGGCGGCGCCGCTGGCGCTCGACGACCAGACCCTGTTCGGGCCGACGCTCTACCGCGCCGGGTTCGGCGAGGCGGTCACCGCGGGCCTGCTGGTCGACTACGACGTCGAGGTTATCGCCGCCCGGCCCGGGGGCGAGGATCTCCGCGAGAGTGGGCACCTCGATCCCGGCATGGCCGCCGTGCTGGCCGCCGCCCACGCCGGGTCGCGGCGGATCCTGAGCTTCCACTCCCGGGTCGCGTCCGCCCGCCGCCTCGCCGAGGCCCTGCACGGCCACCAGCTGCCCGACGGGCGCCGCTTCCACGGCGAGCACGTCGAGGCCCGCCACCGCGCCACCCGCCGCGCCGGCGCGCTCGCCCGGCTCGCCGCCCCGCCCGACGGTGAGATCGCCGTGCTCGCGTCCGCGCGGACCCTGTCCGAAGGCGTCGACGTCCCCGCGGTCGACACCGTCGTGTTCGCCGACCCCCGCACCTCCCGGTCGACGTCGTCCATGCCGTCGGTCGGGCGATGCGCCTGGCCCCGGGAAGGCCCGCGGCCGCGTCGTGCTCGCCGTGGAGATGCCCACACCGCCAGCCCACGCCACCGACACCGCCGACGAGGCGGGCGTGGGTACCGATGCCGACACCGAGCTGGGCGGCACCGGGTGGCGCCACGTGTGGACGGTGCTGCGGGCGCTCGCGTCGATGGACGACCGGTTCGCCGCGCGCCTGCGCGAGCGCGTGCACCCCGCCGGTGGAGGTGCCCGCGGCGGCGATGCCCGGGGCAGTCCGCAGCCCACGCTCACCCTGCCCGACGGGCTCGATCTGGACCGGTTCCTGCTGCGCTGGCTGGACCGCACCGGCGGGCCGTGGTGGGCACGCTACGAGCTGCTCGCCCAGCATGCCCGCGAGACCGGCGCCGCGAGACCGTCCGCCACCGTCATCCGCGGCGGGGTGGCCCTGCACGGCTGGGTGGCCCGCCAACGCACCCTGCACCGCCACGGCGAGCTCGAACCCGACCGGGTCGAGGCGCTGCAGCAGCTGCCCGGATGGGCGTGGGACGCGCGCGAGATCGCGTGGTGGACCGCGGCGAAGGTGTGGCGGCGCCGCCACGGCGCCACGACGGTGGGGGAGTTCGAACGATGGGCGTGGCTGGCGGAGGTCCCGACCTGGCCGACCGGCCACGACAAACCAGCCCGCGCCTACGCCAGCCTCGCCGAGTTCGCCGTTGCCACCTGCGGCCGCCGCCGCCGCGGGGAGCTGCCCGCACACCTGGAGCGGGCCGCGGCCGAGCTGCCCGGCTGGAGCTGTGTCCCGGCCGACGACGCCGCCATGGTCGACGCCCTGGCCGGCTACAGCGAGTGGGAGAAGACCCTCAACCCGCCCCACGACTTCCACGACGACGCCGGCCGCCCGCTCGGGGCGTGGCTGACCGCCGTGCGCCGCCGCCACTACACCGGGCGCCTGCACCCCGCGCTCGAGCTGGAGCTGGCGCTGCTGGGCCGCGAGCACCACCGGTGGCAGCCGCTGCGCTGGGAGAAGGGCGACACCGGGTGGCGGCTGTCGTATCTGGCCCTGCGCCAGTTCGTCGCCCGCGAACACACCACCCGCGTCCCGACCGACCACGAAGAACACCTGCCGACTGCGCGATCAACATCTCCCGCTGGTGCATCGTGCAGCGCCTGCAGCAGCGGCACGGACGCCTCGCCGCCGACCGCGTCACCGCGCTCGAGCAGATCCCCGGCTGGCAGTGGGAGATCCCCGTCCGCGCCGGCGAGCGGCCCGTGCTCGACGACGTCGAGCACGGCCACCGCTGGGCGTATGCCCGAGGCTGCCGCTGCGACCCGTGCAGCGACGCCAACACCGCCGAGGCCCGGCGCCTGGCCGAGGAGGGCACCGACCTCGTCGACGCCCGCCCCGCCCGCGAGCACCTGCGGCGGCTACTGGCCCGCGGCGCCCCACAGACACCGCTCGCCCGCGCGGCCGGGGTGAACGTCAAATCCATCGTGGCGATCGCCCGCGGCGAGGTCTCCCGGATCCGGCCCGAACGCGCCCAGCTCATCCTCGCCCTCACCGTCGACGCCGCCGACGAGCACACCGGGGCCGGGCGGTGGGGCGATCTGGTCGACGCCCGCGAGACCTGGCGGCTCATCGACTGGATGGTGCTGCGCGGCTGGCCCAAGGCGCGGATCTCCCGGGAGATCGGACAGGACGGCCGCGCGCTGCAGCTGCACCGCACCCGGATCAGCCGCGAGAACGCCGAGCGGGTCGCCGCGCTCGACCGCCGGCTGGGCCGCACCCGCCGCCCACCCACGCGCAGATCAAGCCGGACCGGTGGCGGGCCGAGCCTGCCCACCCTCGCGGAGATCCTCGCCGCCGAGCAGGCCGCCGCCTCCTGACCCGCCCCACCGGCCCCGGGGTGGTTCGACACGGGAGCAGGCCCGATGCGCGGGGACGCGCATCCGCAGCAGCGGCGGGCACGTGGTGGCGGTGGCCGGGGACCGACCCTTGCGGGTCCCCGCCGGGGCGGGGTTAGCAGCGACCCCCGGGCCACCTGTGCTGGCGCCCACCCCGGGGACCCGAACGACCCCGACAGGCGCCAGCAGTGCCCACCACCTTAAGGCGGGCGCGGGACGGGCATCCGCAGCCCAGCCGTCGGGGTGTCGGGCCCAGGGTGGGGGGAGGGTGACCGGGGTGGTGCCTAGGGTGTCGGCCGTGGCGAGACGACCAGCGCCGGGGCGGGTCGAGCGGGACGGGCGGGAGCTGCTGTCGCGGGCCGAGCTGGCCCGGGTGTCCGGTGAGCGCCTCGGCACCCTCTACAGGTGGGAGACCGGCCGGGCCCGCAACGGCTATCCCGACGCCGTAGTGGTCGAGGTCGAGGGCCGGGCGCAGCCGTACTTCGAGCTGGCGACCTGGCAGAAGTGGCGTCACGCTCACCGCGCCGAGCGGCGCCTGATCGGCGGCCGCCCGCATGCCACGCTGGCCGCGCTGGCCGAGCAGGCCGGCGAGCCGCTGGCCAGTCTCCAGCGCTGGCATCTGCGGCGGGCCAGCACCGGGCACCCGGAGGCAGTCGTGCTCGACGGGCGCCGCTACGTCGACGTCGAGCACTGGCAGACCTGGCACGCCCGGCACCTGGCCGCCCGCCGCTCCGGGCTGACCCCGGTCGACCGGAGCGGTGACCCCGACGAGCTGGTCGGCACCGGCGAGGCCGCCCGCATCCTCGGCTACACCGACCCGGTCACCGTGCGCCGCTACGTCGCCCGCGGCCAGTTCATCACCCCCGACACCGTCGAGACGCTGCCCTCGGGGCGGCGGCGCCGGCGCTGGACACGCCGGCGGATCTGGGAGTTCGCCGACGCCCGGTCCTGGTCGCGCACACCCGGCCGCCGCCAACCCTGACCCGCCCACACCACAGCCGGTTTCGCTGATCACGTCCTGGGTGCCAGCCGACGTCGGGGCAGGCGGGCAGCATCCGCCCGGGTGGGGGCGTCGGGGACGCTGCCCGGTCGCGGCGGCCCACGACGATGCCGGGTCGCCCGTCCGATACGGGTGAGACCACCGCTGCGGCCGGGTGCGCGGGCGGCGGTCGGGCGCAGGTGGTCTCACCCCGATCGGACGAGCACCCGGCCCCGCCGCGGACCACCACGACCGGGCTGGGGAGGCCCTGCCCCACCCGGTGGTGGGGCCGTCCCGGGCCGGGAATCCCTCACGGCCCGGGGCGCCTGGCCCGTCCGACCTTCGGGGAGCATGCCGTGAACACGTCCCGCCCGCACCAGTCCACGATCCTGACCGCCCGCAACGCTTCACTGGCCGAGCTGGTGGAGCTGCTGCGCACCCAGCACGCTGCCAAGCTCGACGTCGTCGCCCCCGCCACCGACCTGCACGCCCAGGGCGGGAACCTGCTCGTCCGCGGCGCCGGCGCGCCGGTCCTGAGCATGGACGGGGTCAGCACCGGCGACGCGCTGCTGCGCCCGACCGACGCCGCGCAGGCCGGGATCGCCGACAAGCTCGACATCCCGCTGGCCTACCTGCGTCGCTGCCGGCGCGAGCAGGTGGAGCTCTACGACGCCAACGTCAACACCTGGCTCGCCGCCGCCCGCGGGCGCCGGTTCCTCGTCCGCGGCCTCACCGACACCCGCAGCACCGACACCCGCACCACCGACACCAGCAGCACCGACACTGGCGGCGGGGTGCTGCGCGGTGACGAGCTGCTCGGTGCCGACCGGCCGGACGCCGGCGGGGGCGATGGGGTCGGGAACAGCGGGGGGATCCTGCGCGCTCTGCTGTCGGATTCGTTCCGGATCGTGGACAACCTCGACGTGCTGCTGGCGGTGCTGGCCGGGATCCGCGACGCCGGCGCGGCCGTGGACATCACCGCCGCGGACCTGTCCGAGCGGCGCATGTGGGTCAAGGTCCGCAGCCGCGAGATCACCGCCCAGGCCCCGCAACTGCTCGCCCACTACACCAGCCCGTTCACCGGCGCCCGGGGCGCGGACAACCCGGTCGTGTTCGGCGGGTTCCTGATCAGCAACAGCGAGACCGGCCAGGGCAAGTTCACGATCACGCCCCGGTTGGAGGTGCAGGTCTGTGAGAACGGGCTGGTGCTCAACGAGCACGCGCTGTCCGAGGTCCACCTCGGTGGGCGGCTGCCCGACGGGGTGATCCGCTGGAGCGCCGACACCGAGTCGACGGCACTGGCACTGGTCGGGAAGAAGGCCCGCGACGCCGTCGCCGCCTTCCTCGACCCCGCGTTCGTCAACGCCCAGCTCACCCGGATCCAGCGCGACGCCGGCGTCGAGGTCACCAACCCCGCCGCCACCCTCGAGCACGTCGGCAAGACCCTGCGGTTCCCCACCGAGGTCGCCGAGACGCTGCTGGCGCACTTCATCCGCGGCGGCGACACCACCAGCGGTGGCGTGCTGCAGGCCGTCACCAGCACCGCCCAGACCCTCGCCGACCCCGACGCGGCCTACCAGCTCGAGGCCCACGGGCTGGACGCGATGAGCCTCGCCGCGCGCCACGCCCACCACCTCGCCCGCGCCTGACCCGACCCACTCCCCCTCACTCCGGTGGCGGCACCCCTACACGGGTGCCGCCACCGGCGTGACCGCACCCGGAGGTGCCCCATGCCCAAAAACAACCCGACCGACACCACCCCAACCCAGACCACCCCGACCTCACCCGTCTGCGAGCCAGCTGGGCCGCGGCCGCGCTGGGCGCCCACCACCGCCGCAGCAACCGCTCGACCCGCGCCGCGGCGGCGCAGACCCCGCTGCCGCAGGCCCCGACGCAGCAGGCCCCGCTGCCGTCGACGGCGGGGGACCTCGCCACGTTGTGCGCGGACCTGATCGCCGATGTCCTGCATCTGGTCGGTGGCGCCGGGCTGCCGGTGTGGGCGGTGCTCTCCCGCGCGGTCGGCTACTTCCAGGAGGAGGACGCCTCGGAAGCGGCCGCGGCCGCGGCGGCCGCGGAAGCCCGGGCCACCCAGGACGACGCTCCCGCCGCCGCGGACGGGCACCCCCTGCACCTGGAGGAGGTGGCCCGGCTCGTGCGCGAGGCCGGGGTGAACTGCGTGCTGGACACCTCCGGTGGTGGGGTCGCCACCATCTGGGCCGGCCCGACCCACCACGAGACCAGCTACGGCATCCGGTTCGCCGCGCTCGCCGGGCCCGGCAGTTTCGGCTGGGGCCACAGCCCCTCGGTCGCCACGACGGCGGAGTTCTTCATCGGGCCCGACGACGACGGGGAGGCCAGCCCGCTCGACCTCGCCGAGGTCGATGCCCGCACCGACGCCCAGGTGGCCGCGCTGATCGTCGCGCAGGCCCGGCTGGGCGACCCGGCCCGCGCCCTCACCCGCGACACCGCCGCCACCGTGCTCGAGCTGCTCACCGACGCCGGACCGGCACCAGCGGCCGAGCCGGGGCCGGCGGACTGACCGACCACCCTCGCGGCTCGGGCGGCCGGGGTCGGTGGGGGTGGACCGCCCGGAGGTCAGCACACGGCGGCGGGGCACGCGGCGAATGAACCCGGCCCGCCCCTTGAGGGGCGGGCCGGAACCCTTCGCCGTCCCTGCGGGACCCCGCCACCGTGCGCTGAGGCAGCGCCGCGTTCCACCCCCACCGACGCTTCGGAGGTCCTCATGCACCACACCACCCGCCCGACCAGCCCCGGCACCGGCAGCGCCGGCGACACGGACAGCGACGAGCTGATCGAGCAGCTCGACGAGGAAGCCCTGCTCGGCGGCGGCCCGTCCCCGTCCGACCCGTCCGCCGAGGCGTTCGACCTGGAGCCGCCCTACTGACAACGCCGGCCGGGCACCCGCGCCGGCCCGAGCCCCACCGACGCCCTGCCCGCCGCGACCTCTATCGGGTCCGGCGGGTGGGGCGTCGCTCGTAGTCCCCCGGTTGCCTATCCCCCCGTTGCTGATCCTGCGGAAGGAACCCCGCCATGTACGACCCCGAGGCGCTCGTCCAGGACGCCGACATCGAACTGGCCGAGATGGCCGCAGTGGGCGATGCGCTGCACCACTGGCGCGCCCGCGGCATCTGCCAGCACCAGAGCGTGCAAGGCCCTGACGGGCGCATCGAGTGCCGCGAGGGCACCGGCGGATGCGCGGCCGTGTTCACCGGCCCCGAGCAGTGGTACGCCGCGATGGACCGCGCGCTCGACGGCCAACCCCCCAGCACCAGCACCAGCACCACCGCAACCGGGCCGGCGGCGCCGCCCGCCCAGCCCGGCGCGCTCACCACCGGGCCGCGGCAGTGACCACGGCGAGCGGCCCGGCGGAGGCGGTGCGCCTGCGCTCGCCGGGGGACGTGGTCCGCGCGGTGTCGACCCTGCTCGGGTTCCACCCGGTCGAGTCGGTGGTCATCGTGGGCCTGCAGGCCGGGCACCCCCCGCGGCGGGTGGGGCCGGTGCTGCGCGCGGACCTGCCCGGGACCGCCGAGGACTCGGTGGCGTGGGCCGCCCAGCTGATCTCCGCGGTGCCCACCCACCCGCACCTGGCGGCCGTTGTGGTGATCACCCTGGCCGAGCGGGTGCCCGGGCACGTATGGCCACTGCTGCGCGCCGGGTTCGCCTACCTCGACCTGCCGCTACAGGCCGGCATCCACGCCGAGTCCACCCAGCCGGGCGCGGCGTGGCAGTGCCTGTGCGATGACCCCGCCTGTTCGGCCGCGGGCGTCCTCGGCAGCGAGACGACCGCGCTCGAGACCCACGCCGTCGTGGCCGGGCAGGTGCGCTACGCGACCCGCGCGCACTGGGTCGCGGCCGGCAGGCCCGGCCACCCCAACGACACCGACCCGAACAACACCGGCCCGGCCGCGCGGCGGACCCGGTGACCGCGCCGATCACGGCGGTCCCGCACCACGACCTCCTGGAAGGAACCACGCCCGTGGTCCTCACCGTCACCCACAACCAGCCCGGGGCTATCCCCGAGGCCGTGCTGGCGCTCTACGCCACGCTCAAGCAGGACGAGAAGGCTGACGGCAGCTGGAGCGGCGGCGACACCATCCAGACCGTGTGCGCCTGGTTCGAGCGGCTCGGACTCGACCCCGAACCCAGCGTCCACGCCTGCCAGGTCTGCGGGGTGAAGTTCCTGCCCGGCGACGAGGACGACGACGCCGCGAACCGCCTGGGCGCTCACCTGCTCGCCGAGCACGTCCGCGAGGTGTGGTCGTGACCACGCCCGTGCTCGTCGTCGCGGCCGACGGACAGGCCTGATTGTCACGATCGGTCCGTCGTTCGGGCGGGTCGTTTTCGGGCCGGCCGGCACCGAGCAGGACGCCGACCGTGGAGGACACCCCGGCAGATCGGGCCTGCTGACCGGCTGGCACCGCTGCGCGGCGGGTTCGGGTCGGTGAGCACGCTAGCGGCCCCGGCCGGGCCGCGCGGGCGATGAACCTGCCCGACCCGCCCGGGTGACATCGCGCTGCGGTTCACGGCGCCGGCCGCGTCGGGCACGGCGATGACACCCGGGCGGGCCAGGCAGAACCCCCGCCCCGGACCCGGCCGCGGCCGCTGGAGGGAGCGGGCGCGACCCGCATCGACGTGGGTCGCGGCCCCGGCGCCTGGCCACCCCGGTCACGCGCTCGATCCGGAAGGACCACGTCATGTACGACGAGAACACCACCGCGACACCCGACCCCGCCACGCCCGCCCCCGCGACACCCGACCCCGCGACACCCGACCCCGCGACACCCGACACTGTCGCCGACACCGCCGCGCCGGACCCTGCCAGGCCCGACACGGAAGCCGTGTCGGGGTCGGGCGGTGCGGCTGTCGGTGAGCTGGTTTGGGCGGACCCGCGATCGCTGATCGTCGGAGTCAACGTGCGTAACGAGGTCACCCTGGACCGCGGGTTCGTGCGCGACATCGCCGAGCGCGGGGTACGCGAGCCGATCACGGTGCGCCGCCGCGACGACGGCGCTCTGGTGGTGCGCAAGGGCAAGCGGCGCACCCTGGCCGCGGTCGAGGCCGGGTGCGCGCTGGTGCGGGTGTTCGTCGAGCCCGAACCCGACACCGACGAGACGGACACGACCGCGCAGATCGACCGGATCATCGACCAGCTCGGGGAGAACCACCACCGGGCCGCGACCAGCGAGGGCGACGAGGTCCATGCCCACCAGCAGCTGCTGGAGCTGGGCCTGTCCGCGGAGCAGATCGTCCGGCGTACCCACACCTCCCGCGACCGGGTGAAGGCCACCACCGCGGTCGCCCGCAGCGCCCTGGCTGCGGCCGTGCTGGCGCGCTACGAGCTGACCCTGGACCAGGCCGCGGTCGTGGCCGAGTTCGACGACGGCACCGACACCGGCACCGAGGCGGTCAAGGCGCTCACGGTCACCGCGCGCAAGGACCCCGCACGGTTCGCCCACACCGCCCAGCAGCTGCGCGACCAGCGCGAGGACACCGCACTGGCCCGTGCCCGCGTCGAGGAGCTCGCCGCGGCCGGGGTGGCGCTGCTGCCCGACCTGGACACGCTGGCCGCCGATGCGCCGCGCCCGGTCCGGCTGTGGCACCTGCGCCCCGCGGCCGGCGACCCGTCGGGTACCGAGCTGACCGCGGACGACCACCGGGCCTGCCCCGGGCACGCCGGCGAGGTCATCGTCCGGCGGCACTGGCAGGACGGGACCAGCGTCGATGTCGAGTGGTGGTGCCTGGACCCGCAGGGCCACGGCCACACCGACCGCTGGGACCGCCCCGCCGGGGGTGCCGGCGGGGGCGGGGCGCGGCAGCCGGGACCGATGAGCGAGCAGGAGAAAGCCGACCGGCGCCGCGTCGTGGCCCATAACAAGGCGTGGGACTCCGCGGCCACCGTGCGGCACAAGTGGATGCGGGAGTTCCTGGCCCGCAAGAACGCCCCCCGCGACGCCGCCCGCTACATCGCGGCCACCCTGGCCGGGGGCAGCCACGACGTGCGCAAGGCCATGGAAGCCGCGCATCCCACCGCGTGCGCGCTGCTCGGGCTCGACGCCCCCTCCGGCTTCGGCACGCCCAACCCGCTGCTGGGCGCGCTCGAGGGCGCCAGCCCCGCCCGCACCACCATGGTCACCCTCGCGATCCTGCTCGGCGCCGCCGAGGACGGCACCAGCCGCCACAGCTGGCGCAGCCCCACCGGCGAGACCCGCCGCTACTTCAGGCAGCTGGCCGCCTGGGGCTACCCGCTGGCCCTGGTCGAGGAACTGGTCAACAACCCCGACGCCGACCGCGACGCCGGCGAAGACGACGCCGGCGAAGACGACGCCAGCCCCGATGACGCCAGTGGAGACGGCGACACCGCAGACGGCGACACCGCCGCGGCGGGTGAAGAAGCCGCCGCCTGAGCACCTCGCGGCGCTGATCTCGCCGCGGCCCGCCCTCGAGGGCCACGTGCCCAGCGCGAGTGCCCGACCAGGCCTGTCCCTGGTCGGGCACCCCGCACCGTTGACCGGGTGCCCAGGCCCCTGCGGGGGACTGCTGGCGCGCCGGCGAGGGCCGGACCGGGATGCGCCGGCGGCCGGCGGCCCGGGAGCGGGCTGGGTTTCGGGGTGGCCGGGCTGGGTGGGGAGGGCGCTGCTCCTGCCTGGCAGCGGCCCAGCCGATGAACGCCCCGAGGGTCAGCACGCGGCGGTGGGGCAAGCGGCGATGAACCTGCCCGACCCGTCCCGGTGACATCGCGCTGCGGTTGGTCACGGCGGTGCCGGTCGGGCACGGCGATGACACCGGGACGGGCCAGGCAGAACCCCCGCCGTCCCTTCGGGACCCCACCACCACGTGCTGAGGCTGGCGCCGCGTTCACCGGCCGGTCCCCTCCCAGACAGGAGCAAAAAAATGCGCCAGCACCTCCACCACCGCCCGACGACCGCCGGTGCCGAGGCTGGGCGCGTCGACGGCCTTGCCGGTCACGGCAGGACGGGCGAGCGGGGCGCGATCCCGACGGCCGGGATGGCGTCCGAGGACGCGGCTGCGGCGATGGGCCGGGCCGCCGAGCTGATCGAGGCGGGCAAGCTGCGCGCGGCCCGCCGCGCGGTCGCGGACGTGCTGGCCGCCGCCGACCCGGCCACGGCCACCCTGCTCGGACACTGCCTGACCGCGCTGGAGTCGGCCGAGCCGACCCGCACGCAGCGGCTGCGCTGGTTGTGGCGCCACGCCGACGACGACGGGCGCGCGCTGCTGGAGGCCTGCGCCCCGCGCCGCGACACCCGCCCCCTGCCGCCGCTGCCCGCCGCCGACACCGAGCCGGACCGCTCCCCGCGCTGGACCCGCGCCACCCTGCACCAGGCCCCCCGGGACCTGACCACCCGCCGCCTGCCCGCCGAGCAGCGCCCGGCACCCCGGACCGCGCGGCAGGCCCGCGCGGGCGAGCTGGGCGAGACCGATGCCTACCTCGCCGAGCGCGCCCCCCTGGGCGAGCAGGACGCCCGCACCCCTGAGCAGACCGATTACGAGCAGCTCGACTACGACCGGGCCGCCGTCCCCGCGCTGCGCGGCACCGCGTGCGTGGTGTGTTTCATCGAGCGCGCCACCCGCGACCAGCACCGACGCCCCGACGACGGACTGTGCGAGGACTGCCGCGACGCCGGACGGCCCGGGATCACCGCGCTGCCCGCCGAGCACACCCGCGCCGAGGCCATCACCGCGCGCTGCGCGTACCTGGTCGCGACCGCCCGCACCCCCGAGCAGGCCGCCCAGCTGCTGCGCGTCGAGTGGCGCCGCGCCGACCGGGCCGCTCGCGGCGTGATCGCCGGATGGGTCACCACCCACACCCCGCGCCCCGACCGCGCCACCACCGGCGAGGAACCCGCCGCCGAGGCCCGCGAGTAGGGCCGCGACCAGCACCGACAGCCCGGCCCCCGGCCCCGGCGGGCCGGGCGTTCCGCGGTGGCGCTGCCGCGCCCCCGACCAGCCCACCCACCCTTCCCGCTGATCACTTCCCGGCCCGGCCGCCGGCCCCGGCACCAAGGAGCACCCGTGCGCGAACCCCACCCTGACCAGACCCCGCCGCCCGACACCGAGCCGGCCGACAGCCACCTGGTCGTCGTCGCCGAGCTGCGTGCACAGATCGCCCTCGGCGAGGCACACCGGCGCGGTGCCCTGGCCCACGTGCTGCCCGACATCGTCGAGGGGATCACCGCGATGCCGCGGCGGGTGCGCGAGCTCATCGAGCACGGCCACCCCCGCTCGGCGGAGTACTGGCTGCTCCAGGCCGAACGCTTCGCCCAGGTCATCACCGGGCCGCAGCTGCAGCAGCGCGTCACCGCGCTCGGCAGCTTCCAGCTGCAGTCCCACCTGCAGCGCTGCGCCTGCCGCCCCGGCACCTGCCGGTCCTAACCCCCGCCATCCCTCGGCTCACCCACCCCTCGGCTCTGGAGGCCCACCATGCGCAAGACCACCCCTGTCCCTACCCCGGCCCAGGTCGCGGCCGACCGCTCGCGCTACATCGCCGCGGGTGTCGACGTCGCGGTCATCCTCGTGCGGATCGCCGGGGAGGTCCCGGCCCGGCTGGACCTGACCCACGCCGGTGACCCCGAACAGCAGCTGGGCATGACGGTCGGGCAAGTACTGCTCTACCTGCGCAGCGCCACCACCGCCGAGGCGGTCTGGCGCGGGTGGCGCCAGGCCGGGGCGCTCGCCGCGCAACTGCCCCCGGCCCGGCCCGGGCAGCGCCTGATGACCGTCGGCCCCTCCACCGCGTGTGTGATGGTCCGGGTGTCGGGCACACCGAAGATGCTGACCGCGCTGCAGCCCGGGCGACCCGCCGCCGCGCTCACCCCGGAAGCCCCGTCCACGCTGCGGATGACGATCGGCCCGGTCCAGTGGGAGGTGTGCGACCGCACCGCCTACGCCACCATCCTGCGCGCCTGGCACCGAGCCGCGGTCCTGCTCGGCTCCACCACCATCCACAAGGACGACTGAACAGCCCCTGTTGTGGACAACCAGCGCCCGGCCGGACTCTCCGGCCGGGCGCTTCGGCGACCATGCCCGGCATGGACGTCTCCTGGCTGCTGACCATCCTGCCGCCCACCACCATGGCCGAGGTCCCCCTCGGCGCCGGCCTCACCCACACCGCGGCCGAAGCCGCCGACGAAGCCGCCCTGGTGCTGGCCGAGGCCACCACCCGCTGGCAGCGCCCCGCGTTCCGGGTGCAGATCGGCGACACCGAGATCCTCGCCGCGCCCGGCCAGACAACCGACGGCGCACCCGTACCCGTCACCGCCGCCGACCTCATCGCCGCCGCGCCGCACCTACTCGGCACCGACCACCCCTGACCGACACCACCCACCAGCCACCACCGCTGCCGCGGCCCCCACGGGGACCGCGGCAGCTATGCATCCTGCGATGCGCCCGAGGGAACACCACCCCGAACGGAAGCGCTCCGCGCACCACCCGGGCACGCCGCGCCCGCGCTGCAGCAGGCCCGCCCCGGCCCCGTCGGCCGAGCCCACACGCGCCGCCGCCGACGGCTCCAGCAGGCCCGCCCCGGCCCCGTCGGCCGAGCCCACACGCGCCGCCGACGACGGCTCCAGCAGGCCCGCCCCGGCCCCGTCGGCCGAGCCCACACGCGCCGCCGACGACGTCACCAGGCCCCACTCACCGCTACCTCAGACGCCCTCCAACGCCCACACACACCAGCACCTCAACCTCCACAGCCGCCAGCCATCACAACCACCAAGACGCCACCTCTTCACACGCCTCCAGCACCATCTCCACACACTCAACCGACACAAGACCAACGACCAACAGCTCCACCGATCGACCGCAACAGCTCCACCGATCGACCGCAATGGACCTATGCATTATTAATGATCATGGTACGTTGGCCACGTGCTCACGATCACCGCGATGTCCGCCGAGGCGGTGGACTACCTGCTGCGCGGCTGCGGGTGCGCGGAGCACGAGCACGCCGGGACCGCGCAGCAACAGCGGTCGGGTGCGGGTTACATGCTCGCCGGGGCGGAGAAAGAACCACCCGGGGTCTGGTACGGCACCGGGCTGGAGGAGCTGCTGGGGATCGCCGAGGGCTCGACCGCGACCGAGGAGCAGGTCCGGGCGGTGCTGGGCCGGCTGGAGCACCCGAGCGCGGTCGATGAGGAGGGCAACCCGCTGGGGCTGGGGCGGCGCCCGTTCCGGTTCCGGTCGCGCGACGAGCGGGTCGCGGTGGCGATCGCCGCGGAGCCCGACGCCGATGAGGAGCGGCAGGGCGCGATCCGTAACCAGGTCCGTGCGGAGCAGCGCAAGGCGGTGTCGTTCTACGACCTGACGTTCTCCCCGGCCAAGTCGGTGAGCGTGTACTGGGCGGCGCTGCTGGCCGAGGGCCGGACGGAGGAGGCACAGGCGGTGGTGGCCGCGCACGAGGCGGGGATCGCCGCGGCGATGGCGTATGTGGAGCGCGAGTCGGGGTACGTGCGGTCGGGGTATCACGGCAAGACCGCGTCGGGGCGGTCGGTGGGCCGGTATGAGAAGGCGCGGGGGATGGCGTGGATCCGGTGGAACCACTCCACCAACCGGGATCAGCAGCCGCACCTGCACTCGCACGTCACGGCGGTGAACCGGGCCACGACCGGCAGTGACGGGGTGGTGCGGGCGCTGGACGGGAAGGCGTTCGGGCCGATCAAGATGGGGGCGGACGCGATCTACACCCACACCCTCGAGCGCACACTGGAGGGAACGAATCCGGTGGTGTTCGCGCTGCGCAAGGACGGCAAGGCGCGCGAGATCGTGGGGTTCGACCAGCAGCTTCTGGCGGCGGCGTCGAGCCGGGCGCGGCAGGTCGGGGGCGCGTTGGCGCAGATGCTGGGGGATTTCGAGCAGACCTACGGGCGGGTGGCCTCGCCTGCGGAACGCAAGAGCCTGCACCACCTGGCGTGGGGACAGACGCGGGCGGCGAAGAACTACCAGACCTCGCCGGGCGAGCAGCTGAACGCGTGGTCGCGGCCGTTGCGGCCGCAGCTGCGCCAGAGCCTGGACAACTCGGCCGCTGCGGCGGCGCAGGTGGCCCGGTTCGGGCATCCCGACCAGCGCGGATACGCCGGTCGCGGCGTGGAGCAGATTCTGGCCGCGGCGGTCGAGGCGGTGCAGGACCAGTACGCCACCTGGCAGACCGGGAACCTCACCCACGCGATCATCCACCAGCTCAGGCTGACCCCGGAGGCTGTCGCGGGAGACCCGAAGGTCGTGGCTCCGGAGCTGGCGGCGCAGGTGCTGGCCGCGCCCGGCCGTCACGGGTTGGCGCTGGTCGCACCGCCGGATGTGGGCACGGTGCCCGACGCGGTGCGCACCGAGGAAGGCCTGAGCCCCTACCGCCCGCGCAACGGGAACCGGTGGACCACCACCGCGCAGCTGTCGCTGGAGACCGGGATCGTGGCCCGGGCCCGGCAGCTCGGGGCGCCGAAGGTCGAGCCGGCGATGCTGGAGCTGGCCCGGATCGAGACCGAACGCGCTGGTCTGAGCCCTGATCAGCAGGCCGCGGTGCTGGGGATCCTCGGGTCGGGGCGGTGCGGGGACGTGCTGGTCGGGCCGGCCGGGTCCGGGAAGTCGCGCACCGTGGCCGCGCTCGCCGCGGCGTGGGAATCGCATGTCGGGGGGCGGGTGCTGGGGTTGGCGACCTCGCAGATCGCCACGAAGGTGCTGGTCGATGACGGTCTGAACGCGATCAACACCGCCCAGTTCCGGGACCGGTTCCTGCCCGATGAGCACGGTCGGGTGCGGGAGCGGATCCGGCCCGGGGACCTGATCGTGATCGACGAGGCCGGGATGTCCGGGTCCACCGAGCTGGGCATGATCACTGAGCTGGTCGCGGCCAGCGGCGGGAAGTTCGTCAACACCGGTGATCCGGAGCAGCTGCGCTCCATCGAGGCCGGCGGGATGCTGGCGCTGCTGGTGCGCGACAACGGTGCGTTCGAGCTGTCGGAGCTGCACCGCTTCCGCCACGCGTGGGAGCGGGAGGCCTCGGCGGGGCTGCGGGCGGGGGACCCGGGCGTGCTGGAGGCCTACGCCGAGCACGGGCGCATCCGCGGCGGCACCGAGGCCGAGATGGCCGCCGCGGCGGTGCGCGGCTATCTGGCCGATGTGCTGGCCGGGCACACGTCGTTGCTGGTCGTGCGGGACAACGAGACCGCCGCCGCGCTCTCGGCGGTGATCCGCGCCGAGCTGATCGCCGCCGGGCGGGTGGCCCACGAGGTGGTGGGCCAGACCCGCGACAACAACCTGATCTCGGTCGGGGACCAGATCCAGGCCCGCCGCAACGAGCGCACCCTGCGCGTGGACGGGGACGGGATGGTCACCAACCGGGAGATCTACACCGTGGTGGGGGTCGACCGGCTCACCGGGGCGTTGCGGGTGCAGGACGAGAACGGGCTGGTCGCGCACTTGCCGCGCTCCTATGTCGCCGAGCACGTGACCCTGGCGTACGCGGTGACCACCTACGCATGCCAGGGCGTGACCCGCTGGTCGTCGCACGGGCTGCTCGACCAGCGCGCCGACCGGGCCGGGGTGTATCTGCCGGCCTCGCGGGGGCGGGAAGCCAACACCCTGTATGTCACCTGCCAGCAAGAGCCGGACCACCACCAGCCCGAGCGGCTGGACCGCGACGCGGTGGAGGTCCTGGCCAGCAGCCTGACCCGGCAGGTGGAGGGCACCCTGGCCGCCGAGCTGACGCGCCGCGACGGGGTCGAGGAGGGCCGGTCGCTGTCGTGGGTGGGTACCCAGTGGGACCTGCTCACCGCCGAGTACGGGCGCGACCGCTACACCGACACCCTCACCACCCTGCTGGGAGCCGAGCGGATGGACCAGGTCTTCGCCGAACCCGGCTACGAGCGGCTCATGGCCCGCGTGCGCGGGGCGGAGCTGGCCGGGCACGACCCGCAGAACCTGCTGGTCGCAGCGTTCGGTCGGGGCGGGCTGGAGGATGCGCGGTCGGTGTCGGACGTGCTGCGGCACCGGATCGGGCTGCTCGAAGGTGCCCGCAGCCCGGAGCGGGAGGTCCGCGGGGAGGACTGGGGCACGTGGACCGCGGCGATGGGCGGCCCGGTCGGGGACTACGCCCGCGAGCTCGCCGCGGCCGCGACCGCGCGGCAGGCCGAGCTCGGTGCTCGGGTCGCGGCCGACCCGCCCGCCTGGGCGCTGCACTACCTGGGCCCGGTCCCCGACCCAGGGGTGAACCAGGGCCGCGACCAGCAGGAATGGCAGCGCCGCGCAGGGATCGTGGCCGCCTACCGCGACCTGCACGCCATCCCGGAGACGCAGACCTCGATCGGGGCGGCCCCGGCGCGGGAGCGGGCGCTGCACCACACGCTGTGGCAGCAGGCGGTCACCGCGCTGGGGCACCCCACCGACACCCTGGACTACGCGCTGGCCACCGACACCGAGCTGCGTCAGATGCGGGAGGGCTGGCAGCGGGAGCAGCACCTCGCGCCGCCGTTCGTGGCCGACGAGCTCGGGGCGGCGCGGGAACTGGCCGAGGACTACCACCGCGACGTCGTCATCTGGCGGGCCGGGATCGGGCAGCACTCGGGTGGTAGCACCGAACGTGACCAGGCCGAACGGGACCTGGCCGCCGCGGAGCAGCTCGCCGCCGTGCATACCGCGCGCGCCGAGCAGCTGGCCGCCCTGCACACCCAGCGCCAGCAGTGGCACACCGCCACCACCACTCAACGCGACGCCGCCGCCCTGGCCGGGGACGAGCTCGAGCGGCGCGGACTGTCCCGCGATGTCGTCGCGGCTCCTGCCGGGGAGCAGGAGGCCCTGTTCGAGCTCGCCGAACCCGACTCCCGTCAGGCCGGCCGGGAACGCACGGTGGATGAGGACCAGTTGGCGCTGCCGCTGGAGGGGGTGCGCCCACCCCGCCGCACCCACCAGCATCAGCACCTCGGCACCGGCCGCCCCGGAGGCGAGCGCACACCTGCCAGCGGCCGCGACCAGCACGAACCCGTCGTCCGCGACCGTCGCGCGGCACTGGTCGCGGAGATCACCGCCCCGCAGCCGTACCAGCAGGCCTACGAGCAGACCCAGGCCGAAGCTGCTGCCCGCCGTCACCAGCCCGAGCTGCTCGCGCTCACCCCCCACCCGGCCGACATCGCCGCCGCCCAGCCCCTCACCACCCCCGACCAGGGCGGCGGCACCACCAGCGGCGGCGGGCAGGACGACACCGGCATCACCCTCGGCGGGGCGACCCGGCTGGCCGCGCTCACCGCGGAACTGCGGGCCCGCGCCGCCGCCACCCACGGCGAGCGCGGCTGGGCCTCCCCCACCCCCGCCGACCTGGGCATCGACACCCCCGCCGCCGGGATCGGCCACGACACCGAGACCGACCGCGCCGAACTCAGCCGCGGCGCCCGCGCCGGCCGCACCCGCGGAGCGGGACTCGGCCGCTAGCCCACCAGCCAGCCGCGACCTTCGTCAGGCCGCGGCGCGGGCACCGACGCTGCGGGCCGGTCGCCGCCACCCATGCTGCGACCAAGACCAGCCCAAACGCGCGGTCGGGCCGGCGGGGAATGGGCGGGGTCGGGTCAGCTCGCGTCAGGGTCGCGGCGTGACGGCGGGATGCATTCGTCCACGCCGTACCAGCGCAGGCTCGACATCGAGCCGCTGCTGGGCTGTGAACACTCGCGGCGGCGGAACTGCGCGGCGAGGTCCCGGAACCCGGGCACGTCGAGCTCGGGCTGCCCCGTGCCGGTGTAGTCGCTGGGCAGCCAGGGGATGCCGGTCCGCTTGCGCAGCTCCGTCTCAAGAACCGCCTCGTAGAGCGCCTGGCCGGGCACGGCGGCGCGCTGGACACCGTCGACGTCGATGGGCCAGCGGCGGCCGGTCGTGTGGTCGATGCCGGTGGTGGCCACGAACACGTGGTCGTGCAGGCGCGGTGCGTCGTCGAAGGTGTCGCCGCGCCAGTCGAGCGCCCAGCTGTGCGCGACGCGGGTGATGAACAGCTGCCCGTCCGCGTAGAGACCCACCGTCCAGCGGCTGCGGGGCATCGGGGTGTGCTCGCCCACCTTGAGCTGCACGTAGTCGCAGACCGTCTTGATGGCCGTCTCGGCGGCGGATTCGCGCGCAGCGTCCAGGGCGGCCGCGAGATCGGGAACGTCCTCGGCTGCGGTGGCGCCGTAGAGCATGTTGACGCTCATCGGCGCCTCGAACACCACCTGCACGCAGGAGACCGGCGGCCGCTCGTGGTCGGGATCGAACGCCGGCAGCGGTGGCGGGGCGGGCGGGCGCGGAACACCCAGCGGCATAGCGGACCTCCCACCCGACATGCACCCCTGGCGCCTGTGCGCGGCGGGGCGCGGTGGGTCCACGGTAGGGCAGGGCACCGACAGCCACCAACCATCGCCGGCCGCCCACCGGGGGCCCGTGGGCCGGGATCGGTGCGGCCGCCGGGCGTGTCAGGGGCCGACGGCGTGGGGATCGGGCACCGGGTACTGGGCGCCCGGGATCGGGGGGAGCAGCCCGGGCGGGGCCCAGTCGGTCGGGCGCGCGTTCTCCCGGGCCTCGCGGGCGGCGACGTCGGCGTGGGCGGCCATGCAGTAGTTGACCCACCAGTGCGCCACCGCCGCAGGTTGGGCCCGCGGCGGCACAGCCGCGGGATCCGCGCTGGTCGCAGGTGGCGTCGAGGTCGGGCTGGGAGTCTCGGAACGCCGCGCGCGGGACTGTTCCATCGAGGTCAGGTGCTCACCGGGACGGCAACGGCTGTCGGGGATCAGCTCCCGGACCCGGGCCAGCGCAGCGGGGCGCCACCGGGTGTACCACTGGGCGGTCACGTCGGGGTGGGCGTGGGGCAGGTAGGCCTGCACGTGGGTGGAGCGCAGCCACGACAGCTCGTAGACCACCTGCTGGTGCAGCGCCCAGCAGTCGGGCAGCTCGCCGCGGGTGAGCTCGTAGCAGGGCACCAGGATCTCCCCCACCCACTGGGCCAGCACCGGCCAGGCCTCGCGGGCCTCGGCAGCCCGCATGCGGGTCCAGTCCATCGGCGGGTTCGCCGCCCGCTGCTGCTCCCCGAGCAACACGCTCAACGAGCGGACCGCGTCCTCGACACTGCTCACCCGCTCACCGAGCCCGCGCAGCTCTTCAGCGGCGACGGTCCCCTCCCCGGCGGCCCCTGACTCGAGGGTGTCGTGATGGTGCTGCTCCTGGTCCTGCATGGCCCTGGAGATCCGCCTCAGGCCCAGATCGAGCTCGTGCTGGCGGCGCCGCAGCGCCAGCACGTCGCTCTGCCAGGGCCGACCCGTACCTGCCGCGCCGCCGGAGTCGTCCTCCTCCGTGCCCGCGACGCCTCCAGGGTCAACGTGGTCGGCGTCGGGGACGGGGAAAAACCCCGGCGGGCCCGGCGCATCCGCCCCAGACCCGCTCGCCGCCGCTGTTGCGCTGTTCCCCGCCGCGGTACCGCCCTCGGGGGTGGCAGCCGGAGAGGTGGGCGCGGGGCCGTGGGCGCGGGGGCGCGGCTGCGGGGGCCCGCCCGGGGCCTCGCTCGGCTGGGCGGGGTCCGGCCCCTCGTCAGGGTGGGGCCCCTGGTCGGGGGTGGTCATGGGATCACTCTCGCGCATCGGCTCACCCGGCGTTGCGGGCGGTGACCCGGTCGCGGGCGGGCGGGCGGAGCGGGGTCACGGTGGCCGGCGGGGAGCCGACCGCGACCAGCCGCGGGATCGGGGCGGGCTGCCAGCCGCGGCAGGCCAGCCGGGACCGGGCGCGGCCGGCGACCCGCCAGCCCGGGGTGAACCGCACGATCACCGGGGCTGGGCCCAGCCCGAGCACGTAGGCGTGCCATCGCGGTAGCGCGTAGATCAGCTGACCGGTGACGACCGGTTCGCGGGCCCAGGACCGCTGCCGCGACCGCGACCGTGACCCGCGCCCGTCCGACACCGACTCGCTGGTCTGGCGGACCCGGCGGGTCCCGCCCAGATACGCCAGCGCGTCCAGGTCACGGGGCTCGCTGAGCCCGGGCAGCACCACCTTGACCGGCAGGTTCGCCAGCACAGTCTGCGCGCGGGTCGCGCCCCACCGGGAGTGGGCCTGCGCGAGATCCTGCAGCACCGCGACCAGCGTGATCCCCCAGCCGCGGGAGTCCGCGGCCCAGTTGTCCAGCGGGACCGGGGTGGTGTTGGCGACCTCGTCGAGGAGCATGGTCAGCGGCACCGCCAACCGCCCGCCCTGAGCGGCGGCGACTCGCTTGGCGGTGTCGAACACCGCCTCGGTCAGCGCGGTGACCAGCGCCGCGATCCGCCGGTCATCCCCCGCGATCACATACACCGTGCCCGCTTCCGCCCCGGCCCCCGCGGTGGGCGCAGGGCCGGCGAGGAAGGCCGCCAGGTCCAGCGCCTGCCCGGCGGGCGGGCGGCAGGCGGCCGCGACCAGCGGATTGTCCACGAACGTCACCGCCGGCAGCACTGCGGCCATGTAGCCGGAGCGCTCATTGGGGGCGGCGTGCAGGTTGCGCTCGAACGTGCCGACCCAGCCCTCGGGCACCGCGGCAGACTCGCGGGCGGCGAGCGCGTCCAACATCGTCAACGGGGTATCGTCGTCGGGGTCGAGCGCCCACTCCATGACCGCAGTCATCGACTGCCCCGACACCGCGGCCGCCAACAGGTAGCAGCGCACGATCTCGGCGGCCTTGGCCGCCCAGAACTCCGCCTGCGCGCCGCTAGCCCCTCCCCCGCCGCGCACCAGCGCCCGTGCCCGCGCGTCGGCCACCGCCGGATCCACACACCCCGACAACGGGTCCCACCCGAACGTCGAGGCCACCCCGCCCAGCCCGGTCGGGTTGAACACCTGCACCGGCCCGCGCGCGGCCCGCAACAGCCCGGTCAGCTCCACCAACTCGGTCTTGGTCGAGGACACATACGCCGCGCCGGGCGCATCCAGGATCGGCCCGACCAGCCAGCTGGACTTGCCCGATCCCGGCGGCCCGACCACACACACCCCCCGCGACCAGGGTGAACACACCGGCAGCCCACGCACCGGCCACCGGCCGGACACCACCCGGCCCACTCGCAGCCCGTAGCGGGCCGACCACCGCACCCGCCAGGACCGCGGATCCCGGTCAACGCCCGTCAGCGGCGCGCGCGTTCGGGCATGGCGGCGCGCCGCCCACGGCCCGGCCTCGCCCCACCACTGGCGCACCCCCAGCCAGCCGCGGCGCCCCAGCCGCCTGCGCAGCCGCGGCCCGGGGCGTTGCCACCACACCAGTCCGCCCAGCCCCGCCGCAGCCAGGGCCGCGACCAGCGGCCAGCCCACGACCGGCGAGACGACCACCATCCGCCACAGGGCCAGCGCGGCGACCAGCACCAGCACCGCCACCACCGACCAGCGGCGCGGGATCGCCACCAGGGGCGGGTCGGCCTCGCTGGTCACGCCTCCTCCCCCACCGAGGCGGTCACGGTGGGCGGCGCGTCAAGCAGCATCAGGGCGTCGGCGGCACCCTGCGCGCGGCGCTTCTCGCAGGCGAAGTGACGGCGGATCGCCTCCGTCGACGGCCGTCCCGTGCCCGGCTGGACCGGCAGCTCTCCCGCGGCGACCGCCGCCCGGACCCGGGCGACCAGCGTTAACGTGTCCACCGTCTCCGCCTCCAGCCGCCGTCCCCCGCTCTCGCCCGCGTCGACATGGGCGTCGGCGAGGATCGCGGCCAGGAACGCGGCCACCATCGGCTGCAGCACCACCGCGACCAGGATCAACGCCGGCGGGGCGAGGTGGGCCAGCAGCGTGGTCGAGTCCACCCACCGACCCAGCCCGGGCACGACAGGTGAGATGTTGATCAGCACCGTGGCCGCCAGCAGCCCGGTCTCCAGGGCGTAGACCTTGCCGCGGTGTTCGCGGGTCGGGAACCGCCGACCCCACGTGGCCGCGACCGCGTGCACGGCCATGATCACGATCAGGGGGAGGGAGAACAGCGGCTCCACCACGTACGCCAGAGGAGACCCGTCGGGTCCGACGAGGGCGTCATGCACACCGGTGGCGGTCCAGGCGATCCCCGCCGCGGCCAGGCCCACCAGCACCGCGCTGGTCGCGGCGTGTACCCGCTGCAGCGACGATAGCCGCGACGTCGGGTCGAGCAGCCGGGCACGGCGGGCCAGTGCGCGGCGCTCCCAGATCCGGTCCGAGACCTCTAACCCGGCCAGACGAGCGTCCGCACGGCGCTCGCGGGCCGAGAGCCGGACGGTGGTGGTGGCAGCCGCGAGATGCTGGTGACGCCGCATCCCACGCAGTCTGCGCGCGGCCGCGCGCTCGCGCCGCTCCTCGCGCCTGGACAAGACATCCAGCCACGCCGGGTCTCGCTGCAGCGTCGCCTTCGCCCGCAGCAACTCCAACTGCGCGGCCATCTCCGCGACCTCGGGCAGGCGATTGCCCGTGCCGCGCAGGTCCTGGTCGGGATGAGGACCATCAAGACCCGGGGCGGGATCCCCAGCATCCAGCGCGTGCAGCGGTGGGGCGGCGGCTCCGCCCGCCCGCAGGTCGGTAGTGGCGTCGTCAGTTGCGGACGTCAGGGTCAACCAGCGCTCCAACGCGCCAGTCGTGGTCGTCTCTCCCATGGCTCAGGCCACCTCTCGGACGTCATCGCTGGTCTGCGGCGAAGGGGCCGACGTTTCGACGGTCGGCCTGGTTCCTGCCGGGTCGGTCCCGGCCGCGACCGGGCCTAGAGGCTGAATGGCCGCAAGGACACTACGGATCCGCAGCTCGCGGCGCACTACCGCGACGAGGAGAGCGATCGCTGCGCTGGCGGCCAGGCCGATCGTGATCGGTGCATCGGTCGCCGGCCACAGGCTCGACGTCACACCGGCGGCACTGCCCACCCATACGATCCGCATCGCCAGGCGGAAGTCGGTGCTGTTCGTCCCGTTCACCGCGCCCCCGTCGGTACGAAGGGTCCATACGAGCTGGTCGCACCGCAGGTCAGGCGCAGCCAAGCCGAGGCCCGCCGGCGCATGGCTCGTGTGAACCCACGTGTGCGCGCACGCTCCGGCGGCGGATCGGCGATCGGGCCCATCGCGCATGGCGCGCAGCGTCGCCCCGGGGGCGCCACCAGCGCTGCCGGGACCACTACCGCCCCACACACGGCGACACAGCCCGAGGAGCCACCAGACATGTCATCGACCAGCACTTCGTGTGCCTGCCCGTCCATGCCCGTCACCGACACCACCCACTCCGCGGCGCCATCGCCTGCGCTGGTAGCCGCGGCGCGCAACCGCCTCGCCAGCGTGCGATCTGCCACATCGGACACAATGTTCACCGGATCGTCCTTCCTGGTCGTGAAACCCCTGGTCGCGCGGTCCATGGCCCCGGTCGACGCTGGAACGTCGGCCGGGGCCGTCTTGCTGCGAGCAAGCCTCACCGGGGGTTACGCGATCTTGACGACGCTCTCCGGTCGGTGGCCGCCCCTTTAATAAAGCACGGGGCCAGTGCGTAAGTCAACGAACCAGTGCCTTGACTGCTACCCTCGCAGGGCCTAGCTGCGGTCCCTGTGCGGTACCGACGGCTATGCACCGGCCCAGTGCGTTTGCGACACTCAAGCCCTCTAAGACGCCGATCGGGAGGGGAAGCCGATGTTCGGTAAGGAGAGGCACGAGGTCACGACGCTGCGCAAGCTTGATTGCACCGAGCGCGACGAGTGCCCTGGCCGCCACAAGATCGCCGGGGTGGAAGGATCGTTCATCGTCACGAAGCGTGCGAGCTGGCGACACCGCTGGGCACTGCGCAAGCTCGCCGGGCCCGGCGAGAAGATCACGTGGGCGCCCGACGCCCTGTTCGACCCCTACCCCGAGGAGGCGTGATGCTGGACGGCAAGAACATGAGCGCCCTCATCCGCGAGAACTACCGCCGGCCTGGTGACCGCAAGGACCGCGTCGAGCGGCTCCGCTGGTACAACGTGCCCTCGCAGAACGCGGACCGTGACGCCTTTCTCACCGGCTCTCCGATCGACTGGGCTCGCAAGCAGGCGTTTCTCGACGATCTCGCCGACGAGCGCGCCCGCGGCCTCGTGTCCAACCGGGTGCGGATCTTTCCGGCTGTCGAGCTCAACGAGGATGAGCTGATGTCCTGCCACCTCGGCTACCCCTATGTCGGCCGCGACCAAGACATCCGCGTCCTCCACCGCGGCGAGCACGCGATCCCGGACATCCTCGACCACGACTACTGGATCCTTCGGCCCGTGAACGACCCGGTCCACGTACTGCGCATGCACTACGCGGACGACGGTGCGTTCCTCGGCGCGACCGACATCACCGACCCCGCCGAGCAGGCTCCCTATCTGCGCGAATGGTCGCTGTCTTGGGCGATTGCGGAGCCGTTCGGTCCGTGGTGGACGCGGCACGGCGAGTGGCACCGTCGAGTGGCGGCCTGACGCCGGTGCCGGGGAAGCGCAGGACAGTCGGGAGCGGCGGGGACGAGATGTCCCGGCTGCTCATCGACCTCCGCCTGCGCTTCCCCACCGACAGCGGCCGACCGCTGTCCCAGACTGCCTCGGCCGCCCGCACCGCGGGGCGGCTTAACCAATCGAAGGTGGCCCGCGCCGAGCTGGGTCGGTTCCCGCTCTCCCCGGACGACATTGACGCCTACGCCCGCGCCCTCGACGCCCCTGTGCAGGTCCGGGACCGGCTGGTCACGCTTGCGAAGGCCCATGAGTCAACGAATATCGTCGGGCGTCGACAGCTCATCGCGTCCGCGCATGTCATCCAGCGCCGTATAGCGGATCTTCTAGAATCCACCACCACACTTCGTGCCTGGGTCCCCGACCTCGTTCCGGGGATCCTCCAGACCGAGGACTACACGCGCGCAGTCGTAGGTCGGGAGCCTGGCCCAAACTGGTGGCGGCCCCGACTCGATCAAAAGCGGATCTTGACGGATCTTGGGCGCGACGTGCACATCATCATTGGCGAGACCGCGCTACGCACCGGACTCGGCTCGGCCGAGGCCATGGCCGCGCAGCTCGACGATTTGGCATCGTGGACCGAGCGGCCGCCGGTGCGACTTGGGGTAGTCCCACTCGACCACGTCTTGCCGAAGCCGCCGCCACGAGGCCTCTACGTCTACGGTGAGCACACTGCGTCACAGGCCACCGAAGTTGGTACGACCTTCATCAACGACGGCCCGACCGTGCGGGAGTTGGCGAAACTGCACGCGGAGTTGGCCAACTCCGCGCTGTATGGGGCGGAGGCTCGTGCTGTGATCGCGGCGGCCGCGCGGCGCTGGCTCGATTGCTCTGCTTGAGGACGGGCCCTTCTGGCATGGGTCGGGGCAAGTCGTCATTGGCCTCCCAGTAGCGCGAACCACTTCAAGGCCGGCAGGCCGGTCCGCGGCATCTCCGATCCGACGTCCGGGGGCCTGCCAACGCCGCCGACGTCGTGTCGCCAGTCGCATGGCCGGACCGCCTACCCAGCCGGGAGAGCAAGGGCCCGTGATGCTGGACCAGGGGATCTCTGTACCTCCGGAGTCCGGTAGTACCGGACTCCGGAGGTACACCAATGGGAATGGAAATCCCCGGCGTGTCGTCAGCGCGAGGCACATCGGCTGCGGTAGGAACTGCGACTGTGGATGATCAGAAGCCAGCCCGTAGGCGCGGGCACCGACGCCGCAAAGGCAACCGTGTGCAGACCTCGGTCAGCCTCGAGGCCGAGATCCACGAGCAGGTCCTGGCTCTGGCAGAGCGAGACAGCCAGCCGATCACCGATGTGATCAGCAGGTTGTGCGCCGAGGCCCTTGGCCTCCCTGTGCCGGACTACTGCGTGCCGAAGCCGAAGGTCCAGGGGGAACTGCCGCTGGCACAGGCCTCATAACGCAACGAGGCGGTCCCTGTAGGAGGGGACCGCCTCGCCAAGTCGCGTCGGACTGAGTTCGCAGCTCAGCCGATGCCGTGCTCCCCAGTCGAGACCGGGGCCAAGTACCTCTCCCGCCACGGGAAGGAGGCGCGCTTTCGCGTGCCCATAGTAGCTCCTGCGCGCCCCCGCGCGCGATACGCCACGCCAAACCCGGATGCAGCAGCCGGGCCGGCCACAGAACCCGACTGCCTCCGGTCCTGCTTCGAACAGGCACCGTTGGCCCTGACGAGAGACCGGTCCTGGTCGCGGTGCCTGCGGTGTGTGGCCGTTGACGGTGCCCTGGGCGGCCCTGAGACGACACCGCCGCGCAGATCGCGTAGCGGTCTGGCGCGATCCCGCCGTCACCACGCGCCGGCGGGTGCGTGGTGACGGCGCTCGAGGCGGGGCCGAGCGCTGTTGCGGCCGAGCGGGGTGAGTGTGTGGCGTGTGGTCGTGGATACGGGCGGCTGCGGGTACCGGCCGGGCACGGCGGCGAGCCCGCCAACGCCGAAGTTGGGCTGTGGGGTTGCGGTGAGCTGGTGGTGTGCGATCAGTGCTGGCACCTGGCCGGGGGCACGGCCGGCGTTGCGGCGCGCCTGGACGCTGCGGGTGATGCCTTAGAGCCGGTGTTGGTGCTGGCTCCCGAGATCGAAGCGTTGCTGGCCGAGGCCGCGGATTTCGACCTTCTCCACCCGTTGGACCGGTTGTTGGTGGACTCAGGGGTGCGATGGGCGGTGCTGCGTCACATCGCGGTCCCTGCCCGAATGACGCTGGCCGGGTGGGTGATGCGCAGCGTCGCCCCGGACGGGTCGCGGTCGGCGGACTCAGCCCGGTTGTGGCTCGATGAGGTGGAGGCCCGGATCAGGGGCCAGAGCAGCGGGGCGGGATTCGTCTACACCGCTCGCAAACGGCGCTGGTGGCGGATCGCGCACCAGCTGGCGTGCGCCGCGGCGTGGGAACGGCGCCCGCTGACCTGGATGGCCCAGGAGGACCTCGCGGCCGCGGTGGGGTGCAGTACACGCACAGTGCGCCGGGTCGTGGCGTGGCTACGTGCCGAGGGCCTGCTGTGGGAGGTCGTGCCGGGCTGTCGGCTGCCCCAGCAGCACGTGCCCGACGATGAAAACCCACACGAGACCGCCCAACGGCGCCAGCGGATGTCGGCGGCGATCTCCGCCGAGCAGGCCGCGATCGCCCGCGCGCACGCCGAGCTCAACGCCGTCCGCGGCGGGCACCACGGCGCCGAGGACGCCGAGATCGCCATCCAAGTGGCGGCGCAGCCGATCCTCGGCCAGGACGATCCCGTCACCGATCCCACCGGCGATCCGGCCTTGGACACGCTTGTCGCTGAGCTGCTCGAACCGGTGTTAGTGAACCTGGCCCCGGTCTATGAGCTCCGTCTGCCCGTCGCCGTCCCCGAGCTCGCCCACAGTCCTACCAACAACGATCAGGAGGAGGCGCTGACCTGCATAAACGCAGATCTCCCGCCGATCGACACTGAATTTGGCCACCCCCCTCAGGTGTGTAACCAAGATCAGATGAAGTCCAGATCCGTACAACCTGTGGACAACAAACGACGCGCTCCGCGCGGCCCAGACGAACAGGAGTTCGACGAGGTCGATCGTTGCCTCCCCGGCGCGGGAACCGCCGACAGCGGGGCTGATCCGGTCTCTGCCACGCCCACATCTGCGCCCGCTGGTGATCGGCTACCCGCGCGGCAGTCAGAGGCTGTACGGGCTGCTCAGTGGCTGTTGCGGTCCAGGCTGGATCCGGACGTGTGCGACGGGGTGTCGGTGCGGTGGCTCGCCGCCCAGATCCGTGGTGCTCACCTGCTCGACCGCCACGACTGGACCTGGGAAGACCTCGCCGATCTGCTCCACGGAGCCCCGGAACACCTGCACCTGCCCCGCTGGATCCGCAACCCCCGCGGCTGGATCCGGGCCCGCATCACCGCGGCGACCCCCACCCTGCCACCCCGCAACCTACGCATCGTGCTCGACATCGAGCGTGGCAGCGACCTGCTGCGCCAACGCCGGCAAGCCGAACAGCACGAAGCCGCCCGCGCCGAAATCGCCTCCCGCCGCGCTGCCATCGGCGCCTGCCGCTTCTGCGACGACCTCGGCTGGTTCGACCTCGGCCCCGACGCCCCCACGGCCCGCTGCAACCACAACCCCGACACCAGCGGCTGGTGAGGACTCGGTGGCGACTCCTTGAGAATCCCAGGATCACGAGGGCCCTGGTGAGCGCCGTAGCCGGCTCCTCAGGACCGGCTGAAACGGCCGCTGCGGGCCGCGTACTTCGACACCCATAGTTGGTTGTCATCTCGAGCATTACTCTTCGCGCACTCCCTCACTCTCTGCTGGGCGCACCTATCGACTCCCGCTGACCTGCGGTCGAAGAGATGAACCTGTGCACATCAGCTCACGTTCGGCAGCTGTCGACGCGGACCTGGCCGGCCAAGCAACGAGAAGGGCGGGAAGCGGCTCCGAACCCTTTACGGCGTTAAGGCTCGTGCCGCGGGGGCGATCCAGCGGCGGCTGGTGCCCCTGCCAGGACCAGGCCCGCCGCCGGTCGCCATGGACCGCGCAACGACCGACGGTCGAGGATCAGATGAGCAGGCGAGCCAACTCGGCAAGGGCCGTCGGGGAAAGGTGTTCGCGGAGCTGTGCGGCGATGACGGCCGGCTCGCCGATCTCAATCCGGGGCGGTCGTCGCGGGCGGCCCGAACCGTTTACGGCGTTAACGCTTGTAGGCGTTGTGGCCGGCGCGTCCCCAGCTGGTGGCGGTTGCGCCGCTGGCGGTTCTATGGGCATCTGGCGACGGTCCTGCCACGCCGATATCTGCTCAGCGTCCGGGAGTCGCCCCAGGTCGCGCGCGTCCTCCAGTCGCAGTTCGCCGGATCGCAGCGCGTCTCGCAGCTCCGGGACCAGGTGTAGCAATGCCAGTCGCTGGCTGACGAACCCGCCTGTCTTACCCAGTCGCTTCGCGACTTTCGCCTGCGACCCGTGACGCTCCACCAGGAGCTGGATGGCCTCGGCTTCGCGAAGAGGCGGAAGCGCGGTCCGCTGGATGTTCTCCACGAGCACGGCCTCGTCGAGCATGCTGTCTCGGCCGAGGTGGTCCAGCCCACGCACTGGTACCTCGGCGAGGTCGATGATCCGGGCCGCGGCCAGGCGGCGATTTCCGTTGATCACGACCCACTCATGGGCGCCGATGGCGTGCTCGTGTTCCGGATAGTGCGTCAAGAAGATCTCGTACCGCACCACGCCGAGCGGCTGGAGGATCCCCATCTCACGAATCGAGTCGGCTAGTTCGCCCACGTCGTCGTAGTCGGGGCGCGGGTTGCGCGGGTTGTATGCGATCGCCTCGACCGACAGCGTCATCGGAGCGGAGGTGACGTTGCCGAGCGTGGATCCGGTGACTGTTGGGCGGACACGTCGGGCGCCCATCAGGTCACGCTCCCGCCGTAGCCGAGCTCCAGGGCAAGCTGAAGGAAGTCGTTGCGGCCCTCCGTTGCGGTGCGACCAGCTGGGTACTGGGTGACGACCTGCCCTGCAGCGACGGCGTCCCGGTGCATCCTGTACTTGCGGACGGGCGTCCGTGCATACCGGAACCCTTGCTCGTCGAGCCAGGCCGTCAGCTTCTCGAGGTCGCCCTTGCCGTCGCGTGTCTCCCAGAGATTCCGCACGACTCGGTAGGGGAGATCGCGTGGCTGGATGAAGTCTCGGAGGGTCTGCTCGCTGGCGGGGTAGCACATCGGCTCCGGGATCATCGGGATGATTGCGTCGTCCGCGATGTCGAGGATGCGTGCGAGGGTCGCGGGTCGGGCGAAGGAACCGGGGGTGTCGATGAAGACGTGCTCGTACTCGGCGTCCTTGAGCTCGGTGATGTCCTCGGACTCGTCGTCGATCTGCTCGAAATCGAATGGCAGGAGCGCGCCTCCACCCTCGCCGCGCTCAGCCCACCAGACCGAGGAGGCCTGCGGATCGATGGACGTGACGAGGACGGGGCAGTCTTCAGGGCTCCCGCCGAGCACGCTCGCCACGGTCGCTGCGAGGTTGACGGCGAGCGTCGTCTTTCCGACGCCGCCCTTCCTGTTGATAACGACGTGGATCTTCGGTGGCATGTGCTGACCTCTACGTTCCGTACGCTTCGCCGCCCGGGTCGGGCAGGTACTTCGGAGGCGGCCCAGCATGCCAGTGTTGATGCTGTGCTCCGCGCGGCGACACCCGCGCATTAACGGCGTAAACGGTCTGGGCGGACCCTGTTCCCGCCTATGGCCGATCCGTGGCTTGCCCAATGTTGAGCGCTTGCCTGGCCCGATCGTTGACCGGCTCCGCGAGTCCATGATTCGCGTCCGAGCAGCCCCCCGTCGAGTGCCCCCGCTGCAGACCCGGATCTGTCGGTCGGGCCATCCCTGAGTGGCACGGAGTCCCCCGCCACGCCTGGATGCGCTCATGTGCGTGCGAGGCCTGTGATGCGAGGTAGGCCGTCACGGCGGCCTGTAGCAGGGCTACGAGCGGACGACCCTCCCGGATGGAGTGGTGTTGCAGCTGGGCCTGAAGGCACGCGAGGTGCCCGACCTGAGAGATACACCAGCTCCTCGGCTCCCTCGCCCCGATGCGCGCCGTCGCCCCACGAGCCCGGTGGCAGCTACGGCTCGGGGTTTGGGAGTCATCACCGCGGACTGCTCGATGGGCGCGCGAGGGGGCGCGGAGCAGCATTGCAAACGGGGACTCGAAGCCTGGGTGCGGGGGACACCGGGATCGTCTGGGCCGATTCTGAGTGGCCTGGCCCGGTCTGCGATCATTTCCAAGTCCCGTACTACCGGAGTTCGGGATTTCAGGGTTCAGGTTCGGAGGCGGGGGAGATAGCTGCCATGCGTGTCGCGATCGGCAACAACAAGGGCGGCACCGGGAAATCCTCGGCGACGGTCAACCTGGCCGCGGCCCTGGCCGAGGCCGGTCACCGGGTGCTGGTGATCGACATGGACCCCCAGGCCAACGCAACCCGTCGATTGGGGCTGCGCCACGACCCGCGGCGCCCGGTCACCACGACCTCGGAGGTGGTCGCCTCTGGTGTGGACGGGATCGCCGCCGCTGCGATAACCGCCTCGAGGTGGCCAGACCCCTACGCCGATCTGGTCTCGGTGATCCCGGCTCGGTTCGACCTGGAGAACCGTGTATCTGAAGCCGCTGTCCTCGGTGCGCACACCCGCCTGGCGCGCGCGCTCCAGGGCGCTGACGACGACGTCGCAGTCACCCTGATCGACCTACCGCCAAGCTTGGGGCACCTCACCCAGCTCGGTCTCGCGGCCGCAGACCTTGCGCTCTGCACCGTCGAACCCGAGTACGACGCGGTAGAGGGCGCGCTGCGGTTCCGCGACTTCATCGCCCAGCACGGCCCCCAGCTGTACACCGGCCACCGCCACGAGGAGGACGCACGGACGGGGCTACGTCTGGCCGGCTACCTCATCACCCGAGTCCGGGCCAACATCGGCGCCCACGCCTTCCAGCTCGACGGCCTCTCCGAGACTTTCGGCGCCGAGCTCGTCTGGACTCCGCATCTTCCTGAGCGCGCCGCGATCAAGGACGCCGCGGATACGGCGGTTCCGCTGCGGGTACTGGGTGGCACCACGGCGCGGGAGATGGCAGATCTCTACACCGCGCTCGCGGCCCGGCTGATCAAGGAACTCGCCGCGTGAGCCGCAAACCCGAGCGCACTCGCCCGCCTGCGGGTGCGACCCCGCTGATCCCGCACGTCGAGCAGCTCACCATCGGCGGCGGTGGGGACGAAAACACTGAAACCGGGGCCGAGCCATCCGGTTCCACCTCAGATTCTGCGACTGTACTGCCGGACTCCAGAACTACCGAACTCCCGGAGTTCGAACCGCCGAAGTACCTACAGCTCGCCCGGCGTGATCTGCGGCTGCGCGAGGACCAGATCGACGATCTCGCCGTGCTGCGCCGGCGGATCACCGGGCGACGACGCCGCGGCGAGCGCGGTGAACGCATCACCGACAACACTCTGGTCCGGGTCGCGATCGACCTGCTGCTCGCTCACGCTGAGCACCTCGACGGCACGACCGAGGACCAGCTACGTGAGTCTGCGATCCATGCCGCGGGCCGTCGGCGCCGCCGGCCACCCAATCCGGCGGCCGCCGCAGGTGGAACGGACACTGGGGGAGCGTCGACGAGCCAGCGGACCCGGACTTGACTGCCGCGCTCAATGAGGCGATCACCCTCCTGATCATGCGTGCCTTCCATTGATGCTTGGTCAGACATGTGGACGCGCGGGCCGCCGCCGCCCGCCAGACCGGCGTGTTACCAGAGCGCAGTTGGCCGAGGAGCTGGGTCGCCCGGTAGAGGTGTGGCGTAGCCCCTGGAGTCGACCGGGACCCGACCGCTGCGGACCGCGTCGACATCCGCGCGCAACGCGGGCCAGTCGGGCCGGGCGGAGACGTCGACGGTGCGGGCCAGGATCGGGGGCAGTGACCGGTGCAACACCAGCACCCGCCCGCGTTCCAGGGTGCGCACGTCCCCGGGTCGCAGCGTCGGGACAGTCTCGGTGCCGACCGAGGCCCGGCCCGGGCGCAGCACTCCCTCGGTGTGGTCCTGGTAGCGCAGCCGCTCGTGATGCCCGGACAGGGTGGAGGCCCATTCCAGGGCGCGTGCGTCCTTCAGCGCCCCCCACACCGACAGAGTGGTGGTGTTGTCCAGCAGCTGCCGCGACCGCGCCGGGGTGAAGGTGTCCTCCAGCTGCGCCATCGACTGCGCCGCCCAATGAATGATCACCCCTCTGCCGGCAGAGTCGGAGACGATGTCGGGCAGCTGTGGCAGCGGGGTGGCGTTGGGCAGCTCGTCGAGCACCGCGGTCGCTGGCGGATCCAGCCGCCGCGTCGGATAGGACAGCGCCATCTCCTGGGCGGTGGTCAGCCAGTACTCAGCCAGCGCTGTGAGTAACGGCGCCACCTGGGCGGCCTGGTGCTGGCCTGCGATCAGGAACAGCGACCCCTGCGCGCCGATATGGGAACGGGCGTCGAACCCGTGTCCGCTCGGCGGGGTGCACAACGCCAGCAGCGCCGGATCCAGCAGCGGCTCGACCACCCGGCGCACCGCCAGCCACACCGCATCGGCGGTCTCGGACACCATGCCCATCTCCGCAGCCAGGTTCGCCGCCAGCTGCGGGCGCTTGGGCTCCAGCAGTTCCACAGGTTCCCGATCCGGCGGGGTCGCCACCGCCCAGCTCACGACCTCGGCCATCGTGAGGTTATGGCTCGCCGCCGCTAGCAGGTAGGTGGCCAGCACGAACGTGGCTCGTTCCCGGAATACCTTGTCGTTGCCCGCTGACGCGCCGATCAGCCCGACCGCGGCCGCCTCGACCATGGTGTGCGCCCGCCGATACGCCGTGGCCAGGTCGGCGCAGCCTGCCACCGGGTCCCACGCCACCCGGGCCGGCCAAGCGGCCTGCCCGGTGGCGTCGAAGGCCAGCACTGGCCCGGCCTCGACCCGGCGTGTGCGGGCCAGCGCGGCGAACTCCAGCAGGTCGGGCTTCGTCGTCGAGCACAGCAACGCACCGGGCGCATCCAGGGTCTTGTGCACCAGGTCGCGGCGGGTCTTGCCCGATTGAGTCGGGGCGAGCGTGCCGGTCGGGTTCTCCAACGGCGAGCACAACGGCCCGATCGGGCCGCGATGCAGCGGCGCGGCCACCGCCCCCAGCGGAGCACGGCGCCGCTCGCCGGCCGACAGCCCCGGCCGCGTCCACGCCGCCGTGCGCCGGGCCGCGTTCAGCGACAGCTCGGACCGGATCTGCCTGCGGGTGGCATACCCGAGCGGGGTCGGCCCCCACCGACGCCACGACAGCGCCGCCGCGGTAGCGGCCACCAGGACCACGAACAGCCCCAACGTGGCCGTGACCGTCCAGTACAGCACCGGATGCCCGGCCAGATGCGCCCACGGTGGCCCGGCGGCCGTGCCGGGATCGTCGGCGTGGGTGAGGATCGTCCAGGCCAGCCCCACCCAGCTGTGCGGCTCGGGCAGTGTCCAGGGCCCTCCGGCCAGGAGATCCGCGCCGGTCAGCCCGACCGCGAGCACCGCGGCCGTGGCGAGGACGGCGAGCAGCACCACGCAGAGCAGGCCCAGGGCCGCCAGGTCTCGCGAGGCGGTCGGAGAGGCACCCCACCGGTCCCCGCGTTCAGGGCCGAACACCATGACCACCCCGCCGTGATGCGGCCGCCGGCTGATGGGATCCCTGACAACCGGGCCGGTGGGTGCGGCGCCCACTGGTCGGGCCAGGACGGGGACGGCTCACGCCGTCACCCCGCCGGGCGCGGTATCCGGGACAGCTGCGAGGAGGTCGAGGGCATCGGCGACGCGTTGCGCGCGCCGCTTCTCACACCCGAAGTAGCGCCGGATCGCCTCCGTGCTGGGCCGACTCGCTCTGTCGGGCACCCCCAACTCGCCGGCCGCGACCGCGGCGCGGACCTTCGTCACCAGGATCAACGTTTCGACGGTCTCGGCCTCCAGCCGGTGGCCGCCGTCAGCGGCGGCGACGTGCGCATCAGCCAAGATGCCCGACAGGAACGCGGCCACCATCGGGGCGAGCACCACCGCGACCAGGATCAACGCCGGCGGCGCCAGGTGAGCCAGCAACGTCGTCGCGTCCACCCAACGGCCCAACCCGGGCACCACCGGCGAGATGTTGAGCAACACTGTCGCGCCCAGCAACCCGGCCTCGAGCGCGAAGACCTTGCCGCGGTGTTCCAGGGCGGGGAACCGGCGCCCCCACTGGGCGGCGATGGCGTGCACGGCCATGATCACGATCAAGGGGAGGGAGAACAGCGGCTCCACGATGTAGGCCAGCGCCGATCCGGACCCCCCGACCAGGGCGTCGTGCACTCCGACCGAGGTCCACACGATCCCCGCAGTGGCCAGGGCGAGCAGGGCGGCGCTGGTGGCAGCGTGCGCGCGGTGGATCCCCGCCAGCCGCGAAGTGGGGTTCAGCAGCCGGGTGCGCCGGGCCAGGGCGCGGCGCTGCCAGATCCGGTCTGCCACCTCCACCCGGGCCATCTTGTGCTCGGCACGACGTTCCCGCCCGGACAGACGCACGCCGGCGGTGGCCGTGGCCAGCTGGTGGCGCCGGCTCATCCCGCGTAGCCGCCGAGCCGCGGCCCGCTCACGGCGTTCCTCCCACCCCGAGAGCACATCCAGCCACGCCGGATCGCGCTGCAACACCGCCTTCGCCCGCAGCCCCGCCAACTTCTCCCGCATCTCGGTGACCTCGAGCGGCTCGGCGCTCGTGTCGTGCCGCTCGGCGGGGGAACACCCCCCGATCACCTCGAGGTCGGGGTGATCGTGGGCGGGGTGCTGCTCGGGCAGCGCGAGCCAGGTCTGCAGTGGTCCGGTCGTCGCCTCCGGGCGACCTGCCGCGAATGGGCGCATCGCCTACCTCCCGATCCGATCGTTGGTGCGCAACCCGCCTGGCGAGTGTCAGACCGGCCATCCAGCTCAGCTGCGCCTTGTCGTTGAGTCCTTGTCGTTCAGCCGCCTCGGCCGCGGGGGCGCCACCACCGGCCCGGGCTGAGCTCGCCGCGGCCAGTCCCGACCGGTGGTGCCGCCGCGCCCGTCACCGGGTGCGCGAGATCCGGCGCGCTCGACACCCGGTCTGCCGCCCCGGCGAGGTGGTGGGTGGTGGCCGGGCCCAGCACCGCCTCCAGGGTGGTGATCACCCAGTCCGCGGCGGCGATGGCCTGTTCCGGGTCGGGGAACGCCGAGGCTGACCGTTCGCCGGCGACAACGACGAGCCGGTCCCCGCCGCGTGTGGGGTCGCGGCGGTAGCCCACGACGTGTTCCCGGTAGCCGCCGCTGCTGGGATAGAACCGGGCGCCGCCGTGCTCGGTGGCCTGGCCCAGCTGCTCTTGCACCGCGGCGGGCAGCAGGTCGAGCACATGGTTCGTGTGCCGTGTCTCGGTGCTGGCACCGGCCGGGTGGCCCGGGGGACTGGGTAGGCGGCGCCAGCGCTGCGTTCGGGTGGTGCCGGTCAGTGGCTGCGTGAGGGCCACCACCCGCCACGGTGCTCCGGTGGGGCGGTAACGCCGCTCGTCAGCGGGGTCGGGGACCAACGTGCGGCGGGCCCGCACCGCCACGAGGGCGGACGCGGACACCCACCAGCCCTGGACGTCCCCGACGAACCCACCCCCGTGTAGCCGGCGCACCCGCGCCGGATACGCCCACGCCGCTACCGGGACCCCGACACACAACCCCGCCCCAGCCAACAACTCACCCGCGGCAGCGGGCATCACGTCCCACCCCACATGCGCCACCGGCCGCCACGTCACCCGGGCTACCCCGCCGGATGGCGCGCCGCCGACCGCGGGGCTGGCCGAGCATGGCAGCCCGCGGTCTGCCCCAGCGGCGGGCGTCTGACGACTCACCTCGCCCATCACCGGCCCCCGCCCGCGGCCCGCCGGCGCGCGGCGCGGCGCAGCCGCGCTCGCTGGCGCATCCGGCCGATCCCGCCGGTGACGGCGAAGTAGCCGCTGATCAGCCCACGCAGCGTCCACACCACCAACGGCAACCACAGCAGCACCAGCACCGACACCGTGGCGGAATCGAGGGCCGTGGCCGGGACCTGCGCCAGCAACGCCTGCCCGGCCCAGGAACCCGCGTACACCCACCCGAGGATCACCAGCAGTTTCCCGAAGCCGTTGCAGGGCAGCGGCGCGATCCGCCACAGCGCCAGCGTGAAAGGGCACAGCCAGCGGTGCTGCTCGATCCGGCCGCCCGGCCAGCCCCGCGGCCACCGCTGCCTCGATCCTGCGGTCCAGCGCGGGGGGGCTGGGCGCGGCGGATAGGGCCACCACGGGTCCGGCGCCGGGGGAGGCTCGGGCCGTGGCTCGTAGTCCGACCAGCGTCGCTGCCCGCGAGCACCGCCCCCACCCGGATCGTCGTCGGCCGGGACGTAATCCGCGGCCATCGGCCCCGCCGCTCGCCCTGACGCCGACCGCCCCGCGGCCCCGGACCCAGCGGGCGGTGGAGGGGACGGCGGGGCTGTTGCGGCGGTGCGGGCGTGGTCATACGCCGCGCGGCGCCCCGGATTCGACAGCACCTCGTAGGCGGCGGTGACCGCGACGAACCCCGCCCGCGCAGCCGGGTCCGGATTGACGTCAGGGTGCAACTGCCGCGCGAGTCGGCGATAGGCCTGTTTGATCGCCACCGGCGAGGCCTGCGGGCCCACCCCGAGCACGCGATACAGATCGCCGATACCCGACGGCGTCGTGGTCGTCATGACCTGCTCCGTACCAGCAACCACCGACATTCCCACGCCCCGCCGTAGTCCAGAGCGGAGGCTGAGCCTTGTGGGCCAGATGTGGCGTGCCGGGTGTCGCCGGCCGCGCCGGTGCTGTGGGTCATGCCGGACCCGCGGCGGCGAGGTTGCTGATCGGCGATCCGGCCAGGGGACCGGTGGGGCCGGTGATGTGACGGATGGCGACGATCTTGTTCTGCCAGGCGGTGACCTTCTCCAGGATCACGCCCTTGCTGGTGTCGTAGGCGTCCACGATCACCCCGCCGCCGGCGTACATGCCGACATGCCCCGGATGGGCCGCGGTGCCGTCCGCGCCCGGGATGAACAACAGATCCCCCGGGGTGAGCTGGCCGAGCCCGGCCACCGGGGTGCCGTCGGAGACCTGGGTGCTGGTGGTGCGGGTGATCGCCACCCCGGCCGCGGCGTAGGAGGCCTGCATCAGCCCGGAGCAGTCGAACGCGTTCGGGCCCTCCGCGCCCCACACGTACGGCTTGCCGACCTGGGCCAGGGCGTAGGCCAGCGCCGCGCGCTGGCGCGGATCGGCGGGCAGGGTGAACCCGGGCGGCAGCTTCCGGGCATCCAGGGTGGCCGGCCCCAGGGGCAGATCGGATCCGCCCTGATCCGGGCAGCCCCGCAACGCCGTCGCGGGCTGCGCCCCGGCCTGCAGCCGCCCCGACACCACCTGGGCCGCACCGGCCGGAGGCGGTGGGTTGTCCGGGCCGGTCCAGAACTTCGCGACCAGATCGGCGGCGGCAGCCTCCTGGGGGGCGTAGGCGCCGGGGTTGGCCGAGCGCTGCACCGCCTGCTCCGCCTGCCCGGGCGACAGCGCCTGCCAGCCGGGGAGGCCTTGGAGGTGACGGTAGAACTGGTTGGCGGCGTAGGCGGGGTTGAGGATCTCCGCGATCGTGCCCCAGCCTTGGGAAGGGCGTTGCTGGAACAACCCCACCGAGTCCCGATCCCCATGGCCGAGGTTGACCAGCCCGGATTCCACGATCGCAGTCGCGACCGCGAGCACCGCGGCCCGCCGCGGCACGCCGGCGGAGATCGCGGCGGCGGTGATGGTCTGGGCGTTCGCGGTCTGCTCGGCCGACCAGCTGCGCGGGCCGATCTGCTGGCTGCCGCCGCCGATGCCGCCGTCCCCGCCGCAGCCCCCACCCGCGAGCGGACCCCCCAACGCCGCCAACGCAGCCAACGCCAGGGTGGTCACGGCCATCGCGAACACACCCGCGGCCACCCCGACCGCCACCCACACCCGCGACCCCGTCACCGCCGGTCCCACCCCCGCTGGGCAGCGCGAGTCGCAGCATCGTCAGCGCGCGGCACCGGTCGGCCCGCCCGGATGCGCGACCCTGGCAGGATGGCCATTCGTCTCCCGAACCCCTGGGTTCGCCGCCGCGGAACCTTCAGAATTCCTGAACTCCCGGCCCTTTTGTCGGAGTTGGGCGTTGGTGTCGAAGATCGCCAGCTCGGTCGCCGAGAGCACGGTCTGGACCTTGAACCCCGGGCTGTTCTCGATCTTCCACAGGGCCCGGCCCTTGCGTTCCATCGCCCAGCCGGTGGTGACGTCCTGCTCGCGCTCTGAGAGCGCGAGGTCGGTGGCGAGTTCGTCGGCGACCCGGGTGGACTGCCCGAGCAGGATCCGGGTGGAGCACAGCGCCAACAGGTCTTTGGCGATCGCGACCTCCTGCGACCCGGCCGCGCCGACCGAGAGCAGGTCCGAGGGCTTGTGCATGACCAACAGTTGGATCTTCCGTTCTGCGCGGGACAGGCGCAGGTCGGAGTCCACGGCCTGGACCGCGCGCAGCCCCAGGCGCATCTGGCGCCATACCTCGTCGCGGACCACGATGCGAATCTCCCCATCGTCTTGCAGGTCGGTGATCAGCGACGACCACGACCCCAGACACGTCAGGGCGACCGCGATGGCCTGATCGCCGCGGGAGCGCAGCAGCGACAGGTCCATCGACTGGATGGGGGCGTCGAAGTCGAGGGCGAAGTTGGTGGGCTCGTCGAACAACCCGGCCAGCGGCCCGACCACCAGGTTGGTCAGGGCGTCGGTGATCTGGCGGGTGTGGTCGAGGAACTCCCGCCGGCCGGCGAACCGGGCCTCGGCCCACAGCTCGTCGGTGGGGTGCGCGAGCTCGCGGGCGACGTCGGGGATGGTGATCGGTTTGAGCGTGGTGTAGCCGTCGCCGGCCCCGACGAGGCGGCGCAGCACCGCGGCGAGCACGGCCTCGTCGGTGACGGTGGGCGCATAGCCCTGCGTTTCGGCGAGCGCGGCCAGGAGTTTCACCCAACGCCCCAGCACCCCGGCGAGCTCTTCGCGCTGCCGGGTCGCGCTCCAGCCGTCCCAGCGTGAGGCGAGCGGCCCGAGGTCCAGCGCGTTGAGCCGGGCGGGGGAGCCGCGGCCCAGCGCGATCGGGGTGATCCCGAGCGCGTGCAGCAGCGGGGTGTACTCACCCTTGACGTCCCCGGAGATCAGGGTCTTGATCCCGAACAGCATCATCCGCAGGCAGAACGCCACCACCGTGGAGGACTTGCCGCGGCCGGGTTCCCCGAACAGGACCAGGTTCGGGTTGGTCGCCAACCCGCGCAGCAGCCACTCGACGGGGTGGCAGTAGAACGCCCCACCCGAGAGCGTGTCGTAGCCCATCCGGGCCCCGACCGCGGGCACCCCGTTCGCGGCCAGCAGCGGGAACAGCCCGCCGACCTCCGCGGTCGCGGCCTGATACACCGGCAGCCGCGACGCGGCCTCCACCGGCGCCCACCCCTGCCCGGCCGCGCTGCGGCCGCGGCGCGGCGCGATCGGCCGGTTCACCCGACCCGAACGCTCCTCCAGTGGCGTGACCGCAGGTGGTGCCGGCGCGGGGGCCGCCCCGAACATCGTCAGCAGCTCCCCGGCGCCGCGCTCACCACGACCGCGGCCGCGGCGCCGATCCGCGCGGGTCACTGCAGGGCCCCACGCATCCGCGGCAGCCCGATACCGACCGGCAGCGCGGCCGCGACGAACGCCGAGTCCTGCGCCAGTTCTAGGCGAAGGAGCTGAAACCGGCCCGAGGCGTCGTTCTCCAGCTTCGCGGCGTGGTCCTCGAGGTTCCACTGCGCCGGGACGGTGATCGACGCGGCCACGGTGAACCGCACCATCGCGTGCCCGGCCGCGACCGCGCGTTCCTGCGCCAGCGCACCCCCGGCGGTGCGTTCATCCGCGGCGTTGGCGGAGAACCCCTTCTGCCGCTTCCAGTCGCTGACCACGTTGGACCGGAACCGGTTGGCCTGCACCGCCCTCGCCGCGGCGCGGGCACCCATCACCTCGTAGTGGATCGCCACCGTGCGCCGCTCACCCGCGGTCCGCACCCCCAACAGCGGGCCCAGCGATCCGAACACGGTGCCCGGTTCGGGCATCAGCACCGCATACGACACCGAGGAGAAGCCGTCGTGGTGATAGGCCCGCGGGGTGGGGGAGGGGGCCTGGGTCGGGCCGGCCGCGGCCAGCGGGAACCGCCCACCGGAATCGGCGCCGCCCCCGGCGACGGCGTGGGTGCGGGTGAGGTGTTGGTTGGTCAGTGCCGCGGCCGCGGCCGGGTTGAAACCGGTCCGGATCGCCTCGGCCATGCCCGATCCCGACAGCCACGACACGCTGCGCACCCCGAGGGCCTTGAGCCCGTCGTCGAGCCCGTCCAGCACCCGGTAGAGCGCATACGCGCGCCCGGTGACCCCGCCCCCGGCGGCCGCGGCCGGGCGGCGCAGCGCGGTCTCGGTGCCCGAGACGGTCACGAACAACTCCGTGCGCACGCTGATCGACCCGATCACCGAGTCCAACTGCTCGGTCGCCGCCCGCGCCAGCCGCGGCGCGGCCGGGTCGGCGTGCGCGGCGCGCCACACCTGATACTCGGTGCCGTCATCGGGCACCGTGCGCACCAGCAACGACATCCGGTCGATCACCTCCCGGTGCCCGATCCCCAACAGCACGTTGCCCAACCGGGCGGCCAACCGCTCACACTCGGCGTCCGACAACATCCCCACCCCGGTGTGGGTGAGCCGGGCCGTGGCCCCCCAGCGGCCCTCACCGGTGTCGTGGATCAGACACACCCGGCCCTGATCGCGGAACGGGGGCCCATCGGGGAACGCCACCCGGGTCAACACCCCGGGCAGATCCGGCTCGTCGGCCGCGCCGGGTGTCCCGGCCGCCGCGCGCGACTGCCAGCGTGACCAGCCCATCACCACTCCCGTCTGGAACAACAACAGATCCGCGAACCAGCGCACCGCGGGGCGGCCCCGGACCGGGACCACCACCGCCGCGATGCCCAGGCCATCGACCACGGCCAGGGTCAGCGCCTGTGACCAGCGCCCGGCGGAGATCGCCAACAACACCGGGGCGCCCAACGCCACACAGATCAGCGCCTGCACCGGGGTCAGCCCCATGATCCAGCCGGCCCGCTCACGGCGACCCAGACCGCGGTAGACCCGCGGACCCACCCCTGTCTGGCTACTCACACCACCACCGCCGCTTCCTCGACCTCGCCCGCGCTGACCCCGCCCGACCCGCCACCGGGCTTCCCACCACCGGCGCCGTGCTGGGCGCCGCCTGCGTCATGGCCGGGGGGCTGTTGCGGGGTCGGCGGATCCAGCTGCCCACCTCCGCCGCGACCGCCATTGCCACCACCGGAGCCGGTGTCGCCGCCCAGGGGCGGCGGCTCACCCGGTGCCGGGGCCGCCGCGTCCCCGCCGGCGTCGTCACCCGAACCGCCCGACGAGCCAGACCCAGATCCGGAGCCGGAGCCGGAGCCGCTCCCGGCGGGCATACGACCGCCGCCCGGGTCGCCGACACCAGTGCCGTCCATCTGCGCGTTCGCGAAGTTCCCCGACCAGGCCGCTGCCCCGTCGACCGCGCCGCCGATCTGTCCGGCGGCCTGCCCGATCGCGCCACCCAGACCCGCCATCCCACCGCCGGAGCCACTCCCCGAGCCTCCGGAGCCACCGCCCGAGCCGCTGCTGGCCTGGTCGAAGCGAGCGGTGTTGGTCGCCTCCGCCGAGTCGGTGCCGCTGCTGGTGTCCACCTCCCCGCCGCCGCCCGAGCCCATCGAGCCCAGCAACGACGACGCCCAGGCCCGCGACGCCCCACCCGCACCGGTGCCGGGGTCGACGAACGCCAAGAGCCGAAACAGCGCGAACGGGCAGAACAGCGCCATCAGCAAGATCCCGACCCCGGCCAGCAGGCCACCGAGGCCTTGCGGGTTGGCCAACGTCGCCGCGCCGATCACCAGCACCAACGCCAGCGCGGGTTTCATCACGATCGCCGCGATGATCCAGCGCAGCGACCGCCAGAACCACGACGCGGTGGTCTGCGCGACCAGCCCCGCCGCGGTGACCGGGATCGTGGCGACCAGGACCAGGATGGCGCCCTCCCGGAACACCATCTCCATCATGTAACCCAGCGCGACCGGGACCACCCCGAACACCGCCATCAACCCCAGCGCGACCGTGCCCACCCCGTTGAGCACCCCCTGCCCGGCGTCGGTGGCAGTGAAGACCCCGTTGAACTTCGGATCGTCCAGCACTCCTGCGAAATGCGTGGCCCCGGCGAACCCGTGCGACAACAACTCGGCACTGATCCCGTCGGCGGCGCCCAGCAGCGCCGCGACCACCCCACCAGTCATCGCCAGCGCGACCCCGTAGGCGATCGGTCCGGTCGCGGTGTGGAAGAACCCTCGCCCGCCGCGCAACACCGACGTCCCGAGCTGCCAGAAGAACAACCCCAGCGCGATGATCAACGACAGGTTCCGCAACAACTGCCACGGCGCCGCGACCGCCGAGTCCAGCGCGCACTGACCCGCTACCTGCGCCGCACCACCCGGACACGGCGTCGGTGGCGGTGGCGGGGTGCCAGGAGGCAGTACCGGAGGCGGACCCGGATCCTTCGGCGCGCCGTCGCTAAACGTCAAGGAGAAGCCGGACACCTTGTCTACCAAGCCCATCGCCGCGCGCAACAGGCCCAACGCCGCTACCCAGATCCCCTTCATGATCTGATCCAAAATGCCCTGCGTGAAGGAGTTGAGTGTGCCGCCGATATCGAAGGGGTTGAACAACTCAGCTCACCGCCCGGTACCCGGCACGAACCGCTTCAGCGGTACCCGGCCAGGCATCTGACGGCGCGGCGGCCGCCGCTCCCGGGCTGATCCGCCAATCGCCGTTGACGTAGCGCATCGCCTGACAGTCCGCCCCGCCCGCGGAGGTGGACCGGCCGTTGATTCCGGCGGTCAGCTGACCCAGCACGCACACCACCGCGTAGCGGCCGCCGTCGGTGGTGCCCTTGATCAACCCGGCTACCGGATCGACGGTGAAGGTCAGATCCGGCACCATCCCGGTTGCTGGGAACCCGGCGCGGCCGCGGATGACTTGCAGGCTGAGGTACACCCCGGTGGAGGTCGCCGCAGGGGCTCCCGGGAGGGCGATCGAGTCATAGGCAGCGGCATACCCGGCAGGATCACCGCCAAGTTGCCCGATCTTTTCCAACTCAGCCAGCTGCGCAACAGCACCTTCCGGTGTCCCTGGGAACCCACCGGGTACCACCCGGCCTGCCGTCTGAGTGGGAGTCGGCAACCGCAACGGAGGCCCGGCTGTGTCGGTGGTCAGGGGATGGGGGTAGACCGCCGATTCGGGGAACTGCACCATCGGGGCTGCGGCCAGCGCGGTCTCCGCGGCCACATCCCAGCCGCCGCTGGCGGGGGTCGCCGCCCCCGGTGCCACGCCGCCCGGTGCGAGCGGGATGGCGGGGGTGGGCTGATCCGGGGCCAGACCGCGCCCGAGCAGCCACACCACCAGCGCGACCAGCACGACCACCGCGATCAGGGCGAAACCGCCGAGGGTCAGCCCCGCCCGGCGGCGCCGTCCCAGCTCAAGTTCCTGGCTGTAGGAGTTGTTGTCGCTCACGGTGCGCTCACCCGCCGGCGAACTGCGACAGCATGGTGTAGCCGATGGCGTAGAGGATGGCCCCGGCGATCGAGGACATCATCATCATGGTCCCGACCCGCCCGATCCGGTGGTGATCGACCAGTCGGCCCCCGGTGAACACCGCGACCCCGCCGAAGAACCCGAGCAGCAACGCGATCCCGGCGCCCCACTTCACGTAGCCGAGCACGTTGGTGATCTGTTGCGCTCCGGGCGGGGGGATCGGGTTCGGGTTGGGCAGCGCCGCGAGCACCTGCCCGGCGGTCTCGATCAGGGTGTGGGCGAGCATCAGCGGTGTCCTTTCCGGGAACGAATCGGGGGGATGAGGCCCCACTGGGCCAACAGCGGTGACACGGCGTCCTGGAGCCGGACCGGAAGTGGCGCGTAGGTGACCCCGGCCGCCTCGACCTGCTGGTCGTGGGGGAGGAACACCGCGTCCTCGACCAGCCGGGCGACCCGATGCCCGGCTGCGCCGGCGACACCGGCCGGCCAGCGCTTCGCACCGACCACGACCATCGCCCACGGCGCGACGGCGATCCCGGCGGCGATCCAGGCATCCAACCGGGCCAGGACCTGCTCGGCGAGCTGCAGCGAGGGGCGGGACGGGCGCACCACCAACAGTGGTCGCTGGGTTGGTGTGCCGTTGCGCAGCCAGCCACCCGCCCCGACCAGCGGGTCCGCCGCGGCCCGCCATCCGTCGTGGCCGATGTCCACCACCGTCACATGCAGTGGGTCGAGTTGGGGTAGCCACGCCGGCGGCGGTGGCACCATCCCGGGGGTGATCATCGGCAGGCTCGACTCCAGCCGGGCCAGCAGAGCGTGGTCTCGCCAGGAGTAGCGGATCGTCAGCTCACGGTGCGGGGAATGGGCCCAGGGCCCCTCCGTCGCGGCCGCGCCGGCCAACCCGGACCGCGCGGGGTCGGCGGCATCCACGAGCAGGGTGCATCGGCCTGCCGTCTGGAGCGCATCGGTCAGTACTGCGGCGACCACCGATGCTCCCGCGCCGGGTGAGCCCGACAACACCGGGATGAGCGCACCGAACCCGGCCCAGTTCACCGGGCGGCCCGCTGTCTCGGGCAACGCCAGTTCTGTCATCGCTGCTACCACCTCACCGGCCCGGCGGGCCACGACCGCCGGGCCCTCACCGGGTGCGGCCGCGCACAGCGTCACCGCGCTCTGCACCGCCGTCTCCACGTCAACAAGGTCCGACCCCGCACCGCCGACCGCACCAGCGCCGGCACGGAAGGCGCTGCCCAGGACGTGGTGGAGCCCATCGACGGTGCGCGGCCGCGTAGGCGATGGCCCGAGGGGCGCGTGCGGTGCTGGCCTCCGCCGTGCTGTGTCCGCCTCCGGCGCCGCGGCAGCCGTGCGATCGCGGTCCTCCGTGAGGGCGCGCCTGGTCGCCTCTTCGATCGGTAACGGCCCGACCCCCTCGTCATCCCAGTCGCCGTCCAGCTCCTGTCCTTCCGCCTCGGTTGGTGCGGGTTGAGTGGCGGCGTCGCGGGCGGCGGGCCAGCGCCCGCCGCTACCGGCGGCGCGCGGAGGCGCCGCGTCAGGTGCGGACGGGCCAGCGACCACGCACGGGTCGTCGATCTTGGGATACTCCGCCATCGCGGTCACCTCAGAGCCCCAGCTTCTGCGAGCACGCCGGCCAGGCAGAGAAGCCACCACGCGCGTCGCGCACCTTGGTCGCGACCGCGATCTGCTGCTCCTTGGTGGCCTGGGCCGCCGTGGGGGCGTATCCGGTGCCTCCGAAGGCACGCCAGGTCGCTGCGTCAAACTGCAGGCCACCGGAGTAGCCGTTGCCACTGGAGGTGCTCCAGCGTCCACCGCTCTCACACTGGGCGAGCTTGTCCCACACGGAGTTGTCGGCGGTCGCCGCCGGTGCCGGTGGGGCCGCAGATTTCGTCGTTGCCCGCGGGGACGGGGCAGCGCTCGGCTGGATCGGAGCGCTGGTCGCGCTGTCACCGCCAGCGCCGCCGGTACCGGATCCCGACGCCCCACCGGCGGCTGCACCGCTTCCAGAGGCTGCCCCGGGACCGCTGCCGGTTGCGGCTGCGCCGTTCGTGGGCGGTGCGCTCCCGGTGGGGGAGCTGGACGGTGCGGTGGAGCCCGGCGCGGTGGTGGCGGCTTGGCCGCTGCCTCCTTGCTGACCGGCGGTGATGCCCACCGCGGCGAGGCTGGCGGCGAGCTGCTGGGCGGTCGGGTCGTTGCCGGCCTGGGTGAGCTGCTGGGCCAGGGCCTGGGCGTCGGCCTCCCAGCCGCTGGCTGAGTTTCCGGGCTGAGCCGAGCTGGTGGGAGGCGGGCTTGCCGAGGGCTGGGCCGAGCTGGTGGCGGCGGACTCGGACGGCGGTGTATCCGACGATCCGCCACCGCCACCGCCACCGTTGTCGTTGCCGTTGTCCGCACTGGTGCCGCTGTCCGTGCCGTCCGCTGTCGGTGAACCCGGCGATGTCGAGGTCGGTGCCGATGTCGAGGTCGAGGTCGGTGCCGGCGAGGAGGTGGGTGGCTGGGTCTGTTCGGCGGTGGTGAGCAGCCCCGAAGCGGTGAGCTTCTGCGCCAGCGCCGCGGCCGACGGGTCGTTGGTCGACTGCAAGGTGCTGAGCAGGCTCTGGGCGTCGGACTCCCAGCTGGGGGTTCCCGAGCCGGCCGCGGTGTTCGCGGCGGGCTGCCCAGGGCTGGATGGGGGAGGGGACGGTGTGGTGGCATCAGGGCTGGGGACGGCGCCGATGGGAGAGGTGGCGCTGGTGGTGGGGGTGGCTGGCACGGAGGTCGGTGTCGAGTCGCTGTTGCGGGTCGCGGGCAGCGCGGGCAGCGCGGGCAGCGCGGCTGCCGCAGGAGCATCGTCGGTGACGGTGGTGGTCCTACAGGTCGCTGAGCTCGCCGCGGCCGTCGGGCCTGCCGAGGGCGTCGGGTCCGGGGCGGCCGGGGTCTGACTGGTCGGGGTCGTGGTCGGGTTCTGGGTGCCGGCGTCGGTGGGGGTCGTGGAGTCCGGGGTGCTCGTCGTGGGGGAGGTGGTCGACGACCCGGCCGCTGCGGCCGCGGTGTCGGCGAAACCCCTGCTGATCTCGGCGACCTTGCGCAGCGCCGCGCCGAGCGTGCTACCCGCGTGCGTCGTCGACATGGCCGCGTTGATGCCGTGGACGGCTGCGGTCGCGGCCGCAGCGCCGGTCTGGTCGGGAGCCGCGGGGAGCGTCGAGCCCGACGGCGCGGCGACGCTGGGGGCGGGCTGCGAGGAGGGCGGGGTGCGCAGGTCGGCCGGGGTGGGGGAGAACCCGGCCGCAGCGAGGACGACGCCCAGCTGGGCCGCACGGGGGTCGCTCGTCGAGGCGGCCAGGGTGCCGTCTGCGAGGTCGGTGACCTGCTGGCGCCAGCCGCTGGTCACGGCCGGGGTGATGCCCATCCCGCGCAGCTGCTGACCGAGCCCGTTGGCGCGGGGGGCGCCGATGGTCGAGGTGAGGCGGGTCACCAGCTCGCGGACCTGCTGGAGGATCGCGGCGGCCTGGGCGTCGGTCAGCGGCGCGGCGGTGCCGGTGGTGTGTTGACACACCACCGTGGGGGCCACCGGCGAGCTGGACGACGTCAGCCCGACCACGACCGGTGCAGTTATCAGCGCGGCCGCGGCCACCGCGGCGATTGCTGGGGTGATCGGGATACGCATCAGGAACTCCAAGCCGAAGGGGATGCGGGGACCGCCGTCACGGCGATCACCCGCCGGAGGAGGTGTCAGAGGACCCGGACGGCCCGGGGGAGCCGGAACCGGCCGAGGTGGCTGACCCCGAGGTGTCGGCACCCGTGCCGGTCGACGAGCTACCGGTCCCAGAGCTGGGGTTGGGGCTCGAGGAGCCGCCGGCCGCCGGGGTAGGGCTGGTGGGGCCGGACGAGGCACCGGTGCTGTTCAAGGGGTACTGCCGGACCCAGTTGACGATCTCCTTCGCGCCGCCCGAGGCCCCGCCGCCGAAGTAGTCAAGCTGGATGCACAGGTGCATCGGGCCGGGCGGCAGGTGGGAGGTGTCGGTGGTCTGAAACCACTGCTTGCCGTCGACGTAGTAAGCGACGTGCTGTGGTGTCCACTCCACGGCCCAGGCGTGCCACTGGGTGGCGTCGATCTTCGTGTTGGCCGCTTCCTGGGAGTTGCTCGAGCTGTAGTGCAGGAACCCGTCGACGCTTTGCCGGGCCGGGTCGGAGATCTCCATGAAGTCGACCTCGCCGCCGACCGGCCAGTTCTCCGCGTCGGGCCACAGCAGTAGCAGCGAGTGCAGCGAGTCCGCGCCGGGTGGGGACTTCACGCAGCCTTCCCAGCGGCCGTATTTCTGGCCTGGGTTCCACGCCATGCCCTCGCTGTTGCCCTGCGCGTCGCCGGTGATGGTCAGCAGGCCGCCGAGGATGGAGGCGGCGGTGGGGGTGCGGCGGCCGTTGCCGGCGTGGCCGGGCCCGTCGTACATGCCCCAGTTCTTCGTGGTCGACGGGTCGGTGAAGTCGTCCTCCCGGTTGGGCTGGCCCCAGTTGAGGGCCGCGCCGGCGGTGGTCGGGCAGTTCCCCGACCCCGACCCCGACCCGGTTCCGGAGCCGGAGCCGGAGCCGGAGCCGGAGGTGGTGGGGGTGGTGCCGTTTCCGGAGGTAGGGGTGGTGCCGTTTCCGGTACCGACCCCGACGCCGGCGCCGAGGCCGGTCGAACCGCCGTCGGGGTCGGTAGGGCCGCTGCTGGAGGGGCCGGAGCGGCAGCTGGTGGGCAGGAATGCGGGATCGGCGACGCCGGCAGCGGCGAGCAGCCCGCGCAGCTGCACCGCGCGTGGGCTGGGGTCCCCGGCGAGCTCCTCGTAGAGCCGCACGCTCGACAGCCGCCAGGTGCACGTGGCGGCGGCGGGTGTCACCGCGGGCCCGATCGCGGTCGGGGCAAGCAAGATCGCCGCGGCGGCCGCGGCGGCGAGTCCGAGACCGGCCATGTCAGTTCCCGCCTCCGCTGGAGCCGCTGGTCGGCCCGGGAGCGTTGCCGCTGGTGCCGTGGCCGCTGGTCTGGCCGCCAGTGGCGGTGCCGGTCGATGCACCGTTGGACACGGCCGCCGCCGGATCGCCGCTGGTGCCGGAGCCGCTGGTGCCGGCGGTGGCCCGGACGTAGTCGATCTGCATGGTCTGCGGGAAGTCGGCGTTGTTGATCTGGCCGCCGCTGCCGCCCATGGCGTTGTTGATGATCAGAAACATCGGGTCCTTCGGGACCACGTTCTGCTGGGTGCAGGTGGTCTTCCCGTCGATGCCCCACGTGATCGAGGTCGAGGTCCAGGTGAAGGTGTAGGTGTGCCAGTTCTGGGAGGCGTCGGAGAGGGTGGGTTTGCAGGTCTTGAACCCGCTGGTGCCGGACACGACGTTCTGCCAGTCGACGCCGGGTCCGTCGGACTTGAACTCGGTGATGTCGACCTCGTCGGAGCCCGGGTTGGGCCAGTTGCAGCCGCCGGTGTTCTCGGCGGTGCCCTGGAACGCGGCCTGGCAGTTGGCGCCCAGCAGCCACTGCGCCGGCCAGGAGCCCTGCCCGCCGGACTGCTTGGCGCGGATTTCGACGGTCCCGTACTTGAGGTTGAAGCCCTTCCACTGCACGGCCCCGGAGGAGTACTTCTGGCCGGTGCTGCAGGTGTCGACCTTGGAGGTGATCTGCAGATACCCGCCGCTCTCGGTGACGTTGGCGGGCTTGTAGCACTGGGACTCGTTGTTGCTGGCGTCGCCGGGGCGGTTGAGCACCGTCCAGGTCGAGGGGTCGACCGCTGTCCCGTTGAACTCGTCGTCGAACACGTAGCTCCCGGCCGGCGCCGCGCCGCCGGTGCCCCCGCCGGTCCCACCCGTGCCCCCGTCGCCGGGGTTGCCCGAGTTGCCGGGGGTGCCCGGGCCGGTGGACCCGGGGTTGCCGGCACCGCCAGAACCGCCGGTGCAGGTGCTGGGCAGGAACCCGCTCGCCCCGACCCCGGCAGCGGCCAGCAGCGCGCGCAGTTGCACCGAGCGGTTGTCGGTCAGCCCGATGAGGTCGGCGTAGAGCTGGGTCGAGGCCAGCCGCCACGCGCAGTTCGGGTCGGACGCTGGCGCGGGGGTGGCGCCGGGCAGCAGCCCGGAGGTGATCGTGAGCAGCAGCGACGCCGCTGTGGCGACCAGGCCGGTGAGCGCCATCAGCCCTGCCCCCCAGTCGTGCCGCCCGCGCCGCACTTGGTGTCGACCGCGACCAGCCCGCCGGCCGGCAGGGAGCCCTGCACGGTGTTGCCGGTGATGGTGTTCCCGCAGCCCGAGGTGGCCGGGGTGGTGATCACGTGGGTGGTGATGATGGTGCGCAGCGCCGGTGAGGTGCCGGTGGTGATGTTGTCGCTGACCGTGGAGTCGTAGCCCTTCACGTCCACGATGGAGTCGGCGTAGTTCGCGCCACTGATCGCCGAGCCGTCGAAGTGGTTGCCGGTGATCAGCGCGCCGGCGGTGGCTTCCTTGACGTCGACGTTCTCGGCGGTGATCCCGTGGAAGGTGTTGGCGACGATGCGGTTGCGCATCGACAGGTCCGGCTGCCCGGCGCTGACGGCGGGCCAGTTGCTGCGCGCGGAGCCGAGGTAGGCGCCCTCGCCGAACCCGGGCTGGGCCAGACCGGTGTCGTGCACGGTGGAGCGCTGCAAGGTGTTGTCGGAAGAGCCGCCGCGGAAGTGCACCGCCTCATCGCCGGCGCGGCCGATGTCGAGGGAGTCGAGCAGGTTGTGCTGGCCGTTGTCGACCACGACGCCCTTCCCGCCACCGGTGACGGTGAAGCCCGAGAGCTGCCAGAAGCTCGCGCCCTGCAGGTGCAGCGCGTACCCCCCGGTCGCGCTGCCTCCGTCGATCACCGCCTCCCGTGGCCCGACCAGCGTGATCGGAGCCTGCGCGGTCCCGGACCGGCCGGTGATCTGCAGCGCGGTGTAGCGGCCGGCGGCCAAGGCGATGGTGTCCCCGGGCCGGGCCGCGGTGATCGCCTGCTGCAGCTGCGCGCTCGTTGCGACCGGAGTGCTCGCCCCGCTTCCGGCGACGAGCGGCAGCACCGCAGGCGCGCTCCCTGTGTCGCCGGTGCTCCCAGCGCTGCCGGTGATCGGGGCGTTGGAGGCGCCGGGCGCAGCGGCGGGGGCTGAGCCCCAGATGTCGGTGATCGGGGTCGCGCTCGAGGCCTGCCCGGTGGGAGCCAGCCCGAAGGCGTCCTCGATGGTCCGCAGCAGGGAGTAGTGGTCGATCGGTTCGTCGTAGCGGCCGGGCCGGATCCCGGCGCCGGTGATCAGAGTGGCGATCGAGTTGTCGGGGGAGGAGGTGCTGGCCTCGTCCCAGGTGACGCACAGCCAGGAGTTGTGCGCGGCCGCCCAGGTGGCGTAGCCGGCGAGATTGGTCTTGAGCCAGCTGTCGCCGGCCGGCACGCCGCAGTCGTGCATGTCGTTGCACAGGTTCGGGGTCAGGAACGCCACCGCGGGCAGCTGCGCGTAGTCGGTGGGCCAGGCCGTCCAGGGCTGGTTCGAGCTGGCCGGGACGTTCGAGAAGTTCGCCCAGGGCGAGTGCTTCTGCGCGTACTTGCCGCTGGTGCAGCCGGTGAACCCGGCTCGGGGGAGGTCCTCGGAGTAGCCGACGAAGCTGTGGCCCGCGGCGAGCAGTTCGCTGCCCAGGTTCGGCGCGGCCAGCCTCCCCAGGCACGAGTCGTCGGACACGCCCTGCTGGCTCCCGGAGAACAACGCCAGGTAGTTGGGCTGGGAGGGGTGGGTCTCGGCGCGGGCATGGGTGAAGCTCGCGCCCTGCGCCGCGAGCTGGCTGAGGTAGGGCGCCTGCGAGCTCCCCACGATCGCCGCCGCGTCCTCGTTCTCCTCGACGACCACCACCACGTGATCAGGCCGCTGCGTCGCGCCGGCGGGCCCGGGTGCGGTGGGGGAGCCCGGGCCCGGGGTCGGGGAGGTTCCCGACGTGCCGCACGCCGGCGACGCGGTGGAGGTGATTCCCGCCTTGGCGAGCGCTGATTGGATGACGGCCACTCGCGGATCGGTTGCGGTAGCGGGCTGGGCGGCCAGGTCCTGGGCGAGTCGTTGCGCGGCTTCCCGCCAGCCGCACGTCGATCCCGCGGCCGCTGCGGCCAGCAGCGCCGAGGCCGGGGTCGTCGCGGTCGGAGCCAGCGCCGGCGGCGATGTGGCCGTGGCGGTCGCGAGCGCCACGGCGGCCAGGGCGGCGGCGAGCGGGGTGAAGGCCACCTCAACCCCGACCGCCGGGGACGAACCCGGCGGGGATGGGGAAGTCCCAGCCGAAGGCGTCCGCGATGTGGGCAGACAGCGTCAACGCGGCATCGCGGGTACGCGGGCGCAGCTGATCCAGGGCGATCGGGCCACCCTCGGCCAGGTGCGGATCGCGGGGGATCTCCACCACCGCGCGGCAGCGCGCGGCGAAGTGCGCCACGATGTCGGCGCGGCGGATGCTGCGCGACTGCCGGTCGCAGGAGAGCACCACCACGGCGTCGGCGACGAGCTCGTCGAAGCCGTGCGCCGAGAGCCAGTCCAGCGTCTTCGACGCGCGGCTGCCTCCGTCGATCGTCGGGGCCCCGACGATGACCAGGCTCCGCGTGGTCTCCAGCGCCCCGGCCAGGGCCGAATGCATCAATCCGGTTCCGGAGTCGGCGATGACGATGTTCCAGAACCGCGTGATCAGCTCCAGGACCCGGCGGTACTCCTCGCGGCTGAACGCCTCGGACATGGCGGGGTCCTGTTCGGAGGCGAGCACCTGCAGTCGGGCGGTGGAGTGCACGTAGCCCGACAACTCGTTGAGCGAGGCGAACCGGTGCAGATCGTCGCGGGAGATCAGATCCCGCACGGTCGCGCGGACGGGGTGGCCCAGCAGCCGCTCGGCCAGCGTGCCGGCGTCGGGGTTGGCGTCCAGCGCGATGACCCGGTCGCCGCGGTGCTCGGCCAGGGTGAGCCCGAGCAGCGCCGCGACGGAGGTCTTGCCGACCCCGCCCTTCATCGAGGCGACGGTGATGGTGTGCCAGCCGTTGAGCTGGCGCCGGACGCGGGCCAGCCGGGCCAGCCACTCGGTCTCCGCGGCCGAGAGGCCAGGGTTCACATACCCGCGGGTGGCGGTGTAGACCAGCCCGCGCGCGCCTCGGCGGGGGTGGTGAGTGGTGATTCCGGCCAGCAACTGCTGGGCAAACCCGTCGGCGAACCCGTCGCTGGACTCGCCGCCGGTGAGCTCCCGGGGTCCCGGTGGACCGGGGGGAGCAGCGGGTGTGGCAGGCCCGGCCATCGCGGACCAGGCCTGCTCTGCGCTGTGCGGGCCCGGCGACGTCTGCGCCGGTGGGCCGGGCTGGGGCGGCACGGTGTCGCCTGCCCGACCGGGGGCCGGGTCACGTCGATGATCCGGGGGCAACTCGGCGGGGGAACCCGGCGGGGGACCGAACCGAGGCCCTGGCGGGGGTCCGGTCGGGCGGCTCGTAGGGCGGCTCGTGCCGGGCTCGTCAGCAGATCGGGCGTCGTGCGTTCCGTCGCTCGGCGCACCCTGCTCGCCGTGTGGATCGGTCCGCGAACCCTGCTGCACCGCCACTGGGGCGTCCACGTGCGCCGGATGACGTGGGGTGGGGTCCGCGCCGGGGTCACGGCGCGGCGAGCAGGAGTCGCCGTTGCGAGGGGCCGGCGGTGGGGCTGAGGGCTCCGGGCTGGTGGCCGGGGGCCGCGGGGTCGCGTTCCACAGTGGGGCGAGCGTGGCGGAACCGGACGAAGCGACCCATGCCGCCGGCCAGCCGGCCGGGGTCGCGGGATCCGGGGCGGCGGATTGCCGGGCGGCGGGTTGCGGAACCGGAGTGGGGACTGGGTCGGGAGGTGTCGCCACCTCGGGTGCAGCTGAGGTGCCCGTGTCGGTTGCGGTCGGGTTCCCGGCCGCGACCGCCTGGTCTACCGGCGGGACAGACCGGGCCGGCGACGCTGCAGGGACGGGTGGTGCCGTCCACGGCCGCAGCGCGGGGTCGTCGGCCCACGAGGTGCCGTTGAGGTGAGGTCGGGTCATGGCGGGCCACCATCCGCAACGCTGTCGGGGTCAGGGTCAGGGCTGCATGGAGCCCCCGGGTCGACGTGGTCATGCCTCGGGGTCGCCGGCGGTGAACTACTCGCCGGGGTGCAACCGAGGTCGACGACGAGCGCGCCGGTGTCGCTGCGTCGCACGGGCGGTGCGATCCGCACCCACTGCGCCGGGCAGGCGACCCATCCCGGGGCGGACGAGCTCGGAGCACACGACGGGCCTACCGTCGAGGCGGGGATCGGGGGCAGGTCTGGGGCCGGGTCGGCGAGCGATGACCTGGCCGGGTCGCGCCGGTAGGGGGTGACCCGGGCGGTCACCTCGACCACGACTGTGCCGTCGTCGGTGCGCAGAGTGCGCCCGGGCAGCACGATGTCCGCGCGTTGGCGCCCGAGGCTCGACCAGCCCAGCGTCGCCGCGCGGGGATCAGCGAGGTAGCCGCGCAGCACGTGGGCTCGCAAGCTCGGATCGTCCTCGTCGAAGGACAGATAGTCCGCGGCGAACCGGGCCGCGAATGCGGCCGCCTCGCCGTCGGTGATCGGGTCCAACGCCGCGATCGACCGCTCCAGCGCCGCTGGCTGGGACACGACCGGCCGGGTCAATTCGGGCCGCATCGCGACCCCAGCGACAAAACCCGCCACCGGCGTGCCGCCGCGGAGGTGATGGCCGTTCGTGGGCGGGCGCTGCATCCGACCGGGCTGCGGCGCGGACCGCACCGCCGTCGAGTCGTACGCAGGTGCATTGGCGGCCGAGGGGGGCGCGGCGGCGCCGATCCACATCTGCGCTCCACCGGTGGTGAACCGATGCCCGCCGTGCATCGGCTCTACCGGCGCTGGTGGCGCCACTGGACGCGCGACCGGGCGGAGCAGGGACTCGGGGACCGCAGGACCGGTGGCCTCGAGCGGGCCCGGCACGACCGTTGATGCCACGGCCTGAGGGGGTGCCGGCAGGGGCGGAGGCCCGGCGTTCACACCGGGCGCGCACAGCCAAGCCGGGGGCTCCGCCGGGTGGCGATCCGTCGACCGGGCAAACCACCGCGCCATCCTCACCCACCTCCCAGCGTCCCATCGGTCCATCTCCGAAGCACACACCAGCACTAGCCACAGACGGTCACACACAACTATAGTTGCGTCAAGCGCTATGTTGAGACGCTTCATGCGGACCGGTGATCATGCTGTCTTGTGAAGTCCGATCGCGGTTGAGCCACGGCGTCGGCGGGTTGAGTGCGTGCGAGAACGGGTGCTGTCATGCTGGCTGAGTTGGTGACAGGTATCAGGGAGCTGGGATGGACGTAGCGGAGCCGACGGAAGGCACTGAGCCGGACGGCACTGAGCCGGAGGGTGTGGGGTCCGGGCGTGGGGAGATGACGTTCGCGGAGCGCCTCAATCTGCTGTTCGCGGCGTTCCTGCGGCCCCGAGACGAGACGGGGGAGCGGCGGGAGTGGAACAGCGCGCAGTTCGTCCGGGCCGTCGAACACGTCCACGGGGAGCCGGTCATCACCGCCGAAGGGCTGCGCCTGCTGCGCACCGGGCGTAGACCCAAGACCACCACCGAGACCGCCGCGGCGATCGCCCGGACCTTCGAGTGGCTCTCGCAGTCCGAGCCCGAGCCCGGCCGGGCCAGCGCGATCGCCGCCTTCCTGTGCATCGACCCGGCCGAGGCCAACCCCGAGCAAACCGCACAGCTGCAAGTCATCGACCACCAGCTGCGGACCGCGATCGACCTGCGCGACAGCGGCCTGGGCACCATCGGGATCATGGCCCGGCTCGGGGACCTGGAAGACCCACAATCGCTGCAGCAGGTCCACGAGCTGGTCGAGCAGCTACAGGCGAAGGAGAAGAAGCAACGCGGCGGTGGGAAACTGCTGCGCCGTCGATGACCTCGCCGCCCGGCGCCGAGCTGCCGCCGCAGACCCCCGCGCTCGCCGACCCGGCCCGCTCGGCGGCGGAAGCCGCACCGCCAGGTCCGCGCACACCGCAGGAGCGGCTCGACGACAGCTGGGTGTCGGCGAGTCGCCCACCGGCGGCGGCGATGGTGTGCTGGCGCGGGCCCGTGCCCTACAGCGAGCCCGACCTCAGTCAGCGTGGCCGGCTGAACCTGCTGTTCGAGGCGGTGCTGGCCCCCCGCGACGAGCGTGGACACCGACGCCAGTGGACCGCCGCCGAGGTCGCCGCCGCCATCCCCGACGCGCCCGTGACCGAGGATCAGATCAGCCGCGCCCGCTCCGGCGCGGCGCCGCTGGACCCCGCGCCCGCCGCGGCTGTCGCCACCGCGTTCGAGACCCTCAGCGGGGTCACCGCCGAGGCCACCGTCGAACCCAGCCTGCCCAGCGCGATCGTGTTCTATCTCAGCGTCGACCCGGCCACCGCGGAGCCGGGCGAGCGAACGCAGCTGGCCGCGCTCGACGAGCAGATTCGGGAGCTGGTCCGGCTGCGCGGCGTCCGGGAGCTCATGGCCCGACTCGAGACCGACGAGCGCCGTCGCCAGCAGCGGTGGTGGCGCCGCGTGCTCGGGTGGCGCCGCCCGGGCCGCGGATGATCCGGGCGCGGGTCACCCGTCCCGCGTGCGGGCGGGCAGGGTGGCGGTAGCGTCGCGGTGGCCATGATCGATATCGCGTTCGCCGCGCTGGCCGCCGGACTCTGCGTCCTGGTCGCGGCCCGGGTGGCGCGGTGCCGCTCCCAACCGATCGCGGTGGGCGCGCTGGAAGGGTGCGCCGTGGCCGCCGCCGTGGCCTCGGCGACGAGGATCCGCGTCGTCGGGGAGCTGATCGACCAGACCTTCCGCGGTGCGGCGGTGACCATGCTGCTCGGAGAACTGGCCGTCACCGCCGCGGCGGCGCTGCTCGCCGGCGCCGGGCTGAGCGCTGTGCAGTACAGCGGCGGTGCGACTCCGCGGCCGGGCAGTCGGTGGTTGACCGTGACCGGACCGGTGCTGCTTGCTGTCGCGACTGTCGCAGTGGTGACGGCCTGGGGGATCGCGACCGCGGTCGGGGGCAGCGTGGGCGCGGTGGTGCTGGCCGGACAGGCGTTGGGCTACCAGCTGCTGGTGATGACCCTGACCGGCATCGTCATCGACGCCGCCGTGGAGCGGACGGGCCAGCTCCCCGCCGGCACCGAGCGCCAGGTGGTGACCCTGTTCGGCGCTGCGGCAGGGCTGATGTTTCTCGAGGCCGGGTGGGAAGCGGTCGTCCAGGTCGGGCAACTCGACGGACGGCCGATCGCTGCCCCCGCGTTCGGGCTGAACGTCGCACTGCAGTTGCTGGGCGGCGTGGTGCTCCTTGCCGCGTTCGTGCTACCCCTGACCCGCGTCGGCAGCGTCCACGACGACCAGACCCACCACGACGTCGCGGCGCTGTGGAGCTGGCTCTCCGATCACCCCACCGATCGGCGACCCACCCGCGCCGAGGGCGACCTGTTCAGCATGGTCATCGACATCCGCGACCAGGTCTGGCGGCTGCAGCGCCGAATCCAGCCCGCACACCTCGCGGCCACGGCGGGACTGGCCCGCGGACTCGGGCTACACGGCGCCACAGCGCGGGCCTACATGCTTGCGGTATGCCTGCAGATCGCGCGGACCAGCACCACCGACACCACCACCGAGCCGGATGACGGCGCGGCCGATCAGGTCCCGGCCGATCCCGACCCGGCGCGCGCCACCGCGGCGGTCGACCTGAGCCGGCTGGGCGGCGGAGAGCTGTTGTCCCAGGAAGCTCGATGGCTCGCCGCGGTGCATCGCGCCCGCACCCAACTGCCCGCACACGCCGGCGCGGTGCTGCTGCTTGGCCGCCACGACCAGCGTTCCCCCGCCCCGCACCTCCATACCCCGCACCCGGACCGCCGATCTGCCCGCCCGGCAGCGGCGCAGACTCGTCCAGGCCCGCAACAGCCCGACCGCACGCAGGGCAGGTCGGCAGCGAGTAGGGCCGACGCGCGGGGGCCGGACCCGGCGCTGATCGAACGCTGCCAACAGCGTCTGCTCGCCGCGCTCCCCACCCCCCCACGAACGCTGGAGGACGCGCGCGCCGCGGTGGCCCGCGGCCGTGAGCGACCGCTCAGCATCGTGGTCACCGACCCCCGCCACCTGGTCCTGCCGATCGGCATGTGGCTGCACTTCGCCGATCACGACGTCATCTGGATCGACCGGCGTACCAGCCCGCTGAGCCGCATCCTCACCGGATGCCACGAGCTGGGCCACCTGATTTGCGGGCACACCCCGACAACGCTGGCCGGCGCGCTGCTCACTGTCCCTGCCCGCGACCTCGCCGACACGCTGAGCCTCGACCCCGCGTCCCTTCGCTCGATCATGGCCCGCTGCGGCCAACCCCACCCGGAGGGCACACCCGGCTGGGAGATCGAACAAGAGGCCGAGTACACCGGTCAGATCATCGCCCGGCGTCTACTGGCCGGGCACCGACCGCCCGCGTGGGCGGCTGTGGCACTGGGCGTGCCCTGACGTCACTGGGCGTGCCCTGACCATCACCACCCGCCCGACACCACCATCCATCCCGGTGACAGTAGTTGCCAGTGCGTCCCTGATAGTTGCCACGGGGGTTTCGGTGGGCGAGTGTGTAGGCAACGTGCGCGTCGCATCGACGCGACCGCACACGGGGCGAAGGGGGCACAGATGGCCGAGCTGGCCGCAAAGGTCGAGGCCTTGATGAGGGCGGTCGGGAGTCCGAGCTACGACAAGCTCGCCGCCGCCATCCGGGCGGGCGGCGGACCGACCATCAGCGGCGCCTACATCCAGCAACTACGCACCGGCGCCCGTCACAACCCCACGCTGCAGAACCTGCAGGCCCTCTCCACCTACTTCACAAAGACCCTCGGCTTCCCGGTCACCTTGAGCTACTTCGACCCCGACACCCCCGTCGACCAGCCCTGGGTCGACGCCCAGGACGAGGAACGGGTCGCGCAGCTACAGCGGCAGCTCGAGGACGAGCGCCAGCTCACCGCGCGCCTCACCGATCACGGCATACGGCGCATCGCCGCCCGCTACGGCGACGCCAGCCCGGCCACCCAACGCCAGATCCTCGCGATCGTGGAGACCCTGTCGAACCTGCCGGCAACCGACGTCGAGCCCACTGCCGGCGCCGACGAGACGAAGGTCGGCGAGTAGCAGCAGATCCGCCGGGCACGACGGGCACGACGACACCGGGTCCTTGCCGCTAGCCGAGTGGCAACTAGTGAAGTGTGGCGTCGCGCGAATGGCAACCGCTATAGTTGGCCAACGTTGGGCCGGTCAGGGTCCCTCGACCTGTGTGCAGCGTCAGTTCGGCCCCGCCTGGAGCAACGGGCGGGCGCCACCTTCGACCAAAGGGAGGGGGACACCCCGGCCGTGACCGAGCGACCAGAGTGTTCGTTGCCCGGCTGCGGAGCAGCCGTCCCGGTGCCCGAACCCGGGCGGCCGCCCAGGCGCTACTGCAGCGCCGACCACCATGCGCGCGCGCGGATCCTCGCCATGACCGATGACGACGATCTCGATCACGACCCCGGCGCGGCGGCCGACACCAGGGCGGCCCGCGCGGTGTCCCCCCAGCAACCGTCCCAGGCCGCGATCCCCGCCGCCGCCCAGCGAGGCCAGGACATGGCCCGCGACATCGCCCGCACTGGACGACGCGATGGATCGTGTCGAGCCCCCGACAACACAGTGGACCCCGCCGGGCTGCTCGGATTCATCACCCATCGCGATACCCAGCGGCGCCGCCGCCGGCGGACCGTCGCCGCGGGGACCGCCACCGCGGTCCTGGCCGGCGCCGCTGTGTTCTGGATCGGGGTGGAGCCCTTCGGCCCGCCCGCGCCCCGGCCAGCGGTGACCGTGCCCGCGCAAACATGGACCGACCGCGCACAGGTGACGCTGGTGTCGATCTCCTACCAACTCGACCAGATCGACCAGACCACCCAGGTCTGGAACACCCAGATCGCCGATCAGTACCAGGGCATGCCCACACCGGCCCCCGTCGCGGCGATGCTCGCGCGGAAGGTCCTGCTCGAACAGCAACGCGCGATCCTCACCTCGGAGCTGGCCACGGCCCACGAGCTCGACCAGGCCCGCGCCGAGCTCGCCACGCTCGATCAACAGATCGCCACCCTCAGCTCGGCGCTGACCAGCAGCACCCCCAGCAACACCGCGGCAGGCCAGGCCGACGCCGTCGCAGGGCTGCGGGCGGCTCGGACCCTGGCCGAGCAGATGCGCACCGCCAAGCAGGCCGAAGTGGACCGGCTCACCGCCGGGATGCGCAGCGCGGAGCAGACCCCGATGCCCGAGCGCATCGACCAGACGACGCCGGTCATCCAGGCCGTGCTCAACCTCGACACACGGCGCCACCCCGATCCGTCGCGCCCCGGCCAGAGCCCACCGGGTGTGGCACCCGGGGGCCCCGACGGACGCCGGCCGACCCAGCAGGTGACCACGGGACAGCCCATCCCCTCTCGCAGTGAACCCCTGCCGGTCGAACCATCCACCCGCGGAACCGACGGCAACACCAGCACCGGCATCGGCCGTGCAGTGACCACCGCGGCGGCCGGGGCAGTCCACACGATCGACAACACTGCGCAGAAGATCCTCACACCGGGCGGGGGCCATGGCGACAACGGCTCCACCACCGGCGGCCACCGGGGAAAGCCCACGGAGAACACCCCAGGCGGCGCGGTGAGCGGAGCGACCCACACCGTCACCGGTGCCGTCGGCGCGGTCGCTGACACCGCCGAGCAGCTGATCGCACCCAGCGGAAACCCCCACTCCAACGACAATCACCGGGGCGGAAACCGCACCGGCGGGACAACTGAGGCGGCCGGTGGGGGCAGAGACAAGACCGGCGGCAGCGTGGGCAGCACCGCGACCCGCACCGTGACCGGAGCCGTCGACAAGGTGGGCGCCACCGCACAGAACGTGCTGAGCGGTTCAAACGGCTCCACCGGTTCCGGGACCGCCACCGGCCGTCACCGCGCCACCACGTCGGCGACCCCGACCGGTGCCACCGCGACGAACGGGGCCAACAGCCGATCCAGCGGCGGGAAGAGGGACTCCGCGGGGTCTCGCGCGGCCCAGTTGCAGTACGCCGCGCAGGTCGTCAAGTCCGTCCCTGGCGGCACCTGGGCATCCGGCGCGATCGCGATGGCCCAGCAGGTCTCCAGCGACATCGGGTCCGACGGAACCGGCTCGTCCGACAGCGCGACCCCACGCTACGGCGGTGGGTCTGGCTCGGCCCGCGCCTCAACCCAGGCCTCCACCACCGGATCCGGGTCGACGTGGGGCAGCTCGTGGTCCGCGCATCCCACGACCTCGGCCGCAAGCTCAACGAACAGCAGAGCGTCCGGGGACTCTGCATCGAGCTCCGAACGCACCTCGTCCTCGTCCTCCTCGTCCCCGTCGTCGTCGTCGACCAGCACGGGGTCGGCGACGGGATCCGGCGGCGCGGGCGGCAGTAGCTCGTCTCCGGCCTCGAGTGATGGCGGTGCGTCGTCATGGTGAACGGCTACCGACCGATCGACACCCTGGCCGCGCGCCGTCGCGGCGAAGAGCCTGACCCACAGACCTGGTGGTCGCGCTACGGCGCGAGGCTCCACCCCGACCAGGCAGCGGGCCCGGACGCCACCGTGCCCCCGCCAAGGACCTGGATGGAGGACGGCGACCGGTCTGACCGGCACACCACCGCGGGCCTGAGCGCCGAGGAGATCCTTCGACCACGCCCAGACCACCCTCAGCACGGATGGCGCCACACGGTGTTCCGCGCCTCGGCCGGACGGATCAACCCGGGCCCGGGCCCCCACGAACAGCACCGACGAGAGCTCCTGCACCGCATTCGCATCCCGCTGGTCGCGCCACACCGCATCGCGGTCACCTCGATCAAAGGAGGGGTCGGCAAGACCACCGTCTCCACCCTCCTGGGCCTGGTGATGGCCGAGCACCGCGGTGACCGGGTGATCGCCGTGGACGCCAACCCCGACGCCGGTACCTTGGCCGACCGGCTCACCGGAGAGTCGGCCGTCACCGTCCGCGAGTTGCTGCGCGACCTGCACCGGATCCATTCCTGGACCGACATCTCCCGCTACACCAGCCTCGCCGGCCGCCTGCAGGTGCTCGCCTCCGAACAGGACCCCGCGGCCGGGGACGCGTTCAGCCGCGAGGAGTACGAGGACATCTGTCAGGTGCTCGACCGCTTCTTCGACATCATCATCACAGATTCGGGGACCGGGCTGGTGCACTCGGCGATGGCCGGGACCCTGGCGCTGGCCGACAGCCTCATCGTCGTCGGTGCACCGACGGTGGACGGTGCAGGCCGGGCCAGCAAGACCCTCGACTGGCTGCTGGCCCACGGGCACGAGACGCTCGCCGCTGAGGCGGTCGCCGTGCTGTGTTGCGATCGGTCCAGCAGCGAGGTCGACCGGACCCGCATCCGCCACCACTTCACCGCCCGCTGCCGCGCGGTGGTGGAGATCCCGCACGACCCGCACCTGGCAGCCGGCGGCCAGGTCAGCCTCGCTCGGCTGCGCCCGGCCACCCGCGACGCCGCCTACGAGCTCGCCGCGCTGATGGGCGACCAGTTCCGCTGACCCGACCATGGCCGTGATCATCGACGCTAGCCGCGGCCGACGAACCGGACCTACGCTGTAGGCCGAATGGGTGCAGGAGGAGTCGAGTGTGCGGGGGACCACGGGATGCTCGATCACTGCGATACGCGCAGCGGTCCCGAACCCCTGGCCGCCAGGGCGAGTCGCTGGCTACCTGATCTGCCCGACGGGGGAGGGGTAGTGGGGCCGCCCACCGGTGAGGACACACCGAACCTCGCGGAGCGCCCGGAGGTCGGCGAGCGGGTCGCCGGCGACGACGAGCAGGTCCGCGGCGAAGCCGGGGCGCAGCCGGCCGATCCGATCCGCGCACCCGAGCGCGGCCGCCGCGACGGTCGTCGCCATGGCCAGCACCTCGGGGCGGGACCAACCGGCGGCTTCGTAGAGACCCAGCAGGTCCACCAGGTCGTCGAACAAGCCCGCTCCGACACCGGCATCGGTGCCGGCGATGACGGTGATGCCGTGCCCCGCCATCCAAGCCAACCGGGCCAGATGATCCTCGAGCCCCGCCGACGGCGGCCAGTTGCGCCAGTTCCGCGCTCGGGTCGGGCACACGGAGATGCCGGCGTTCGCGATGAGCTCGGCCACGTCATCCCGGGGGTCGTAGCACCGCGGCTCGACCGTGGGACCCGACAGCCAGCTCGCGTGCTCGATGGTGTCCACACCGGCCTGCGTGCAGATCGCCATGGTGTCGGCCCCGTGGGCATGCGCAGCCACCCTCAGCCCGACCTCCCGCGCCGCGGCCACCACGACCTCGAGCTGGCCGCGGGTGAACTGGCTCTCCCACACCGGGGCGGCCGACGGTGTCATCCGCCCACCACCGGCCATCACCTTGATCAGATCGGCGCCGCGCTCGGCGTGGCGGGCCACCATCGCCCGGATCGCCGCGTCGTCGCCGACCTCGCCGCCGAGGAACCAGCAGTGACCGCCGACCGAGGTCAGCGGCGCCAGCGAGCTGAGGATCCGCGGACCCACCGTGGCCGAGCTGGTGATGTCGTCGCGCAGCTCAGCGACCAGCCCGTCGCGATCGCCGAGGTCGCGGAGCGTCGTGACTCCCGCGTCGAGCAACTCGCGGGCGTGGGTCGCGATCGTGGCCCGCAGGCCGTCCGGGTCGCCGCGCCGCAACGCCGCGACCGGGTCGGTCGAGGCGTCGAACGCGAGGTGCACGTGCGCGTTGATCAGCCCCGGCAGCACCGTCGAGGTCGGGAAGTCGAGGCGGGCGGCGTGCGGGAACCGCGCACCCATCTCGGCTGCCGGCCCGACCTCGCCCACGGTTCCCTCGGGCGTAACCAGAACCCCGCCGCCGGGAACAACAGCGTCCTGCGCCGAGAGGATGACCTGGCCCGCTGTGACCAGCAGCAGTTCATTCACGAGCTCGGGTACTTTTCCGTGCGAGCGTTGGCGGTACTACGGAATCTCATGCAGTCGAGCCTACCAAGGCGCGGGGGTCCTGAATCGGGCCCTCGCGGCGAAGGGAAATAGGATGGCGAACAAACGACGCGTGCGCGCCGCTTGCCGCGGCCTGCTGCGCGGTATCGATGTGCAACCACCGCTACAGATAATGGATTTGGTGCCGCGCGTCGCGGCCCTCCGCGGGCGCCCTATTCAGCTCGTGGAACACCCCCTGACCGACGAGTTGGCGCTGAGCTTCAACGTGGGAGACATCGATGTCATCGCCTGGCGCCAGCACACCTCCACCTGGCACCGAGACCATTCCATCGCCCACGAGCTCGGCCACATTCTCTGCCGACACCTCGACCCCGACGCGGGCGGCTACGGCGAGTACGACGCCACCGAGTCCAGCGACCTGTCGGCCATCCTGGCCCGCTTCCCGCACGACGGGCCACCGCCCCAGGCCATCCGCCGGCGCGCCTGCTACGGCTACCCGCACGAAGCCACCGTGGAACTCATCGCCACCACGTTCCTGGAGTGGGCGATCCTGCCCGGACGAGCGCCGGAGGCAATCCCACAGGACCTCGTCCGCGGTCATGGGCTCTACCGAACGCTGTCTTATCGGCGAGGATGGACATGATCAAATATCTCGGTGTCGTCGCCAGTCCGCAGATCACCGATGTTCCTCCGGTCAGCCCCGTCTACAACCTGATCGCGTGGGTCGGTGGCGCGGTCGTGCTGCTACTGCTCGGCCGCGCGCTGCACGACCGGTCATTGCGCTTCCTTGCCGCCTCGCTTGTCCTGTTCGCCGCCTCGCGCTTCCTCGCCACGATCCCTCCGCCGCCCGCAGTGCTGGTGCTGGTCCTCAACCTCGTCGTCATCGCGTCAGCGTGCTGCGAGGTTTGTTTCTTCCGCACCGTCATGCATTCCAACACCTCGCCGAGCCGCCCAGTGCGGCTGGAGAAAGAGATCGGTGTCGCAGCGCTGGTGGCGACAATTGCCACGATAACGTGGCTACTCGCCCCTGAGGCGGCCCGAGCAGGCGCCATCGCCGGGACCGGCTACGCACATGAGACGGCGCCGTTCATCTTCGTCACCGTGATCATCGGGTACTACATCACCGTTTCAGCGAGGGTCGTAAATTGGACCCGGCAACTCATGATGGCATGGGTCGCGAAGCCTTCGAGTGCAGCACCGCAGACGGCCTCGTCCCACGAACGTAGATTCATGGTGGCTCGCCGCGCATTTCAGATCGGCGTTGCGATTATCGGCCTAGCGGAGCTGCTGCGCTTTATCGCCGATGTAGTGAAGTTCGGCAACGAGGTGACGGCCCTCATCTCACCGGCCAGTCTTGCCGCCACCAAGGCGCTCAGCCCGGCCATCGAGGCGGGCATCAGGACGGGACACACCGCGTTCTACATCGGCGCGCTGCTCCCGCTTCTCGCCGGCGCAGTGGCGGGCATCCCGATTCTCATCGCGCACACCCGGCAGTACCGCATCCTCGGGCCGCTGTGGCGCGAGATCACCCGCGAGTTCCCCGACCTTGCATTCCGGTCCGGGAGCGGCATCAGCAGCCGGCTCTACCGCCGCGAGATCGAAATCCGCGACGGGCTGGTCCTGCTGGGCCCCTACTACGACCGAGACCTCGCCACCCGAGCCGACCAAGCAGGGGCGGGTGACACGGACCGCGACATCGCCGTCACCGTCGCGCTGATCCGCGGCGCCCTGCGCGCCCACCGCACCGCTCAACCCGTCGCGGACCCGCACCCCCTACCGGTCAGCGGGGCCGACACCCGCACCGCTGACCTCACCTGGATCATCCAGGTAGCGGCGGCGTTCACCGCCGCGGAGGAAACCCACGAACCCCTCACCACGGCCGAGGCGTAGCCGCTGATGACCGGACCGGAGCTGAGTCGATGATCCTGAGCCGCTACGACGGGCGACTGCTGGTGGTGGGCCAGCCCGATCACGGGGTCCAGACCGGGCTGATCGCGGCCGGCTGGGGCAATGACGAGGTGGCTGCGGTGCCCGAGCGCCGGGAGGCGTGCCGCCTGGCGGCCGCCCACCACGACGACGGCTGGGCGATCTGGGAGCGCCATCCTGACCTCGATCCGCAGACCCGGCAGCCGGTCCAGTTCCACCAGGTCAAACCCCGTGAGCATGTGCCGGCCTACCGGGCGGGGATCGAGCGCGCCGCGCAGCTCGATCCCTGGGCCGGGTTGCTGGTCAGCATGCACGGTGCGGGGCTCTACAACGACCGCTACGGCAGCTACCGGCTGGAGGAGGTGGGGGAGCAGTCGTGGACCGATGTCGAGTGCGCGCTGGTGGAGGAGTTCCTCGCGGACATGGCGAGGTTGCAGGCTCGCCTCTACGCCGAGGCGATCGGGCATGCGCCGCCGCGGGCCCCGCACGAGTTGCCCGAGGTGATGTCGGCGTATCTGCTGCTGCAGGTGTGGGACCGGATCTCCCTGCAGTTCGCGTTACGACACGCCGCCGACGGGGCGATCTCGCCGCTGCCCGGGGACGGGTCGGGGCGTGGGGAGCTGCGCTGTCTCGCCCGGGGCCGGTTCCGGTTGGCGTTGGATCCCTATCCGTTCGCCGAGGGCTCCGTCAGCCTGCCGGTCGCGGCCAGGTTCGTCCCCGACCGCGTCTACTCCGACCCGGAGGACTTCCTGGCGACCCTGGGCAGCGCCGAGCACACCATCCTCGAATGCACGGCAGTCCGACCGTGAACATCTGCCCCGCACAGCCAGGCTGCGGTTCGTGGGGAGCCCGGCCACCGTCGCCAGAGGCGGCAACAAGATCGCACATTCCAGGCATACCGCCAGTTCGTAGACGAGCCGGGCACGAACGCCCGCGTAGGTCCGGAACCGCGCTGGTTCACTCTCAGGCCGAGCTACGAGGGCGCTGGAATGTGGCTCTGCCTGCTCGCTCTGGGGCTGGTGTCGCTGTTCGCTCCTGCGCAGTCCGGGTACGCGTCCGGACCGCGATCCTGGTGGCGAGTCGACCGGGGGGTTGCCTACGTGCTGTTCGCGGTCTCGGGCCCGGTGATCGTGATCCTGCTGGGGGCGTTCGCCCTGGCCGGGGTCGGGATCGGGTGCGCGGAGACCGCCGAGCACGCCGCGGTCGCCGCGTTCGCCCCCGAGGAGGTCCGCGGCTCGGCGTTCGGGCTGCTCGCGACCGTGCAGCGCTCGGCTGCCCGCACTTCAGGAGGCTCCGTTGCTCGCAGATGACCTGGATCGATACGCGGTCCGCACGCTCACAGTCGATCAGGTCGCGTCGTCGGGCCGCGGGTCGGTCACCGGCACGCCCGCGTTAAGGCGCCAAGGGGTGATCCGTGCGGCCAGCAAGGCCTTGGCTGCGACCCAGGCGATCCCGAACACCCAGCCGGCGACGACGTCGGTCGGCCAGTGCACGCCCAGGTACACCCGGCTCCAGGCCACCGCCGCCGCGCCTGCGACTGCGAGGACCCACGCCCCCGCGAGCGACGCGGGCGCGGCCCGGCCGGCTCGGCGCCGTTGCCGACACAGCAGCAGCAGGATGCCCACCGCGATCGTGGTGTTGGTGGTGTGCCCGGACGGGAACGCGAACCCGGTCGCCGGGTAGAGCCAGTCCGCGGCCGGCGGCCGCGGCCGCGCCACCGCGATCGACAGCCCGAAGCGCAGCGCCGAGCCCGTCCCGAGCGCCACCGCGCCGGCCGCCGCGTCGGCCACCCGCCGCCAGCCGGTCTGCAGGCTGAGCACCCCGGCGAGAACCACGACCAGGGGGTAGAGCACCGTCGAGCTGCCCGCGTCGGTCACCCGCCGGGCCACCACCGTCCACACGGTGTCCGACGCCCCGTGCACCGCCCGGTGCCCGGCCAGGTCGAGCACCTGCGTCCCGCCGCTCACCACCAGCAGCAGCAACCCGACCTCGACGGCGAGCGCCAGGATCAGCACCGCCAGCGCCGCACGGTCAGGCCTGCAGCCCCGAGGCCGGCGTCGGGCTCCCCGCGGCGTTCCCGCGTCAGATGTCGCCACTAGATCACCTCCCGTCGCCGACCCGGCCCTGGCCTCGTCGGCCCGCGGGCCGACGCCTGACGCAGCCCCGTGCCGCGATCGCGCCCGGACGATTGTTCTTAGGTCCGACCAGGGCCACCGACGCAGCAACCATGCCATCTGCAAGCGTCACTTCTCAGACTTAACCGCTGTTAGTGTAGTCAGGTAGCGGTTGGGGTTCGGCGTATGGGCTGGGCCCCCGCAGGACAGGAGGTGATCGGCGATGAGTGGTGGTGCCCTGTTCGTCGCGGTGTTCCTGGCGTGTGTGGTCGAAGCCGTGGAGGCATTGACGATCGTGCTGGCCGCGGGCACGAGCCGTGACTGGCGCTCGGCGATCACCGGTGTGCTCGCCGGGGTGGTCGTGCTTGCGCTGATCGTGGCCGTGCTCGGCCCGGCGGTGACCGCGATCCCGCTGGGCGGGTTGCGGCTGGTCGTGGGCGGGCTGTTGCTGATCTTCGGGCTGCAGTGGTTGCGCAAGGCGATCCTGCGCGCGAGCGGGCTGAAGGCCCTGCACGACGAGGACGCCATCTACGCCACCGAGCTCGCCGCGGCACAGGCCGCCCCGACCGGGCGCCGCGGCCTGGTGGCCGACTGGTACTCCTTCACCCTGTCGTTCAAGGGCGTGGTCCTCGAGGGTCTGGAAGTGGCGTTCATCGCGCTGACTTTCGGGGCCAACCAGCGCAACATCCCGCTCGCCGCGATCGCCGCGCTGGCCGCCGTCCTCGTGGTCACGATCGCCGGGATCGCGGTGCGCGCACCGTTGGCCCGGGTTCCGGAGAACACCATGAAGTTCGTCGTCGGGATCATGCTGACCTCGTTCGGGATCTTCTGGGGCGCCGAGGGTGCCGGCGCGGTGTGGCCCGGCGCTGATGCCGCGCTGCTGGTGGTCGTCCCGGCGGTGGCAGTGTTCGCGCTCGCATCGGTCGTTGTGCTGCGCCGGGCCACCACCACGCCCGCGACGACCGGAGGGGCGGTGGCGTCATGAAACGGGTCCGGGCGTTCGGGGCGTTCTGGTACGACTTCATCGTCGGCGACGACTGGCGGGTCGCTGTCGCGGTCGTCGTGGCGCTGGCAGTCACCTACGGGGTGAGCACGACCGCGGTCCCGGCGTGGTGGGTGCTGCCCGTCACGGTCGCGATCCTGCTGCCGCTGAGCCTGTGGCGGGTCGCCCGCCCCCGCCGCGCCATCAGCCTGCGCTCCGAGGACGGTTGAGCAGCCTCCCGGCTGCGGGGCCCGCGAGACTGGGCCGGTGAACGACATGAACGACATGACACCCGTCGCGGCCGACGATGCGGTGACTCGCAATGCGACCAGCGGGCCCGCCGGCTGGTTGGTGCTGATCTACCGGGTGCCGTCGGAGCCGACCCGGCTGCGCGCCACGGTGTGGCGCCGCCTCAAGGGTCTGGGTGCGATCTACTTGCAGAACTCCGCAGCTGTACTGCCCGCCGGACCGGCCGCGGAACGGGCGCTGCGGCTGCTGCGCCGGGAGATCCTGGAGATGTCGGGAACCGCGTCGTTGCTGGCCTGTGCGGTGCTGGCCGGGGAGGCGGAGATCCGGGCCGCGTTCCAGGCCGCCCGCGACGACGAGTACGAGGAGATCGTGGACAAGTGCCACGATTTCGTCGCCGGGATCCGCAAGGAGTTCCGCCAGGAGCACTTCACCTACGCCGAGCTCGAGGAGAACGACGAAGACCTGATCAAACTCCGCAACTGGTTCGCGAAGATCACCGCCCGTGACGTGTTCGGGGCGCCGAAGCGCCGGGCGTGCGAGGAGGCTCTGGCCGTCTGCGAGGGCGAGCTGGAGGGCTACGGGAACTGGGTCTACGCCGGAGAATCCGACGGCGCCTGACGCCCGCTGCCCTCCACCTCAGGAGTTCCCGAGGTTCGGGAGATTCGCCGTGGAGAGGCCCCCAGAGACCGAGAAGTTCCAGGAGAGGATGACGGGGTCGTCGTGTTCCTGGCCGAGCTCGCACACACCGCCGGCGGAGAGCGCCAGCACGGCACCGAGGCCGGGGGCGGCGCCCAGCCAGCGTGCGGTGAGGACGCGCAGGATGTGGCTGTGCGCGACCAGAGCGACGTCGTGGCCGGCGCGCAGCACGGGGCTGATCCTGGCCAGGACCCGATCGGCCCGCGCCGCGACCTGCGCGAGGGTTTCCCCCGGTGTGTCTCCCGCGGGCAGCGGGTCGGTCCAGATCCGCCAGGGCCGTCCGAGCGCGGTGCTGATCTCGGCGGTGGTGCGGCCTTCGTAGGCGCCGTAGTCCCACTCGGCCAGGTCGGAGTCGGTCTCGGCCTGGCCCCAACCCAGCAGGGTTGCCGTGGCGCGGGCGTGCTCGCGCGGGCTGGTGAGGATCTGCCCGAACGTCCGGCCGGCCAGTAGCGGGCGGATCCACGCCACCTGCCGTTCCCCGATCTCGGTCAACGGAAGCTCGGTCACACCGGTGTGCTGCCCGGTCTGGCTCCACGCGGTCTCCCCGTGCCGGACCAGCACCACCTGGCTCACCGCCCACCCGCGTCCGGACCGCGCGGCGTCGGTGGCAACGGCCACATCGACGTCAGCATCATTGCTGCTCGGGGGCGGGCACGATGAGCACCGGGCGGTGCTGGGCGCGGATGACCCCGTGTGACACCGAGCGGCCCACCAGCCGCTGCAGGGTGGCGCCGAACCCTTCACCCCGGGTCCCCACGATGATCATCAGGGCGTCGTGTTCCTCGGCGACGGCGGCGATCAACGCGACCGGGTCGGCGCGGGAGGCGTGGTAGGTCCAGCCCCTCCCGGTGCCGGACAGTGCGACCTCGACCTGTCGGCGTTGCTCGTCGAGAGCGTGCTGGGCCTGCTGCTCCCAGTCCGCGGCGTCGGGGTCGATCGGGTAGTCGTCGAGGTCGACCCCGTGCACCACCTGCAGCTGCGCGCGCAGCCGCTGCGCGAGGTCGGCGGCGACCTGCAGGGCGTGGGCGCTGGCCGGGTCGCGCCCGTGCCCGAGCACCAGCGTCGTCGCGACGCCACCTCCCCGGCCGGGGTCGGGTCCGTCGATGCGGATCCTGCGCGCGTCAGGCGGGAGCTCGGCCGCGGGGTCGCGGGACTCACCGGGGTCGTGGTCGTGCGGTGTCGGGTCGGTCGTGTCCGCCATGACAGGGCGTCTCCGCATCGTTGAGGCACATCGTTGAGGCGCGTCGGTGAGGCGCGGCTCAGGTCAGGGAGTAGCCGAGGGCCCATCCGGCGGCGGCGGCGGCGACGCCGAGCAGCACGCTGCCCGCGATGTTCGCCACCGCCTTGGCCGGTGCGCGGTCCTCGAGCAGGCGCAGGGTCTCGTAGCTGAAGGTGCTGTAGGTGGTCAGCGCCCCGCAGAACCCGACCCCGACCAGCGCGGTCACCTCTGCGCCGAGCCCGCCCGCGGCGGCGGTCAGGGTTCCGAGGACGAACGAGCCGGCCATGTTGACGGTGAAGGTTCCCCAGGGAAAGCCGTGGTCGTGGCGGGCCTGGACCGCGCGGTCGGTGAGGTAGCGCAGCGGGGCGCCGACGGCGGCGCCGAGCGCGACGAGCAGCACGGTCACGGTGTCTGGCCCCCGCCCGGCCGGTCCGTCGTCTCGTCCGCCGGGTGGTTCTGGTCGACGGCGAACCGGCGGGTGAGGCTTACACCTAGCCACACCGCGACCAGCGCCGCGACCGGTGTCACCACCAGGTATTCGAGCGCGAGCAGCGGTTGGCCGTGCACGGCGACGGTGACGATGTCGACGGTGAAAGTGGAGAACGTCGTGTAGCCGCCCAACACCCCGACCCCGAGCAAGGGCCGTAGCAGCGGGTGCGGGGTGAACCGTTCGGTGATCAGGACCATCAAGATCCCGATCAGCAGACACCCCGCGGTGTTGATCACCAGGGTCGACCACGGCACACCGGCGGCGGGATGGGGCCAGGCGAGACCGAGCCCGTAGCGGGCCTCGGCCCCGACGATCCCACCGATCGCGATCGCCGCGAGAACCGATGCGGCGCGGGGGCCGGCCAGCTCGCGGCGCTGCACAGGATCGTCGAGGTCCACATCAGGATCGAGGCCCGGGTCGGTGCTGGCGGACCGGCCGGTATCCGGGCTCGGTGCCGGTCCGCGGCCCGTCCCGGGTTCGCGTTCCACGTTCACCTTGCCTTCGGGGAATTGCTGGTCGTCGGGCTGTTGGTCGTCGGGCTGCTGGCCGACATCGGGCTGTGGGGCGTCTCGGCAGGCACCGCCCGGTTGTCGCCGCCGGTGTGCTGCCCGTGCCGGGTGCGGCCGTGGGCGGTCAGCCGGATCAGCACCCGATGCGGGTCGTGGGGATCGGTGTCGCGGGCGACCCAGCCCGCGCGCGCGAGCCGGTCCACGATCCGCGCGGCTGCCGCATCCAGCAGCATCGCCCGCGCCGCGAGCTCACCCATCGGGTGCCGTTGTTGCCCGTCGAGCAGGACCCGCAGGATGCGCAGGGTGGCCAGATCACCCGGCACGTCGGGGCCGGTGTTGTCGTCGCCCGCCGGGTGGTGGTCACGGCCGCCGTGATGCGGCGGCAAACGAGGGGGCGTCGCGGGGTTGACGGGCATCGTCGTTCCTACCTCTCCACGCAGGGAAGGTAGGGACTGTTGGCCACCGGCTCCCGGGCCTTCGACCCGAGATGGTGACGGTTGTCGGCGAGCCCCACCGCCATCACGCGAATGGTAACGCCCGTCGACCACTCGCGCCGGATCTGGCTCGGAGGGCACCGCGTCCTTGACCTGACCGACGGGCCGCCCGCGGCGGTCCTGGAGGCCGTCGGGGCGGGTCATGGGGTGTCGGGCGTGACGATGCGCACCGGCATCCAGCACGACAGCAACAGCGTGGCGCCGATCGCGCCCACCGCCACGAGACCGAACAGGATCCCCGAGGCCAACCCGACCACACCGCTGACCAGCATCACCGAACCCAGCCGGGCCGCCCACACCTCCCGCCGGGGCAGGGGTGGGCGGCTGAGCTGCTGAGCCAGCTCCGGGTCCTCGGCGACGAGCTGGCGGCCCAACGCGTCCAGCTCGCGACGCTGCCGACGACTCAGCCTTCTCACCGTCATCGGCGCCACCATGAACGCCGGTCGGCGACATCTCCCCGACTCCGACTCCGACTCCGCCCCCGGGTCAGGGCCCGGGCGCAGGAAAGGCTGATCGGGAACGGGAACATGATCGCCACGAACAACCCCACGACCAGCACCGGATGGACTCCGGCCACGGCCCCGACGGTGAGCAAGACCAACCCGATCCCCAGCATTGCGAGGCCGAGGACCACACCCCAGCGGCGGCGGGGATGCATCGGGGCGCTCAGATCGCGGGCCAACACAGGATTCTCCCGGGTGAGCCACCGTTCGATGTCGCCCAGCGTGCGCCGCTCGTGCTCGCTCAACGTCACGGCCGACCCGACCCTCGAGTGTTCATCGCGCATCGCCGGCCCTGCGGTCAGGACACCATGGGCGCGCCGAGCGGCATCGGCTTGCCGCCGGTGGCCTGGCCCATGGCGTCGATGAACAGGTACACCCCGATCAGGGTGAACACGAAGTCCACGATCCCGGCGATCAGCAACAACGTCGCCGACGGCCCCGCCGCGCCCGCGCCGTTGTAGGCGAGGAACACCAGCGCGAACGCGATGTCGACCAGCACGAACAACACCGTGAACAGCAGCGGCAGCCGCAGCGTCGCCACGGTGAGTACGACGATCAGGAACAGCCAGCACAACGCGAACGTGGCCACCGCCGACGCCGCGTCCACTCCGGTGCCGAACCAGTCGTGCGCCAACCCGTACTGCAGGGTGGCGAAGGTGAAGAAGAACCCCTGGAAGATCCCGAACACCGCCGCGACCGGCCCAGCGCCGGCCCTGATCGCCCAGATCGCGGCGACCAGCAACCCGGTCGCACTCGACAACACGAAGATCGACAACAGGGCGGCGGCGGCCCCGCCGGCCTGGTAGCCGATCAGCAACATCCCCAACGCGGCGGTACCGATGATGAAACTCGGCACCCCCAACAACACCGGATTGTCCGCCGCCGCCACGGCGGCGGCGGTGTCCAGCTCGGCGGCGCCATGGCGTCCGGACTCGGTCTCAACACTCATGATCACGCACTCCTCATCGAGATACGGTCGAGCACCGGCGCGGCGCGCCGATGACGCACGAGCTGCCCGCGACACACAGGGGAGCGACGCGGCGGGCAGCGAGGACCGGGGTGCGGGCAGCACGACCGGGGCTCGCATCGGGACACACCTGCGGTGTTCATCGATCACCCCGGCACCCGGCGGCGATCAAACAGACGGTGATCGGCATCATCCCCAGTACCAGGCAGCCACCCACGATCATGCTGCCGTCCCGCAGAACAAGACCGCCGCACAGCAACGCCACCACGACCGTGACGAACCCGCCCGCGACCCGGCGGGCCAACCAGACGCCGGCGTCGATCCCGTCGGTCAGCATCCCGGCCAGCCGGGGATCGGCCCGCGACAGCGCACGGTCGATGTCCTCGAGCTCGCGGCGCTCGTCCGCGCTCATCGTCATCGCGGTCTCACCCACCGCGCGCGATCCGGACGGTTCAGGGATCGGTGTGGGTGTCGCCGCGCCGCAGCCGCGGCCAGGGGGTGTTCGGCTGGGGTTCGCATCGCCGCCTCCTACCCACAGAAATACTCTGTCGGTAGGAGCTATCAGCCCGGGACCGGGCGGTTATCGGCGAGCCCCATCGCCATCGCTCCGCAGGTTACGCCGCTTCCCACCCCATGGGAAGTGCACGTTTGTGCTGCTACGGCGCCTGTGTGTCGGAGCGTAGGCCGCGGTCCTTCGGGCTACGATCTCGCCGGCCGTCGCGCTCGGGCTGATCGCAGCCTGATACGGGCCGGACGCTGGTCATCGATGCCAACCGAGGTGAGGGTGCGCGCGCCGCGCTCAGGCGGCGGGGACCAGCTCGACCAGCAGCGCGCGGACGCGGGCGTCGATGTCGTCGCGGATCGGGCGGACGTCGGCGGGTGGTTTCCCTGCGGGGTCGCTGAGTTGCCAGTCGAGGTAGCGCTTGCCGGGGAACACCGGGCAGGCGTCCCCGCAGCCCATCGTGATCACGACATCGGCGGCGTGTACGGCGTCGGTGGTGAGCTTCTTCGGGAACTCGTGCGACAGGTCGATGCCGATCTCGGCCATCACCTCCCGCACGGCGGGGTTGACATGATCGGCGGGCTCGGAGCCGGCGGAGGTGACGCGGACGGCACCGGCGGCGTGGTGGTGCAACAGCGCGGCGGCCATCTGGGAGCGGCCGGCGTTGTGCACACAGACGAACAGCACTTCAGGGACGGCGGCCATCATCGGAGGATCTCCTCGCGGTTTGGTGGGTGGTGAGCGGGTGGGTCAGGCGGGGGTGGCGGGGACGAGTTCGGCGAGCAGGACACGGACCCGGCGCTCGATCTCGTCGCGGATCGGGCGGACCTGCTCCACGGTGAGGCCGTCGGGGTCGTCGAGCACCCATTCCTCGTAGCGCTTGCCGGGGAACACCGGGCAGGCGTCACCGCAGCCCATGGTGATCACTGCGTCGGCGGCGCGCACGACCTCGTCGGTCCACGGCTGGGGGTATTCCGCGGCGATGTCGATGCCCCGCTCGGCCATCGCCACGACCGTCGCGGCGTTGACCTCGAAACCGGGCTCCGACCCGCCGGACCAGCCGATCGCCCGTTCGCCGGCGAGGTGGGTGAAGAACCCCAGCGCCATCTGCGAGCGGCCGGCGTTATGGGTGCACAGAAACAGCACCACCGGGCGGCCGTCGCTGCTGCGGCCCTCGACCTTGGCCAGAGCGCGCAGCCGCTGGCGGGCGAACTTCTCGGCCAGCAGCGGCAGGTAGTTGAGCACGACCGCGCGGGCGGCGAACTCGTCGTAGGAGGCGTGCAGGAACCGCTCGATGGTCTCGGCGCCGAAGGTGCCGTCGAACTCCCGGGCCAGGTGCCCGGCGGCGGTCTTGAGCGCCACCTGCTGGTCGATCGCCAGGGTGTCACGGTGCCAGGTGCTGCTGGTCATGACGGCCTTCTTCCTCGAAGGACTCAGGTGGTGACCGGTAGGGGGCCCGCGGCTCGGAGGAGCTGTAGGGGGCAGGAGGTGGGGACAGGAGGTGGGGACAGGAGGCGGTGGGTGGGGTCAGGAGATGGTGGCGCGGGCGGCCCAGCGGCGGCGCAGGGCCAGTGAGACGTAGACCAGGCCGACGAGCACCGGCACCTCGATCAGCGGTCCGACCACCCCGGCCAGGGCCTGCCCGGAGGTGACGCCGAACGTGGCGATGGCGACCGCGATGGCGAGCTCGAAGTTGTTGCCGGCCGCGGTGAACGCCAGCGTGGTGGTGCGCTCATACGACAGGCCGATGGCCTTGCCGAACGCGTAGGACCCGGCCCACATGATCGCGAAGTAGGCGAGCAGAGGCAGCGCGATCCGCGCCACGTCCCACGGGCGGGAGGTGATCGCGTCGCCTTGGAGCGCGAACAGCACGACGATCGTGAACAGCAGGCCGTAGAGGGCGAACGGGCCGATCACCGGGAGGAACCTCTGCTCGTACCAGTCGTGGCCCTTCGCCCGCTCGCCCAGCCGCCTGCTGAGGTAGCCGGCGACCAGCGGGACGCCGAGGAAGATCAGTACTGAGACCGCGATCTGCCACGGGGAGACGTTCAGGTCGGTCCGGGGCAGCCCGAGCCAGCCCGGCAGCAGGTCGAGATAGAACCAGCCCAGCGCGGCGAAGGCGATCACCTGGAACACCGAGTTGACCGCCACCAGCACGGCGGCGGCCTCGCGGTCGCCGCAGGCGAGGTCGTTCCAGATGATGACCATGGCGATGCAGCGCGCCAACCCGACGATGATCAGGCCGGTGCGGTAGGTGGGCAGGTCGGGCAGCAGCAGCCAGGCCAGGGCGAACATCAGCGCCGGGCCGAGCACCCAGTTGAGCACCAGCGACGACACGAGCAGGCGCTTGTCGCCCGTCACGGTGTCGAGCCGGTCGTAGCGGACCTTGGCCAGTACCGGGTACATCATCACCAGCAGCCCGAGCGCGATCGGCAACGAGACACCGTCGACCGCGACCGCGCCGAGCGCGGCACCGAGGCCGGGGACCAGCCGCCCGGCGACGAGCCCCACCACCATCGCGGCGATGATCCACACCGGCAGGAAGCGGTCCAGCGTGGAGAGCTTCGCGACCACCCGGACGTCGGTCGTGGTCATGCCGGCACCGGCGCGTCGTCGAGCACGAGGACCGCGGACAGCCGACGCAGCGCGTCGGGCTGGATCCGGTAGTACACCCACGTGCCCCGGCGCTCCCCAGTGATCAGGCCGGCCTCGCGCAGCACCTTGAGGTGATGCGAGATCGTCGGGCCGGACAGGGCGAAGGCGTCGGTCAGGTCGCAGACGCACGCCTCGCCACCCTCGTGGGAGGCGATCAACGACGCCAGCCGCAGCCGGACCGGATCACCCAAGGCCTTGAACACCCGCGCCAGCTCCACCGCCTGATCCGGTGACAACGGCTCCCGCGCCAGCGGTGAACAACACCCAACCTCCTGATCGGCCAGCCCGACCAGCACCCGCTCTTGCTTCGACATACCTCTATCTTGACAGACGTCGATTCACGGCGCAACCTCTGAGTCGGCCGATGTCTAATCAAAGGAGTGATGGTCATGTCTCGTGTTCAGCTGGCACTGCGGGTGTCGGACCTGGAGGCCTCGATCACGTTCTACTCGTCGCTGTTCGGCGTCGAGCCGGCCAAGCGTCGCCCCGGGTACGCGAACTTCGCCGTCACCGAGCCGCCGCTCAAGTTGGTCCTGATCGAGGGCGAGCCCGACCAGCCCACCGTGATGGACCACCTCGGCGTCGAGGTCGAGACCACCGACCAGGTCAACGACGCCACCTCACGGCTCTCGGAGCTGGGACTGTTCACCGCGGTGGAGAACGACACCACCTGCTGCTACGCCGTGCAGGACAAGGTGTGGGTACACGGGCCCGGCGCGGAGCCGTGGGAGGTCTACACCGTGAAGGCCGACGCCCCCGACGCCACCACCATCAACCCCGCGGGTCAAGCCGGCTCCTGCGAGTGCGGCTCGCCGGTCAGTTCGAGCGGAGTGCCGCTGAGTGCCTGCTGCTGACCGCAGCATGCCCTTCGCCGCGCTCTCCCGCGGCTCGTTCTATGCTCCCGCGCGTGCCGCAGTTCCGGATCTCCGAAGCCGCCGCGCTGCTGGGCGTCAGCGACGACACCGCGCGGCGGTGGGCCGAGTCGGCGAAGCTGCCGTTGGCCCGCGACGAGTCCAACCGCCGGGTCATCGACGGCGTCGCGCTGGCCGCGTTCGCCCGAGATCACGCCCACACCGCACCGGACCCGTCGGGCGTGCGACGCTCCGCCCGCAACCGGATGGTCGGGCTGGTCACCTCGGTGGTCGCGGACCGGGTGATGGCCCAGGTCGAGATCCAATGCGGCCCACACCGGATCGTGTCGCTGATGAGTACTGAGGCGGTGCGTGAGCTGGGGCTGGAACCCGGGGTCCTCGCCGTCGCAGTGATCAAGTCGACCAACGTCGTAGTCGAGACCCCCGCTCGGCCGCTCGGCCTACGTCGGCTCGCCGTCGATGACGTGGTCCCGGCCGCGCCCGAGTAGGTCCACCCTCTCCGGATACCACGCTCCGGCGCGCCTCTCAGATCCGGTCGTATAGCGACGCCCGGAATCACGCCAGGTGCGACCAGGCGGGGGCCTCCGTCGCTCCCGCGGACGAGTCGCCCGAGATACCGCGGGCGTCCGGCCCGCGGGCGAGGGTGATCACGCCGGCGGTCGCGGTGACGGCGGCCAGTGTGCCGGCGAGGAGGCCGATGGACCCGCCTTGGAAGGCTTCACCGAACACGGCGATCCCGACGAGGGACGCGACCAGCGGATCGAGCACCGTGAGCGTGGCCAGTGGGGCGCCCAGGCCGCCGTCGCGGTAGGCGTTCTGACACAACAGCACACCGACGGCCACGAACGCCACGACGGCCGCGGCGGTGGGGTGGACCGGCCCGGACATCGGGCCGGGTAGCTGCGCGGCCAGGACTCGGATCAACGCGGAGGTAAGTCCGAACGCGGTCCCCGCGCCGGCGGCCAGCAACACCGCCCGCACCCGCGGTCGCCGGCTGCGCCGCGCCGCCGCGGTCAGCCCGGCCAGTACCAGCGCGCCGAGCCCGGCCATGACGGCCAGCTGCGACCCGGTCAGCAGCGGTAGCGGGGTCTGCCGCGGACCGACCACGACCAGCGCGCCCACCCCCACCACGACCAGCCCGGCGCCGATCCATTCGCCGCGGGTGGCGCGGCGCCCGCCGAGGAGCGCGCCGAGCGGGACCGCCATCCCGAGAGCGGCGGCGCCGATGGGTTGGATCACCGTCAACGGGCCCAGGCTCAACGCGACCACGTGCAGCCCGGCCCCGGCCCCGGCGGCCGCGGTCCCCAACAGCCAACGCGGCCGCTGCGCCAGCCGCCACAGCAACCCCAGCGACAGCCCCTCCGGGCCACCGGTCCGGGCGGCCTCGTGCTGCTGCAGCGCGGCCGCTACCGCGTAGCAGACCGCGGAGACCCCGGCCAGCAGCACCGCCCACCAGGTCATCGCCACGTCCCGGTCACCCTGCTTCGCCGCAGCCCGCGCTCCTGCACGAGACCGCGAGCATACCTACATCCTGTAGGAGGACGTGGGGGTGTCAGGAACGGGCCCGGCGGACGAGAAGGGGAAGCGCGGCGGGGATCAGCGACACCACGAACAGGCGCGCCGCGGCCGCGGTCGCGGGCCGCTGCTCGAGCGGCGCGGGACCGCGGGTGAGCCAGAGCAGCACAGCGTGGTTGCCGGCGACGCCGAGGAGGTAGACGCCCACGAGGACGCGCAGCGCCACCGCTTGCCATCCTGGGCCGGTGAGCAGCAGCGGGGCCCACACCGCCAGCAGTGTCGCGGCGAACAGCACGACGGCGCTGAGCAGGCGCACCGGTCTCAGGCCGGCCTGCAGCTCGTCGAGGCCCATCCGTTGGTGCGGGCGGGTCGCGGGCCGGCGCGCCGGTGGGGTCGCGGCGGTGGCGCGGGTCCGGTTGCGTGCGGCGGGCAGGGGGGCGATGTCACCGATCACCCCCTCGATCCTACGCCGTGTAGGAGTCGTGTCCGACGTCTTGTAGGTTCCAACCCGACACGATCGGGGTGGGCCTGATCTGGGACTCGTGCGGTCGGAACCGACGGTGCGGCTCGGCCGCAGCGACTGGTGCCGACACGGGCAGGAAGCGCTGGTGATGGCGCGGTGAGGAGCGGGGTGCTGTGAGCTTGAGCTGGCTGGAGGCCGCCGTGATCGGCGCCCTGCAAGGAGTGGCGGAGCTGTTCCCGGTCTCGAGCCTGGGCCATTCCATTCTGCTGCCGGCGGTGATCGGCGGGTCCTGGGCCCAGGATCTGGATGTGAGCTCCCCGGAGTCGCCGTATCTGGCGTTCATCGTGGGCCTGCACGTCGCGACGGCGCTCGCGCTGGTGATCTACTTCTGGCGGGACTGGGTGCGGATCGTGCGCGGCCTTCTCACCAGCATCGTGCGCCGCGAGGTCGCCGACGCCGATCAACGCCTGGCGTGGCTGCTGGTGCTGGGTACCATCCCGGTCGGGATCTCCGGGCTGCTGTTGGAGCACACCTTCCGCACGGTGTTGTCCAAACCCGTGCCGACCGCGGTGTTCCTGCTGCTCAACGGGCTGATACTGCTCGGCGCCGAACACCTGCGCCGCCGCGCCGATACCCGCCGTGCCGATACCCGCGGGCCGGTGCCCGCCGCGGGTGGACGGCTCGCGCAACCCCCGGCCGCAGAGGGTTCCCACCGCGTCGACGACGAGCACGGCTCGCCGGACGGCGGCGGCTATGTCGATGAACGCACCTCGGGTCCGGTATCGGATGCCCGGCTGGCCGCCCAGCCGGTGGGTCGCGCGGTGCTCATCGCGGCGGCGCAGATCGCCGCGCTCGCGCCGGGGATCAGTCGCTCGGGCATCACCATGGCCGCGGGGCTACGAGCCGGGCTGTCACACGAGGACGCCGCCCGGTTCTCCTTCCTGCTGGCCACCCCGGTGATCGCCGCAGCCGGGCTGCTCAAGCTGGGCGATCTCGCCGGCCCGCTCGGCGACGGGATCCACGGGCAGATCCTGCTGGGCAGCGTGCTGTCGGGGGTGGGGGCGTACCTGTCGGTGCGGTTCCTGACCCGCTACTTCGCCACCCGATCGCTGCGCCCGTTCGGCTGGTACTGCGTCCTCGCCGGTGCGGTGTGTCTGATCTGGTTCGCCGTACGCTGACCGCCCGTACTCCCCACCCCCGGACGGTGCGGCGGTTCGCGCCGCTCAGCCCGGCCGCCGGGGGTGGGTCAGAGTCCGGGGAACAGGGCGTGCACCAGACGGGCGAACGCGAGGGTGGCGTCCCCGGCCGCGGCCGCGGTGAGGCCGGCGAGCAGGATCAGCAGCACCGGGGGCAGACGCCGCTCGGGCAGGGCCGGGGCGTGCAGGGCCGCGACTCGGCGCGCGACCCCGTAGCGGCTGTAGGCCAACACCCCCGGCGATCGCGGGCCGGGATAGCCCGTGAGGGCGGCGGTGGCGAGGGCGTCGGCGGTGACCCGGCGATCGCCGATGGCGGTGGCGGCGTGTTCGTCGGCGACCCGCTCCACCAGGTAGGCGACCGCGTCGCGGGCCGGGATGAGCAGCGGGTTGAGCGCGGCGGCGATCTCGACCACGGCCCGCTGGTGATGGTGGCGACAGCGCAGGTGGGCGCGTTCGTGGGCCAGCAGCGCGCGGCGCTGCGCGGCGTCGAGAGCGCGCAGCATGCCGCGGGTGACCAGGATCTGACCGGGACGGCCCCACCGCCCGGGCACCGCGAACGCCTCCGGTCGCGCCACCGCCGCCACCACGAGTTCCTGACCGCCGGCGCCGCAGGTCGCGCACAGTTCCCGCAGCGATCGGGTCACCACACCGCGTCGGTGCACCACCGCGATGACGCGACCGATCCCGATCGTGAGCGCGATCACGGCGCTCACCGCGACCACATCGGGCACCGGGTCCAGGAACCGGCCGCCGCGGGCGGCGACCCGCTCACTGACCAGCGGGATGCTCGGTAGCGACGCCGCGGCCAGCAGCACCAACGCCCACGTCGAGGCCGCCGCCGCCGTCGCCGCGGCCACGACCAGCGCCGCGCCCGCCCGTGCGGGCCCCAACCGCGACAACGCCGGACCGGCCGCCGCGAGCAGCAGCGACACCAGCATCGGCAGATACACACTGATGATCATGTTGTGCCGATCACGGGAGCCGCGGTCACCGGGGCGGCGCTCACGAGCTGCGGGGCGGGCGTAGCGCGGTCAGCAACTCCCGGAGCGCGGACTCGTCGGCGTCGGACAGGGTGGTGACGAACCGCTGCAGCACCGACTGGTGATTCGGGCCGCGGTCGAGCAGGGCGTGCATCTGGCGGGCGGCGTGGTCCTCGGCCCCGGCGACCGGGGCGTAGGCGTGCGCCCGCCCGGCCGCGGTGCGCTGCAGCAGGCCCTTCTCGTGCAGCCGCACCAGGATGGTCTGCACCGTGTTGTAGGCCAGTTCCCCACCCAGGGCGTCCTGGACCCCGGCCGGGGTCAGCGGCGCATCAGCGGCCCACAGCGCCGCCAGGATCTCGCTCTCCAACGCCCCCGGAGCCCGCCGACGGCGGCGCCCGGATTCCGTGTCACCCGCCATCGACAACCCCTCTCACCGCACTCCGGCGAGATCCTACAAGGTTTAGGAGTCGCGCACCCCCGGCACCGGCAGGGCACCGGGCGGCCTGCACTTGAACATTCACCTACACTGTGTAGGAATTCATGGTGTGGGGCGAATATGGGGTGGGAGCGTGATGGTGACCAGCCCGGAGTTGATCCCGGCCCGCCGCGCGCCGGGAGTGGAGATACCCCGTCCTCGGGTCGGTCCGACCCGAGGTGCCCCGCCGCAGCGCGAATGGGGCGGGGGATCGCCGGGCCGCCGGGCCGGGCGAGCAGGTCGGGGGCGCCGAGTGCGGCGCCGCGTCGCGGTCGTCGCGCTCGCGCTGAGCCTGCTCGGTAGCGCCGGTGCTGGGGTGGCGCTCGCGGTCACCCCCGATGTGGGGGACGCGTCGGCGCGGGTCGCGGCGCTCGTGGCGCAGCACGACAGCACCCCAGCCGGTACCCCGGTCGATCCCGCAGAAGATTCTGCTGCCGTGGTGCCAGCCCGGTTCGCCGCCGCGTTGGTGGCCAGCGAGGACGCCCGGTTCTACAGCCATCACGGGGTGGACAGCATCGGGATCCTGCGTGCCGCCGCGACCGCGCTGGGTGGCGGCGGAGCCGATCCCGGGGGGAGCACGCTGGATCAGCAGCTGGCCACCGAGCTCTACAGCGACGGGCAGCGCGGCGGCCCGTCGCGCGGGGTCGAGCAGCTGACCCTGGGGGTGAAGCTCGATGCCCGCTACTCCAAGCAGCAGATCCTGGCGATGTATGCGTCCACGGTGTATTTCGGGCACGGCTTCTACGGCCTGGACGCGGCCAGCCGCGGCTACTTCGGGATCGCACCCGACGGGTTGGGGTGGGGGCAGGCGGCGTTGCTGGCCGGGCTGGTGCAGGCCCCCTCGGCCGATGACCCCTACCGCCATCCCGACATCGCGCTCGCCCGGCAACGCCACGTACTGGCCCGGCTGGTCGACACCGGTGCGCTGAGCGCGGCGCAGGCCGACGCCGCCGCGACACCCCTACCCCTGCAGCCGTGACCGCCGCACTGTGTCCGCACCCGCGCCCTGCCCGCCCCGCCGGGGTGGGCGCGGGGGCGTACTGGTGGGCTGAACCGATGCCCGAGCCCGATGCCCGAGCCGATGCCTGAGCCGATGCCGTCCCGCGGGGGCCCGCCCCCGGGGGGCGGGGCGCCGCGCCCGGGGTTGTCGCCGTGGCGGTTCGTCACCGCGTTCGGGGTGATCAGCCTGCTCTCGGATGTGGTGTATGAGGGGGCGCGGTCGATCACCGGGCCGTTGCTGGCCGGGTTCGGCGCGTCCGCGGCGCTGGTCGGGGTGATCACCGGGGTCGGGGAGGCCGCGGCGTTGGTGCTGCGGCTGGGCTCGGGCCCGCTGGCCGATCGCGGCCGGCACTACTGGGGCTGGACCATCGGCGGGTACGCGCTGACCGTGGCCGCGGTACCGCTGCTCGGACTGGCCGGCGCGTTGTGGGTGGCGTGCGCACTGGTGATCACCGAGCGGGTCGGCAAGGCGGTCCGCAGCCCGGCCAAGGACACCCTGCTCTCCCACGCCACCGCGGCGGTCGGGCGTGGCCGCGGGTTCGCCGTGCACGAGGCCCTCGATCAGATCGGCGCCGTCGCCGGGCCCTTGCTGATCGCGGCCGGGCTCGCGGTGACCGCCAGCTACCGCCCGGCGCTGCTCGCGCTGGCCGTGCCCGGCGCGGTCGTGCTCGGGCTGCTGTGGTGGCTACGCGCCCGGGTCCCGCACCCGATCGACTACGAACCCGACACCGAGCCCACGACCACCGCTGCTGCGGGCATTCCGGGCGGCGCCCACCCGCGCGACGGCGCCCCCACCGGCAACGCGCGGCGCGCCGCCGGGCCGGTCCGGGCGGCGGGGTTGCCGCGGGAGTTCTGGATCTACGCGGGGTTCGCGGCGTTGACGATGAGCGGGTTCGCCACGTTCGGGGTGCTGTCGTTTCACCTGGCCACTCGCGGGCTGCTGCCCGCGCCCGCGATCCCGCTGCTGTATGCCGCGGCGATGGCCGTGGACGCACTCGCCGCGCTCGCGACCGGGTTTGCCTATGACCGGGTCGGGACCCGGGTGCTGGTAGTGCTGCCGGTGCTGGCCGCCGTGGTGCCGGTGTTGGCGTTCAGTAGCAGCACCGCGGTGGCGGTGGCGGGCTCGCTGGTGTGGGGCGCCGCGGTGGGCGTGCAGGAGTCCACCCTGCGCGCGGTGGTCGCCGATCTCGTCCCGCCCACGCGCCGCGCCACCGGCTACGGCATCTTCGCCGGCGCCTACGGCGGCGCCGCCCTGATCGGCGGCACCCTCGCCGGGGCGCTGTATGAGAAGTCGGTCACTCTGCTGATCGTGGTGACCGCGGTGGTGCAGCTGGCCGCGCTGGGGCTGCTGCTCGCCGTGCGCACCCGCCGGTCCCCCCACTCCCAGACCGCTTCGTCGTAGCCCGGTCCGGCACTTTCCGCCACGCTGAGCAGAGCAGCGCGGCGGACCCTGCACTCGAACGGAGAACAGATGTCCACCGAAACCGCCACCGACACGGGCACGGTTGATCAGCGGGGTCGGGCTGGGCGCGCATCCGCCCGGTGGGCGCGCGCGGCGGGCTTGATCGTGATCACCGGCTCCGCCGCTGTGATCACCGCGGTGTTGCGTGGCGGGGTGCTCGACGGGGTGGACCGGGCCGTCGCGGTCGCCGCGCGCGAAGCTCAGCGGGGGTGGTTGCACGACGGGATGGCCGCGGTGTCGCGGGTGGGGGGCAGCGCGGTCGTCGCGGCGCTGCTGCTGGCGCTGGGCGCGGTGGTGTCGTGGCGGTCGTGGCGGTGGGCGCCGCTGCTGACCGCCACCGCCGCGCTGGTGGTGGTGGCCGGGGTCGTCGCCGCCGGGAAGGGATTCCTCGGGCCGGGGCCCGCGTGGGTCGTCGACGTCGGGGACGCGGCGGGAGCGGCGTTCCCGTGCGGCCCGGCCACCGCCACCGTGGCCGCCGCCGGGGTCGCGATGCTGCTGCTGCGCGACCGCGTCGGCCGGCCCTTGCACGGGGCCTTGTGCGTCGTGGTGGCGGCTGCGGCGTTCGCGGTCGGGACGGCGCAGGTCTACCTGGGTCACCACCGGCTCAGTGATGTGGTGGCCAGCTGGGTGCTCGGCGGGGCGCTGCTCGCCGCCGTCGCGGTGATCACGCGGCGGCGACCGACGCGGACCTGCCCGACGAGCAGATGAGCCACCGAGGCCACCACTGAGGCGACCCCACTGAGGCGACCCCACTGAGGCGACCCCACCGAGGCCACAGTCGTGCTCAGCTCGCGCGGGACTGCTCGGCGGAGAACGGTGCAGGTCCGGAACGGTCACGGTGGGCGAACAGCGGCAGCCCGAGCAGGTCGCGGTAGCGCAGCAGCGTGCGCGGCGAGTCCAGGCCGATCACACCGACCAGCAGCGGGGTCTGATCGGCGGCCGGGCGGGTGAACCCGGCCACGACACGGCGTGACGCGAGGCTGCCGTGCAGGATCTGGACCTGCGTGCCCAGCTGCGGCATCCCGACCGACTGGATCCGGACCCCGTGCTGATGCGACCAGAACCGGGGGATCGGGGTGAACGCGCCCGCCCGGCCCGGGCCGGTCAGCAGCGCGTCCGCGGCGGCTTGGCCCATCTCGATGGCGTTGATCTGATGCTCGACCCGACGCGGGGTGCGTTCGAAACGCAGGTTGGGCCAGCGCGCGACGTCCCCGGCCGCGACGATCCGCGGCAGCGCCCGGCCGCGTCCGTCCAGGACATGCGTGCTGGGCGCGCACAACACTCCGTCGGTCAGATCCCAGCCGTTGCCGTGCAGCCAGTCGGTGCGCGGATGGGTCCCGACCCCGACCACCGCGACATCCGCCCGGACCTCGGTGCCGTCGGCCAGCTCCACGCAGACCCCGCGGCGATCCTCGCGCCAGCCGCTGACCCCGACCCCCAGCCGCAACCGCACCCCCGCCTCGCGATGAAGGTCGGTGACCACCTGCCCGAGCCGGGTGCTCAACCCGCGGGTCAGCAACGTCGGGCTGATGTCGATCACCGTGACCTGCAGGCCTCGGGCCCGCGCCGTACAGGCCAGCTCGCAGCCCAGGAACCCGCCCCCGATCACCGCCACGTGCCCGGCCCGGGCCATCGCGGCGTCGATGGCGCGGGCGTCATCGAGGGTCCGCAGCATCCACACCCGCGGCGAGTGCACCGGGGTGCCGGGCAGGTGACGGGCCTCGACCCCTGTCGCGATGATCAGCCCGTCGAACCCCAACCGCTCCCCACCGGGCAACACCACCGTGTGGTTCGCCGCGTCCAACCCGACCACCCGAGTGCCGCGGCGCCATGTCACCTGGGGGTCGGGGTAGCCGCGCAACGCCAGATCCCGGGGCGCCATGGCGCCGGTGAGCAGTTGCTTGGACAGCGGCGGTCGGTGATAGGGGCGGTGGGTCTCCTCACCGACCACCACGATCTCCCCGCGGTGCCCGCGTTCGCGTAACCGCTCCGCCGCGCTCCACCCGGCCACCCCGGCGCCGGCGACCACGACACGGCCCGACGCGCTGATCGCCGGGTGCCTCGCTGGGCTGATCACGGCGGGACTGATCACGGGCGCGGTCACCGGGACTCGGTGACGGTGATGGCCTGCATCGGGCAGCACCGCGCCGCCTGCCGCACCCCGGCGAGGTGTTCCTGCCCGGGGCGGGCGGCGTAGCGCAACCGGCCATCCACGCGGAGCTCGAACACCCCCGGCGCCTCCTGCTCGCAGATCCCGTAGAGCTCGCAGTGGGTGTTGTTTACGCTCACCCGCGGCCGTGACCGCCGTGCCGGGCCCCACGGCTGCGAGGCGCGATGCGCGCCCTCGCCCGGCCCGACGTCACGCCACTCAACGTGGCCGGCCGCGATGGGCACGATGGGCACGGCGGCGGGCGCTGCGGTGGTGGGTGCGGTGGTGGTCACCGGGACGGTGTCGTGCACGGACATGGGTTCACACCTCCTGCGCGACGACGCGGGTGGCGACCGCGGTCGTCGCGGGCAGCATCCGCAGCACCGTCATCAGCACGCACGCCCCGGCGGCCGCGGCGACGATGATCCCGACCCCGCCCAGCGAGCGGACCTCCGGTGAGGTGGCGACGGTGTGCGCGAGCGACAACGCGAACGCGGCGTAGGCCAGGTAGTGGAACAGATGCCAGCGCCGGTACCCCATCCGGCGTTGCACCCAGATCGACGCCGCGACCGCCATCCCCAGCTCCAGCCCGATGATGCCCAGCCCGACCTCGAACTCCCCGCCCCCGGCGAACGGCACCACCGCCATCACGTAGCTGAACTGCTGCCCGGTCTGGAAGGCGTAGGCGACCCCGTGCAGCACCCCGAAGGTCAATGTGATCACCGCCAACACCATGTGCCCCGCCGACAGGCCCTGACGGGTCACTGAGCGGCGCGCCCACCCGGTGGTGGTCAGGATCCCGAAGCAGACGGTGAGCGCCATCAACCCGTAACACAGGTAGCCGGCCAGCGTCGCCACATGCCGCACCCCCTGGTCATAGGGGGTGTAATCACCCTCGGCCAAGACCACGACAGTCCCCCGCAGCGGACTCAGCAGCACTGTCAACACAGATCGCCTCTCCAAACCGGGCCGGGCACCCAACAGCGCCGACCACACCAGTTCACCTACACGTTGTAGGACAATTGCATGCCGGGGTTGGCCGTCCGACTCGGCCCCGCATCCCCTGCAGGAATCGGCGATGTGGTAACCGTCGACAGACCCCTTCAGTCCCCGGCGGTGACCTTCCCGGCCCCGCGGTGCCCACCGGCACTCCGTTCATGTCGGCGGTCGGCCTGGGAACCGGGACGTGATCGAGGGGCGGCCTCGAGCAGGGCTACCGTGTTCGGGGTGCGCACTCGCAGCGGGCTGTTGCGGCGTTGGCTGCTGGTCCTGGTCCTCGCCGCCGGCCTGATCGGGATGCACCATCTGATCGCGGGCCACCCGGACGCGCTCGCCGGCGCGACCCAGCCCGTGGCGGCATCCGCCATGGTCGCGATGGGGCCGGTCGTGGCATCCGGCGCGGCCGCCTCCACCGGGATCCGTCCGGTCGCCGGGCGGGCGGCGACCCCCGGGCAGGACGGTCCCGGCTTCGCCGTCGCGCCCTCGGCGCGGATCTCCGGGCCAGGCCCGGTGATGAACATGCCGGTGATGGACATGCTGATGCACGCGTGTCTCGCGGTGCTCGCCGCGCTGAGCGTGCTCGCACTCGCCGCGGCCGTGGGGCTGCTGACGCTCAGTCGCCCCGCCGACGACCGGGCCCGGCCTCGCCCGGCGGTCCCGCACTGGGCGCGCCCGCCGCCGCGCACCGCGGTCCGCCTCGCCCAGCTCTGCGTGCTGCGCAACTGATCCGACCAGCGTCTCCCGCTGGTCTGATCCCGTTCCCCCCCTGCACCCAGAGGACCCCGTCATGTACCCCTCGAACAGCTCATCCACGCCCATGGGCCGGCGCCGGTTCCTCGCCGCCGCCGGCGGTCTCGGCGCCGGGCTGCTGCTAGCCGGCTGCTCCACGTCCGCGACCAGCCCGGCCGCCGCCGGTTCCTCGCCGCTGCCGCTCAATCGGATCGGACCGGGCGCCTCCGAGATCGCCGCCACCGAGAAGGCCCGCCAGGCCGCCGGGCAACGCACCGTCGACGTCGCCCTCGACGCGATGGTCGGGCCGGTGGACATCGGCGGGCGCACCGTGAGCACCTGGACCTACGGCGGCGCCCTTCCCGGCAAGGAGATCCGGGTCCGCGCCGGGGACCTGCTGCGCGCCCACGTCAGCAACCAGCTGCCCCAACCCACCACGGTGCACTGGCACGGCATCGCGCTGCGCAACGACATGGACGGCGTCCCGATCCTGACCCAGCCGGAGATCGCCCCCGGCGCGTCGTTCGACTACCAGTTCACGGTGCCGCACCCGGGCACCTACATGTTCCACCCGCACGTCGGCCCGCAACTCGACCGCGGCCTGTACGGGGCGCTGATCGTGGACGACCCGGCCGAGCCCGGCGGCTACGACCACGAGCTCGTCGTGGTGTTCGACGACTGGCTCGACGGCACCGGCACCACTCCCGACCAGCAGCTCGCCGACCTGAAAGCCCACGGCATGAGCGGCTCAGGCGGGATGGGTGGGATGGCGATGGCGCACTCGGATCTACTCGGCGGCGACGCCGGAGACGTCACCTACCCCTACTACCTGGCCAACGGCCGCACCCCCACCGCCCCGACCTCGCTGCGCGCAAAACCGGGACAACGGATCCGGCTGCGGATGATCAATATCGGTGGGGACACCGCGTTCCGGGTCGGTGTGCCCGGCACCCCGATGACCATCACCCACACCGACGGCTTCCCGGTCATCGCAACCCGCGCCGACGCGGTCCTGCTCGGCATGGGCGAACGCGTCGACGCGATCATCACCATGCCCGACACCGCGGTGGGGCTGCTCGGGCTCGCCGAGGGCAAGAACGGCATCTCCCAGGTGCTGCTGCAACCCGGGAATGGCCGCGCACCCGACGTCGCCGCGGCCGCTGTCGCGCTGATGGCTCGCCCGGCGATCCTGGTCAACGCCATCCCCGCCGCACCGGCCGTGCAGCTCACCCCACGTGCACCCGACATCACCCACCAGCTGGCGCTCGCCGGTCCGGGTCAGGGCTACACCTGGACCATCAACGGACAGACCTACAGCCCCGACCAGGGGCTACCGGTGCACGCCGGGCAGCGGGTGCGGTTGGCGATGAGCAACACCACCACCATGTTCCATCCGATGCACCTGCACGGGCACACCTTCCAGGTCGTTGCTCCGAGCGGGGTCGGGCCGCGCAAGGACACCGTCAACGTGCTACCCGGCCAGACCGTGACGGTCGAGTTCGACGCCGACAACCCCGGCCAGTGGCTGACCCACTGCCACAACATCTACCACGGCGAATCCGGGATGATGACCGTCGTGTCCTACCTCCCGTAGCTGGCCTGGACCAGCCGGCTACACCCCGGGCCGGGCATCGTCTGGGGTGAGCCGGCCGGTCACACTCATCGAGCGAACAGGCGCTCCTGCGACGGCGACGACACGCCGCCGCTACCTTTCCGCCACGGTCGAATCGAGTGGCCCAAGGCCAGGCAGCGGGGTGAACTGCTCACTGCGGCGGCAAGGATCCGGTTGCGCGGCGGAGATGGGCGCGCAAGCGGGCGAACAACTCGGGGCTGCGATGCGGCCGGGTCAGGTAGTCGTCGGCGCCGGCGTGCAGCGCCCGCACCATGTCGGCGTCGTCGAGGCGCGCGGCGAGCACAACGATCACCGCCCGGGGCGCGATCTCCCCGACCAGGCGACAGAGCGCGGCGCCGTCGATGCCGGCCAACTCCACGTCGAGCAGAACCACGTCGATGGCCGCGGCATGCTGGCGGAGCAGGGACGGGGCGGTACCGATCGCGCAGTGCTGCAGGACGTAGCCCTGCCCGCGCAGCGCTGCGCCGAGCGCACCATCTGTCCGTGTCGCGTCGTCGGTGACGAACAGCAGCCGTGTAGTCACCGACAGTCCGCCCTCATCCGGCCGGGCCCCTCGACCGCGGGCTTTAGTGCCGGTGAACAACCCCCCTGTTGGCGTCGCTGCCCGATCTCGGCCGCAACCCAGACCCGTCTCCGACCGGGAGTTCCTTCGACCCGCGCGGCAAGGCCGCGGTAACGCCCACCCGGTACCGGGCATCCCCGTACCGGAAGAAACGCACAAACGCCCACCCCTACAGTATGTAGGTGACCGGGAGGCTCCGTCCATCTCTCAGGGCGGCCCCGCCGCGCCGGGGAGACGCCAACGTGAGGCGAACTCGACGCTGGGAGATCGTCCTCATGGCGCTGCTCGCGGCCAGCATCGTGGCCAGCGAGGCACTGCTGGTCTGGCTGATTATTTCGAGAGGGCCGGCCGGATGAAGGCGGCCCGTCGTGTTGATAGTTGGGCGACTCGACTGATCCCCGGCCCCTGCCGAACCGATCTCGAAACCGGTCGTTTCCGACGCGATGTTCGGAACCGCGATCGCGCGACCAGGCGGCGGCACGCCGGTGCCCCCAATCCAGGGCGAACCTGCGGGCGGCGGTCTGCACGCCCAGTGCGTTGATGGCGGAGCGGTTGGCGTCGACCTTGATGCCGAGGTCGGCGAGGTCGCGGTCGCGGGCGGCGGCGAGGTGCCGGGCGGCTGCGGTGTCGGCGGCCACCTCTTCCATGCGGGCTTCAAGCGCGGTGAGCCGGCCTCGACGTCGGAAGGGTTCGCCGCTGGCAGCAGCGTACCGATCCACTCGCGCACCGCCGGCACTCCACGGCGTCCGTTGACGGGTACACCTCACCCGAGGTGGTCGGCCGCGCGTGGATCGTCCTCCTGGAACAGATACGCCGGGGGGTATGTTGCAGGTGATGGAGGTGGCGATGTGGAGATGACTCCCGCTCTGGTGGGTGATGCGTTGGTGCGGTTGCGCCGGGCCAACGGGCAGCTGTCCGGTGTGATCCGGGCGATCGAGCAGGGTGAGGACTGCGCCGCGGTGCTGACCCAGCTCGCGGCGGTGTCGCGGGCGTTGGACCGCGCCGGGTTCAAGATCGTGGCCAGTGGGATGCGGCACTGCCAGGCCGCCCGGGATCGGGGCGAAGAGCCGCCGATGACCGAGGCTGAGCTGGAGAAGCTGTTCCTGTCTCTGGCCTGAACGATCCCCCACCGATACGCGGTACGTGTCACGCCAACCAAAGGGGGACATCTGTTTGCCGCATACCCCACCGGGTACCTGAAGAATGAAGGAGGTCAGTGATGTCGCAGGTTGATGAGTTTGATGTGGAGTAGTTCGCGACAGCACGCCGCCAGGACGTGGCGGTGCTGGATGTGCGCTCGGCGCAGGAGTTCGCGGCCGGGCATGTGCCCGGAGCGGTGAACGTGGCGTTGGAGCAGATCGCGGCGGACCCGGGCCGTTACGCCGGCCAGGAGCTGTATGTGATCTGCCAGTCCGGTGCTCGCAGCGCGACGGCGGCGCAGGCGCTGACCTTGGCCGGGGCTCGGGCGGTGTCGGTGGCGGGTGGCACGGCCGGCTGGATCGCATCCGGCCGCCCGGTGGACTCCGGCACCCGCTGACCGGGGCCGAGCGAGCCCGGGTTGACGGCGGTACCGAGCGACGACGGAAGGAACATGGCGTGATTGATGTCGAAGTGATCGAGACCTCCTCGCTGGGGGACCGCAGCTATCTGGCCACCGACGGTGCGGTGGCGGTGGTGATCGACCCGCAACGCGATGTGGACCGGGTGCTGGCGCTGGCCGGGCGGTTGGGGGTGCGGATCACGCACGTGGCGGAGACCCACGTGCACAACGATTACGTCTCCGGTGGGTTGGAGCTGGCCCGCCTGACCGGCGCCGCCTACTTCACCTGCGCCGCCGACGAGCTGGAGTTCGACCGCACCGGTGTCACCGACGGCGATGTGGTGGCGGTCTCGCCGCGGCTGGGGCTGCGGGTGTTGGGCACTCCCGGGCACACCTTCCATCACCTGTCCTACGTGCTGGAGGGTCCGGACGGGCCGGTGGGGGTGTTCACCGGCGGGTCGCTGCTCTACGGCACCACCGGGCGCACCGACCTGCTCGGCGACGAGCACGCCGAACCGTTGGCCCGCGCCCAGCACGCCTCGGCGCACGCGATGGCCGACCTGCTGCCCGACGGGACGCAGGTGTGGCCGACGCACGGGTTCGGCAGCTTCTGCAGCGCCAGCCCGGCCTCGGGCGACGACTCGACGCTGGGCCAAGAACGGAAGGTCAACCCCGTCCTGCGGCTCGCCCGCGACGAATTCGTGCGCGAGACGCTGTCCGGGTTGGGTGCCTACCCCGCCTACTACGCCCACATGGGGGCGCTCAACACCGCCGGCCCGGCCCCGGTGGACCTGCGCGCCCCGGCCCTGGCCGATCCGGTCAAGCTGGCCCGCCGGGCGGCGGCCGGGGAGTGGGTGGTGGATCTGCGCTCGCGCAAGGCCTACCTCGACTCGCATCTGGGCGGCACGATCAGTCTCGGCCTGGACGGGCCGATGGCGACCTGGCTGGGCTGGATGGCCCCGTACGGCGCCCCGATCACCCTGCTCGGCGAGGACCCCGCACAGGTCGCCGCGGCGCAGCGGGAACTGGTCCGGATCGGCATCGACCGGGTCGCGGCCGCCGCGACCGGCACCCCCCGCGAGCTGGCCGCGGACCCCGCGCAGCTCACCAGCCTGCCCAGCGCGGGGTTCACCGCGCTGGCCGGCGAACTCACCGGGCGGCGGGACGTCGATCTGCCCCCGGCGCAGGTGGTGCTCGACGTCCGGCTCGACACCGAGTGGAACACCTCCCACCTCACCGACGCGGTGCACATCGCGTTGCCGGAGCTGCCCGGCCGGGTCGAGGACGTGCCGCCCGGGGCGGTGTGGGTGCACTGCGGCAGCGGCTACCGCGCCACCGCCGCGGCGTCGCTGCTGGCCCGGGCCGGGCGCACAGTGGTGGTCGTCGACGACGATTTCGGCAACGCCGCCGACGCCGGGATCCCGATGACCACCCCGTGACCGCACACCGAACCGGACCTCGGAGCGGGACGCGGACCGATCAGCGGCCCGGCACCTCGCGGCCCGGCGGCCGAGGGAGCGGAGCGCAATGATCCTGGCCGGCGTGTTCGGTCTGATCATCGGCGCCGCCCTCGGGTTGCTCGGCGCCGGCGGATCCATCCTCGCGGTCCCCGCCCTGATCTACGGGGTCGGGCAACCTGTGCCGGCGGCGTTGTTCGGGTCCCTGTTGGTGGTCGCGATCTCCGCGGCGGGCGGGTTGGTGGTGCGGTTGCGGACCGCGACGATCCGCTGGCCGGTCGCGCTGGTGTTCGCCGCCGCCGGTGTGCCCACCGCGTTCGCCGGGACCGCGCTGGGGAAGCTGCTGCCCACCCAGTGGCTGCTGCTGGCGTTTACGGTGCTGATGGCGGTGGTCGCCGTCCTGATGCTGCGCGGCAACCCCGACGAGGGCGGCGGGGTGTGTCGCACCGGTGGCGGTGGGATCAACTGGCGCAGCTGCCTGCCCAAGGCGCTGGCCGCGGGTGCCGGGGTGGGGTTGCTGACCGGGCTGTTCGGGGTCGGGGGTGGGTTCATCATCGTGCCCGCCCTGACCCTGCTGCTCGGGCTGACCGCCGCCGAGGCGATCGCCACCTCGCTGGCCATCGTCACCCTCACCTCGCTGTCCGGGCTGGCCGCGCACGCCGCCGCCGCCGCCGCGAGCGTGGACTACGGCGTGATCGGGGTATTCGCCGCCGCCGCACTGCTGGCCTCCCTGCTCGCGGGGCGGCTGGCGAACCGGCTCCCGGCCGCGGCGCTGCGTCGTGGGTTCGCCTTCGTGATCCTGGCCGTCGCCGCCGGGGTCGCCGCCGCGGCGCTGTTCGCGCCCGCCGCCCTGCACACCAGCTGAACCCACCCGTCCCGCACCCACATCGACCACGGAAACAACCACGGACAGCGATGGGAACGACAACGGAATCGGAGCACGACTGATGGACTACAGCATGACGATCACCCTGGATCTGCCCTACGACCAGGCCGTCGTCGCGGTGCGGCAGGCCCTTGCCGGGCAGGGGTTCGGGATCCTCACCGAGATCGACGCCCGGGCCACGATGAAGGAGAAACTCGGCGTCGACATGGAGCCCTACATCATCCTGGGCGCCTGCAACCCCCCGCTAGCGCACCGCGCGCTGGAGGTGGACCGTCTGATCGGGCTGCTGCTGCCCTGCAACGTCGTTGTCCGCGCCGACGGTGACCAGAAGAGCATTGTCTCGGCGCTGGACCCGCAGGTCATGGTCACCATCCCCGAACGCGAGGACCTGCGCCCGGTCGCCGACGAGGCCGGTCAACGCATCCGCGCCGCGCTCGAGACCCTCACCGCGGGTGATACGACAGATTTGGGCCGGAGCGATCAGCGGTGATGGGCGCAGTGGGAATGGGTCTGTTCTGGATCTGGCCGGTGCTGGTGCTGATCGGTGTGGTGCTGCTGGGATACCTCGCCTACCGGCTGACCCGGAACCGCGGGCCCGGCCCAGGTGAGAAGGCGACGTCCCCGGGCCCGGCACGCCAGATCCTCGACGAGCGCTACGCCCGCGGGGAGATCGACGAGCAGGACTACCGCCAGCGCCGCGGCGAGCTGCGATGACACCCGCACCCCCGATCAGGCCGCGACGAACGTCCTCGGGCCAGGCCGGGTCGGTGGCCGAGCCCCACAGTCTGCTGACCTGGCGGGCGCAGCACCGTGATCCCTCGAGCCAGAAGATCTAGGAGATTCCCATGTGTCAGCGTGCTGTCTGCTCAACCTGCAGGAAGGCCACGTACACCGGATGCGGCCGGCATGTCGAGCAGGTGCTCGCGGGTGTTCCTGCGGTACAGCGTTGCCAGTGCCCGCCGACGCCGGATGATTCCGGCGTGAAGTGGTGGTGGAAGCTGCTCGGGGTCGTTGACGACCCACCGACACTCCGGCGGTGGCGTCGCCAGCCACCTGCCGCCCCCGCCGCCACGCTCAAATCCATCGGGCGGGACCGTGTCGGCGGCGCTCGATCAGGCTGACCCACCACTTCGGGGCTCCGAGGGTGGAATGAGAGGACGAAGGCGATGACCCTGGCGTATCTACCCAGCCCGCCCCAGGCCGTCTGGTACCTCGGGCCGGTCCCGATCCGGGCCTACGCGCTGTGCATCATCGCCGGGATCCTGGTCGCGATCTGGTGGACCAGACGGCGCTGGATCGCCCGCGGCGGCGGCCCCGACGACGTGCTGGACGTCGCGATGTGGGCGATCCCGTTCGGCGTCGTCGGCGGCCGGCTCTATCACGTGCTCACCGACCCCGAGCTCTACTTCGCGCCCGGACAGCAACCGATCCGGGCGCTCTACATCTGGGATGGCGGGCTGGGCATCTGGGGCGCGGTCGCGCTCGGCGCGGTCGGGGCGTGGATCGGATGCCGCCGCCGCGGCATCGCGCTGGCGGACTTCGCCGACGCCATGGCGCCCGGACTGGTCGTCGCCCAGGCCATCGGTCGCTTCGGCAACTGGTTCAACCAGGAACTCTACGGCGGGCCGAGCACGCTGCCGTGGGCGTTGGAGATCGATCCTGCGCACCGCCCGCCCGACACGCCGCTCATCGCCACCTACCAGCCCACGTTCCTCTACGAGTCGCTGTGGGACATCGGCGTCGCGGTGTTGCTGATCTGGGCCGGGAAGCGGTGGCGGCTCGACAACGGGCGACTGTTCGCCCTGTACGTCGCCGCCTACACCGTGGGACGGGGATGGATCGAGGCGCTGCGCGTCGATCACGCCAACCACTTCCTCGGGCTACGACTCAACGACTGGACCAGCCTTATCGTCTTCCTCACCGCCGCCGCATTCCTGCTGCGACGGCGTCGAACCCCGCCCGAAACCGCCGACGCGACCGCGCACACCACCTCGTCGTCCTGACCGACGCCGACGGCCACTGCCCGGACACCAGACTCGCCAGCCGCGGCGAGTATCTCCGCCACCAACAAGCTGATCACCGGGACTCCTGGACGGACCCTGACCGCCGACCCCGAACTGATCTCGACGCGATCTTCACGCCACAGTCAGCCGGCGGTTCTGATCTGTTCGAGCAGGCCGGGTGAGCAGCACGGCGGCCAGGGCTGCACGCCGGCGGCCGAATGCGGCCTCCTAGCTGCCGAGCGCCGTGGAGAAGCTGCTGGCACCCAGGGCCTTCACCAGCTGGGTGCGCACCTCGGGACACCGGGCCGCCGTGACCGCGACGAGTTGGGTCGCGTCGTCGAGCTTGCGGGTCGTCGGGTCGTCAGAGATCCACGACGCGAAGTCGCCGGCGAATTGGGCTTCGGCTCCGATGTTGGTACCCCGCGCGCTGCTTGCGGAGTCCGATCCTGCGGCCTCCACGGCCGGCAGGTCGGTCTTCAGGAACGCGCACAGCGCTGCCGCGTCCACCGAGGCCGACCCGACCGCGGCCGCCACCGGGACCGACGAGCTACCGGTCGGTGGCTGCGGCGCAGCGCTCCCGGTGACCGCGTTGCTCCCGCACGCCGATAGACCGTCATCAGCACGATCGCCATCATGGCTCGTCTCATCGCTCGCACTTCCCCTTGTCCTGGTCGTCCTCCGGGCCCGGCTCCGACCATCGGTCGGGCTGATCATCGGGCTGATCATCGTTTGGTCTCGCCGCGCACGCGGATCTTGTGACTCCCGGCGGCTGCCCGGTGTCACCGGCTGGTCAGTGGGCTGTTGCGCTGATCCCGTTGGCGGGGGGTGCGCAGATGTTGGTGGGTAGCCGGTTGGACCAGTACTGGGTGGTTTGGTCGTAGGCCTGGATGTAGCCGGCGGGGCCGTCGGGGCAGTTGGCGATCAGGCCGGTGTCGGTGTAGATCGCCCCGCCGGGGGTGATCGGGTGCGGATGGGCGGTGACCCACCAGGCGGATTGCACCCTGCCGGTGTCGTAGCGGATGTAGACGTGCACGTCGCGGTCGACGGTGAAGTAGCCGCCGCCGATCTTGAGGTGGTTGTCCAGGGCGTAGCTGAACAGGAACGGCGGGGGAGCCACGACGGGAGGCGGGGGAGCGAGTGTCGCGCTACACGCCGGGCAGGGCCGGTTCACCGCGGTCGGGCTGTGGGTGGGCAGGACGGTGAGGTGCGAGCGGGCGTTCACGGTGGTGCGGGACAGACCGGCGATGCCGCCGGCGTGGGCGGCGAGGCTCGCGGTGTTGCTCACCGTCGCCGCATCGGAAGTGCCCACGGTGGGCGGTGCGGGCGTGGTGCCGGCGAAGGCCAGCGCGGGTGCACCGATGGCGACACCGGCCAGGATGACGCCGAGCACGGCGATGCGCTGAGCAATGCGTTTCATGGTGACGCTCCTGTCGGACAGCGGACGGTCGGGGCGGGGAGCGGGGAGCGCCGGGACGGTGCTGGCGGTGTGCCGGGTTCCTCGTGATCTCCTGGTCAATGATCAGCTGTGCTCGGCGGCGGGATAAGGCGTAGCGCGGCAGGGTGTGACCGGACACCTGACAGGGCTCCCTCACCGTCTGGCAAGGCCGCCGGCCCCGCTGTCCATCCCGTCCGAGGGCGCCGTCGCGCGGTGAAGGCCGATCGTCATGGGCGAGGGCACCTGGGGGGCTGGGCCTGGCCGCGGCGTTGCAGGTTGGGTCCCCCACCGTCTGTGAGCACCGGCGAGAGGGGACACTCCGGGGCCCGCTGGGGGCACGATGATTCCGCGGCCGTAAAACAGCGGACCGGACCCCATCCAAGGGTGTCAAACACCCTCCGCCGGCCGCCGTTCGCCGTCTCGAATCCGGTCATTTCTCGACGTCAGCAACCGCGTTGAGGTCGCCGAGCGGCACGCCCGGGCGGCACCGTCCAGAACCCGTGTCGGGAACCGGGGTGGGTCGCCGGGGCTGACAGACGGTTCCGGGCAGGTATCGACCCGCCACGTGCAGCACGCTGTCGCCGGATCGTGAAATCTGACCCCCTGGCGGTTCGGGAGTCTTGACCCCTCCCGACGCTGGGGAGGTGCTGAACGTGGAGGACTGGGCAGAGATCCGTCGGCTGCATCGGGCTGAGGGTGTGCCGATCAAGGAGATCGCCCGGCGGCTCGGGGTTGCGCGGAACACGGTGCGGGCGGCGTTGCGCTCGGACGGGCCACCGAAGTACGAGCGGGTGTCGCGGGGCTCGGTCGCTGATGCCTACGAGCCGCAGGTGCGGGCGCTGTTGGTCGAGTGGCCGCGGATGCCCGGGCCGGTGATCGCGCAGCGGATCGGCTGGCCCTACTCCGAGGGCCCGCTCAAGAAGTTGCTCGCGCGGATCCGGCCCGAGTACGTGGGCATCGACCCGGCCGACAGGGTCGTCTACGAGCCCGGCGAGATCGCCCAGTGCGACCTGTGGTTCCCCGAGACCCCGGTGCCGGTCGACGTGCGGCAGGCCCGGATCCTGCCGGTGCTGGTGGTGACGCTGGCGTTCTCCCGGTTCCTGTCCGCGACGATGATTCCCTCGCGTCAGGCCGGGGACATCCTGGCCGGGATGTGGCTGCTGATCTCCCAGCTGGGGCGGGTGCCCAAGACGCTGGTCTGGGACCGGGAGTCCGCGATCGGCGGGACCGGGCGGGTCAGCGTTCCCGCGGCGGCGTTCGCCGGCACGTTGGCCACCAGGATCCAGTTGGCCCCGCCGCGGGACCCGGAGTTCAAGGGCATGGTCGAGCGCAACAACGGGTTCCTCGAGACCTCGTTCCTGCCCGGTCGCGCGTTCGCCGGCCCGCAGGACTTCAACGACCAGCTCGGCGTCTGGCTGCCCCGGGCCAACTCCCGCACGATCCGGGCGTTGCAGGCCCGCCCGGTGGACCTGCTCGAGACCGACCGCCAGGCGATGACCCCGCTACCACCGACGCCCCCGACGGTCGGTCTGGCCCACCGGATCCGGCTCGCCCGCGACTACTACGTCCGCGTCGACACATGCGACTACTCCGTCGACCCGCGGGCGATCGGACGGTTCGTCGATGTCGTCGCCTCACCGACCCGGGTGCTGGTGTTCTGCGACCAAGCACCGGTCGCCGAGCACGAACGCAGCTGGGCCAAACACGCCGTGATCACCGACCCCGGCCACGTCGCCACCGCCCACCAGATGCGCCTGGCGCTGGCCGAGCAACGCCGAGCCCAGCAGCAGGCCCAACAGAACGGGGCGCGCCGCCACGGCGACGGTCACCCGGTCGCGATCCGCGCCCTGCCCGACTACGACGCCCTGTTCGGCGTCGACTTCAACCCGATACCTGAGACCACCTCGACAGGTCCGACGACCGCTGCGGCGGCGGAAGCGAGCAATCCATGACCACCACATCAACGACGGCAGCCTCGACCAGGGCGACACCGGCGGACGGGCTGCCGTCGATGCTGGCCTACCTGGCCAGGGTGCTGAAGACCCCGACCATCGGGCGCTGCTGGGAGGAACTCGCCGCCCAGGCCCGCGACGAGAACTGGTCGCACGAGGAGTATCTGGCCGCGGTGTTGCAGCGCCAGGTCGCCGAACGCGAGTCCGCCGGCACGACCATGCGGATCCGCACCGCGCACTTCCCGGCAGTGAAGACCATCGAGGACTTCAACCTCGACCACCTGCCCTCACTACGCCGGGATGTGTTGGCGCACTTGGCAACCGGGCTGTTCGTGGCGAAGGCGGAGAACGTGATCCTGCTCGGCCCGCCCGGGCTCGGGAAGACCCACCTCGCGATCGGGCTCGGCGTCAAAGCCGCCCACGCCGGCTACTCGGTGCTGTTCGACACCGCGAACAACTGGATCACCCGCCTCGCCGAGGCCCACCAGGCCGGACGACTCGAGGCCGAGCTGAAGAAGATCCGCCGCTACAAGCTGATCATCATCGACGAGGTCGGTTACATCCCGTTCGACCACGACGCAGCGAACCTGTTCTTCCAGCTCATCGCGTCGCGCTACGAAATCGGCTCGGTCATGGTCACCTCGAACCTGCCCTTCGGGCGCTGGGGAGAGACCTTCTCCGACGACGTCGTCGCCGCAGCCATGATCGACCGCCTCGTCCACCACGCCGAGGTCCTCACACTGACCGGTGACTCCTACCGCACCCGCCAACGCCGCGAGCTCCTCGCCAAACAGAACCGCACCGACCGGGACTGACAACCATCCGAGGGGTCAGAATTCCCCGTCCCAGGAGGGGTCAATTTTCGGAATCCGTTGACACACGCCGACGTGGTCGCGGGGGAGGTCGCCCCGGGCGTGTCGGTCGCCCGCCGCCGTGGGATCGGGTCGTCGTCTGCGTACCGACGATGTTCGGCGAGCGTGGAGGGCGGCTCATCGTCCGCGACCGGGCCTATCGACAGCCAGGCGCTGTTACGACGTGCCGCCGAGACGCTGCAGGATCTGGTCGAGTTTCGCCCCGAGTTGGTCGACCTTCGTGTCGAGGATGTCGTCTCGCGCCGCGGCCGCTGCGAACCCGGCGTCGACGTTCTCTCCAAGGACCGTGACCAGCTCGTACAGCGAGTCGATGTCGGCGCCCTGCTGACGCACTCGGCGCTGGATCTCCGTGTCAACGGTCATCGAGAACTCCGGGTGGATGGAAAGTTGATCTCCGGGCTGGCGGACAGCAGATCTCCGGGCTGGTGGACATGAGTTGCCCGGGCGATGGTCAGTTCAAGGGGATCACTCCCTTCC